>Ga0334887_1003897_pt1 | contig 14174 bp, 18 predicted proteins | sample GraSluR1_MG_10_FD_207217 | JGI IMG/M metagenome (GOLD analysis project Ga0334887, IMG submission 207217) | Sludge microbial communities from methane-producing bioreactor in Wageningen University, Netherlands - Granular Sludge_18_07-R1 | ecosystem: Engineered > Bioreactor > Anaerobic >...
ACACCGGCGCTGCTGATTGGACGGAAGGCCAAAAAACCGAAGCAGGCAATGGCCTGCTTTGAGAAACAAATCCCGTTATCGCCGCCACCCTCCTTAACGAAGCCCCGCCGGACCAACCCTGCCCATCATCAACCCACCGGTCTTGACTTTCCCCCTACCCCTCGCGCGCCACCAAAACTTCCACAATCCGCTCCGCCGCATGCCCATCCCACTTTTCCGGGATCCGCCCGGCCCGACCCGGCCGGTTCAGGATGGTTTGGGCCGCCGCCAGGATTTTGTCCTTGTGATTGCCGACCAGGATGTGGGTGCCTTCTTCGCAGGTGATGGGGCGTTCGGTGTTATGGCCCAGGGTGATGCAGGGGACGCCGAGAACGGTGGTTTCTTCATGCAGGCCGCCGCTGTCGGTGAGCACAAGTCGGGCCGTCATGTTGAGATGCAGGAATTCCAGGTAGCGGAGGGGATTCCTCAGCCCGTCATGAATCGCATAATTTCATGGGCGTCCCCTCTATTCCTCCCGACGCGTGCGATGCGAGCCATGGGTCAATGATTAGAATTCTCTTTTGATTAATGAAAGGCAATAATTAAGCATGGTGTCCCCCGAACTCGAATCGTTTATGTTTAAGAGGACTTGGGGGCCAAGATTTTTCCTTGACCCACCCATTGCACCGGGCTAAACTTAGCTAACAATCAAAAAGAAGGAGATTCCGATGCAGGTCAATATGCACGAAGCCAAAAGCCAACTCTCGGCATTGGGGGAAAAGGTTTGGAAGGGTGAGAAGGTGGTCATCGCCAAGGCCGGGAAGCCATATCTGGACATCCTCCCTCACAAGGAAGACCGCTCCCCGCGAAAGCCCGGTCGCTACAAGGGAAAAATTCACATCACCGACGATTTCGACCAAACCCCTGAGGAGTTGATTCGCGATTTCGAGGGGAGAGACTAATGCAGCGCATCCTCCTCGACACCCACGTCCTGCTGTGGTGGCTCGCCGATGCCCCACAGCTCGGCCCTCGCTGCAAAGAATTGATAACCGACCGTCGCAATCTGATTTTTGTCAGCGCGGCGACGACCTGGGAAATCTCAATCAAGATCGCCTTGAACAAGCTGATAGCCCCCGATGACATGGACTCTATCGTCGAAGATGAAGGGTTTGACAAACTCCCCATCACCCTCTACCACGGCCAATTGGCAGGCACCCTCCCCCCACTGCATCGCGACCCCTTCGACCGCATGCTCATTGCCCAGGCCCAAGCAGAGGGGCTGACCCTCATGACGGGGGACGATCATATCGCCCAATACAAACTGCGCATTCGCGACGCACGCAAGTAGCCAAATAATCCGATTGGAAAATCCAGGATCAATTCTCAAAACTGGCACGCCCCGTTGCGACATGGTCGGCGCAACATCAGGGGAAGTCGAGAACCGCATGGAATTTGGATGATGAAATCATCGCTTTGGGTACCGCGTGACCCGGCTGCTTCTTGAGCGGGGGCTACCCCGCTCGGCCGTTAAGATTTTACAAAATCCCGGATGGAACGTCATTCATACCTTTGATTCTGGCTTGAGTCATTCGACCGACCATGAACTGCTGAAAATTGGCGCACTTTTTTGTGGCCGCTTGGACAAAAAGTGCGACGTCCGGCGGGACGCGACCCGCGGTCTTGTCTTTGACCTTGGTAACCATCATGTTGAGATGGAGGATTTCCATATAGCCGAGGGAATCCTTGAGCCGGATGCCGGGGCTTTGGATGCGATCTCCGATGTCACCGCAAAAGAATCTCCGAATATGAAGACCCTATTGCCCCTGCCCTACTCTGACCCAACCAGTCCGCCCCTGCTCTACTCGTAATGCGTCCAGAGACGGATAATCTTGACCACACGCTCTTCAGGGTAGACTTGGTAGACCAAGCGATGTTGGATATTGATGCGTCTGGAATAGGCGCCGGAGAGGTCTCCGACAAGCTTTTCAAAGGGAGGGGGGTTCTTAAACGGATTGTCCCGGAGGGTGTCAAGAATAGCTTCAGCCTTGGGCTTTAAACCGGATGCGGCGAGTTTGCGAGCATCCTTCTGAGCCTGCTTGGTAAAGACCAGGCGCCAACTCACCAGTCGAGTTCCTCTTCGCAAGCATCCGGCGGAGTGGTCAGCCCCTCACGGATCGATTCCCTCATACCGGGGATGGAAATAAGATAAAGGGTTTCCTGAACCGCTTTCCAATCTTCTTCCGAAAGCAAGACGGCATTGTGGCGCTTGCCAGTGAGAATGACAGGTTCGTGGGTTTCCGCAGCCTCATCGACGAGACGGTAAAGGTTTTCACGGGCTTTACTGATAGTGAGAGATTTCATGGGGTGCCTCCTTTTGAAGGGCTCGGAATAAAACCGTACGCCATTTCGTACGCAAAGTCAACCCACGATCAGTCAACAAGTCACCCACGTCCCCTCTGGGGTCGAAAACCAAGTTCGCCGGTCCCGGCCGGCAGCCGGCCTACTTTCTTTGCTCGTCCAATAGAAAGTAGCCAAAGAAAGGACGTAAGACCGGCTGGCGCCCTATGGCATTCGCGTGGAATCGGTGTGATTTCGGACCGTTAGCGCATTGGACAGGGGGCGCGTCTGCGAGGATCGCTCTTGCCGACGGTGGCGATGCGCCAGTGACACTGCCTGGTTGTTGCAAACACCGGCGCTGCTGGGTAGGTGGAAGGCCTGTAACCGCAGGCTAGGGCCTGCGCTAGGGAAAATTTCGTTGTCACCGCCAGCATTTCCAACGAAGCGCCAAGGGAACAATCCTGCCCATCTGAACTTGTTCAGCTGGGGCCGTTGCCTCTCGGTCGATCGAAGACGCCATCCGGTCAGCTGCTGGACCGGCCCTAAGACCAGCCGCCCCTCGCGAATGCCATGCCCTCCGCAGGAGAAAGGCCTTTTTTGCGCACTTTTTTGTGGCCGCTTGGACAAAAAGTGCGGCGTCCTGCGGGACGCGACCCGCGGTCTTGATTTTCCCCCTACCCCTCGCGCGCCACCAGAATCTCCACAATCCGCTCCGCCGCATGCCCATCCCACTTTTCCGGGATCCGTCCGGCCCGGCCCTGCCGGTTCAGGATGGTTTGGGCCGCCGCCAGGATCTTGTCCTTGTGGTTGCCGACCAGGATGTTGGTGCCTTCTTCGCAGGTGATGGGGCGTTCGGTGTTATGGCGCAGGGTGATGCAGGGGACGCCGAGGACGGTGGTTGCTTCCTGCAGCCCGCCACTGTCGGTGAGGACCAGTCGGGCCGTCATGTTGAGATGCAGGAATTCCAGGTAGCCGAGGGGATCGGTGAGCCAGATGCCGGGGCCTTCAACCCGCTCTCCGGTGCGGAAATAGGCCTCGAAGCCGAATTGGGTTTTTGGTAAGGCCGCCAATGCGATAAAGCAATAGCGGCCTCGGAGTCTCACATCTCAGGCAAAAAACTCTGCATCCATGAACTTTGCCCCTTGCGCATCTTTACCGGAAAGTTTCGGGGTTTCATCGAAAGGCCATTCAATGCCGATATCCGGATCATTCCAGCTTATGCAGCGTTCATGCTCAGGAGCATAATAATCCGTTGTTTTGTACAGGAACTCCGCAATATCCGAAAGCACCAGAAAACCATGAGCAAAACCTTCGGGAACCCAAAGTTGCCGTTTGTTAGCGGCAGAAAGATGCACCCCAACCCATTTGCCGAAAGTCGCGCTCGATTTGCGGATATCTACCGCCACATCAAACACTTCCCCCAGAACGCAGCGGACCAATTTACCTTGTGCCTGCTCGATTTGGTAGTGCAGGCCTCGAAGCACACCCCGAACAGAACGAGAATGATTATCCTGTACAAAGTTTGGGCTCAGACCGGTAGCTGTTTCCCATTGCCTTTGATTGAAGCTCTCGTAAAAAAAGCCCCTATCATCGCCAAAGACTTTCGGTTCCACTATGAGAACTTCCGGGATCTCGGTAGCGATAATATTCATGACAAGGCGTCCTTCAGCACCATTTCAAGATAGCCGCGATAACTGGATTTCGGGGTCTCGTCGATAATCTCTTCAAAACGAGGTACATCGACAAAGCCTTTACGCAAGGCTATCTCCTCAAGACAAGCGATTTTGAGCCCTTGGCGTGCCTCAAGCGTACCGATGAAATGGCTGGCCTCCAGCAGGCTCTCATGGGTGCCGGTATCCAACCAGGCAATGCCCCGCCCGAGTTTTTCAACACGCAGAGCACCGCGCTGCAAATAGGCCAGATTAACGTCGGTGATCTCCAATTCACCCCGAGCCGATGGCTTGAGTTTTTTGGTCACCTCAACGATATCTGCGTCGTACAGATAAAGCCCCGGCACGGCATAGTTGGACTTTGGTTTGGCCGGCTTCTCCTCGATGGAAAGGACCTTGCCGGACTTATCAAACTCAACGACACCATATCTTTCCGGGTCATGGACGGGATAACCAAAAACCATGGCACCATCCGTAAAATTACGGGTTATGCCATCCAGCCCCATTTTGCCGTAGAAAATGTTATCTCCGAGAATCAGGCATACCGGGTCGCCATTGATAAACTCCTCCCCCACCAGAAAGGCTTGAGCAATCCCCTTGGGCTCAGGTTGCACGGCATAACTCAAGCGGATACCAAAGCGGCTGCCATCACCCAGCAGCGCTTCAAAACGAGGCGTATCCTGCGGGGTCGAGATAATCAGGATATCGTCAATCCCCGCCATCATCAGGGTGGACAGGGGATAGTAAATCATGGGTTTGTCATAAACTGGCTGCAGTTGTTTGCTTGCGATCAAAGTTAAAGGATAAAGTCGGCTTCCAGCCCCTCCAGCCAACACAATCCCCTTGCGGATCCCTGCCATATCAATCCCTCTCTTTTCGAAAATAGTAAACCAGGCTGTCGCGCCAATGGGGAACCTTGGCGCCAGTAGCTTGGCGATATTTATCTTTGCACAGCACAGAATAAGCCGGCCGCGTCGCGGGTAACGGATATTCGGCGGTACTTATGGGAACAACGCGTTTTGCCAAAATCGGCTCGCCGCAGGCGCGAGCCTCCTCTAAAATGGCTTCGGCAAACCCATGCCAACTGCAGACACCCTCGTTGGAAAAATGGTAAAGCCCATAAGGCACCTCCCGGCCGGACTTTTCCAGTGCAAGCAAGTTGAAGATCGCCTGCGCCAGATCCCCCGTAAAGGTAGGTGAGCCAACCTGGTCCGAAACCACTCGGAGTTCTTCGCGCTCTTTGCCAAGTCGCACCATGGTTTCGACGAAGTTTTTGCCGCCCGGGCCGTAAAGCCAACTGGTGCGAAGGATGAAATATTCTTTCAATCCGGATGCTACAATGCCCTCTTCCCCAGCCAACTTGCTGCGTCCGTAAACCGAAAGCGGACCCGTATGGTCCGTCTCCAGGCTTTCGGTATTTGCATCACCCGGGAAAACATAGTCAGTGGAAATATGCACCAAGGTCGCGCCCAATTCACGCGCCGACTTAGCCAGAGTTCCTGGCCCTTCACCGTTCACCCGGAAAGCCGTCTCCGCGTCAGACTCGCATCCATCCACTTGGGTATAGGCTGCACAATTCACAATGACATTCGGCCGTATTTCGCCAAGAATGGATGCCACCCCTTCCGCATCCGTGACGTCAAATTGCGGTCTTGCTAAAAGCCGGATCTGATACTCATCGGATGCGGACTTTTGAATTGCTTGAGCCAGCATTCCCCTGGATCCGACAAGGGCCAAAATTTTTGGATTGTTATCCATATCAACGCCCGGCATACATCTGTTCGTAATACTGCTGATAAGACCCATCGAGGATAGCTTCGGACCAAGAGCGATTCTCCAGGTACCACTGCACTGTCTTCCGAATGCCGTCTTCAAAGGTCATGGAGGGTTCCCAACCGAGCTCGTCTCGGATCCGACTGGCATCGATGGCATAACGGCGGTCGTGACCTGGGCGGTCGGTAACAAAGCGAATCAACTCCTGACGAGACTTACCGGAAGGAAGTGTGCCGACCATCTCATCGACGAGATCACAAACGAGACGCACCACTTCGATATTCTGCTTTTCGCTGTTGCCGCCGATATTATAGGTTCGCCCCACCTGCCCTTTTTGCAGAGCTGTCAGTATCGCTTCGCAATGATCCCCGACATACAGCCAATCCCGGACATTTTTGCCATCCCCATAAACCGGAAGGTCCTTGCCCAGCAGGGCGTTGTTGATGATCAGCGGGATAAGTTTTTCAGGGAACTGATAGGGGCCGTAGTTGTTGGAGCAGTTGGTGATGATAACCGGCAGGCCGTAGGTGTGGAAATAGGCGCTGACCAAATGGTCGGAGGATGCTTTGCTGGCGGAGTAAGGAGAGCGTGGATCGTAAGCTGTGGTTTCTGAAAAAAGACCGGTAGCACCAAGTGAACCATAAACTTCATCTGTTGAAACATGTAAAAAGCAGCAATCCTCTGAAAACAAGGAGCTTCCAGCGTTTTTTAGCCAAGCATTTCGGGCTGTCTCAAGAAGATTAAATGTTCCGAAAATATTAGTCTGAATAAATTCGCCAGGACCATGAATGCTACGGTCGACGTGTGATTCAGCCGCAAAGTGGACAACTGTTTCTATTCGCTCCTCGGCGAAAATCTCCCTAACCAAGTCTATATTGCAGATATCTCCGTTAACAAAACGGTAACGTGAATCTCCTTGAAGATCATAAAGATTTTTAGGGTTTCCGGCGTAAGTGAGCTTATCAAGGTTAACAAGACGACACTTAGGCATCTTCTTAAGAATAAACCTAATAAAGTTTGAACCAATAAAACCGCATCCACCGGTAATTAAAATTCGCTTCAATTGAACACCCCTTTGAAAATACAAAAATTAGAATTAAAAATTATAACCTTCCACCCTTACGCAGGGAAATTGCATTTCTTTAGATTCATTATCCAAACACATGAGACTGTGAAACTTGAAATCATCGATTAATCTTTCAAACTTCGCCATAGCCCCTTTAATCCCTATATAACATTTTATAAGTCTAACAACATCTAAACCAGGTACTATTGGCTGTTCAGTATCAAAATCACGAGGATGAAAATACGTCATTACATAGGGGGAACGCAGCATCATATGTCGAATTATTAGATAGTTAAATATTCGAAAATATCCCCCACCGGAAAAAACAACATCACGCCTACCGACTCGAAAGGTATTTATTGGAAAGGCCTTAATAGCCCCCCCCGCTCGTTCCAAAATAAATGGGATAGATGGCAGCCCACGAAACCCACCATGAGCTCGCCGCGCAGGGAATATGGAACAATCATACTCAATACCGGCATTGATCAAAATATCAAAAACCCAGGGAATATCTTGAGTAAAAGAATAACCAGGTGCACGGTAGGCTTTAACTTTTTGACCAGTGATATCCTCTAAAATGGCAATGGAACGCAATAGATCAATTTCAAACTCAATAGGACTTTGATTGAAAGCCAACTTATGGTAATACGAGTGCGAACCAATTTCGTGACCACGACAATAAATACGCTTAATAAGTTCAGGATACCGTTCAGCAATCCAGCCTAAACAAAAAAAGGTTGCTTTTTGAGACCGTGCATCCAATAAATTTAAAATTTTTTCGGTATTAATGACAACTCGGCTTTCAAAATTATCCCAAGTTCTTGGATTTTCAACCTGTGGATGATCGAGAATATGAAACCAATCTTCAATATCAAAGGTCAAAATATTCATAATTAGATGCTCTAACGTTTTTTTTCAAAGAGACGTTGTAAAGATTCAATTATAAGCCCTAACGTAGGTAAAGGATCATCCAAAGACAATTCATCATAAAACAAATCATTCCCCCAAAACTTAAAAAAGCTTGGTTTAAGATGAAAGCGATTTGGAGAAAAAATGAAATGAAGCAAGTCACCAGGGATTAACCAACGAGCGTATATATCTTCCTGAAATTCCAAAACAGGAGTTAAGGGCCGACCAAGGGCAGACAAGCAATAAAGAACAGGGAAATTGACACCAGCAGCGATTGCAAGATGAAGCGAACCCCAAAAACGTGGATTGATTTCCATCAAAACCGGTTCCCCAGTGGATAAATCAATCTTGTATTCTACCATTGCAACGCCAGAAAATCGAATTTCTTTTAAAAGCTTTACACTCTTTTCAATAAGAAAATGATTCTTATAACTCCTACGTAAAGTGCTAGGCCCGCCCTCAATTGGGTACTCTCGCAGCCTTTCGTGCCCAAAAATTGCAAGCACATTTTGATTTTTATCAAGCAATAAACATACACCAAGCCCAGTTCCACTTGAGTCAAGTCGAGATTGAATAACTGGATAAGGAAATTCTTGGGACACTTCTTTATAAGTAGAAACAATATCAATGGGATCATTAACAAAGCGCAAGCCTCTTGAACCACTACTCTTTCTAGGCTTAATCACTGCACCGCCAACCCAATTAGATGCTAAATCGATTAATTCATCATCAGTTTTAGGGCATGCACTAAATGGAATTGCAATCTGTGCCTTTTGTGCCGCCAACAAGGTTTGCCATTTATCGTAAGCAACATCAAGAACGGAGGCATTGGGTAGTAGTGCTTTAGTAAAAGGCTCCCATATTTCTGGTTTTTGAACGCATATTTCTAGAACAACATCCTCCAATGGGATCAAAACATCTGGACGCATTTCACGGCAAGTCGTCTCAAGGAACTGCTCAAATGCAAGTTTTTGAACTCTGTAATCAGGACAACGCAACTGTTCGTGGCAGTACCTTGAAAAACCACCCATCGGAAAAGCAGCGTAGGAAATCCCAACAACTTGAGCTCCGGCCTTCCCTAATGACCGAATCAAGGGTATTGATTTCCGGCGATCAATATCAGTAACTAAAACGACACATCCCTTTAGATCCATATTCATTCTATTCATATAAATTTTTCAAAAGGTATATTTAGGTCAGAAACATATTTTACAAGAGTTTTTTTTGGTTTAACCAAAACAACCTTTGAAGCTAATTTAATTAATGGATAGTCATCTATATGATCAGTGTAGACAATAACATTCTTTATGGTTGGACATTCTGAAATAATTTCCTTTGCGACATCTGCCTTTTTCTGTTTATATAAATTTTGTATATCAACTCCGTCAATTCTTTGCGTGACTCGAGAACCAAAAACACGTATTTTATCATCAATATTGTATATAAACGGAACAAGATAAAACTCAGGTGAAGCAGAGAGAACCACAACGTTGTCACCATTTTCAAGGTGTTTCTTTAGGGAACTGATTATTTTAATATTCAATAACGCTGTTAATTTTTCAAATAGCATTTGATTTAACCTATTTTTGTCCTTAACAGACAACCCAGACCATAGCTTTTCTAAAAGATATTTTTTATATTCTTTATTAGTAATGAAAGAAAAGTGGCAAAGAAGCGTGTAATAAAGGATAAAAGTTTTCTCGAAAAGGTTTTTGGCAGCAAGAAAGGAGAATATCCTAAAACTATCTTTTGAGATTATTGTTTTATCAAAATCGAATATTGCAAAAGTTTTCATTTTCAAATCTCACAATTCTACACATTGCTCATTATTTAATAAATCCATGTAATCATTACAAATTTTTTCCCACGTATACCTGTTTTTAACAATGTTCACGGCTTCATTTCTCATTTTGCACAAAATAATTTCATCATTTAATTTAGAAACAATTTTAGGAATATCATCTTCAGAACCAAAATATTCAGCTGCAACGCCAGCTACTTCACGATTAAATGGATTATCATGGGCAATAACAGCATTTCCACAACCCAATGCTTCCAGAAGTGATGGATTGGTGCCTCCAACAGAATGACCATGAAAATAGGCCTTAGCATAAAAACGCAGCGAACTCAATTTATCCTTATCGTACAATGTACCAATAAATCGAATCCTTGAATCAGAAATTGCCAGCAATCTCCTCACATAAGAATCCTGTGCCCTGTGGTTACCAACAATAATCAAAGGAAGATATGAATCTGAATTAATATATCCACGAATAATTTCAATGATATGATTTTCAGGCTCAAGCCTACAGACTACCAAATAATAATTATAAGGAGAAAGCTTCCAGTTCTCCAACACATCTGGATTTGGGTTTGACATAATATATGCCCCATACGGTATTACCTCGCAGGCCGGAAGCCGTTTATACCGCCCCTGCAGGTAATCTCTTATTGCATATGCGTCAGCAATCACCAGACTAGGGGTTATCATGCAAAATTTTTCCATGATCACTGCAGCAGTTTTCTCAATTGATGACCATTTTGACCTCGCCCACTCAATCCCATCAGTATTAATCCATACCTTTTTTCCCCATAAACGAGGAACAAAACAAAAAAAACTTGCACCTATTCCAAGCATATACACTACATCGTAAGATGAACGAGCTTTCCATAAACAAACAACATCAAATGCAACCCTTTTCAGAGGACCGAAAATTTTAGGTAAATTTACATATTCAAGAGAAACGCCTTGGAATTTTTCAAACTTATTATTTTCATACGTATTTTCACAAAAAACTGTTACATCAATTCCTTTTTTAACGAGCCGAACAGCTATCTCCTCAGCAAAGGTCTCAAATCCACCATATTGCGCAGGAATCCCTCTTGTACCAAGAATAGCGAGTTTCATATCAAAGGTCCCCTAAAACAGAAAAATCATTCAACACACAAAATATCATTATAAATTTTCATCAATTTTGAATAATGCACTTCTTTGGAAGTGTTTTTGTTTGCAAAGTCAAAAGCATTGAGGGACAGCCTTTGATAATCATTCTCCGACAAACTATCACACTTCAATAGCAGTTTACTCAAACCAACTGAGTCTCCAGGTTGGAAGAGAAACCCTGTCAAATCATCTAATACTAATTCTGGTATGCCACCAATATTAGCACCAATCACCGGCTTTCCATGGGCAAAGGCTTCAATTATTGTCATAGGATTATTTTCATACCATTCAGAAGGAACACATACAAATTTAGCACCACGAATAACCTCTTCAAGATCAGGCCCAGATTTGAATCCACAAAACTCAATCCTAGGGCATTCCAAAAATTCATTTTTGATAGCATCAAGCATATCTCCACACCCAACGACCTTTAAGTGGCAGTTAGTGTTCTTCACAGCATTTAATAGCGTGGCAATACCTTTTTCTCGTGAAATTCTCCCAAAATATAAAAAGTAGCCTTTGTGTGTTTGAGTTCGAGAAAAACAAGATGTATCAATAAAATTGAAAAGTTTGATTGATTTATTACGAACTCCAGGAATATACCTTTCGTGGGTATCTTTGCAAAATTTACTAACCATTATGAACTTTGCAATATATTTGCCGTAAAAAAACAACTTATCTCTCAAAAAACACTCAAGAGCAGATATAGCACTAAACCAAAAATTATTTTTATTACATTTATTTTTGATTGCATTAATATATCTACCAGACGCACATAGATTGCAAATTTCGCCATTCTGATTATATAATGTGTAGGTTGGACAGAGCATGCGATATTCATGCACAGACATTACACAAGGAATTTTATGTTTTTTAAGTACTGGTAATATTGAATTACTGAGTTGCCCATAAAAAATATGTAAATGGGCTATATCAGGTCTTACTTCTTTAATAAATTCATCTAGACAGGATGCGACCTTAATGGAATAAACAAATCTGAAAACATTATAAATTTTTTTTATTTTGCTCGTATTTTCAAAAGACTCTGCTTTGAGAATGCAGGTATTTCTGTTTTGATAATTAATACCTGCCTTAGATGAGCTGAAATAAAATACATCATGCCCGTTTTCAGCCAAAAGTTTTCCAGTTTCTAAATATACACGCTCAGAACCGCCTCTTAATTCATGATGATTATTAATTTGAAGAATTTTCACTTAACACCTCACAACGTTTATTCAAGGGTAGTGTTCTTTTACCATATGAAACCTCAAGCCCTGCAACAAAATAAAATATAGACATGGCTAGATAATTTGTAATTAGATTTTCGCTAAAAAAATATATACAAACTGTCAAGAATGGAATCAACCGATAGTTTAGACCAATATTTTTATTTATATAATAAAGAATGAATAGAAAGGCAATTAGCACGAAGATTCCTGACTCAAAAATTAGCCTTAGATAATCATTATGAGGTACCATTCTCATTGTTGTCATTTTAATCGAAGCCCCAACTCCGTTTCCAAAAAAAATAGAACTAGGTTCATTTTTAAGGAAAACAATGATTTCATCCCAGTGTTTTAGTCGGAAAAAAATTGATATATCAGATGTCCCTGTAGCAGCAGCGATGTTTCCATAACTAGTTGATGACAATGTGCGTAAATCCATTGCCTGAACTACTTTTGTTTGACTAGAAATTCTTTCTAATATAGTAAAATTGAAGTATAATCCAATCGCAATGATGGAAATTAGCAATGAAATAGAGACAAAAAAAGTTTTTACATTTCGAAAGTTGAAATAGATAAAGAATAAAGAAGCAAGTACAGCAATGAAAACTCCTAAAGTACTAAATAATATAGCTATCAATATTGAAAAAATTATTACTCTAATTTCGTTTCTGTAGAAATAATTATAAAGCGACAACAAAGTTATTGCATACAAAGAAGCGTTATTTCTGTTTGAAAAAATAGAAAAAGTATGGACTTCAATAGACTTTATTAAACCTAGTAGTTCAAAACATCCAAGCAATAGGGGGAAAACCATTATCAAGAACAAAAAAATTATAACTGGTTTTTTAATTTTATTTTTTAACTCTGGGATTATATTATACCCAGCAAGAAAAAAAAATGGTGCAAGCAGAATTTTTACGAAGTCAGCAATGTCTCCTGGTGATATAATAAATCCTAAAAATAGGGAAAACACATAAATAAAATACCAAAATCTTATAGTTTTAGGTATTTTTAGTAATTTATTTTTATTATTAAAAATTGTAAAAGATAACATTACTACAACAAACAAAGAAGCATAAATATTAACAAGATTTTTTAAAACGGGTATTTTAGCATAGACTGCAGTTGTTAGCAGAATTACATATATTGCCTGCATAATTAGAAAATTTCTTAACATAATCTATACCTTTATTGAACAAATCTATCCATCAAACAAAAGCTGCGGGGAAGCAACGCCGCCATAAATGGTTCAAAGAAGTTGGGTTCCGACCACCTGGTTGAGGAGAACCCCAAGTTGTTCCAGTAACGGCTTCTGTCAACGGCAATCGAAAATTAGCTCTTCAGCAGAATCAGTGGGTGACCTTCGGCTCGGGAAGATTACCAAGCGTATGATATAGGGCAACTTTAAGAACATCGAAGCTGCGATAACCGTATGCTTTTCTCAACGTCACTTTCACCTTCTTGTTCAGGCCAACGACGGCGCCCAAGGTAACCCGGCCTTTGGCCCGAAACCAGTTGAGCAACAACTCCCGATGAGAGCGTAGCATGCGGGCGCCCTCTGTGACGCGTCTTGCGCAAACACCCAACGGCCTTCAACCAACCAAAGATCTCTTCGACCCGTTTGCGGATCTTTTGGCTCACTCGGTAGCCTTCATGGCGCGTTGTGCGCCCATCGATGGCGGTCCCCTTGTCTTTGCGGGCGACATGCGGCGTCGCCAACCGCTCCCGCAGGCCGTCGACAAAGACCGGAACGTCATAACCTTTGTCGGCGCCAACCGTAACCCGGTTCGTGCCCGGCAGGTTTTCGATCATTTCCAGGGCCGCATGCCACTCGGCCGTGCCATTGGCCTCGGTAAGTCGGCTATCGACCACCAGGCCGTTGCGGTTTTCCATCAGGGCATGCCCCATGAAGCACAGCTTCGATTCCTTGCCCTGGCCTTTGCGCAGCAACCGGCAGTCCGGATCGGTGGTGGACTGATGGGTCTCGTTCTTGCGCTTCTGGCCTTTGAAGTCCACTTCGGGATTGCGGCCGCCGGGCGCTGGAGGATCCTGGTCATCCTTGGGGCGAAAGCTTTTCATCGATGCCCAGGCTTCAATCAGGGTGCCGTCCACGGTGAAGTGTTCCTTCGACAGCAGTCCAGCCCGCTCCGCACGGCCCTTGATAGCCTGAAAAAACGCCGTGGCCACCTCATGTTCGATAAGCCGGTCCCGGTTTTTGGAAAAGGTCGAATGATCCCAGACCTTATCCTCCAGGGAGAGCCCGACGAACC
>Ga0334887_1003901_pt1 | contig 14166 bp, 13 predicted proteins | sample GraSluR1_MG_10_FD_207217 | JGI IMG/M metagenome (GOLD analysis project Ga0334887, IMG submission 207217) | Sludge microbial communities from methane-producing bioreactor in Wageningen University, Netherlands - Granular Sludge_18_07-R1 | ecosystem: Engineered > Bioreactor > Anaerobic >...
GGAAACAGTAAATCACCGGCAAGAAACGGTATAATGACTTTGAAACAGTCATTCCACGGAAGGACCATGGCGGCACTTACTGCTACAGGCCAAGAAAAAATGCACAAAGATTTTATGCCTTTTGCTGAAGGATTTTCCTACTGCGAACCGGGAAACATAAAAGAAGCTGAAGACATCCTTGACTCGGGCAGTATATGCGGAGTTATCGCCGAAATGATACAGGGCGAAGGCGGTGTAAATGTTTTAGAAAAAGATTTCGTAAAAGAGTTGAAGGATATATGTGATAACAATGATATTATTTTTACAGCTGATGAAGTTCAGACCGGTGCGGGAAGGACCGGGAGATTCTTTGCCTATGAACACTATGATATAGTGCCGGATATAATAACTTTTGCCAAAGGGTTGGGAGGCGGGCTCCCCATCGGAGGAGTATTGACAGGACAAAAGACATCAGAAGTATTGGTGCCGGGAGATCATGGAAGCACCTTCGGAGGAAATCCTGTGGTCTGCTCCGGAGCAAATGTAGTGATCAGACAGATGGATAAAAATCTTATGGATGCCGTCAGCAAAAAGGGCGAATATATTAAAGAAAAGCTGGAGAGAATGTCGAAAGTGGAATCTGTTACGGGACTCGGGCTGATGATAGGAGTCAAGCTCAACGGGATATCTCCATCGGATGCAACAAAACAGGCTGTGGACAGAGGGCTTCTGGTATTAACAGCCGGCGAAAAAATGAGGCTGCTCCCACCCTTGACCATAGAGTATGAAGACATTGACAAAGGGATAAATATACTTGGGGAAATACTTGATCAATAAAAACAGATTCAACAATATATTGCTAGTTGGACATAAAATAACTAATAAGATAAAATAAGGACAGAGTAAACGACACAGTGAAAAATGAGGGAAGAAAATGTACATAAGCATAATGTTTATTTCTTATATAGCTGCAGTGTTCGTTGCATTGCTTGGAATAGGCATTGTGCTGCTGCTCATATCTAAAAACGAAAGCAGAAGTTCGGGTCAATATCGTCTTGCCATGAATTTTGCCGTCATAGTATTTGCACAGTGCGGTCTTTATACATTCTTTTATTACAGGGATATGGTCATAGGTGAATATTCCGTTGCCTTGCCCCTTAGGATAGCAGATTACATCCTTTGCGGGCTTATTTTCTTTTTCTGGCTTAGAGTTATGGATTCTCTTGAAGAACATAAAAAAAGCATGATCAGAGTATGGTCATGGATAGTGGGAGGAATAATGGCAGCATCAGGTGTTATTGCCACAGCCTTCTTTATGGATGATTTCTACTGCTTCAACAATAACAGAGCAGGAATAATATATTCATTTATCGAACTTACCATAGTGATGATCACATTGATTGTTACAGCAAAGTACACATTTGATTTACATAGAAGCTATGTAAGCAAAACAAGGAAGAGATATGTGCTCATAGTTTCTCTTAGCTTAATGATCTGGAACACACAACAGATATTTGTTGACAGTGATCTTTATCTTGGTATATACAAGTCGGCATGGGTAAATGGCGTTGTTGATACGACGGCTATAGTTATGTTCATTATAGGACTGGCAACATTTGTTTACCTTTTCAGAGAAGATTTCAGTCCTTTGTTTTATACAACCATAGGACATGATATATCTGAAGATGCAGACACTCTTGAGCTTACCGCTATCCAGCATCATTTAACTGTTCGCGAACTGGATGTGCTGCGATCTGTATACACGGGAATGAACAATCCTGAAATAGCCGACAAACTTTGCATATCCATCAATACAGTTAAAAAGTACCTGAAAAACATATATGAAAAGACAGGGACATCAAGCAGAATGGAACTGGTATATGTAATAAACAAAGGTGAAACAAAAAAACACTGATAAAAAACATTCGTAAGATCCTCATTTACTGAAAAGTACCCGGTCGGGTACTTTTTTTAATCTGTCCGGTTTGATATTTTATAAGCATGAAAGGGAGCTGCTTAAGATATGCAGCAAAAGAGAATGGAACTTTTGTAATATAAAAAAGGAGGAATCTATGGAAGGAAAAAACACTGATATTGCCAGAAAAAGTGCTGTAGCCGGCATGAAGAAAATCAAGATGAAACCCATTCAGGTGGCATTCATGCTCTACTGCCTGGTGGCAGCCGGGGCATTCGGTATCGAAGACATGATATCCCTTAGCGGTCCGGGACTTACAATAGTAATGCTTATCGTATTTGCGGTTATCTGGGCCCATCCGATTTCACGGGTAGTATCGGAGCTCAGTTCCATTATGCCCGGTGAGGGGGGTATATACGTATGGGGCAAAGAGACCCTTGGAGAATTTTGGGGATTTTCGCTGAGCTGGTGGGGAACAGTATCCATTTATCTGGGGATCTCCGCATATATCGTTCTCATAGTAGACTATGCTTCAACATATATACCCGCATTGACCGATCCAACCATAAGTCTGATAACCAGGCTTGCTATAATTGCTATATTTATGATAATAAATCTGGTCGGTCTTAGGGAAGTGAGCTGGGTAAATACGGTGCTTGCAGTTGCGATCCTTGTTGCATTTACATTTGTAACCATAGTAGGATTTGCAAACTGGAATTACAGTCCGGTGACTCCTTTTGTTCCTGAAGGACAGTCCATAATCGACAGTCTCGGCGGCAGTATCATGATAGTGATATGGATGTACTGCGGATACGAGTGTGTTTCCAACATGGCCGGAGAACTGAAGAATCCGGAGGCGATCCCCAAGGGATTCAAAATCGTTATGCCGATAATTGCGTTGTCATACATCCTGCCTACGATCGCAGGTATAGTATCAATCGGGAACTGGGAAAAATGGGGGACAGACGGCATAGGATATGGTGATGTGCTGGGAGAGTGTCTCGGATACGGCTGGGGAGTCGGATTCCTGACTATCGCAATTCTGTCACAGGCGGCCATATATAACGCATATGTTGCTGAAGGATCAAGAGGCTTCTTCGTAATGGCAGATGACCATCTGGCACCAAGGTTTTTGGTAAAAACAAACAAGAGAGGCCTGCCGGTGCTTTCAATACTGCTTCTTTCGGTTGTTACGGCAATAATGGGACAGTTCGAGTTTTCCACACTGCTTATCATGCTTGGACCTCTGGCACTTATGGTTTATGTGATATTGGGACTGTGTCTTTTGAAGGCGAGAAAGGAATTTCCTGTGGAAGGCCGTGACTGCTGGTACATAAAAAATCCAACGGCTGCAAAGGCATATGCCATCGTTCCCATGTTTATTGCGGTAATAGGACTTCTGGTAAACGGAACGGAGTACTTCCTGCTGGGATTCTGTTCAATAGGATCCGCTTTAATATTCTACCTGCCCATCAAGTGGATATACGGAGGACTTTATAAGATTGATCCTGTAAAATATCCCCTTAATACAAAGACACGCCTGGCACAGGGAGACCTGCAGAGATTCGGCGCATTTTTCATAGCTTTTGGTCTTTATGCCATCTTAGGCAGTCTGTTTTTGACCTGGTATGAAGGCAGCTGGGGTGTTGAGTATTATCTTGACACATACGGATCGGGCCTTATCAGCGACTTCCGGTTAATGATAAAAACGGCTCAGATAGGCGGCGCAGTGGCCACAGTGCTTGGCATCGTTATGCTGGCTGTGGGCAAAAAGAAGGATCATACCACATGGCACGGAACAGGCGAATGGGGAATATGGGAGTCAGACAAAAAATGATTTGTAGCGAAAACGCAGAAACAGATGATCTAGTGAAAAGAAATATGCTCTTGTCAAAATCACCATACACTGAGTAAATCGAACTATATATAGTTTTTGATGAAGGAAAAAAGTTTTCATATTAACCTACATTAAATATGTATTGACATTTGTAGGTTAATATCATACTATATAGTTAACCTACAGTTCTAAAACTATTATTCTTTGTAGGTTAGATGAGAGGAAACAATGAGCGTACTTGATAACGTTCTCATGGAAGAGTACAAAAGGATATTGAGAATGATCAATAGTATTTCGGAAGAAATAGAGTCGCTTCCAAAGGGATACATTTCAAAGAAGAATATCAAAGGTAAGGATTATTCATATTTACAAAGGCGAAAAGGAAACAAAATCGTTTCTTCCTATCTTGTAAAAGAGAAAGTTGAAGATTACAAAGTTCTAATAGAAAACCGCAGAAACCTTGAGAAACAGAAGCGTGAGTTAGAAAAAGAGCGAAAGAGACTATCTCGAATACTCTAGGAGGGAATGTATGATAAGGAATCAGCGTGAGTTCTTGCGATTCATGAAATTACTGAATGATAATGACTGTCTAGAGCATATGGTGTTGATAGGCTCGTGGGCAGAATATCTGTATTCTGAACTGAATATTTTGTTGAACTATGAATCAAACATAAAAACGCTTGATGTCGACTTTCTGATAAAGAACTTAAAGAAACCCATAAAACCGATCAACATTATAAATCTTGCTAAGGAAGAGGGCTTTCTTATTGAAACTGATCGACTCAATGGCGTAACAAAAATATTTGATCCTGATGGCCTGGAAATAGAATTTCTTATTGCGAAAAGAGGCAAGGGTGTAGAAAATGCCATGAAAACAAATCTTGGAGTAACGGCTGAAGCATTAAGACATCTTGAATTGTTGAGCGATCATACGATAATAACTCCATATTTAGGAATGGATATAGAAATTCCCATGCCAGAAGCATTTGTAATACACAAGATAGTAATAAATTCAAAGAGAAAAGAGAAAACAGAGAAAGACCAGAAAGTTATCAATGAAATGTTTTTGCATCTTGATAAAACTGTTTTTGAAGACATACTGAAAACACTTCCGAAAAGCGATCAAAAAAAAGTCGAAGAGTATATGACTTTGCATATTGTACCAGAAAAAGAAAGAAGAGCGCTTATTGAAACTGCAAAAGAAAGAATCAAAAAACAGAACAAATAGGGCAATAGTGCTGATTTTTAATTATTCTTAAGATTTCCACTGAGAATAAAGGGAGTACTATCATTGCAACACTTCTACAGTTTTTTGCCTTTTTTTGTTGCAATGAATTTTTCAATCAAGGGAATAAACATTGGCAAAGGAACTAATATGTATGACTACTTGGGACAATAAGGGGATAAGTAAAAAGCAACAAGTGTGGTATATTAACACTGGAGTCTTGCTTTTCCCGGATGGCATATGGATATTCGTTAGATATTTGAGGGCAAATTCATAGGTGAAGGCAAATATGGACATTGAACAGGTAAAGAGATATAATAAAAGTGTTAGAAAATAAGACATAATAAAAAAACCTGATAATGCAAAAAATATTGGAGGAACAAGATGAATATCCCTTTTCCCGTAAAAGAGACTATTGATTCACGGCGATCCGCACGCAGTTATAAATTGACCGCCGTTGACAGGGATATCATTTCATCAATAAAGGACTTTATGAACTCCATGGCAGTTCCCTTCGAGCATAATGTTGAGATCAGGTTTTTTAATGCGGATCCTACAAAAACTCTTTATCCGCTTATGATATCTCCCCCGGACAATATTGCATTCATGTCGGAAACTGATATTGTCTCGATCTCAAAGGTGGGGTTTGTTGGCGAACTTCTTGTTCTTTTTGCCCAAAGCAAAGGGATTGAAACCTGCTGGTACGGGCATTATAAGCTATCTGAGCTTGAGCGACTAATGCCGCATTTGCGATCTGCCGATGATTTTAAAGAGGCAAATATGGGCTACGGATATTCAAAGGGCATAACTACAGACAGACGGGCAATATGCATCACACCTATTGGTTATTATGATGATTCCGGACTGCGTCTTATGGATAGAATGACAAAGAGAAAATTCAGCTTTAAACGTAAGAAAACAGAGGAGCTTCTGGAAAACCAAAATGATTATAAGAATCTTTCGGAGGATGTCCTATATGCCCTTGACTTAGGAAGAAAAGCACCATCTGCCGCGAATGCGCAAATGTGGAGATTTGCCTTTGAAGATGATTTCAAAACAATCACCATAGCCATGCCGGTGGGATACAAGCATTTCAAATGGGAACATCCAAATGTCGATATAGGCATTTGTGCGTCTCATGTTTGGCTTGGATTAATAGACAAAGGATATGATCCGCAAGTAACTGTAAGTGATGATTCAGGCAGAGCAGTCTGGAGAATAGGGATTTGAGCGAGTATAGATAGGATAATATATCCGCAAAGAATCCAATAATCAATATGGTATATGGCAAATAGTGTTAGTGTAAATGGGAGGAATAGAAATGAATGACTCCATGAATACGATGAAATCTTATACAACGATCGATGAACAGATAGCTTTATACCGTGAAAGAGGTCTTATTGTAGAGGATGAGAAAAGGGCGCGTCCATTTCTGACTGACGTGAATTACTACAGATTAAGCGGATACACATCGGTATTGAGAGACCCGGAAACAGATAAACTTCCGCAAGGGTTAAGGTTTGAGGATCTGCTTCAATGCTATGATTTTGATATGGAGTTAAGATTGTTGCTCACCTATGTTTTGCAGTATGTGGAAATATCACTCAGGGCATATATCTCAAACACACATGCAGAAAAATACGGGAGCACAGGATATATAGATCCGGTATCGTTTGACAGAGCTGACAAACATCTTGCTTTTATTAACAAATTAGAAAAAGAAAAGGAACGTCACGGCTGGAAAGAAGAATTTGTCAAACATCATATAAAAAAGTATGATGGCAGATTCCCTATATGGGCGGCTGTTGAATTGCTAAGCTTTAGTGAACTTGTGACTTTGTATCAGAATCTTAAGGATGATATGAAAATAAAAATATGCACCGAGCATTATGGGACAAAAGATATCAAAATAATAGAAGATCGGCTTCAGAATATAAGTGACTTAAGAAACATTTGTGCTCACCATGGTCGACTCTATTGCAGAGAGATGACATATGACATGAAATTAACACCTGAAGAAAAGGAAGTGATAGAGAGGTTGGGATCGGGAATAATAGCAGCCCCTCGGACTCTTTTTGTTTACATGATCATATTAAAGAAAATCGTAAAAACCGACTTTTACTGGGGAAAATTCGTAAAAAGTTTTGATGTTCTTCCGAAAAAGTATCCCTTTGTTGGTTTGGGCAGATATGGATTCCCCTCAGGAAGCAGTGGGCTTGGAGACTTTGAGAATATTTTTGAGTAAAGTAGCTAGTTATTGAAAAAAATAGCATTTCGACGTAATAAAGAGAAGAAGATTTTATTTGTTAAAGGAGGAGTGGTTTTATGGCAGCTTTTGATTATGAAATTGTAAAAGAACTTGGAGTGCTTTCTGAAAACGAGAAAGGTTGGAAAAAAGAAGTTAACATTGTATCTTACAATGGAACCAAGCCGAAAGTTGATATTCGGGCATGGGCTCCGGACCATGAAAAAATGGGTAAGGGTGTAACCTTGAATAATGAAGAAATAGAAGAATTGAAGGAAATTCTTGACTCTATTGAGAATGTTTTTGGGGAATTGGACGTTGTGAAAAAAATCTGTAAATAAGATTTTTTTGAAACAAGGAAGCATTTTGATGTTATTGATAGAATTATGACGTTTAACAATATTTGAGAAATATTGATATGATATTCTTGAGAAATATGATATAGAATTAAGATGGTCTGAATATGCTGATGCTTATAAATAAAGCATTAGATCCGAGTGAAAAACAAGAATGGGATTAATGGCAATTTGCATTTTGCATATAGTATAATTATGTATGCTTGCGGAGGGGATACACTTAATGACAATAGCAATAATAGATGCGGACTTAATAGGAAGGAAAAAGCACAGATTCCCCAATTTGGTCTGTGAAAAAATCTCGGGATACTACAAGGAGAAAGGTGAAGAAGTTGAACTAAAGTTGAACTATAAGGATCTTGATGATTATAGTGAAGTTTTTATATCAAAAGTTTTCACCGACACACCGTTCCCAGAAAGTATAAAAACAACAAAAAGGATTCACCTTGGAGGAACAGGTTTTTATTTTGATAAAGCAAAAGACCTTCCAAATAGTATTGAACATCATATGCCGGATTATAGGCTTTACGATGAATGGATAAAATGCGAAAGAGACAAGGCAAAAGCTGAACACGGACAAGATTTTAAAGAATCTCGCTTTATGTTACAATTTAAGGAGTACACCGATTATAGCATAGGATTTATAACAAGAGGATGTTTCAGACACTGCCAGTTTTGCGTCAATCAGAAGTATGACCGTGTTGTTTGCCATAGTGAGTTAAAAGAATTTTTTGATAATAGTTATAAAAAAATATGTCTTCTCGACGACAATTTCTTTGGCTACCCAAATTGGAGGGATTTATTAAGAGAAATTATAGAAACGAAAAAGCCATATAAATTCAAACAAGGAATGGATGAACGACTTCTTACAAAAGAAATGTGCGAGATGCTTTTCAACTCAAAGTATGATGGTGATTTCACCTTTGCATTTGATAATATAGAAGATTATGAGCTTGTTTCGAAAAAACTCAAGATGATAAGAGAGTATACAAAATCAATAAACATAAAATTCTATGTACTTGTAGGATTTGAAAGCAACGATGCTAAAGATATTGAGAACGCATTTAAACGTGTAAAATTGTTAATGCAATATAAGTGTTTACCATATATAATGCGCTACCAGAATAGGGATTACAGCCCTTGGCAGGATTCAAAATATAGAGGTATGTATGTTTCGTTAGCCCGTTGGTGTAATCAACCAAGCATTTTTAAAAAAATGAGTTTTAGACAATTTTGTTTAGCAAATCAGTTGTTGCATAGAACAGAAGGAACTTTGTGTTCTGCCATGAAGGCAATGAATGAATTTGAAAATGATTATCCGAGAATTGCAAAAAAGTACTTTGATTTGCGTTACGAGACTTATACATTGTAAAGGAGAATTTATATGAATTATGAAAAATTGCCTATTGATCAAGTAGAACTTGACTTAAATAATCCAAGAATAAAACAGTGGCTAGAGATATATAAAGATGATGAAATAACAAGTGAAGGCATTGCTTTGGCTTTGAGTGCATCAAGTGGAAGCTCATCAACTTCCTCATATGCTTCATTAAAAGAATCAATAAAAGTGAATCAAGGATTAATTAACCCCATTATTGTAAACAGAGAAAACAGCGGTAGACTTACCGTTGTTGAAGGAAATACAAGGCTGCAAATATACAAAGAGTTCTTATTGGCAGATCCTGAGGGACCATGGAGTGAGATAATAGCAATTGTTTACGATAATATGCCAGATGAAAAAGTACATGCCATAAGATTGCAAACACACTTAGTTGGACCAAGGGACTGGGATCCTTTTTCCAAGGCAAAATATTTAAACCAACTTAGTAATATTGAAAAAATGCCAATGCCGACAATCATATCTTTTTGTGGTGGAAAGAGTAGCGAAATAAGGAAGTTGATTGATGCATATATTGATATGACAAACTATTATTTTAAGCAAGCTTATGAAAAAGACATTGATCCGGATCCACGGGAGTTTTCAAAATTTGCCGAATTACAGAATAGATCAATAGTGGAGGCCTTGGCTGTACATCATTTCAATAAAGAAGATTTTGCAAAGTGGGTTGTAAATGGGAATGTGGATAATGCACAAAATGTACGCAAACTGCCCGCTGTACTTGCAAATCCAATTGCTAAAGACAAATTCTTGAAAAGCAATATCTCTGAAGCAATAAAGAATTTGAACGTAAACGAAAAAAAATCGAAAGAGCTATCTTCAGTGCCCATGGATGAATTGGTAGTAGAATTAACAAATAGAATAAGAGGAATTGAGTTTAAACAAGTTAAAGCATTGACAAATAATGCAAAGTATGAGGAACAGAAGAATGATATTTTGGTTTTATTAGATGAGTTAAACGAACTTGTTATTGAAATTGAAGGTGATTAAGTAATGAGTGAATCTCAGCATCATATTGATTTAGTAAATGTCACTTTGTCATATGTGAGAGTTATTGTGCCAAAAGGAATGGAAAGTCTAATTGAAGTTGATAATACAATAATGGTAAGACCGAAAAAATTATCTGGAGATTTTATTCCTGATGTTTTCTTTTGGAATAATGACTTAATGATAATAGGCGAGGCAAAAACATTAAACGATTTTGACAGAAAGCACAGTCAAGAGCAATTTTGTGCTTATATTGAAGAGTGTAATAGTTTTTATGGTAGGGCAGTATTAGTAATTGCTGTTCCGTGGCAACTTGTAGCAAAAGCAAAAAATCATTTCAAAATATTAAAAACACAGATGGAATGTAAAAGCAAAGTTGTAATACTAAATGAACTTGGAAGGCTATATGAATTATGAATAAAATTGTGTCGAAAATTAAACCGGATTACAAAGCAAAAAAAAGGGCATTCCCGTATCAGATGGAAGCTTTTATGACAGTTAAGGACATGGACTATTCTGCGATATTTCATGAGCAAGGACTTGGGAAAACTAAAATAGCAATAGATTTATTGCTATATTGGCTACAAAAAAAAGATATTGATACGGTACTAATAGTAACAAAAAAGCAATTGGTAAAAAACTGGTTGGATGAATTTAGTATCCATACTTATATAAAACCAAAAACACTTAGTAGTAACAAATATGATAATTTCTATGTCTTGAATAGCCCTGCAAAAGTTATTATTACCAACTTTGAAACATTATCTACAGATAAAGAGAGAATGGGCTTTTTCCTAAAAAGTAGAAATGTTGCTATTATTATTGATGAGTCAACAAAGATAAAAAATCCTAAAGCAAAATTGACACAGGATTTTTTTGATTTAGCAGAGTTATTTAAAATCAGAACAATTATGACAGGAACCCCTATAGCAAATCGCCCCTATGATATATGGGCACAGATATATTTCTTGGATAAAGGAGTGAGTTTGGGAGAAAATTTTGAAGACTTTAAGCAAAAAACGGATTTAAGTAATAACTTGTTAAAAGATAATATATCCAGGCATACCTTTGAAAATTTTGTATCAGAAATATACTCTAAAATATCAAATTTCTCAGTGCGGGAAACTAAAAAAAGCTGTTCTATTGAACTCCCTCAAAAAGTATATAATACGATATACGCCAAACCAGAAAAAACGCAATATGAAATGTATATTAAAGTGCTGAAAGATCTTAAAATAGAGGTCGAAAGTGATAACAAAAGAGTATTGGACGATGATACTGTTGCATTGAAAAGGCTACTGAGATTGATGCAAATAGCTTCAAATCCAAAACTAATTGATGATAAATACAATAAAACATCAGGGAAAGATATTCAGCTAGAAAACACACTAAAATCAATTACTAATAATAATGAAAAGTGTATTGTTTGGAGCAGTTTTATTGAGAATATTGAATGGTTTAGTAAGAAGTATGTTGAATATAATCCACAAAAAGTACATGGGGCAATATCAATTGATGAAAGAAACAAAGCTTTAATGACATTTATGAAAAATGAAACTTGTAAAGTATTGTTTGCAACCCCACAATCGGCAAAAGAGGGTTTGACACTTACTGTAGCTAATCATGTGATTTTTTATGACAGGGGATTCAACTTAGATGATTATCTCCAAGCTCAAGACCGCATTCATAGAATTTCACAAAGAAAAACATGTTATATATATAACATCATGGTTGAAAACTCAATAGATGAATGGATTAGTAAGCTACTAGAAGCAAAACAATACGCAGCTTTTTTGGCGCAAGGGGACATGCAATTATCTGAATATATAGGCAATGTAGATTATAGTTATAGTGCAATGATGAAAGAAATACTTGATGCAGGGGAGGAAAGAGCATGAGTACCGAAAATCTAACAATAGGGAAAAGAGATTACGAAGTACAAATTGAAGAACTAAACCAGGCAGATTTGCGGTTCTATTCTGAAAATCCAAGAATATATAGCGTTTTAAATATAATGGGTGAAGAACCAGCCCAAGATCTTATTGAAGGACATATGTCAGATTTAGAACATGTAAAGCAATTAAAACGCTCTATTGAAAGCAATGGAGGATTAATCGATCCCTTGATTGTAAGAAATGGAGATTTTACAGTACTAGAAGGAAACAGTAGACTAGCTGCATATAGGATTCTCTGTAAAAATGACCCTATAAAATGGGGTAAAGTAAAATGTAAAATTCTGCCTCCTAATATAGATGATGCAGCCGTGTTTGCTTTGCTTGGACAATATCACATAATCGGGAAAAAGGATTGGGACCCTTTCGAACAAGCACATTATCTTTTTAGAAGACACAAACAAACAAAATTTCCAATTAGTAGCATGGCACAAGAACTTGGTATTACAACACAAAGAGCTAGTAGAATGATTGATGTAATAGAATTTATGATAAAACATGATGATCTTAACAAGAAACACTGGAGCTATTATGAAGAATATTTAAAGAGTCTAACTATTAAAAAACACAGACAGAACAATCAAGAAATGGATGACAGTATTTCTAAAATGATACGAGCTGACGATATAAGACAAGCTGCGGACATTCGAAACCTAACAAAAATACTAAAAGTAGGAGATAAGCAATCAAAAAAAATAGCACAAAAAATTTTTTCGCGTAAGATCAGTATTGATGAAGGATATAAAGAAATACAGGACAGTGGAAAATTGGATGATGTTTTTAAAAGATTACAAAATTTTAGAAAGGTAATCAATGAAAATTCTTTTGGAGAGCAGATTGCTGCTAATAAGGAATCTTGGGATAGAGCAAATTTTGAAATGAACAAGATAATTAAAAGATTGGAACAAATAAAAAAGAATTATGATAAGCAAACAAAATAGAGAAATTCTTGTGGAATTCTTTTCACAAAAATATGAAAAAGAAATTAATAATAAAATGATGTACTATGATTATGTTTTTCCAAAAGAAGAGATGATCGGCTACATTAATAATATCAATAATGTGCCAATAGAGGAATTTATTAAATATATTTTTTTTGACAACAAAGACATTTCAATAAAGGCTAAAGATGTGATGCAGTTCAGTAACATTGAAGATGCATCTACGAGACTATGCCGCGAATTAAAATATAATGGTAATAATGGAGTGAAAAACATTGAGGTTGGGAAATTATTGTTAATAGATGGAAAAGATAGAAATGACGGTGCATACATAAAATACGGTGAAAATCATGCTAAAACTGCAGAAATGCTAGGATTGGTATGTGAATTTACTCATACCTATTTTGTTAGTTCAATGGGATATATAATAGATGAAATTGATGAAATAAGCAGAAAAAAATTATTAGAACGACTTATTTTGAGAAGTAAATTAATTAGACAACTTATATGTGCAACAAAGAAAGGGAATGTTAGTGTTAGAGCTTTCCTCTATATGCTTTCAGATTCAACATATATAAGAAGACGTAGTAATATAAAAACCATTTTGAGAATTTTAAAAGAATCATCCGAATATGATTTTTCATTAATATTGGATAAGATAATTTTTTATTAGTTTTACGATTTTTTTGCTTTTATAGCAAAATACTGACGAGCGAGTACATACAATAAGAATATAGGTGTGATCACATATACCAATCACAAAAGGACCTAAGTGAAACAATATGAAATACAGAAAAGATAAATACGGAACAGAGTTGTCAGTCCTGGGATACGGATGTATGCGTTTTTCCAAGAAAAGGGGCAGCCTCGACATAGAAAAAGCCGAAAAAGAAATAATGGCGGCCATTGAGGGCGGAGTCAATTATTTTGATACCGCCTATACCTATTTGGGCAGTGAAGCTGCCTTGGGCAAAATACTTGCGGACAATAACTGTCGCGACAAAGTATATATTGCCACAAAACTTCCCGTACCGGTGGTAAACAGGGCGGCCCGGATCAATCAGATCTTTGAAAAGCAGCTGGAGCGTCTTCGGACCGATCATATAGATTATTATCTTATGCATACGATAACCGATATCGTTCAGTGGGACAGGATGATAAGGCTGGGCATCATCGACTGGATAAAAGAACAAAAAGAAAAGGGCAGGATCCGGAATATCGGCTTTTCATTCCACGGCAACACAGATATGTTTCTTAAGGTGCTTGATGCCTATGACTGGGATTTCTGTCAGATCCAGTACAATTACATGGATGAGATCAGTCAGGCAGG
>Ga0334887_1003907_pt1 | contig 14144 bp, 11 predicted proteins | sample GraSluR1_MG_10_FD_207217 | JGI IMG/M metagenome (GOLD analysis project Ga0334887, IMG submission 207217) | Sludge microbial communities from methane-producing bioreactor in Wageningen University, Netherlands - Granular Sludge_18_07-R1 | ecosystem: Engineered > Bioreactor > Anaerobic >...
CCCGTCGCTGGAAAAGCCGCCGCTCGCCGACATCAACGACGTCTTCGACCTGGAGGTCCCCGACCCCTACAAAGATGGGCGCATGCCGGTCATGCTGGAGGGGATACGCCTGGCGCGCCAAGCCGTGGGCGACGAGGTGGCGGTGCGTTCGCCGGGGACGGGGCCGTTTGCGCTGGCCTCGTATCTGATCGGCACGCAGGAATGGCTGATGGAGATCGCGCTGATCGAGGCCGGCATCGAGGGGGCTAACGAAAAGGCGGTCCTGCACGCCCTCGAACTGACCACCGAAGCCCTGATCCGCTTCGGCAAGGCTTGCTGGGACGCGGGCGCGGACATCCTGCACAACGGCGATTCGCTGGCTTCGTGCAACGTCATTTCCCCGCGCACCTATGAGCGCTTCGCCTACCCCTACCAGAAGCGGGTCTTTACGGCCTGGGCCGAACACGGCGTCACGCGTAAGCTGCTGCACATTTGCGGGGACAGCACCAAGGTGCTGCATCTCTATGCGGACACAGGCGCGGACATGGTGGAGATCGACAACGCCGTGGACATGGCGGTCGCCAAGCGGTTGATCGGCGACCGCGTAGCCGTCGTCGGCAACGTCCACACCGTGACGGAACTCCTGCAGGGCACGCCCGAATCGGTCGCGGCCTCGGCGCAGCGCTGCATCGACGACGCCGGCTATGGGGGCGGCTTCCTGTTGGGGTCGGGCTGCATTGTGCCGCGCTACGCGCCGCTGGAGAACGTGCAGGCGATGGTGCGCGTGGCCCACAGCCAGCCCTATCCGGGGATGTGAGCCGGTCTGCGCCGCCGGGGAATCGTCTAAACGGAATTGTTGTACTTTTAGGCAAACACGACTAAAATTCAAGTTGCCCGCTCTTGAGAGGTTGATCCGGGCAGCCCTTTTGCAACTGTACTCGAACCGCCCTGGCCCGCCGAGCATAGTGAGGCGCATTCTTTTGCGCGACGTGCCGGTTGCGCCGGCGGCTTTCTCATCATCGTTCCGCTTAATAAGGAGAACTGAATATGAAACCCGTCACTCTCGGCCTCATCGTAGGCAATCGCGGCTTTTTCCCCAGCCATCTTTGTGAGAGCGGTCGCGCTGAGATGATCGACCTATTGGAAAAGGCCGGCTTCAAGGTCATCGCGCTCTCGCCGCAGGACACGCCCTACGGCACGGTGGAAAGCCTGGATGACGCCCACAAGTGCGCGGAGCTGTTCGACGCCCACCGCAAGGAGATCGACGGCGTCGTGGTGACGCTGCCCAACTTCGGTGATGAACGCGCCGTCGCCAACAGCCTGCGCTGGTCGGGCCTCGACGCGCCCGTGCTGATCCAGGCCTATCCCGATGTCGTGGACAGCATGACCATCGCCGACCGCCGCGACAGCTTCTGCGGCAAGATGTCGTTGTGCAACAACCTGCGCCAGTACAAGATTCCCTATACGCTGACCCGGCTGCACACAGTGGCGCCGTCCAGCCCGAGCTTTATGCAGGACTTGGCCGACTTCGCGGCAATCTGCCGCGTCACCAGCGGCCTGAGCAACCTGCGCATCGGCGCGCTGGGCGCCCGCCCCACGAACTTCAATACCGTGCGCTTCAGCGAAAAGCTGCTTGAGCATAGCGGCATCTCCATCGAGACGCTGGACATGTACGAGCTCTTCGGCTGGATCGATGCGCTGGATGATGACGACGCAGCGGTCTTGGCGAAGCTGGCCGAGATCAAGGATTACGTACAGACCGAAGGCGTGTCCGAGGAAAACCTCCTCAAGATGGCGAAGTTCGGCGCGGCTGTCGACGGCTGGATGAAGCGCACCGAGTTGCAGGCTACAGCCATCCAGTGCTGGACTGCGATGGAGGAGTTCTTCGGCGTCGTGCCCTGCACCGTCATGAGCATGATGAGCAACTCGCTCGTGCCCAGCGCCTGCGAGGTCGACATCATGGGCGCGCTGGCGATGCACATCTTGGCCCAGGCCAGCCAACTGCCCAGCGCCATCGTAGACTGGAACAACAACTACGGCGAGGACCCGGACAAGGCCGTGATCTTCCATTGCAGCAACTTGCCCAAGGACATCTTCAAGAAGCAGGGCGAGGGCAGCCCGAACATGTACTATCAGGAGATCATCGCCGGCACTGTCGGCGCCGACAACACCTACGGCACGATCTACGGCCGTATCCAACCCAACGACTTCACCTACCTGCGCGTCAGCACCGACGACCTGGACGGCAAAGTGCGCGCCTATGTGGGCGAGGGCGAGTTTACCGACGACGCGTTGCTCACTTTCGGCGGCTACGGCGTGGTGCGCGTGCCCAAGTTCCAGGAACTGCTACAGCACATCTGCGACAACGGCTACGAGCATCATGTCACCGTCAACCCGTCCAAGACGGCGGCCGCGGTCTACGAAGCCCTGACCAAGTACAAGGGCTGGGATGTCTACCGCCACAGCTAATCATGTGCAGGCCGGTCGGGTGCGCCAGGCCGGCCCGTTTTCTTTGCACTTGCCCCTGCGGCTAATCAAGAGGGAGGCATAGCGCCAATGAGCGCCAAATACGCAATTGGCATTGACTTCGGCACCGAGTCCGGCCGCGCGCTGCTCGTGGATGTGGCTGATGGACGCGAAGTCGCCACCGCCGTGTACAGCTATTCCAACGGCGTGATCGACGAATACCTGCCCGGCACGAACATCCGGCTGGAGCCGGACTGGGCCTTGCAGGACCCGAACGACTATATCGAAACGGTGAAGCGCACCATTCCCGCTGTGCTCAAAGAAAGCGACGTCGACCCGGCGGATGTGATCGGCATCGGCATCGACTTCACGGCCTGCACCATGCTGCCAACCAAGGCGGACGGTACGCCGCTGTGCCAGGTTCCGGAACTGCGCAACCATCCTCACGCCTGGGTCAAGCTGTGGAAGCACCACGCAGCCCAGCCCGAAGCCGACCGCATCAACGAGGCGGCACGCGAGCGGGGCGAACCTTGGCTGGACTACTACGGCGGCAAGATTTCGTCCGAGTGGTTCTTCAGCAAGGCTCTGCAGATCCTCAACGAGGCGCCGGAAATCTACAGTGAGGCCGACCGCATGTTGGAGGCGGCAGACTGGGTCATCTGGCAGTTGACAGGCCGCGAGACGCGCAACACCTGCACGGCGGGCTACAAGGCTATCTACCAGAAGGGCGAGGGCTATCCGAGCCGCGACTATTTTGCGGCGCTGCACCCGGATTTCGCCGACGTGGTGGACGAGAAGATGAGCCGCGAACTGGCCCCTCTCGGCGCCAAGGCGGGCGGCTTGACGGAAGAGGCCGCGGGTTGGACCGGCCTGCGACCCGGCACGGCTGTAGCCGTCGCCAATGTCGACGCGCACGCCACGCCCCCCGCAGCTCAGGCCATCGATCCCGGCGTCATGACCATCATCATGGGCACGAGCAACTGCCACATGGTGCTGGCGACCGAGCGCAAGAAGGCGCCCGGCATGTGCGGCGTCGTGGAGGACGGAATCGTGCCCGGCCTGTACGGCTACGAGTCCGGTCAGAGCGGCGTCGGTGATATCTTCGCTTGGTTCGTTGATAATGCCGTGCCGCCCGAGTATCACGAGGCGGCCAAGGAGCGCGGCATCTCGGTGCATTCGCTTCTGGAGGAAGAAGCCGCCAAGCAAAAGCCCGGCGAACACGGCCTGTTGGCGTTGGACTGGTGGAACGGCAACCGCTCCACCCTGGTGGACGTGGAACTGAGCGGTCTGCTGGTCGGCGCCACTCTCGCCACCACAGCGCCTGATATCTATCGCGCGCTGCTGGAATCGACGGCCTTTGGCACACGCGTGATCATCGAAGGCTTCACCGACAACGGCGTGCCCGTCGACAGCATTGTCGCCGCCGGCGGCCTGCCCGACCGCAACAAGCTGCTCATGCAGATCTATTGCGACGTGACCAACCGCGAGTACCGCGTGGTGCGCAGCGCGTTGGCCGGCGCCCTGGGCGCGGCGATGCACGGTGCAGTCGCCGCGGGCGCGGATGCGGGCGGCTATAGCGACATCTTCGAGGCCTCCAAGTACATGGGCGGCCTGAAGGACATCGTCTACCGGCCCATCCCAGAGAACGTGGCGGTCTACGACAAGATGTACGCCGACTATAAGAAGTTGTACGACTACTTCGGCCGTGGCGAGAACGACGTGATGAAGCGCCTGCGCGCGCTGCGCCGCGAAGCCTTGGCGAATAACGGCTAGGCGGATCGCCTGCCCGCCGGTTGCACGGCCTTGCTGCAAGACCGTGCAACCGGTCGTGCAAGATGCCCGCCAGGTGTGAGGACAATCAAATGCTCGAAGCCATTAAAGAAGAACTCTGGAAACTGCACCTAGTGTTGCCTGCCCAGGAGTTGGTCGCCTGGACCTCCGGCAACGTCAGCGCCCGCGACCCTGAAAGCGGGCTGGTCGTGATCAAGCCGTCCGGCGTGATGTACGAGGACCTCAAGCCCGAAGACCATGTCGTGCTGACCCTGGACGGCGAAGTGGTGGAGGGGACGCTTAAGCCGTCTTCGGATACGGCTAGCCACCTCTACATCTACCGCCACATGCCTGAGGTCAACGGCGTGGTGCACACGCATTCGCCCTATGCCACTGCCTTCGCCGCGGTCGGCAAGCCGATTCCGGTCTATCTGACGGCCATCGGCGACGAATTCGGCCAGGCGATCCCTTGTGCAGGCTTCGCCCTGATCGGCGGAGAGGAGATCGGCCAACAGGTCGTCGAGCATATCGGCACATGCCCGGCGGTGCTGCTCAAGAACCACGGCGTGTTTACCGTGGGCAAATCCGCTAAAGCCGCGGTGAAGGCAGCGGTCATGGTTGAAGATGTGGCGAAGACCGTTCACCTGGCCCTTCAGCTTGGCACGCCAGACGAGATCGCTCCGGAGGACGTTGCCAAGCTGCATTACCGCTATACGCACGTATACGGGCAGTAAACAACAACCATACCACTCGTCAGCTATTGCGCCCGCCGCCCATCTCCTGGAAGATGGCGGCGGGCGTTCGTTCTTAGGCAGCGGCTTTGGTTTTGGCTGTTGATTTCGGCTTGGCTGTCGTCTTCGGTTTAGACGCGGTCGCCTTTTTGGGTTTTGCAGCGGCCTTCGGTTCGGATTTCGCCGTGGCCTTGGGTTCTGCCTTCGGCTTGGACGCGGCCTTCTGTTTTGCCTTTGGCTTGGCCTTCGCCGTGGCCTTGGGTTTAGCCGTGGCCTTGGGCTTCGCTTTTGCTTTCGCCTTCGGTTTGGCCTTTGGCTTTTCCGTCGGCTTGGCCTCGTCTCCGCCTTCGAGGATCGCCTCTCCCATTGCGACAAGCGTCTCCAGCGCGAACGCCGGCAGGGAGCTAAGGACTTGCTGCGCTGTGGATGGCGTCGATTCTTTGGCCGCGGATTCGGACAGCACCTCAACTTTCTCGTCGGTTACACGGAACACGACCTTGCCCTGCGACTTCAAACCCAAGGCGCGGCGGACTTCCTGCGGCAGGATCAATTGCCCGGCGCTCGTCATGTTGCTGGCGTACTCTTGTGTTGCGGCCATAGGTGTTGTCCCTTTCGAAATGGTGACGCCTGCTGGAAGATGGAGTTTGATGCCGCCTTAGCCGTTGATGCGGCGGGCCGCTCTCGCTGCGCTATGACGAGCGCACCGTCCTGTTTTGCGCTTGTTTGGCGACGGCTTCATTGTATATCAAACGGCTAGAATTTGCGTGCGGAGTAATTGCCGCAAGATCCTTTGCCGCTTTGGATATACCGAGCCATTCTGCATCGAAAGCGCATGAGAAACGTATTGACAGTTGACACCGATGTTGGATTGAATATGCTAGGAGAGGCGCGCGTCACCGCTGGGCAAGCATCACGAGTCATGCGCCACGAGCCAAGCATCATATCAAGCGACACGAGCAAGAGGAAGATGAACCGCATAACTGCGCCGGCGCGTCCTAAGCTGCGCCCTATCGAGGTTCGGCCGCATGCGCACAATGGCCAGACCTATTTCATGCTGCGCGATCCGCTGGAACTACGGGACGGTTCGCTGTTGCTGCCGCAGCCTTTTGCCGCGGCGTTATCGCTCTTCGACGGCACACGCACGGTCGAGGAGATCGCCGCGGTTTTCGCCTTGCGCTTCGGCGTCCCTCTCGAACCGGCGTTAGTGGAACAACTGGTCGAGGCCGTGGATGAAGCTTGCCTGCTGGAGAATGAGCGCAGCTTCGCCGCCCATAAACAGAAAACGGAGAGCTATCGCCAAGAGCCGTTTCGGCCTGCGCGGCTAGCCGGCCTGGGATATCCGCAAGACCCCGCGCAGCTTTTCGGCCTCATTGAGTCGTACCTCGCCCCCTTTCCGCCCGTTTCGGCTACTGCGAATTCGACGCCTGCGGTCACGGCGGGCTGGTTCGGCCTGCTCAGCCCGCATATCGACTACCCGCGCGGCGGGCCGGTCTACGCGCAGGTCTGGCAGCAGGCCGCCGTCGAGATCCGCAGCGCGGATCTCGTCATCTTGCTCGGCACAGACCACAATGGCGATGACCCGTTCACGTTGACGCGGCAGAACTACGCCACGCCCTACGGCGTGCTGCCTACGGCCCAGGGCGCGGTCGATGCGGTGGTCGACGTGATCGGCGAGGAGGCCGCCTTCGCCGGGGAACTGCGCCACATTAATGAGCATTCGCTGGAACTGGTCGCCGTTTGGCTGCATCACATGCGCCGCGGCGAACCTGTGGAGATGGTTCCGATCCTGGTCGGTTCGCTCTACCGGCATATTTGGGGCGGCTCCTCGCCCGAGGAAGACCGCCAGATCGACGACGTGCTGGCTGCGCTCTCTGCGGCCGGCCACGGGCGGCGCGTCGCCGTGGTTGCATCGGGCGATATGTCGCATGTCGGCGCGGCCTTCGGCGGCGATCCGCTGGACGACGAGGCCCGCGCCCGCGTGCGCCAGGACGATGAAAACCTGATCGCGGCCATGCGCCGGGGCAGCGCAAGCGACTTTTTCGACCTGATTCGCAGCGCGCGTGACCGCAACAACGTTTGCGGCGTGACGCCGATCTATCTGATGCTGCGTCTGCTGGGCGACGACGTGCGCGGCGAACTGCACGGCTATGCGTCCTGTCCTGCCGACGCGGAAGACGCCTCCGCGGTCACCGTGTGCGGCATGGTCTTTCGCTAGCCGCGCCGCGGTTCGGCCAAAACCCTCGGAGTCTGTCGATTGTCAGTATACGAACGGGATCAACCGTTTGGTCTCCTGCCGGTAGCGCGTGTATTCGGGGAAGGCGGCGCCTAATAGGCGCTCCTCGTAGTGCAGTTTGACGAGGATGACGGCCAGCAGCACGGCGAGCGCAACCAGGCGCATCGGCGACGGCTGGTCGAGCGTCAGCGCCGCGCCGACGAGCAGCAGGGCGGCGTACATGGGGTGGCGGATGAAGCGGTACGGCCCTCTGCGCACGAACGTCGCGCCGGCGCGCACATCGGGCAGGATGTGTAAATTGCCCGGTCCAACCGATAGCAGCGCCCAAGCGCCCAAGAGCAGGCCGCCGAACTCCACCGCAAGCAGCCAGGGCGTGCCCGCCAGCCAGGGGCCGGTCAGCGCGAAGGCGGCCAAACTGGCGAACTGGAGCGTCACCAAAAGGTAGGAGAACGTCTTGCCGCGCATCAGCCGGCCTGCACGCCGCTCGCTGACGCCAGCCGTTCCAGCAGCGGATTAAGTTCGCACAGGCTCTCCAGCGTGTAGAAATCCTGGGCGGCTTCGTGCGGCTCCGCCTCTTCGTGCTGCCAGGTGATGTGGTAGGGGATGTGGACGGCTTGCGCGCCCAAAGCCAGAACCGGCAGGATGTCGGAGCGTACGGAGTTGCCGACCATGAGGAATTGGCCGGGCTGCACGCCGTGTTTGCCGAGCACGGCGGCGTAGGCGTCGATGCGCTTCTCGCTCACCACCTCGACCGCATCGAAGAGAGCCGCCAAACCGGAACGGGCCAGCTTGGTCTCCTGATCAAAGAGATCGCCCTTGGTGATCAGCAACAGGCGATAACGTCCAGCGAGCGCCGTCAAGGTCTGGCGCACACAGGGCAGCAACTCCACCGGCGCAGCCATCATTTCCTTGGCAAAGCCGATGATCTGCTGGATCTCCGCGGCCTGCACGCGGCCCTCGGTCAGCTCGATGGCCGTCTCGATCATGGAGAGCGTGAAGCCCTTGATGCCGTAGCCGAAACGCTGGAGGTTGCGCATCTCGGTCTCGTACAGCTTGCGGTCGATCCACTCGGCGCCGTGGTAAGGCGCGAGCAGGGTGCGGAATTTCTCTTGGGTCGCGTGGTACAGCGTTTCGTTGTGCCACAGCGTGTCGTCGGCATCGAAGCCGACGCAAGAAATCAGGGTCATGCCGGCAACCAGTTCGATAGCTCATGCGGAAAAAACATGCCGCTATTGAACCACGACTCAAAGCTGCGTGCAAAGGTCTGTGGAAACGATGGCGCCCAAAACGATGGCGGTTTTGAGTGAGGCGCTTGGTCGAAGACGTTAGCCAAGCGAGTCGCGGCTGGTGTAGAATGGGCCTATCCCGGTCGCTGTCTCGCTCTGGGCGGCGAGAGAAAGGATTTGCCCTATGGCAAAGAGCATCGGTCTTATCATTATGCTCGGCGCTGTTGTTATCGCCTCGCTCGCAGGCTGCATGCCCATCCAGGCGCCGGCTGCGCCGCAATCCGGGCAGGGCATCGCCGGGCCGCCCGCTGCGCCGCCACAGCCGCTCAGTCCTGTGCTGACCGCGACGGAGACGATCACCGCTACGATCATGCCCACAGAGACGCCGACCGCAACGCTGCCGCTGACGCCTACGCTCACGCCGCCGGTTACGCCGGAACCGCCCGCAGCCACGGATACGCCTGCGCCGACGGACACGCCAACGCCGTCGCCTACTGCCACCAGCACGCCCACGCCGACCGAAGGGCCGCCGCCCACGCCGACTTCCCTGCCGGAAGCCATCTTCTTGCGCGGCCACCGCAGCTTCACGCGCGGGTCGGACCTGTTCGTGGTGGGGGAGGCGGGCAACGGCTCGGGCTATCCCGTCTACAACGTGACCGTGATCGCGACCTTCTTCGACGACGCCGGGCAACTGGTGGGCGCAACCGAGGCGCCCGCGTTCCTGCCGCAGACAGCGCCCATGCAGAACAACCCGTTTAAGCTGCGTCTCGCCAACGCGCCCGCCAACGTGGCCGCGTACGAGCTGTCCCTGCGCTGGGATGACCTGACGCTGATGGGCTACGAACGGGTGACGGTGCTCAGCGAGGAACTGGACACGGAGGACGGCATCGAGGTGCGCGGCGAACTGCGCAACGACGGCCCCGCCGCCATCGCCAATGTCATGGCGGTCGTCACCTTCTATACGGAGACGAGCGATGTGGCGGATGTCTACGCGGCGAGCGTGGCTTCGACCGAGCTCGACCCTGGCGAGACGACGACCTATTCGCTGCGCATCGACGCGCCAGACCTGGCGTTCGAGAGCTTCTTTGTGCAGACACAGGGGGTGCTAGGCCGGTAGGCTCAGCCGCGCGGCTACGGGCTAAGTTGCGCGCGTGCTCACCGGCTCTGCGCCTGGTTCCAGAACCAATATGGCGGCGCTGTCATCGTAGGCCAGCGCTTCGGCATAGCGACCCCAGTCCACAACTGTGTTTAGCTGGCGTTCCGCTTCGTCCGGCGGGAAGTCCAGTTCCAGCGCTGTACGGACGACGTTCCATTCCAGTTGGCGCTGATCGGACGCGCGCAGCAGGGCAAAGAGCCATTTGAAGATGGGCAGACGGCGGATGCGCGCGGCAAAAATCTCTTTTCGGCCCAAAATGCCGGCTTCTACAAAGGTTTCGCCCAAAGGCGTCAGGGTAATGTCGCCCTGGACAATAGTGGCAAAGCCCAGCAACTCTGCACCCTCAATCAGGCGCAGCAGATGGTCCGAGTCGAGATGCAGGTCGCTTGCCAGACGATAAATGTCGGCATGGGCGCCGGGAATATCCGCGAGGTGTTCGAGCAAGCCGTCCAGGTCGTTGATGGCGATGTGCGGCAATGCACGCGTGTAGCCGGGTTCGCCCGGAGCCGTACCTAACTCCAAGTGTTCCGCCTGCGTCTGGCCGGCCAGAATGCCGTAGACGCGATCCACAATATGGTTGAACGCAGGGGACTTCCGGTCGCGCGGATAGGGGAGATCGACCGGCAGATCGGCAACTACGCGGCCGGGGCCTTTGTCCATCAAGACGATGCGGCCGGCCATGATGACCGCCTCTTCGATGCTGTGCGTCACCATCAGAATTGCCTTGGTGGGGATGTTGCCGCTGGTCCATAGCTCGATCAGGTCGCTGCGCAGGGATTCGGCGCTGAGCACGTCCAATGCCGAGAACGGCTCGTCCATGCAGAGCAATTCCGGTTCCACGGCCATGGCGCGGGCGAAGCCTACTTTCTGGCGCATGCCGCCGGAGAGCTCGCGGGGATACGCACTTTCGAAACCGTCCAGGCCTACCCGGTCGAGCAAGTCCATGGCGCGCGGTGCGCGCAGGCTGGGGGGCACGCCGCGCGCTTTGAGCGCGATTTCGACGTTGTCCAAGACTGAGAGCCAGGGGAACAAGGCAAAAGTCTGGAAGACGATGGTGGCGTGCGGATTTACGCCCCGGAGCGGCTTGCCCCGATAGTGAACTGCGCCGCCGGTAGGGCGCTGTAAACCGGTGATGATGCGCAGCAGTGTGCTCTTGCCGCAGCCGGAAGGGCCAAGCAGCGCTACGAATTCTCCTGTCTGTACGACCAGATCGACGTCCTCTATCGCGGTGAAAACGCGTTCGCCGCTACGATAACTTTGGATAACCCCATCGAGTTGGACTAGTTGTTCTTGTGTCATACGGACTTACTCCATGCGATAACGCTTTTCTGCCAGCAGGTAGAGACGCCGCCAGACGAGGCGGTTTATGGCGACCACGGCGACGATCATGCCCAGGGTCGCAGCCAATAGGAGGGGGTAATCGCCGGAGGCGGTGGCGCCGGCGATTACGGAACCGATGCCGCGAATCGAGAAGGTGTCGCCCCCAAACTCGACGTGTTCGGCCACGATGCTGGCGTTCCAGGCCCCGCCGCCGGCGGTGATCGCACCTGTGATGAGGTAGGGGAACAGCGCCGGCAAGATGAGCACGCGCCACCGTTCCCAGCGGCCCAAGTGCAGAAGCGCGCTCGTATATTTGAGGTCCTGGGGAATGGCGCTAGCGCCGGCGATGATGTTGAAGAGCAGATACCACTGCGTACCAGCCAGCATGAGGATGACGGCCGCAAGGTTGAGGCCGCCCGGCAAGCCGAGAAAGATGAGCAGAAAAGCAGGGAAGAGCGCGGTGGCGGGTACGGAGGCGGCAATCTGCACCATCGGTTGCAGCCAGCGGGCAAGGCGCTGGTTGGCGCCGATGGCGACGCCGGCCGGGATCGTCCACAGCAAGGCCACGGCGAGTGCGACGCTGACGCGCAGCAACGTAGCCAACAGACCGCTGCCGATCAACCCCCATTGCGCCGGCGGTACGGCTATCAGCAGGATCACCGCCTGGTATGCTAGATAGACGACGCCGGCTATCACCAAGGCGCCCAGGATGGAGAAGGGGAGACTGCGGCGAGCGGGCATATTGGCGTCCAGTTCCACCGGCTCCAGCCGTCGTCCAAGCCAGCCGTCCACGCGTTCACTCCACGTCCGGCTCCACTGCTTCAGCCGCTCGATCAGACGTGAGTCGTCCAGCAGGTTATAGAACCAGGAAGTCGCCGGCTCCTCGCCCTCGATCATTTCCAGTTTGAAGCGCTCGGCCCATGCCAATAAGGGGCGCCACATCAGTTGGTCGAGCAAGACGACGACGAGGACCAGCGTCACAATGGCCCAGGCTAACGCGTGGAGGTCTCCCTGGTTAGCCGCTTCCTGCAGATAGGCGCCTAGCCCCGGCAGGCGGAAGTCGCGCTCGCCCACGGTAAAGATCTCGGCGGCCATGAGAAAGAACCACCCGCCTGCCCAACTCATCATGCTGTTCCAGATGAGGCTGCCGGCCGCGAAGGGAAGTTCCAGCCATTTGAGACGCAGCCAGCGATTAAGACGGAAGATGGCGCTGGCCTCGTGCAGGTCGCGGCTGATCGTGGTCAGTGATTGATACCAGGCAAAGGTCATGTTCCAAACTTGGCTGGTGAAGATGAGCACGATAGCAGCCAGTTCTGCTGCGATCATGTCCGGCAGAATCGCGCTCAAACTCAACAGGACCACCGGCAGAAACGACAGGATCGGCACGCTCTGGAGCACATCCAGCAGCGGCATTAGCACTTGCTCTGCACGGCGGTTGTAGGCGGCGATGTAGCCGTACACCAGCGTGAAGACGAGAGAAAGAATATAAGCCGCAGCCATACGCCCGACAGAGAGCGCGGCGTACCAGGGCAGGACGTGCAGCGATAGGGAGATGTCCGGCCCCTGGACGGCTTCCGGCGCCTGCAGGGCCAGACGAACCCCAATGTACAACAGAGCAGTGATGCCGAGCAGGACGGCGACATCCCCCCAGCCGAAGGAGCGTCGCGGCTGTTCTTGCTGAAAAAGCTTGCGTATTGTCATCGGCCGCCTCTGCTATGTGAATCAGATGCTCTAGGCCACATCCCGCCGTGAATCGGGAGTTGGGGCGAGCGAGGTTGGATGACGGTTGTCCGGAGCCGGCCAAGGCTCTCATTGGCCTTACATAAGGATCCGGAAAGAATGCGGCTACGCCACGCGATTGAGCGGTTCTTCCCCGTCGAGGATGCGGCGAATGTTGCGGTAGACTTCGGAGCGCTTACCGCCGCCGCTGCCCGCGGCGATGTGCGGGGTCAACAGCACATTGCGCGCGGGGTCGCGGGCCAGAACGACCAGGGGATTGTCACTCGGCAGCGGCTCCCATTCGAAGGTGTCCAGGGCCGCGCCGGCAAGATGACCGCTGTGGATCGCCGCTGCCAATGCAGCCTCGTCGATGATACCACCGCTGCCGCAGCTAACCAAGTGCGCGCCAGGGCGCAGGGCGGCTAACGCCGCAGCATCGAGACGATGCGCAGTCTCCGGCGTGTAGGGCAGCAAGTTGCAGAGAATGTCGCTTGCCGCCAGCGTCTCCTGTTCCGTTGCGTAGGTGATGCCCAACTCGTCCTCGACCGGCGCTGGCAGGCGGCTGCGCTTATGGTAGAGCACGGCTGCCGGCGCAAACCCGGCCAGGCGGCGCGCCAGTTCCACGCCGATCTCCCCGAAGCCGAGGATGCCCACGGTCTTGCCCATCAGCCCCTCCAAGCCCGTGCGTCGCGACCAGTTGTAGGCGAAGATGTTTTCGTCGGTGCGCCGTGCCGGCTTGCCCCAGTCTGCCGCTTCATTCGCCACGGCCATGGCGTCCGGCAGCCGTTTGAGCAGCGCCAGCATCTGCAGGATCATGTGCTCGGCCACGCGTACGCAGCCCATGACCGGCTGTGTGCAGACGGGGATGCCGGCGCGCCGCGCTGCGGCGAGGTCGATGTCGAAGCTGAGCGAGCCGAGCCGCTGGATAAGTCGCAGCTTGGCGCCCGCGTCGATCATGGCCGCGTCCACAACGCCGGCACGCTCGCTGAACAGGAACTCGGCGTCGCCGATCTGCTGCATGACCTCGGCGCGAGACGGCGTATGCAGCATCGTCACTGTACAATCCGCAGGCGCGGCGTCGATGGCGGCCTGCTGGTGGCGCAAGCTGCGGCTCGTCAGGAAGAGAATCTTGTGCCTGCTCGTCATGGCGTCGGTGTCCTTGCTTGGCTCTGTACCGTCTGCGGCCGTTAGTGCGCGGTCCAGCCGCCGTCGATGGCGATGCCTGCGCCGGTGACAAAGCTGGACGCGTCTGAGGCGAGGAAAACGGCCAGGCCCTGGATCTCTTCGAGTTCGCCCCAGCGCCCCAGCGGTATCTTGGCGACGAAGGCGGCGTAGGTGTCCGGGTCCTGCCTGAGGGGAATGTTCATCTCGGTGGCGAAGGGGCCGGGCAGCATGGCGTTGACCGTGATGTTGTAGGGCGCCCACTCCAGGGCCAGGGCGCGCGTCATCTGCAGGATGGCGCCCTTGCTGGTGGCATAGGGCGTGCGGTCGGCTAGGGCGATGATCGAGAGCGTAGAGCCCATGTTGATCACGCGCCCGCTGCG
>Ga0334887_1003916_pt1 | contig 14108 bp, 10 predicted proteins | sample GraSluR1_MG_10_FD_207217 | JGI IMG/M metagenome (GOLD analysis project Ga0334887, IMG submission 207217) | Sludge microbial communities from methane-producing bioreactor in Wageningen University, Netherlands - Granular Sludge_18_07-R1 | ecosystem: Engineered > Bioreactor > Anaerobic >...
CCAGCCAGCCCGCTCGTACCCTGCTCGGCACTGCCGGGATGTACTCCGACCAGGAGTTCGATCGGCGGGCGCTGGCCCATGACGCCTCGCACTACCTGGTCCTGCCCGAGTTGGTGGCGACCCCCGTCACGCCCGAGGACATCGGCGCGCTGTTCCGTACGTCCCGGGCGAGCGGGCTGCCGCTGACCTTCCGCTCCGGCGGCACGAGTCTGTCGGGCCAGTCGCAGGGCCGCGGCATCCTCGCCGACGTCCGGAAGAACTTCCGGGGCATCGAGGTCCTCGACGACGGCGCCCGGGTCAGGGTCCAGCCGGGCGCGACCGTACGGAGCGTCAACATGGCGCTGCGCCCGTGGGGCCGCAAGATCGGACCCGACCCGGCATCCGAGGTCGCCTGCACCATCGGCGGGGTGGTCGCCAACAACTCCTCGGGCATGGCCTGCGGGACCGAGTTCAACACGTACCGCACCCTGGAGTCGCTGGTCGCCGTGCTGCCCTCGGGCACTGTCGTCGACACCGGTGCGCCGGACGCCGACGAGTTGCTGCGGACCAGGGAACCGGCCCTGTACGAGGGCTTGGCCCGGCTTCGGGACCGGGTCCGGTCGAAGCCGGCCTCGGTGGCCACGATCCGCCAGCAGTTCTCCATGAAGAACACCATGGGATACGGGCTGAACTCGTTCCTCGACCACGACACCCCGTCCGCCATCCTGGCCCACCTGATGGTCGGGTCGGAGGGCACCCTCGGCTTCGTCGCCGGGGCGACGTACCGGACCATCGAGGTGCGGCCCGAGGTGACCACGGGGCTGATGGTCTTCTCCACCATCGACGACGCGATGACCGCGCTGCCCGACCTCGTCGCGGCCGGCTTCGCCACGGTGGAGCTGATGGACTCGGTCAGCCTGCGGGTCGCCCAGACGCTGTCCGGCTCGCCGACCGACATCACCCGGCTGAACGTCCGCGACCACGCCGCCCTGCTGGTGGAGTTCCACGGCCACACCCACGCCGAGCTGGCCGACAAGATCGCCTCCAGCCGGGCGGTCACCGACCCCCTGCCGTTCGCCGTCCCCTTCGAGATGGCCCAGGATGCGCACCGGGCGGCCGAGCTGTGGACGGTCCGCAAGGGCCTGTACGCCGCCGTCGCCGGCAACCGGCCCAGCGGCACCACCGCCCTGCTGGAGGACGTGGTCGTGCCGGTCGGGTCGCTGGGCACCACCTGTTCGGAGCTGGCCGACCTGTTCGTCCGGCACGGTTACCGCGACTCGGTGATCTTCGGCCATGCCAAGGACGGCAACATCCACTTCATGCTCAACGAGCAGTTCGCCGGGGGGCGGGACACCGAACGCTACGAGGCGTTCACCGAGGACATGGTCTCGCTCGTCCTCGGACAGCACGGCTCGCTGAAGGCCGAGCACGGCACCGGGCGGATCATGGCGCCGTTCGTCGCCCGCCAGTACGGGCCCGAGCTGTACGACGTGATGGTGCAGGTCAAGCACCTCTTCGACCCCGACGGCCTGCTCAACCCCGGTGTGGTGTTGTCCGACGAGCCGCGGTCGTACGTCGCCGACCTCAAGCAGACCCCGACCGTCGAGGAGGAGGTCGACCGGTGCGTCGAGTGCGGCTACTGCGAGCCCATCTGCCCCAGCCGTGACCTCACCCTCACCCCGCGCAAGCGGATCGCGCTGCGCCGGGAGATGACCGCCGCCAAGCAGCGCGGCGAGACCGGGCTGGCCGACGAACTGGCCAAGGAGTACCGCTACCAGGGTATCGACACCTGTGCGGTGGACGGACTGTGCTCGGTCAACTGCCCGCTGGACATCAACACCGGCGACCTGGTCCGTCGGCTGCGCGCCGAGTCGCACGGCTCCACCTCCCAGGCGGCCTGGAATGCGCTGGCCCGGCACTGGGGCGGCCTGACCGCCGCCGGCGGGGTGGCGATGAACGTGGCGGCCGCGGTCGGCCCGCTGGCGACCGCCGCGACCGACGTCGGCCGGGCCGTGGTCGGCACCGACAACCTGCAACGGTGGACCCGTGACCTGCCCCGTGGCGGGCGGCGACGCCACCCGCGCAACCCGGACGAGCCGGTGGCGGTGTGGTTCCCGGCGTGCATCCACACCCTCTTCGGCGCCGCCGAGGGCGGTCCCGGGGTTGTCACGGCACTCGACGCGATCGCCGAACGCGCCGAGGTGGCGTTGCGGATCCCCGAGGGCATCACCGGGCTGTGCTGCGGCACCCCGTGGTCGTCGAAGGGTTTCACCCGCGGTCGCGACACCATGCGCGAGAAGGTGTTGCCGATCCTGTGGGAGGCCTCCGATCACGGCCGCCTGCCGGTCATCTGTGATGGTGCCTCCTGCACCGAGGGCCTGCTGAAGTTCCGGTCGAAGGGCGACGAGACGTACGCCGGCCTGCAGATCATCGACGCGGTCGAGTTCGTCGCGGATCAGGTGCTGGACGACCTGACGGTGACCCGCCCGTTCGACTCGGTGGTCCTGCACAACACCTGCTCGATGACCCACCTGGGACTCAACGCGGCAGCCCGGGCGATCGCCGAGACGATCTCCGGGTCGGTGCTGGTGCCCGACGCGACCGGCTGCTGCGCCTTCGCCGGCGACCGTGGCATGCTCCACCCCGAGCTGACCGCCTCCGCCACCGCACCGGAGACCGCCGAGGTCAACGCCGCGGTGCACACCGCGTACGCCTCGGCCAACCGGACCTGCGAGGTGGGGATGACCCGGGCGACCGGTCACACGTACCACCACATCCTGGAGCTGTTGGAGGCGGCGACGCGGCCCACCAGCAGGTGACGTCGGAGTCCGATCCGCAGGAGCGAGTGGGTCGCTCCTGCGGATCATCACTACTTTCGTCGAAGAATGAGAATCAACAGAAGAGTCGCCACAAGAACTTGGAAAACGATCTGAAGAACGAGGATTGCCCAGATCGCACCGCCGTCGATCAACGGGCCTAGTTCATTTCCGTCCATGCCGTTGTCCCGTTCGCTAGGACCTGCATCCATCGGGTGAAGGATCCGGCGCCGCCGTATACCGTGTAGGTTCCTTCATATCGGACGACGTCCTGACGGAGCCGAACGAACTTTCCTTCCGTGAAACTCCCACCCACGGAAATATGCTCGGCGCAGCAGTAGTCGTAGACCTTCGATCCCTCGTCCTTGATGGATGAGTAGCTGAATCGAAAAGCCAAGGTGAGCAGAGCTGTGCGATGTCGCGCCACGCAGTTCTTCCAGTAGCCACCGTAGGACCCAGCCGAGGAATACGTGCAACCGCTCACGGAGAAGGGTGCCACCGACCCGGAACCTCCCGCCTTCGCGACTGCGTGGAGGTCGGGCGCCTCGGAGACCGAGATGGATCCGTCGGCGAACGACGAGATTCTGACGACGGTGTCACCTTCCGGCCGCGCAGTCACCCTGACCGGCGCCGCCCCGTCATCAGAGTCCGGTAGATTCCCGCGTTCTAGGTTACGGATCACGGATTGCGCAATCTCAGGGGAAACATCGTACTCGTTGTAAAAGCCTAGAATGGTCTCCTGATCGGCCTGGGACAAAGGCTCCGGTGACACAGCCGACGCTCTGACGGGTGCCGCGTACAGAACGAGGATCACCATGACTCCGAGAATCCGAAGAAGACGTCTTCGCATTTCTGTCTACTTTCTGTCTACTTCATTTCTGTTTTCTCCGGGTGACGATACAAGGGCATGCCGCTCCCCGGCTTGTCCGTTCTGGTAAATCACGCTAGCACGGTCCGTGAGACGTCCAGCACCCGGGCCCCGCCCATCCGTCGCGACTGGACCACCTCCACGCCCTCGGCGGCATCCGCACCGCCACCGAGGGTGACAGCGGCAGCAGCATCCTGCTGTTCGGGCGGCAGGTACCGGGAGATCGAGGAGACCGGCCGCGCCGGCGCCTCCCAGTCGACCTGATCGGTGCGGCCGAAGCCGTGGATCACCTTCGCCGTCGACGCACCCCCCCCGTCACCGAATGCCGCTCGTTGTGGCACTGTTCGAGCACTACATTGGCCCATCGGATCGACATGATTTCCGCTTCGACGAGCTTGCGTACAAGGCCTACCTTGATCTTGAGGACGACTGGCTCTCATATGCGTTCGCAGCATTCTCGGCACTTCGGCAGACACATCGCGACCCGTGCCTTCAAGGTTATCAGGAGTGATCTTTTCGAGGATGTACCGCGAGGGCCGTGCGACATCATCTACGATGAATCTGACCAATATTCCGGCAGTTCTCTCCGACATCGGCATCAACGAGGGCATCGCAAGCTCCAGCTTCATCGGACGTGAACACGTCGACCCGACGCCGTTCACCCCGTTCCTGCTTGATCTCCACTCGGAGGTCTTGACCACCTGCCCGCCCTACATGTCGGCCTCGGCATCATCCATCTGCAATCTCGGCACCCGCTTCGAGCAGGCCTACTGCTTTCGATTTGTCGGGTCGACGGACCTGAATCACCGGGTACTCGTCATGGGACTCAAGAGACAGACCGAACCCGAGGATGTGATTTCCGGATACCTGCGGGCCACCCAGACGTACGGAACCGCGTTCCACTTCTACCGTCTCAACAGGGTTGATCTCCGAGACCGGCGGAAGGTCCCGAATCCGAATCGAGCACAGATAGAGGAGGTCACGCAACGAATTCTGCCGGCCCGAGTCGATGGATTCGAAGCGAACCGCCTGATGCATCGCGGCGTTCCCTTGGGCCACCTCGTCCTCACCACCTGCTTCACCAAGAATCACCCGTAGAACCGGCCCAGTGTCTCGGCCCGGAACTCCTCGAAGCGTCCCTGCTCGATGGAGTCCCGGATCCGGTCGACCAGCCGGACGGTGAACCGTTCGTTGTGGATCGTCGCCAGGGTCGGGCCGAGGATCTCCTTGGCCTTGAACAGGTGGTGCAGATAGGCCCGGGAGAAGTGGGTGCAGGTGTAGCAGTCGCACCCGGGATCCACCGGCGAGAAATCTCGGCGGTTCTCGGCGCGGGTGATGTTGAACCGGCCGTCGGGGGTATAGAGCGCGGCGTTGCGGGCCACCCTGGACGGCTGGACGCAGTCGAAGGTGTCGGCGCCGTTGGCGACGGCGGCGAAGAAGTCGTCGGGCTCGGAGATGCCCAGCAGGTGGCGCGGCCGGTCGGCGGGCAGTTCGTCGGACACCCAGCCGATGATCTCGCCGAGCCGGTGCTTCTCCAGCGCTCCGCCGATGCCGAACCCGTCGAAGGCCTGCCCGTCGACCTCGAGCGCCGCGAGGTCGTGGGCCGCCCGGCGGCGCAGATCCTCGTACTGGGCGCCCTGGACCACCCCGAACAGCGCCTGGTACGGACGGCCGGCCCGCTCACCGGTGAGCCGGCGGTGTTCGGCAAGGCAGCGGATCGCCCACGCGTGGGTCCGCGCGACGGAGGTCTCCTGGTAGCCGCGGGTGTTCATCAGGGTGGTCAACTCGTCGAAGGCGAACATGATGTCGGCACCGAGTTGGTGCTGGATCCGCATCGACACCTCGGGGGTGAAGCGGTGCACGTCCCCGTTGAGGTGGGAGTGGAAGGTCACCCCGTCGTCGTCGACGAACGCGCGCCGGGTGGTGCCCTTGGCGATGACGTCGTCGTCGGCCAGGCCGGTGGTGTCCATCGCCAGGACCTTCTTGAACCCCGCCCCCAGGCTCATCACCTGGAATCCGCCGGAGTCGGTGAAGGTCGGGCCGGACCAACCCATGAAGGCGGCCAGTCCGCCGGCCTCGTCGACGATGTCCGGTCCGGGCTGGAGGAAGAGGTGGTACGCGTTGGCGAGCACGGCCTGCGCGCCGATCTCGGTGACCTGCACCGGGGTGACGGCCTTGACGGTGGCCTTGGTGCCGACGGCGATGAATGCCGGGGTGCGGATGTCCCCGTGCGGGGTGGTGATGAGCCCGGTGCGACCCCGGCCACCGGGCAGCACGGTGCCGACCCGGAAACCGAATCCCTCAGCCACGGGCCACCAGCCCTTGCGCCTGGGCCAGCCCGACGATGCCGGCGGTGGAGCTGCGCAGCACGCCGTCGCTGACCAGCACCGGGGTGGCGCCGGCCTCGGTCAAGGTGGTTGTCTCGGCCGGGGTGATGCCGCCCTCGGGACCGACGATGAGCAGCACGGTGCCGACCGTCGGCAGTGAGCAGGCGGCCAGGGACACGGCGGCCTCCTCGTGCAGCAACAGCGCCGCGTCGGCCGCTCTCACCCGTTCGGCCAGCGCGGCGGTGCCGATGACATCGGACACCTCGGGGACCCGCAGGCGGCGGGACTGCTTGGCGGCCTCCCGCACGGTCCGGCGCCACTTCTCGGTGCCCTTGACCGCCCGCTCCCCCGCCCACCGGACGATGCAGCGGTCGGCCTGCCAGGGGATGACCTCGGCGACACCGGCCTGGGTCAACTGGTCGATGGCCGACTCGTCGTGCCCGCCCTTGGCCAGCGCCTGCGCGACGACCCAGCGGATCGGTGGTTCGGGGACGCTGAGCGCCCGCTCGACGCGGATGGTCAGCGTCTTGCCGGTCACCGCGACGATCGGCCCGGCGACACCGCGCCCGGCGCCGTCGGACAGCACGACCGACTCGCCCGGGTGCAGTCGACGGACCACGACGGCGTGTCGGCCCTCGTCCCCGTCCAGGCCGATCAGGTCACCGATCTGCGGGCGGGGGGGCAGATCGGTGAGGAAGACCGGATCGGTCACCCTCAGCCCTTGAAGGCGTCGCGGACCCGGCCGAAGAACCCGCCGTGGTCGCGGTCGGAGCCGAGCTGCACCTCGGTCTCACCGCGCAGCTCGGCGAGCTGGTGCAACAACTCGCGCTGCTGCGGGTCGAGCCGGCCGGGCGTCTGCACGAGGAAGGTCACGCTCAGGTCGCCACGGCCGCTGCCACGCAGCTTGGGCACGCCGCGGCCACGGACCACGGTCCGCGACCCGGACTGGGTGCCCGGGTCGATGTCGACGTCGACCCAGGACTCCTCCTCGGTCGCGCCCTCCCGCTCCGCGTCCAGGGTCGGCACCTTGACGGTGGTGCCCAGCGCGGCGGCGGTCATCGGCACCCGCACGACCGTCTCCAGGTCGACGCCCCGGCGGGTGAAGTCCTCGTGCGGGTCGACGACCAGCTCGACGTACAGGTCACCGGCCGGGCCACCGCCGGGACCGACCTCGCCCTGGGAGGCGAGGTGGATCCGGTTGCCGGTGTCGACACCGGCGGGCACCTTGACGTTGAGGGTGCGCTTGACGGCGACCCGTCCCTCGCCGCTGCACTCGGGGCACGGGTCGGGGATGACCGTGCCGTACCCGCGGCAGGTCGGGCACGGGCTGGAGGTCCGGATGTCGCCGAGGAAGGACCGCTGGATGTGGGTGACCTCGCCGGAGCCGTGGCAGGTCCGGCAGGTGACCGGGTCGGCGCCGGACGCCGACCCCGACCCGGAACAGCGCGGGCACAGCACCGCGGTCTCGACCCGCAGCGGCTTCGTCGTCCCGAAGGCCGCCTCGGCCAGGCTGAGATGCATCCCGACCAGTGCGTCCTGGCCCTTGCGAACCCGTGAGCGGGGACCACGGGAGCCGGCCTGGCCGAACATCGAACCGATCAGGTCGGTGAAGTCGAAGCCGCCGGACGTGGTGAACCCACCCATGCCGCCGAAGCCGCCACCCATGCCGCCGCCGGCGTGCAGCGGATCACCGCCGCGGTCGTACATGGCCCGCTTCTGGGGATCCTTGAGGACCTCGTAGGCCTCGTTGAGCTCCTTGAACTTCTCGGCTGCATCCGGGGTCTGCGCGACGTCAGGGTGCACCTTCATGGCCCGTTTGCGGTAGGCCTTCTTGATCGCCTCGGCGTCGGCGTCCCGGCCCACGCCGAGAATCTCGTAGTAGTCCTTGCTCATGTCCTCGTCATCCCTGGACCAGGTATCGGCCCACATAGCGTGCGACGGATAGTCCATGCGCGTCGGTCCGACGATACCCAGTGTCGCCCACACATCCTCGTGGCTGCCGTACGTGGCCGCGACCATGGACGTCGACTGGAGCCCCTCGTACGGATTCTCCTGGCCGATCCGTACGGTGACGTCGTCGGACGTCGCGGCCTCGCGCAGCAGCTTGAGCAGCACCACCTGCTCCTCCAGCGCCTCCAGCACCGGTCCGACGGTGGTCTCGAACTCGCTGGCGAAGCGGGCCAGGTTGGGCACGCCGCCGACGACCACCCGGGTGGACGGCGGGCTGCCGAGCAGCTCCAGCAGCGCCGCGACGACCACCTGGGCGACGGGCCGCTGCTCGGGCCGGATCGTCGCGTCCAGGTCACCCAGGGCCGTGATCGCCTCGGCGGGCCGCCGATCGGTCACCGCCGCGGCGATGGTGCGCCGGATGTCCTCCAGCGTGGCGTCGTCGATGTCCAGGTCGAGCGGGTGCTGCTCCACCCGTCCGGTCGCGTTGATGACGAGCAGCATCAGCCGCTCACCGGTCAGCCGGATCAGGTCGACGTGGCGGATCGTCGTGGTGGCGACCATCGGGTACTGGACGATGGCGACCTGGTGGGTGAGCCGGGCCAGCAGGCGTACGGTCCGGGCGACGATGTCGTCGATGTCGAGGGCACCGGACATGAACGTCTCGATCGCCCGCCGCTCCGCGCCCGACAACGGCTTGATCTCGCCCAGCCGGTCGACGAACAGCCGGTAGCCCTTGTCGGTGGGGATCCGGCCCGCACTGGTGTGCGGCTGGGTGATGTAGCCCTCGTCCTCCAGCGCCGCCATGTCGTTGCGCACCGTGGCCGGGGAGACGCCGAGCCGGTAGCGGTCGACCAGCGCTTTCGACCCGACCGGCTCCTGGCTCGAGACGTAGTCTGTCACGATGGCACGCAGCACGGTGAGCTTGCGGCGGTCCAGCATGGCGTCCTCCTCCCCGCCGGGGTTGGCACTCGGGATCATCGAGTGCCAGTCTAGCGACATGGACGAGACTGCCCCTGACGCCGATTCGAGCTTCGGGACGGCCCAGGGCCCCGGAACGTGGCAGGTGCTGGGCGATCGGGTGTGGCGGACCGTCGCCCAGCCCGAGTCGGTGACCGTCGGGCTGGTCGCCGGATCCGACGGCGCGGTGCTCATCGACACCGGGTCGACCGCCGAGCAGGGTGCGGCGCTGCGGGCCGCCGCCGAACGGGTCGCCGGGGTGGCGGTGGTGGCCGTGGCCCTCACCCATGCCCACGCCGACCATGTCGGGGGCCTCGGGGCATTCGGCGACGTGGCACGTTGGGGATCCGAGGGACTCGGACCCGCGATGCCGCCGGGGCTGCCGGCGCCCGACCACACCTTCGGGGTCGGGCGCGCCGTCGTGCTGGGAGACCGGATCGTCGAACTCATCGCGGTCGGCCGGGCCCACACCGACCACGACGTCATCGCCGTGGTGGCGGATGCGAAGGTGGTCTTCGCCGGGGACCTCGCCGAACCCGCGGGACCCGAATTCGGCCCCGACGCCGACCCGGAGTCGTGGCCGGGAGCACTGGACCATCTGATCGGGCTGATGCTGCGGCCCGGCTGGCGGGCCGTTCCCGGGCACGGCGACCCGGTGGGCATGTCGGAACTGGTCATGCAGCGCGGCCGGATCGCCACCGTCTTCGCCGAGGCGACACGCCTGGTGACCGAGGGGGTGCCGTACGAGGCCGCGGCGGACGCGGGCGACTGGCCCTTCGACTGGGAGAAGATCGCCGACGGGGTGCGGACCAGCTACCGGATGCTGGCCGACCGGGGCGTGGTCGCCAAGCCGCGGCTGCCGATCATCCGGGTGGACACCGAGGAGTAGCGGCTCTCACTCCGGCTGGGTCGGCGTCGGCGGGGTGGCCAGGCGCGTCCCGAGCGCCACCCGTACGGTGTCGGTGAGGTCGGGACGGGCGCCCACCACGAGCCCGAAGCCGTCCATCCCGGGCCGGAAGGTCTCCCCCCCGCTCATCTCGGCGGCGCCGCCGAGCTCGGTCACCATGAGGATGCCCGGGACGTGGTCCCAGGGCCGCGGACGCCCGTACACGAGGAAGTCCGACTCGCCGGTGACCATCCGCGGGTAGTCGACGCCGCAGCACAGCGCGCTGGGGGTGATCGGACCGAGGACCTCGTCGGCGGGCCGGTCGCGGATCCCGATCCGGGCCGAGTGGCCCCGCCAGTGGTCGGAGTCCTGAGCGGGGGCCGGCCGGGTCGCGGGTGCGCCGTTGTGCTCGACGCCCGCGCCGCGCTCGGCGACGAACGACTGCCCGTACTCGGGCTGCCAGATCCAGGCCCGGACCGTCTCGCCGCCGATGACCTCACCGACCATCACCGCATAGTCCGGCACGCCGCGCACGAAGTTCTTCGTACCGTCGACCGGGTCGATGGTGAAGCCGTGGTCGGCGCCGAGCAGCCGGCCGGGCAGGTCGGGATGGGTCGCGGTGGTCTCCTCGCCGACGATCAGCGCATCCGGATAGGCGTGGGCCAGGATGTCGGTGAGCCTGGCCTCGGATTCCCTGTCGGCGATGGTGACCAGGTCGCCGGGGCCCTTCTCCGCGATCTCGTCGGGGGTGAGGGCACGGAACCGCGGCCGGATCACCTCGTCGGCCACCTCCTGAATGATCTCCAGGATCTGCTGGGTGGACAGTGCGCGGGGGTTCGCCATGGCTCCACTGTTGCACACGTCAGTCGTCGGGCCCGATGTGGTCGGCGGTGACGAAGTCGATCAGCCGCTCCACCTCGCGCAGCAGCCCAGGATCGAGGTCGTTCCAGGTGTTCACCCGGGACAGGATGAAGTGCCAGGCCTTGGAGATGTCGGCCTGGTCGGTGTGCGGCCAGCCCATCGCCGCGCAGATGCCGTGCTTCCAGTCGGTGCCGCGCGGGATCCGCGGCCATTCCTTCAGGCCCAGGCGCGACGGCCTGACCGCCTCCCAGATGTCGATGAAGCGGTGGCCGGTGACCAGCACGTACTCGCCCGACCGGCCGCGCGCGACGTCGGCGACGATCCGGGTCTCCTTGGTGCCCTCGACGAGGTGGTCGACCAGCACCCCGAGCCGGCGACCCTTGGTCGGCGCGAACTCGGCGACGATCGCAGGCAGGTCGTCGATGCCGCCGAGGTACTCCACGACGACCCCGACGTGACGCAGGTCGTCGCCCCAGACCTTCTCGATCAGCTCGGCGTCGTGACGACCCTCGACATAGATCCGGCTCGGCAGGGCGACCTTGGCCGGTTCGGCCGGCCCGATCCGTGATCCCGACCTGGTGTGCGTCGGGGTCCGGGTGGCGCGTGGCGGTGCCTTCAGGGTGACCGGCTCACCCTCCAGCAGGAATCCGGGACCGAGCGGGAAGGAACGCCGGCGTTTGCGTCGATCCTCCAACACCACCAGGCCGTTCTCCCATCGCACGACCGCGCCGCAGAACCCGCTGGAGGGGTCCTCCACCACCATCCCGATGTGGACGGTCTCGTCGCGGGACGTCGGTCGCCTCCCGCGCTGCCATCCGGCCGCGAGGACGTCGGACGAGTACCGGTCGGTCATGTGGCGACTGTAGAGCCGCGCTGTCGCCGCCGTGCGACGGACACGCCCCACGTGTCGCCGATCGTGACCACACCCACAGCGACGACACGGGATGTTTCGGTCGGGCGCCGGCGCGTGAAAGGTTGGTAACCGCCCCGAGACGGTATTCCCCGGATTCCCGACGACACCTACGGTTCCGGCCATGAGCACGATCACGAAAGACGATCCGGAACCGGCCGACACCGGGAATCTGGCGGTCGGCGGCGTCACCTACCAGCGTGCCGACGCCGACTATTTCGACAAGCGGAAGCTGAAGCGCACCGCGGGGGTCTGGGGCCTGTGGGGCATCGGGGTCGCCGCGGTCATCTCCGGCAACTTCTCCGGCTGGAACGGCGGAATCGCCACGGCCGGCTGGGGCGGATTCCTCATCGCCGCCCTCGTCGTCGTGCTGATGTACGTCGCGATGATCGAGTCGATCAGCGAGATGGCGTCGGCCATGCCACACACCGGCGGGGCGTACTCCTTCGCCCGGGCCGCGATGGGCCCCTGGGGTGGGTTCGTCACGGGTCTGGCCGAGACGATCGAGTACGTGATGACCACCGCGGTGGTCATCTACTTCTCGGGCCAGTACGCCGACGCGATCGTCGACCAGCTCTTCGGGGTCAGTCTTGACGCGGCCGGCCTGTCCTGGCTGTGGTGGGTGATCCTCTACGCGGTCTTCGTCGTGCTGAACGCGTCCGGGGCGGAGACGTCGTTCCGCTTCGCGCTGGTCGTCTCCGTCATCTCGGTGGCGATCCTGGTCGCCTTCGCGATCATCGCGCTCGCCTCCGGCAGCGTCGACCTCGGCCGGCTGTTCGACATCGCCCCGGCCGACGGAGGGTCGACCTTCCTGCCGTTGGGTGTCGGCGCGATCCTGTTCGCCATGCCGTTCGCGATGTGGCTCTTCCTCGGAATCGAGGAGTTGCCGTTGGCCGCCGAGGAGGCGCACGACCCGGAGCGGGACATCCCGCGTGCGGGCCGGGCCGGGATGGCGACCCTCATCGTCACCGGCGCCATCGTCGTCCTGCTCAATCCGGCCGTGCTCGGGTCGGCGGCGATCGGCGACTCGGGTGAACCACTCCTGGACGGCTTCCGGGCGATCCTGCCGGGCAATCTGGCCGCCGTGCTGTCGGCCTTCGCGTTGATCGGGCTGCTCGCCTCGGTGCAGGGGATCATGTTCGCCTACGGGCGCAACATGTACTCGCTGTCCCGGGCCGGCTACTACCCCAAGGTGCTGTCGTTGACCGGCGCCCGCCAGACCCCGTGGATCGCGCTGCTGGTCGGCGCGGTGATCGGGTTCGTGTCGCTGTTCATCGTCCAGTACGGCGGCGAGGCGGCCGGGTCGGTCGTGCTCAACATCGCCGTCTGGGGGGCCGTGCTCTCCTACCTGTCCCAGATGGTGTCGTACGTGTTGCTGCGGCGCCGCCACCCCGAGGCCGACCGCCCGCACGTGAGCCCGTTCGGGGTGCCCGGCGCGGTCTTCGCCGGGGTGATGGCGCTGGCCATCTTCATCGGCGTGCTGGCCAACCCGGCCTACCGGCCGGCAATCGTCACCGTCGTCGTGCTGTACGCCATCGGGCTGGGCATCTTCGCACTGTTCGGCCGCAAGCGGCTGGTGCTGTCACCGGAGGAGGAGTACGCGTTGTCCGGCGGCCTGAAGGACGGCCCGGCGACCGACTGAGTCAGCGCGGAAGTTCGGCGGCCGCTCCGGTGTCCTTCAGTGCGACACCGGAGCGGCCGAGTTCCCGGGCCCCCGCCACCAGCCGGGCTGCGGTCGCCGCCGCGGTGGCGTAGTCCAGCCCCTCGGGCGGGTGGATGTTGGAGATGCAGTTGCGCTCGGCGTCGGTCCGGCCCGCCCGCGGGGCGTGGGTGAGGTAGATCCCGACGCTGTCGGCGACCGACAGGCCGGGACGCTCGCCGATGAGGACCAGCACCGCGTCCAGACCCATCCGCTCGCCGATGGCGTCGCCGATCGCGACCCGGGCATTGGTCACCACCACCGGCGGCGCCAGCGTGAGACGCCCGCCCAGCGCCTCGACCAGCGCCGACATCAGCGGCACCGCGTGGGTCTGCACGGCCGTCGAGGACAATCCGTCGGCAATGACACAGCCGAGCTGCCAGCCGGCCGTCGGCAGGGTCTCCAGTCCGGCGGCCAGGCGTCCCAGGTCGGGCCGACGCAGATACTCGCCACGGTCGCGGACCCGGCTGGTCAGCACGATCGGCTCCCCCAGCCCCAGCCCGGTCAGCCCGGGCAGCAGGGCGTCGACGTCGAGTCCGGTGTGCACGGCGTCGCGGGCGGCGGCCAAGGCGGTCTGCAATTCCAGCACCGAGCGCGTCGGCAGCGCCGACCCCGCCCGACCCAGCCCGACCCGGGCCGGGGTGGCGGCGCGCAACGGTGTCCACGGATCCCGCTCGATCGGGGCGGTCATCGGGCACTCACCCCCACCAACTCGGCCAACGGTGACGCTCCCGGGGTGAGGCCCCTGACCCGGCCGGCGTCATCGGCGAGGTCCTGGCCGATCAGCCACTGCTCGAACTCCGGGGCGCACCGCAGCCCCAGCACGTCACGGATCACCTGCGCGTCGTGGTAGCT
>Ga0334887_1003917_pt1 | contig 14105 bp, 9 predicted proteins | sample GraSluR1_MG_10_FD_207217 | JGI IMG/M metagenome (GOLD analysis project Ga0334887, IMG submission 207217) | Sludge microbial communities from methane-producing bioreactor in Wageningen University, Netherlands - Granular Sludge_18_07-R1 | ecosystem: Engineered > Bioreactor > Anaerobic >...
GCATCGACTTCTGGTGGGAGCTGGCGCTCCTCATCGTCATCATGTTGTTGGGGCACTGGCTCGAGATGCGGTCACTGGCCGCCACCTCGTCCGCGCTCGAGTCGCTCGCCGCCCTCCTGCCGGACGAGGCCGAGCGTGTCACCGGTGACACCACCGAGATCATCCGTCCCGACGAGTTGGCCGTCGGAGACCTGGTCATCGTCCGACCTGGTGGTCGGATCCCGGCGGACGGCCGGGTGGAGGCCGGCACCGCCGCCGTCGACGAATCGATGATCACCGGAGAGTCCCGACCGGTGTCGCGCGGCGTCGGGGACGATGTCGTGGCCGGCACCGTGGCCACGGACTCCGCGATGAGGATCCGGGTGGGCGCGGTCGGTGAGGACACCGCACTGGCCGGGATCCGACGGATGGTCGACGAGGCGCAGAACTCCTCGACCCGGGCCCAGCGTCTGGCCGATCGGGCGGCCGGCTGGCTGTTCTGGTTCGCCCTCGGCGTGGCGGTGATCACCGCCGTCGTCTGGACGGGGCTGGGTCGGCCGGGCGACGCCGTGATCCGCGCCGTCACCGTGCTGGTCATCGCCTGCCCGCACGCGCTCGGTCTGGCGATCCCGCTGGTGGTGGCCATCTCCACCGAGCGGGCGGCCCGAGCGGGGGTGCTCGTCAAGGACCGCCTCGCGCTGGAGACGATGCGCAGCGTCGACACGGTGCTGTTCGACAAGACCGGCACCCTCACCCTCGGCCGACCCCGGGTGGTCGGGATCGACGCCGACGACCCCGACCGGGTCCTCGGCCTGGCCGCGGCGGCCGAGGCCGAGTCCGAGCACCCGTTGGCCCGCGCGATCGTCGCCGCCGCCGCCGAACGCCGCCTGTCTGTCCCGGATGCCACCGATTTCGCAGCCACTCCCGGGCTGGGGGTGAGCGCCGTCGTGGGCGGCGCCCGGGTGAAGGTCGGTGGCCCTGCCCTCCTGGACCGGACCGGCACCTCGCCGAGACCGGCCGCACCCTGGGCCACCTCGGGGGTGACGATCCTGCACATCCTGGTCGAGGACACCGTGGTCGGCGCCGTCGGGTTGGCCGACGAGGTGCGCCCCGAGTCGAGACAGGCCGTCGACGCCCTGCACGCCCGCGGCATCCGGGTCGGCATGATCACCGGCGACGCGGAGGAAGTTGCCGCTGATGTCGCCGGCACGCTCGGCATCGACCGCTACTGGGCCGGGGTGCGACCGCAGGACAAGGCCGGCGTGGTGGCGTCGCTGCGGTCGGAGGGACGTACGGTCGCGATGGTCGGCGACGGCGTCAACGACGCCCCGGCGCTGGCCGGGGCGGATGTCGGCATTGCCATCGGGGCAGGGACGGATGTCGCGATCGCCTCCGCCGGGGTGATCCTGGCCGGCGACGACCCCCGGGCGGTGGTGTCGGTGATCACCCTGTCGAGGGCCGGCTACCGGAAGATGGCGCAGAACCTGTGGTGGGCCGCCGGCTACAACCTCGTCGCCGTGCCGCTGGCGGCGGGGGTGCTGGCACCGGTCGGTTTCGTCCTGCCGATGTCGGTCGGTGCGATCCTCATGTCTGCCTCGACCGTGGTGGTCGCCCTCAATGCGCAGCTGTTGCGGCGGGTGGATCTCGACCCGGAATCGGTCCCGGGTCGGCCGTGAGCCGATACCACCGCCAGGGGCGGCCGATCCACCGAGCTCCGTCGACCCGCGGCGTGGTCGGCCGGCCCCTGGTGGTCGTCCGGGCTCACCGGCTCGTTCGCCCGGCCCTCGGCAGGGCGTGGGCGACGGCCGCCAACACCGGCAGCGCCTGCTCGACCCAGGCACCCAGCCGGGCCTCGAAGGTCCCGTCGGCGAACCACGAGTCCTCCGCGACCAGCGCGGCGGTCGGGGTGGTCGCGCCGAGTTCCAGCAGCAGCGGGCGCAGGTGCAGGTCCGCGGCCAGCGTGTGACCCGGGGCACCGACCACCTGGAAGGGCACGGCCACCGTGCTGACCCACGAGTCCCGACCCGACAGGTCGAGCAGCGCCTTGAGCAGCCCGGTGTAGGCCCCGCGGAAGGTCGGGGTGGTGACCACCACGATGTCGGCGTCGGCGACCCGATCCACCCGCGCGGCGACGGCCTGCGACGCGGGACCGAAGACGTCCGCAGCGACCTCGGCGCCGATCAGGTCGGTTCCCCGTTCCGCGAGGACACCGGCAGTATTGAGCGCGTCGACGATGGCGTCGGCCACGGTGAGCGCGGCCTTCTCGGTCCGCGATCCGGCCCGCGGATGGCCGACCAGGGCGGCGACGGCCAGCGGGGCGTACGTCGTGGGGCGTGCGGGGAGAGTGGTGCCCGCGGCAGCGTTTTCGGTCATCGGGATCCTCGACAGGGACGGTGTGGCGCCGAGACGGATGCGTCGGCGACGCCAATCTATAAGTTGACTGAAAGTACTACAACATCCGGAGTTGGGTCGGTCCGGGTGTCGCGGCCGGAACGCGGTGGTCCGCCAGCGCGGCGAGGAAGGCCTCCAGGGTGGCGGAGAAGCGGTCGGTGGCCGATGCGTGCAGGCGCACCTGTGCAGGGGAGGCGGGCCCGCCGGTGGTCCGCTCGAGTTGGGCGTCGGTGACCAGATGGGCCCCGACGACGTGCCTCGCACCCAGGGCCTGCAGGATCGGGCGCAGTGCGTAGTCCAGGGCCAGTGCGTGGGCGAGCGACCCGCCGGTGCCCAGCGGCAGCACGGCCTTCCCGGCCAGCGCGGTCCGTGGTAGCAGGTCGAACCAGGCCTTGAGGATGCCCGCGATCGACGCGTGGTAGATCGGCGTGGTGACCACCACCCCCTCGGCGCGGGCGAGGACGTCGACCGAGTCGCGGATCGCCTGATGGGTGGCGTCGGCGTGCACGAGCGCGTCCGCCGGCAGGTCCCGGATGTCCAGGTAGGCGACGGGGAAGCCCCGGCCGACGAGGGTGCGGCCGACGACGCGGGAGAGACCGGCACTGCGTGAGGTCGACGAAGGGCTCCCGGAGACGATCAGGATGCGAGTCACGGACGGACCTTCCCAGGAGATATCATCATCGCTTAATCACTATCAAACATATGGTGATTGAGCAACGGTCGTCCCGCCTCACGGGCCGAGGGCCCGGGACCGTCCCGCCCGGGACCTTCCTCCCTACCAGCGCACCCGAAGCCCGGGCTCCGCCAGGGCCAGCACCCGCTCGTCGCCGAAGGGTTCGAGCAGTCCGCGGACCCCGTGGCCCAACTCGGGCACGGCGGCGAGCGGACCACGGTACGGGCGCGGAGAGGGGCGCCAGAGCGGCGCCTCCGCCGACAGGCCGGCCAGCTCGCGGGCCCGGCCGAGAGCGGTGCCCCGGTCGCCGAGTCGGTCGATCAGGCCGTTGGCGGCGGCGTCGACGCCGCTCCAGATCCGGCCCTGCCCCAGCGCGTCGATCTCGTCGGTGTCGCGGCCCCGGCCGGCGGCGACCTCGGCGACGAACCGGGCGTACACGTCATTGATGGTGGCCCGGATCCATGCACGGTCCTCGTCGGAGAACTCCCGCGAGGCCGAGAAGATCAGAGCCCGGTCGTCGCCGACCCGGTCGGCGTTGATGCCGTGGCGGGCGAACAGCTCGCGCAGCACCGGCCGGCCGACGATGACGCCGATCGACCCGGTCAGGGTGAAGGGACTGGCGACGATCTCGGCGGCCCGGCAGCCGACGTAGTAGCCGCCCGAGGCGGCGACGTTCTCGAAGGACGCCACCACCGGCACCTGCGCGGTGGCGATCTCTCGGCTGATCAGGTCCGAGGCAGTGGCCGACCCGCCGCCGGAGTCCACCGACACGACGATGGCGCGGGTGTGCTTGTCGGCCTTCGCGGCCCGCAGTTGCGCCACGATCGTGTCCGAGCCGGCGACCTGCGGCGAGAACGGGGTCGCGGGGCGGCTCAGCCCGGTGGTGATCATGCCGTCGATGCGCACCTCGGCGATCCGGTCGGATCCGGAGGCCCGGCGGATGAACGAGAACGAGCGGGTGCCGGCCCGCTCGACCTTCGGCAGCACGTACTCGACGGCGGACAGCCGGGCGTTCGGATCGATCCGGACGATCTCGTCGTCGTACGCCACCCGGTTGATCACGCCGCGTTCGGCGGCCTGCTCCGCGCTGACGATGTCGGAGCCGAGCCAGCCGGCGACCTGGTCGGGGTCGAGCCCGCGGGCGGCGGCCACGGCGGCGACCCACTGGCCGCGCGCCGCCTCCACCCACGCGCCGAGTTGCTCGCGGTCGGCGTCGCCCATGTGGTCGTCGGTGAGCGGGGCCAGTGCCGACTTGTAGCGGCCGATCCGCTCCGTCTCGAAACCGATGCCGAGGTCGCGCAGGAAGGCGCCCAGGTAGGTCTGTTCGGTGGCCGGGCCGGCCAGGTGGACCGCGGCCGACGGCGGGGAGACGATCTCGTGCGCCGCCCGGGTGAGCAGCAGGGTGGCCGCCCCGATCGAGGAGAGATAGGCGACGACGTGTTTGTGGCCTGCCAGTTCACCGATCAGCCGGGCGATCGTGTCGAGACGGGCGGTGCCGGCCGGCAGCTCGCCGACCCGGAGCAGGACATTACCCACCCGGTCGGTGGCGGCGAGCCGCTCCAGCTTGTTCTGCAGGGCTTCCAGGGTTTCGGTGCCGGCGAGCAGGTGGCGCAGGCCCGCGGTGGCCTGGTCGGGATAGGCGCCGCGCAGGTCGACCACGGCCCAGTCCGGCCGGGGTCCCTTCTGCGGGCGGGCTGCATCGGCGAGCGTACGGACGGCGGACGCGAGACGATCGGACATGTCGGCCATGGGGCCAGCGTACGGGTCGGGGGCAACCCGCCCCTCACCCTGTTGTCGAAGTGGTGGGCACCGACACGGTCGGCACCAGGTCCCGCAGCCTGCGCGGTCCCAGCCGGTTCACCGGGCTCGCGCCCCCTTCGACCGACTTGCGGATCCGCGGCAGGTGCCCGACCAGGTCCCGCAGATCCGGGCCCTGCCCGTCCAGGGCCACCTCCACCGGTGCGCCCGGGCCGACGGCGTACGTCTCCCCGCGAACGACCACGTCGAGCCCGTCGCCCTCCCGCAGGGTCAGCGTCATCGACGCCGGGCGGACCAGGACCTCCAGCCGCTGCCCGTGCAGGGTGATCCGGAACCCGAGCGATTCCCACTCCTCGGGCAGCCGTGGGTCGAAGGTCGGGGTGCCGTCGACCATCCGCAGCCCCCCGAAACCGGCGACCAGGGCGCTCCAGGTGCCCGCGGCCGAGGCGATGTGCGTACCGTCGCCGGTGTTGGTGTGCAGGTCGGCGATGTCGACGTACAGGCCCGTGAGGAAGTAGTTCATCGCCATCGACCGGTGCCCGACCTGCGCGGCGACGATCGCCTGCACGACCGCGGACAGTGTCGAGTCGCCGGTGGTGATCGGGTCGTAGTACTCGAAGTCGGCCAGCACCTCCTCGGCCGAGAACTCCTCGGCGCGCAGGTAGAGGGCGAACACGACGTCGGCCTGTTTGAGCACCTGGTGCCGGTAGATCACCAGCGGGTGGTAGTGCAGCAGCAGCGGGAAGTGGTCCGCCGGGGTGTGCGACAGGTCCCAGACCTCGCGGGGCAGGAACTGGTCGTCCTGCGGATGGATTCCCAACTTGGCGTCGTAGGGGATGTACATCCCGTCCGCGCAGCGTTCCCACTCGCCGATTTCTCCGGCCCGCAGGCCGGTGGCCCGGACCAGCAGGTCGTACGCGTCCGGGGCGATCGCGGCCATCTCCTTGACCACCGAGGCGGCGTAGCGCAGGTTCGCCCGGGCCATCACGTTGGTGTAGAAGTTGTTGTTCACCACCGTGGTGTACTCGTCGGGGCCGGTCACGCCGTGGATCTCGAACCGCGCGGAGCCGTCCCGCCCCGGGCCGGCGGGAACCTCGCGCCAGAAGCCCAGATCGGCCCACATCCGGGCCGTCTCGACCAGCACCGGTGCCGCGTTGTGGTGCAGGAACTCGCGATCGTGGGTGACCGTGGCGTACGTCCGGATGGCCTGGGCGATGTCGGCGTCGATGTGGTACTGGGCGGTGCCCGAGGCATAGTTGGCCGACGCCTCGTCGCCGCCGATGGTCCGCCACGGGAACAGCGCGCCGGCGACAGTCAGTTCCTCGGCGCGGCGACGGGCCTGTGGCAACGTACGGACCCGGAACAGCAGGGCGTTGCGGGCGAGCTCGGGGTTGGTCAGCGCCAGCAGCGGGACGACGTACGCCTCCGAGTCCCAGAAGTAGTGACCCTCGTAGCCGGTGCCGGTCAGACCCTTCGCCGGGATGCCGGCTCCGTCGGCGCTGCCGGCTGCCTGGGCGACCTGGTAGAGGCACCAGCGAACCGCCTGCTGGACCGCGGGTCGCCCGCCGATCGTCACATCGGTCCGTGCCCACCAGTCGTCCAGCCACGCGCGCTGGTCGCGGGCGTACGCCGCACGTCCCCGGACCCTGACCCGGTCGAGCGTCCGCCCGACCCGGTCGGCGAGTTCCTCGGCCGGCACGCCGTCGGCCGTGTGGTAGCTGACGGCCTTGGTGATCAGGGTCGGCTCACCGCGGCGGGCCCGGACGTGGAAGACGGCACGGGCGCGGTCGGGGGTGATGTCGTGGGCGTCCAGATGGAGGTTTGCAGTGCTGATGGCGTGCTCGGCGCCGACGGCCAGGGTCATGCCGGAGTGGTGGCAGTGATAGCCGAGAAGCAGCCGGTCCCCGTCGGCGCGGTGCAGATCGGGGTCGAGGGGCCGCCGGCCGAACCTGCGGCTTCGGCGGGGGTCATCGCCGTCGGGACCGGGCGTCCGGGAGGGATCCGGGATGTCGGATGCCGGCGCCGATGGGTCGCGACGGTGGAGCACCTGCGAGGAGACGATGACGGACGCATCGTTGTCGAGGACGGTCACCTCCAGCGTCAGCAGCGCCAGATGCCGCTCGGCGAAGGGCACCATCCGCGTGGTCCGGACCACCACCCGCTTGCCGGCGGGCGTCCGCCAGACCAGCTCGCGGGTGAGCATCCCGCGACGGAAGTCCAGGGCCCGCTCGTAGGAGAGGAGATCGGCGGTGGACACGCGCAGCGGCTCGTCGTCGACGTAGAGCCGGATCAGCGTCGCATCCGGCACCCCGATCATCGTCTGGCCCACCCGGGCGAAGCCGTAGGCGTCCTCGGCGTGGCGGATCGGCCAGGTCTCGTGGAACCCGTTGACGAACGTGCCGGGGGCATACGTGTCGCGGCCCTCCTCGGGGGTGCCGCGGATGCCGAGATAGCCGTTGGCGACCGCAAAAAGCGTCTCGGTGCGCCCCAGATCCCCCGGATCCGGTCGGGGAACCGCAGCCAGGGGAATCCGCTCGACCAACCGCCACTGGTCCAGCGGGAAGCGCAGGCGGTCCAGCGGATCGCGGTGCAGGTCGTCCAGAAGCATGGGCGTCTCCTCCGCCACGTCCGCCGCGCGGAACCGCCGGCTCGGGCCGATCCGTTCCGCTCGCACCATTGTTGCACCGGGCGCCGCGCCGGGGTCGTCGAGCCGGCCGGTTCGGGGGCGTCCCCGAGTTGGTGGATCCGGCATAGAATCCGGGCGTGGCGGCCAGGTTCCACGACGTAGCGCAGCAGATTCAGGCCAGGATCGCCCGCGGGGACTATCCGGTCGGGTCGGCGCTGCCCAGCGCCTCGCAGCTCGCCCGTGAGTTCGGGGTTGCCCGCGGCACCATCCAGCGGGGCCTGGAGGAACTCGAATCCGAACTGCGCCTGATCACCCATCGCGGCAACCGGTGGCTCGTGCATGAGGCGACCCACCCGCAGAGTGTCACGGTGCTGCGGTCGTTCGGGCAGTGGGCGCTGGCTGTCGGGCTGCGTCCCGAGGGACTCGTCCTGACCAAGTCGTACGGCCGCGCCAGCCAGGTCGAGGCCCGCCAGCTCGCGATCCGCCCGATGGACCGGGTGCTGCGGGTGGTCCGGGTGCGCTCGCTCAACGGCCGGCGGGTGATGGTGGAACGGACCACCTACGCCGGCTGGTTGGCCGATGCGGTCGACGCCCTGCCGCCTGACGCGCCCTCGATCATGACGGCCGTGTCGCACGAGCACGGCATCGAGTACGGGCATGCCGAGCAGCAGATCTTCGCCGTCGCGGCCGATGCGCAGGACTCGCGGATCCTCGGGGTGGCCGGCGGCACGCCGCTGCTGCGGGTGATGCGGACCGCGTACTCCGACCGCGGTCGCGGGCTGGAGTACAGCGACGACCGGTACCTGTCGTCAGCCGTGTCGTTCACGCTGTCATCGTCCTCACCCGCGGCGGCGGGACCGGTGCTGTAGGGGCGGGGGTTCTTCGGGCGACGGGCGGGCCTCGGGCCACATCCGCCGGCCCCGAGGTTGTCGTGTCCCCTGTTTCGCCCCCTGGATCCTCCGCCACCTGGCCCCGCGGAGGCCTGGCCGGCCCGACGGGCCGGGTCCGACAGGGGCGAGGTCGACAAACCCGGCACCTCAACCGCCCCTGCAGGGGGATGACGTCCCCCCGTCTTGGATCAGGTACCGGGTTTGTCGAGTGGTCGGTCGACAAACCCGGTACCTGATCCAAAATCCCGGCACCCCAACCGCCCCGAACCCCCGCTGACACCCCGGCTTTCTCCACCGACACGCCGAGCCGACCGCCAGTGAAGTCTCCTCCGAAGACCGACGCCGAACCATTACTCTGCTCCCATGACGGTCGGTCAGGCACTCCTCGGATTCGCGGTCGTGGCGGGCCTGCTCACGATCATCCCCGGCATCGACACAGCTTTGGTGCTGCGCAGTGCGGTGGGGCGATCCCGCGGCTATGCCGTGGCGACGGCACTCGGCATCCAGACCGGCGTGGTGGTGTGGGGCATGGCCGCGGCGGTGGGGGCCACGGCGGTCCTCGCCGCGTCGGCGACCGCCTACCGGGTCCTCAGCCTTGTCGGCGCGGTCTACCTCGTGTGGATGGGCTGTTCCATGCTCGCCCGGAGTTTCCGGCGTGGCGTGGCGACCGAGGCGGAGGTTCCGGGGCCGCGTGGCGGCGCACTGCGCGGCTGGGGAACCGGCGTCATGACGAACCTCCTCAACCCGAAGGTCGGCGTCTTCTATCTCGCGATGATTCCGCAGTTTCTTCCGGCGGGTGTGCCTCCGCTGATCATGGGTGTGGCACTGGCCCTCGTGCATTGCCTGCTCGGGCTGATCTGGTTCCTCGGACTCATCGGTCTCGGGTCGGCGCTGGGGTCCCGGCTTCGTACGCCGCGGTTCACCCGCTGGCTCGACCGTGTCACCGGGGGCGTGCTGCTGGCCTTCGGGACTCGGCTGGTGTTCGAACAGCGGGGGTAGGGGCGGGCACCGAGCCCGGCCGCCTCAGCCCTCCGGCGCCGCGGCCGCGAGCGCTGCCCCTCGCCCGGTCGGCATCGGCTCACCGGGCCGGACTCCCCACCCGGGCCCGACGGTCCATGCCAGCGCGCGGAACCTGTATCCCCCGGTGGACCCGAACGTGTCAGCCCGGTGGGCTACCGTGCCGATACGGCCGGGCGACCGGCGGGTCGGCGATACGGGGGAGGACGACATGAGTGCGGGCGCCGAGGAGCGGGCCGAGGTGACGACGGACGAGCCACGCGCCGCCGGGTCGGTCGGCGAGTCGCGAGACCCCGGGGTCACTTCCCCGGCATGGCAGCACATCTCGGCGCGGATCACGGAGGCGTCCTGGTTCCAGGCCCTCATCATCGGCGTGATTGTCGCCAATGCCACCACCATCGGGGCCGCGACCTACCCGATCGGCGCCCGGGCCATGCGGGTGCTCGGCGTTCTCGACGCCGTCTTCCTGGCCGTCTACGTGGTGGAGATCGTGCTGCGACTGGCGACGGTGGGCTTCTCCCCGCGGGTCTTCGCCCGGCGTGGCTGGAACGTCTTCGACTTCCTCGTCGTCCTGGTGAGCCTGATGCCGGGAATCTCCACCAGCACCACGGTGCTGCGGCTCGTCCGCTTGCTGCGGGTCTCCCGGCTGATCCGGGTGATGCCCGACGTGCGGGTCCTGCTGGACGGGCTGCGCCGTGCCGCGGGTCCGGCGGCCAGTCTGCTGGCGCTGATCACGCTGATGGTCTACCTGTACGGGGTGCTGGGGTGGATCCTGTTCGCCGGTCGCACCCCACCCGACATGCCGCAGTACTTCGCCAACATCGGCGAATCCATGATCACCCTCGTCGAGCTCCTCACCCTCGAGGGCTGGAACTCGACGATGCACGACCTCCGTCAGGTCCACCCACTGGCGCTGCTGTACGTCCTGAGTTTCCTGGTCGTCGGGACCTACATCGTGGTCAACCTTGTCGTCGGCGTGGTGATCAACAGCCTCGATGATGCCTACACGTCACGGGACCGGGCCCGCCGCGCCTCCGAGCTGGCGACCGACGGGTTCTCCGTGGAGGACAAGGTCGACCAGATCACCCGGATCGCCCGCGAACTCGAGCTGGAGATGGCGGCGCTGCGGGAGCGGGCCGAGACCGGCCGGCTGGACGACGCCAGCAGGCTGCCGGCCAATCCGCTGGACACGGACGGGATCCGGTGAGACACATGTCACAGCAGTGTCTTGGGTGGTGGTCCGGCGCGGTGCTTCACTGGACTACGGGCAGGTCGGCACGCACTGCCAACACGACCGAGGGGACGGGACAGACGCCGTGAGCTGGAACCAACCGCAGCCGCCCGCCGACGGGCACGGCACGGGCGGCGTGCCGCGGCCCCCGATGCCGGGGCCCCCGGTCCCGGGGCCGTCCATCCCCGGCCCGTCGATCCCCGGCTCGCCGGCATCGTCGGGGTCGTGGGGCGCGCCGACCATGCCCGCGTCGACCGCCCCGGACCCGGGCGCCACCGCGATCCGCCGGACGAACCCTCAGGGCAGCGGCCGGCCCGGCAGATCCGGGAGCATCATCCCCGCCGGTCCGCCGATGCTCTGGCTGCAAGTCGCCTCGGCCCTCGTCATCGCGGGGCTGGTCGTGTTCGCGGTGGCCCGGGGCGCCACCCTCGGACTGGTCGGCTGGATCCTCGCCGGGCCGTTGGCGATCGGGGCGCTGGCCGGGTACACGGTGGCGGACGGGCGCCGCCGGCTCGACGGGTGGTATGCGCCCAGCCTCCTCGCCGAGTGGCAGCGCCGGATGACAATCGTCGCCGCGCTGGTCGTCGTCGCGCTCAACGCGTGGCGGATCGCCGACGACGTGGCGCGAGGGGTGTGGACGTGAGACCTCTGCGCTCCGCCCTGGCCACCCTGGGCGCTCTCCTGCTCGTCCTGGCGGCGGGCACCACCTCGGCGCGCGCCGCGGACGACCCGAACGCCGAGGCCATCCGCCGGATCGGCGCCTGCATGAGCGGCGGCGGGCACGGCGACATGCTCATCCTGCTCGACCGTTCCGGCTCGCTCGCCGACACCGATCCGGTCGACGCGCGGGTCGATGCGGCCCGCTATCTCGTCGGCCAGATGGCCACCTTCGCCGGCCAGGCCGGCTGGCAGGTGGATGTTGCCGTCGCCGGATTCGACACCCAGTACCAGCGGACCCTCGACTGGACCCCGGTCACCGCCGACTCCCGCGACACCATCGACGCGGCGCTCGACGACTTCCGCGATCAGGACGCCGGCGTCGACACCGACTACTGGAACGCCCTGGCAGGGGCCCGCCGGGAGCTGTCGGCCCGCACCGCGACCGACGTGACGCACTGCCAGTTCCTCGTCTGGTTCACCGACGGGGAGTACAACCTCAACGTTCGCCCCGACTCCTCGGCGCTGCGCCGGTGGGGCGGGGAAAAGCCGTACGCCTCCGGCAACACGCTCGGGTCCCGGGACGCCGTCGACGAGGCCCTCCGGGCCGGGCGTACGGACCTGTGCCGGGGCGGGGGCGTCGCCGACCAGTTGCGTGCCCAGGGGATCGTCACCCTCGCCGTGGGGTTGTCCGCGGGCACCGACAAACCGGACTTCACCCTGCTGCGCGGGCTGGCGACCGGCCAGGGCACCGCCTGCGGGGAGCTCACCGACCCCGCCCCGGGCGCGTTCTACACCGCCGCAGACCTCGACGGCATGTTCCAGGCCTTCGACCAGTTCTCCATCCCGGGGCAGGTGCCGACCACGCGCGAGGGCGGCATCTGCGTCCGAAAGGTCTGTCCCGAGGGCAGTCACCAGTTCGTCCTCGACGGCGGGATCGGCGGTGTGCACATCCTCGCCACCACCGGCGCGGTCGGCCAGTGGATCGTGCTCACCGACCCGAGCGGGCGCACCCAGGAGGTGCGGCCCGGATCGACGGACCCGACGACCACCGACCTGTCCGGTGGCAGGCTCACCGCCACCTGGCTGTCGGACCGGTCCGTGTCGATCGATCTCACCCGCGTTCGCGACGACGGCTGGGCCGGCCCGTGGAAGGTCACCTTCCTGGCCGAGAGCAGCCCGACGGGCACCTCGCGGTCCAGCATCCGGCTGTACGGCGACCTGACCCCGGTCTGGATCGGCGCCGACTCCGCCCGGTGGTACACCGGCACCGCCGGCCCTCCCCTGACCTTCGAACTGCGCCGTCGCGACGGGTCGGCGGTCGACCTGGCCCGCGCCTCCCGCCGTACGACGCTGAGCGCCGACCTCATCCGCGCCGACGGCACCACCCTGCCGATCGCCACCGACATCGCCAAGGACGACATCGGCAAGCCCGTGACGGTCGATCTGACCGATGTTGCGCCCGGGCCGGCGACGCTGCGACTGACCCTGGACGTGACCACGGATGCGTGGACCGGCGACGGCGAGACGGTTGCCGGGACCAACCTCGAGCCGCAGACCGCCGACTACCCGGTGACCCTTCTGCCACCCGCCGACTACCCGCAGCTGCCCCCGAAGGTGTCGTTCGGTTCGGTCGAGACCCTCGATCCGATCACCCTCGACGTGCCGATCACCGGCGACGGCTGCGTCTGGCTGGACGGCGAGGCCGCGCCCACCTCGCTGCCCGAGGGGACGGGGTCCGTACGGGTGACGTCTCCGGTCGCCGACCAGGCCGGCTGTGTGAGCGGCGCGCTGCCCCTGACCGCCACCGCCGACGCACTCGGCAACGGTCTGGCCAGCGGCACCCTGACCGTGTTGGCCCTCCCCGCCGGACAGAGCCCGTCCGGGGCTGCGCAGGCGGTCGCGGTGCCCGTGGCGTACGAGCTGGAGATGCGCCGGCCCGCCGATGTCGCCGTGCTGGGTGGGGTGCTGATCGGGGTCACCCTGCTCGGTGTCGCCATCCCCCTCGGCCTGCTCTATCTGGTGAAGTGGCTCACCGCCCGGATCCCGGGGACCGCGGTCGTCGCCGGGTCCCTCCGGGGCCAGGTCACCGACGAGGCCTCCTTCCTCGACGCGGGAGTGCCGCTGCGAATGGACCAGTTGCACACGGTCGTCCTGGCCGGCACCGACCGGCGCCGGATCGCCGTCGACGGCAAGGTGCTGCGTGCCCGGGTCGGCCTGTCGCCGACCGAGCCCGGCCACGTCGTGGTGGACCAGCCCGGCCCGGGCGCGGGCAGCACCCGCCCGGCGACCGTACGGGGCCGGGCCCGGCTGCCGCTGGCCGTCCAGGGCAGTTGGAGTGTCGGCCTCGACCCGGCCGATCCGCGCCGTGGCGACGTCACGGTGAGCTTCTTCACCTCCCCGGGGGCACCCGGGTGGGCCGAGCTGACCGACGACTGCCGGCGACGGGTCCGCGAGGTGGTCGCAGCGCTGCGCGCCGGCCTGCCACCGGTCGATCCCGCGGCCGGCCGTACGCCCGGGCCGCCGGCCGCAGCCCCGGGCGCGACCCGGGCCGCCCCTCCGGACTCCTGGTGAGCGCTGATGGGCCCGATGAACCCCGACCCCGATGAAAGGCTGAACCCGCATGCGTAGATTCCTGGTGGTGGGCTGTGGCGGCTCCGGCGGGCGGACCGTTCGGCTGCTGATCGACCAGCTCCGCGCCGACTTCCGGGCACGCGGATGGGGCAACCTTCCGGCCGCCTGGCAGTTCGTGCACATCGACGTACCGGTCGAACCCGACGCCGGACCCGACCCGCTGGGCACCGTCCGGGACCTGGGCGGGCACTACCTGTCGTTCAGCTCCGCCTCCAACACGTACCAGGCGACCAGCCTCAACGTGAAGAG
>Ga0334887_1003921_pt1 | contig 14092 bp, 10 predicted proteins | sample GraSluR1_MG_10_FD_207217 | JGI IMG/M metagenome (GOLD analysis project Ga0334887, IMG submission 207217) | Sludge microbial communities from methane-producing bioreactor in Wageningen University, Netherlands - Granular Sludge_18_07-R1 | ecosystem: Engineered > Bioreactor > Anaerobic >...
TCACAATGGCGCAGTGCTTCAACGAGGCCGGCTATGATACCGGCTACATCGGCAAATGGCATCTCGCCACGCAGGACCCGGCGCCGGAGGACGAGCGCGGCGGCTACCAGTACTGGCTGGCTGCCAACCTGCTCGAGTTTACGTCCGACGTCTACGACACGGTGGTCTTCGACAACGACAACCAGCCGGTTAAGCTGCCGGGCTATCGCGTCGATGCGCTGACCGACGCCGCCATCCGCTATATCGACGCGCATCAGGACGCGCCGTTCTTCTTGTTTATCTCCTATCTGGAGCCGCATCACCAGAATCATGTCGACGACTACCCGCCGCCGGACGGCTATCGGGAGCCGTACACCGGCAAATGGGTCCCGCCGGACCTGCAGGCGCTGGGCGGTTCGTCGGCGCAGCAGTTGGGCGGCTACTTCGGCATGGTCAAGCGGCTGGACGAGGCGTTGGGCCGGATGCGCGACGCGCTCAAGAGCCTGGGCATGGCGGACAACACCGTCATCCTCTACACGTCGGACCACGGCAACCACTTCAAGACGCGCAACCCGGAGTACAAGCGCTCGTGCCATGAAGCCTCCGTGCGCGTGCCCACGGCTTTCTGCGGCCCAGGCTTCGACGGCCGCGGGCGCGTCAATCAACAGGTGAGCCTGCTTGATCTGCCGCCCACGTTGCTCGACGCGGCGGGCATCGACATCCCCGAGACGATGGAGGGTCGCTCTATCCTGCCTTTGTTGGACGGAGACGGCGCGGATTGGCCGGAGGAGGTCTTCATCCAGATCAGCGAGTCGCAGATCGGCCGCGCCCTGCGCACGAAGCGCTGGAAGTACAGCGTGTCCGCGCCGGGCAAAAGCGGCTGGGAAGAGCCGTCAGCGGATGAATATGTGGAGGAGTATCTTTACGATTTGGACGCAGACCCCTATGAGTTGCAGAACCTGATCGGGCGCGAGCCGTATGTAGAGGTAGCCGAGACGCTGCGCGCCCGCTTGATCGAGCGCATAGTGGCGGCGGGCGAAAAGGCGCCCGTGATTCACCCGGCGGAGCGCCGGCCCGGCGGGCAGCGCGCCCTGTCGATCGAGGACGTGCGCGGCCGTTATCTCAACAAGCCCGGCGCCGGCGTTAATCGAGTCGGCTAGTCGATAGACCGTGTACATATGCAACGGGCGCGCCCTGCCGTTCGACAAGGGCGCGCCTGTTGTTTTTGTCGCCGGAAGCGGCTATCGGCCATTTGACCCCAAGCGAGGATGCCGGTAGTATGTAGACGGAAGCCCGATCTAGACATCTCAGTTAATCGAACGCCCAGGCATGACGCGCCGGTTTGGCTTATCCCGGCGGCATGGTTCAGCCTCGGATCATTGGCGACGAAGCCTGCGGGGACAATACGATTCCATTGCGGCAGCCCGCTTGAAATGTGCAGGATCACGCAGAGGCATTTGCGATGCTTTCCTAGAGCCGCTTGCGGTCGGGGAGGTTGCAGGGCAAGTGCGTGATCGCTCAGTAGGTGTCGGCAGCGTTTCTAGATACTCTGTCCTACCGTTTCAAGAAGGAGACTACCCCATGAGAAAATCGCTTGTATTCGTTGTGATGGCACTCGTGCTCGCGCTTGTCGCGGCGTGCGCCGCGCCGGCGGCTCCGCAGGCGGCGGCTCCCGCAGAACCGGCTGCTGCCGAAGCGCCGGCGGCAGAAGAACCCGCGGCGGAAGAACCCGCCGCGGCCGGTGAGGACTTGACGTTTACGACGGTCGTAAAGATCGCCGGCATCAACTGGTTTAATCGCATGGAAGAGGGCGTCAAGGAGTTCGGCGCCGAAACCGGCATCAACGCTTCCCTGGTTGGTCCGGCCCAAGCCGATGCGGCGCAGCAGATCCCGATCATCGAGGACCTTATCGCCCAGGGCGTGGACGCGCTTTGTGTCATCCCCATGGATCCGGAACAGCTCGATCCGGTGCTGCAGAAGGCCATGGACGCGGGCATCGTCGTCGTGACGCACGAGGCCTCGAACCAGCAGAGCATGCACTTTGACATCGAGGCGTTCGACAACAGGGCCTACGGCGCCGGCCTGATGGACCAGCTTGCCGCGCTGATGGGCGAGGAAGGCGAGTACGCCGTCTTTGTGGGCAGCCTCGGCTCCAAGACGCACAACGAATGGGTGGATGGGGCTATCGAGCGCCAGCTTGAGGCTTACCCCAATATGACGCTGGTGGGCGACAAGAACGAGAGCTTCGACGACACCCAGATCGCCTACGAAAAGACCAAAGAACTGCTCCGAGCCTACCCCAACATCAAGGGCTTCCAGGGCAGCGCTTCCACCGACGTGCCCGGCATCGGCCAGGCGGTTGAGGAACTCGGCTTGCAGGACCAGATCGCGGTTGTCGGCACCAGCCTGCCTTCGATTGCGGGCGACTTGCTTGAGACCGGCGCCATCGACGTGATCGGCGGCTGGGACCCGGCGGTCGCGGGCAAAGCCTGCAACAAGATCGCGCAGATGATCATCGCCGGCGAGGAAGTCGGCGAGGGCACGAACCTGGGCATCACCGGCTACGAGAGCCTGATCGCTGACGGCAACGTCCTCTACGGCAACGCCGCCATCTACATCACCCTCGACAATGTCGCGGATTACCCGTTCTAGTGTAATCAAGGGGAGGCGGGTGCACATCCTGGCCTCGCCTCCCCAGACAGGCATAGGCCGGCGCGGGCGGATCCGCCGCGCCGGCTCTACCAACCCATCCGCCGCCCATCCCTGAGCCACTCGCGCCATGTCTGACGAAATCATCCGCCTTACCGGCATCTACAAGTCCTTCGCCGGCGTCAGAGCGTTGATCGACGTCGACCTCACTATCGAACGCAGCAGGATACATTGTTTGGTCGGCGAGAACGGCTGCGGCAAATCGACCCTGATCAAGATCATCTCCGGCGTCTATGCGCGCGACGCGGGCCGCGTCGTCATCAACGGCAAAGAATTCGACGAACTGCACCCCATCACCTCGATCCGCGAAGGCATCCAGGTCATCTACCAGGACTTCTCGCTCTTTCCGAACCTGACGGTAGCCGAGAACATCGCGCTCAACGAGCAGTTGGCCGAGGGCAGGCGTCTCGTCAACTGGCGGGAAGTGCGGCGCATTGCGCAGGAAGCGCTGGCCCGCATCGAGGTGGACATTCCGCTCAACACGCGGGTGGAAGACGTGTCCGTCGCCAACAAGCAGTTGATTGCGATCGCCAAGGCCCTGCGCCAAAACGCCCAGCTGATCATTATGGACGAGCCGACCAGCGCCCTAACCGAGCGCGAGGTGCGCGCCCTGTTCTCGGTGATTCGGCGGCTGCAGCAGACGGGCATCGCATTTCTCTTTGTCAGCCACAAGCTCAACGAAGTGCTGGAGATCTCCGAGACGATCGCGGTGATGCGCAACGGACGCATCGTCAGCGTGGGCGACCGCAGCGAGTACGACACGGAGCGGCTAACCTTCGAGATGACCGGGCAGAAGATCGCGGAGCGCAACTACGAGTTCACGCCCGACCTGGGCGCGCCGGCGCTGCTGCGCGTGGAGGGCCTCAACGCCGGCGCTGCGTTGCGCGATGTCTCGCTTGAGGTGCGCGCCGGCGAGATCGTGGGCGTCACCGGACTGTTGGGGTCAGGGCGTACAGAACTCGCCCTCGCCCTGTTCGGCATGCTCACCGTCGATTCGGGCGATATCTACGTAGAAAATAGGCCGGTCCGGATTCGCAGCGTGCAGGATGCGATCACCCACGGCATCGGCTATGTGCCCGAAGATCGTCTGACCGAGGGGCTGTTCCTAGAGCAGAGCATCGGTCGCAACGTGGTGGTGCGTACGGTCGAGCGGCTGCGCGGCGCGCTGGGCTTCACGGATCTGCAAAAGATGGATGCTCAGGTGGATGAATGGGTTGGGTCCTTGCGCATCAAGACGGGGGACCCTGACCTGCCCGCCAAGACGCTTTCCGGCGGCAACCAGCAGCGCGTCGTACTCGCCAAGTGGCTGGCGAGCAACCCGCGCATCCTCATTCTCAACGGCCCAACCGTCGGGGTGGACGTGGGCTCGAAGAACGAATTGCACGAGATGATTAAGCGTTTGGCCGGCGAAGGCATGGGCTTGTTGGTCATTTCAGACGATATTCCCGAACTGCTGCAGACGTGCAACCGCATCCTGTTGATGCGGCACGGGCGCATCGTGGAGGAGATCATGCCGCCGCAGACAGACGCGAACGAACTGGCCGCCAAGCTAGTCGAGGGGTGACGACGTGAATCGCCTATTGCGCAGCAACGAAGTCTTGGTCGCCGTGACCATCGTCGGCTTGTGCCTGATTGTCGGCATCAGCAACCCCGTCTTTTTCACCGTCGGCAACATATTTGACCTGATGCGCAGCAGCATTGTCATGGGCATCTTTGCCATGGGCGTGCTGATCGTGATCGTGTCGGGCGGCATCGACGTGTCGTTTACGGCCATCGCCGTTTTCGCCCTCTACTCGACGGTTCGCCTGCTCAACGCCTATGCGCCCGAAGCGCCGTTCTGGCTGGCCTTCGTCATCTCGGGCGCGATCGGCTTTGGGCTGGGCATGATCAACGCCTTTTTTATTGCCCGCTTCAACCTGCCGACGTTGATCGTCACGCTGGGCACGATGAGCATGTTTCACGGCTTTTTGCTCTTTGCCATCGGCAACACCATCGTCCGCGACCTGCCGCCGAGCTTGACGGCGTTTTCCCGCGCCACGCTCGTCCAGGTGCAGATGGAGCGCGGCGTCGCCAATCTGCACCCGGCCATCTTCTTCACGGCGGTCATTGCCGTGCTGGTCTGGCTGTTGATGGACTTCACCATGCTTGGCCGCGGCGTCTATGCCCTGGGCGGTGCGCGCGACGCGGCGGAGCGGGCGGGCTTCAACATCCGGCGCATTCAGTACTTCATCTATGGCCTGGTCGGGTTGCTGTCGGGGTTTGGGGGCATGATCTACGGCTCGCTCAACCGGCAGGCCAATCCGCAGGATATCGTCGGCTCCGAACTGAACGTGATCGCGGCTGTGGTGCTGGGCGGGGCGAGTCTGACCGGCGGGCGCGGCACGGTGATCGGGTCGCTGCTGGGCGTGGCGCTGGTGGTGATCGCCAACAACAGCCTGATCTTAATCGGCGTGCCATCGGTGTGGCAGCGCGTCGTCATCGGCTTGATCATCCTGGTCGGCACCGGGGTTCCGGCGATCCAGGAGCGGCGCGCGCGCAGGCGCACGGGCGGGTCACCAAGCGGCCCAACCCAACCGCTGCAGGCGGCGCCCGCTGCAGATTGAGCGCTTGCGTCGAATTCTCAGGTCTACCATTGTAAGGCGGGGCGTGTACATGGAACATACAGTCAAGCGAAAGACGTTTGCCGGCTTCGCGCGAGGCGACAGCCATATTCTGCGCCTGCTGGCAATCGCCATCTTGATCTTCATCGCCTTCAGCTTTTTGCTTCCGGGCAAATTCTTCACGATCCGCAATATGCAGTCGATGGCGGTGCAGTTTCCGGAGTTCGGCATCCTGGCCTTCGCCATCCTGATCACCATGCTCACGGGCGGCATCGACTTGTCGATCGTGGGCACGGCCAATTTGTCCGCCATTTTCGCCGCGCTGATATTGACGCGGCTTGGCGGCGACGGCGGTCCGCCGTCGCCCGCCGTGGTCGCACTGGCGATCTTGGCCGCGCCGGTTGTGGGCTCGCTGTGCGGCCTCTTGAACGGCTTGCTCGTGGCCCGCGTGGGCATCACGCCCATCCTGGCGACGTTGGGCACGGGGTCATTGTTTACCGGCCTGTCCTACGTGATTACGGGCGGCCCGGCCATCACGACGACGCGGCTGGCCTTCATCGGCAACGGTTCGGTGCTGGGGATCCCCATCCCGGTGATCGTCTTTGTCGCGCTCGCCGTCTTTTTCTCGGTCACGCTCAACCGCACCGCCTACGGGTTCAACGTCTATATGTTGGGCACGAACGCGACAGCGGCGCGCTTTTCGGGCATCAACACGACGCGCGTGCTGCTGCGCACCTACTGGCTGGCGGGCCTGGTCGCGTCCATTGCCGGCGTGATCTTTCTGGCGCGGGCTAATTCGGCCAAGCCCGATTACGGCGCGTCGTTTGTGCTGCTGACGGTGCTGATCGCCATCCTCGGCGGCGTCAGCTACACGGGCGGGTCGGGCTCCGTGTCCGGACTGGTGTTGGCCGTGTTGTGTCTCCAGTTTCTCTCCACGGGCTTGAACATGCTGATGTTGGAGCTTTCGGGCTCGAGCGCTGCGATCTTCTTCCGCCAGTTCGCCTGGGGCGCGCTTCTGCTGCTGGTGATGGCGCTTAACTACTACAGCCAAATACGCCGCGCCAGAAGTCGCGCACCAAGCCAAGAAGCGACGCCCACGGCCTAAGCGGGTGTGGGGCGCTCATTCATCCTTTTGCCTTCGCATCTCCGCCATCGACTAGACAGGAGCAACCGCCGTGATGACCAGCCGCGAGCGCGTAAGGCGTGCGCTGCGCTTCGAGTCGCCCGATCGGGCGCCGCGCGAGTTGTGGGCGTTGCCCGGTATTGCCATGTTCCGCCGCGACGAGATGGACGCGCTGCTGGCGCGCTATCCGTCCGATTTCGCCTCTCCCGCCGTGGCGCACGGCACAGGCCCCGACGTCCGCTACGGTACGGGTTACCGCAGCCGCGGCACGCCCGCTGTCGTCGGAACCTATGTAGACGAGTGGGGCTGCCCCTTTACCGTGGCTGAGCCGGGCGTGATCGGCGAGGTCAAAGCCCCGCCGCTGGCTGACTGGTCGGCGCTCGCACAATTGCGTCCGCCCGACGAGATGCTGGAATTAGCCGACTTCAGCCGGGTCGACGCCGGTTGCGCTGCAACGGATAAATACGTCCTGGCGGGCACGACGGTGAGGCCGTTCGAGCGCATGCAGTTTCTGCGCGGCTCCGAGGCGCTGTTCATGGACCTGGCTTGGGGGCCTGCGGAGTTGCTGCGACTGCGCGACTTGGTGCACGAGTTCTTCCTGCGCGAGATCGAATGTTGGGTGCACACGGACGTGGACGCCATCTCCTTCATGGACGATTGGGGCAGCCAGCGCGGCCTGCTCATCTCTCCCAAGATGTGGCGCGAGTTCTTTCGCCCGCTCTATGTAGAATATGTGGACCTGATCCACGGCGCGGGCAAGCAGGTCTTCTTCCACTCGGACGGCCACATATTCGACGTCATTCCCGACCTGATCGAGATCGGCGTGGACGCGCTCAACTCGCAGCTTTTCTGCATGGACATCGAGGAGATCGGACGGCGTTTCCGCGGCCGCATTACGTTTTGGGGCGAGATCGACCGGCAGCAGGTGTTGCCCTTCGGCGCGCCGGCGGATGTGACCGCGGCGGTGCGACGGGTGCGCGCCGCGCTGGACGACGATCGCGGCGGGGTGATCGCCCAGTGCGAGTGGGGCAACGACGTCCCCGCGGAGAATGTGGCTGCGGTGTTCGAGGCTTGGCTGTAGCCGTGAACCGGCAATCTAGGCTAGGCCAGGACATAAGGCGGTCCCGCTGCTATGAAATCGGATAACCCGGCCGCGCCTACGCCATTCCCCGATCTGAATGACGTGCTGCGTCTCATGGCGGCAAGCATGCAGGAGATACTGGGCGAGAATTTCACCGGCGTCTATCTGCAAGGCTCGTTCGCAGTGGGCGATTTTGATGTGCACAGCGATGTGGACTGGATTGTGGTTCTGGAAGAAGCGCTGTCTGCAAGCGAGACGGCGGCGCTGCAGGCTATGCATGGGCGGATCTTCGGCCTAGATTCACCTTGGGCGCAGCATCTGGAAGGCTCCTACTTCCCGAAGGACGTGTTGCGCCATGCGGATCGGCGCGGCACGGACCTTTGGTATCTGGACCACGGCGCAAGTTCGTTGATCGAATCGAACCACTGCAATACGGTCCTGGTTCGGTGGGTAGTGCGAGAATATGGCGTCACCCTAGCCGGCCCGCCGCCCAAAACCTTGGTGGATCCGATAGCGGTCGAAACGTTGCGCGCCGAGATTCGAGAGGGCATCGCCTATTGGGGGCGCGACGTTCTTGACCACCCGGAACACTACAACAACCGCTTCTACCAGGCGTACATCGTCTTGAACTGGTGCCGGATGCTGCACGATCTCCATCGGGGCTATCCCGGCTCCAAGCGGGCAGGCGCCGAGTGGGCCAAGGCGAATCTGGATCCGTCCTGGGCGGACCTGATCGATCGCGCTTGGGATGGTCGCCCGGATCCGGCCTATTCCGTCCGGCAGCCCGCTGATGCGGCGGATTTCGCCCGGTCGCTTGAGTTTGTCGCCTATGTGATGGCAGAGAGTGCGCGCTTTGTGCCGGAGGACGCTGTCTGGGGCGGGCGTGACGGCGAGACTGCATCCGGTTAAGCCGCCCTATCTCCAACTACAGCCTGGACCAGTCAAGAAGCAGCTACACTATCGTCTTGGGGGCTGCCGTGCGCATATGTTACACTTTGTGATGAGACGCATTCTGGCGTGTCTTCGCGTTCACGACCCTGCCAATGCACCGAGCCGGTTTCGCCAATGCTCGCTGTGAAACGGCGAATCTGTCACCTTTCCGATCGGTTATCTTCCCCCATTCGTATGGCATTCCCTTTTCTTTATCTTGATTCGGAGCATTCCTTATGACTTCGTCTGCCGGACTTACTGCGTCCAGTGTGCGAACGAAGCGTCGATATGGCAGCCTGCGTCGCCGCGAGGCGATCATGGGCTATGTGTTTGCCGCGCCCTGGATCATCGGCTTTGTGCTCTTTATCGCCGGGCCTATGCTGGCAAGCATCGCGTTGTCGTTCACAAGCTGGGATTTGCTGACCCCGATGAGGTGGGTGGGCTTCGACAACTACAACAAGCTGCTTTTCAACGATCCGCTGCTCTACCAATCGCTCCGGGTGACGAGCATCTACGCCTTCGTCAGCGTTCCGCTGCAGGTGGCCTTGGGGCTGGTGCTGGCGATCCTGCTCAATCAGAAGATCCGGGCGTTGTCGTTCTTCCGTTCAGTCTACTATCTGCCTTCGGTGATCGGCGGCATTTCTGTCGCCATTATGTGGCGCTGGATTTTGGGCACGCAATTCGGCATGGTCAACTCGCTGCTGCGCTACGCCGGCATCGAGGGGCCGTCTTGGCTAGGCGATCCGAAGTGGGTGCTGGTCTCGTTTATTTTGATGAGTCTTTGGGGGACCGGCGGCGCCATGCTGATCTACCTGGGCGGCTTGCAAGGAATTCCCAGCGAACTATACGAGGCGGCGGATGTGGACGGGGCCGGGCCGATCCCCAAGTTTCTGCGCATCACGGTACCCATGATGACGCCGGTCATCTTCTTCAATATGATCATCGGCATTATCCACGCGTTGCAGGAGTTTGTGGCGCCGTTCGTCATGACAGGAGGCGGACCCCACAATTCCAGCCTGTTCCTGGTGCTCTACCTGTATCGCAACGCCTTTAGGCTGTTCCAGATGGGCTACGCGTCGGCAATAGCCTGGGTGCTCTTTATCTATATCATGATCCTGACCGCGTTGGTCGTCCGCTCCTCGTCGGCCTGGGTCTACTACGAAGGTTCAACCAAAGGCAGGTGAGCATGAATACGACGCAGACATGGCCGCGACCGCACCGGCGCCCGTTTCGCTTGGGGGCGTTTCTTTCGCGGGCCGCGATCTACGGCGTATTGATCGCCGGCGCGGTGGTCGTCATGATGCCCTTTGCCTGGACGCTTTCCACCTCTTTGAAGGCGCCGAGCGATATCTTCGTCTTCCCGCCGCGCTGGATTCCGGACCCCATTGTTTGGTCGAACTATCCGGAGGCGTTGACCGCTTATCCGTTTGGGCGCTGGCTGCAGAACACGCTGTTTGTCGTCGTCTTTTCGACAGTCGCCACGCTGATTTCGTGCAGCATGGTGGCCTATTCTTTTGCACGGCTGCGCTGGCCGGGGCGCGACATCCTCTTCATCGTGCTGCTTTCCACCATGATGCTGCCGGAGCAGGTGACGCTGATCCCGACCTTTATTGTGTTCCGCCAGTTGGGTTGGGTCAACACGTTCCTGCCGCTGATCATCCCGCCGCTCTTTGCCCGCAACGCCTTTTATGTGTTTCTCCTGCGCCAGTTCTTCATGACCATCCCGCTCGACTTGGACGACGCGGCGCGCATTGACGGCGCAGGCTACTTCGCCATCTATTCGCGCATCCTGCTGCCCATGTCGAAGCCGGCGCTGGCGATCGCCGGCATCATGTTCTTCCAGTTCAAGTGGAAGGAGTTCTTTGCTCCGCTGATCTACTTGCACGATAGCGAGAAGTACACCATTGCTTTGGGGCTGCGCGCCTTTCAGAGCGAAACATGGGGCACAGACTGGCATTTGATGATGGCGGCCAATATTGTCTTTATGCTGCCGCTCATCGTGATCTTCTATTTCGCGCAACGGTACTTCATCCAGGGCATCGTTTTCACCGGCGTTAAGGGATGAACGCGTGGCGGCGACTGCGGATGCGGCGTCGCGCACGCAACGACGTGCAACCATTTTTCTGAACCGTTCAATTGACCAGGAGGAGAGATATGCGTACAAATCGGATGACGAGACGGACGTTTCTTCGTTTCACGGGCGTAGCCGCGGGCGGAGCGTTCCTGGCGGCATGTGCGCCTGCGGCCGCGCCTGCGCCTGCTGCGGGCGGAGCGGCGGCTCCGGTAGAGGTGCGGCTAATGGCTTGGGGCAACCCGACCGAGGTCGAGGCGCGTGAAGCCACGATCGACATGTTCCATCAGGCCAACTCCGGCATCACTATCAGGTTCCAGCATACGCCCGATAACTACTACGACAAGCTCCAGACGATGTTGGCGGGCGGCGACATTCCCGATGTGATCTATATCGGCAACGGCGATATTCCGTCGTATGCCACGCGCAACCAGCTTGCTGCGTTCGACCCGCTGATCGAGCGCGACCAGTTCGACACGTCGGACATCTTCCCGCGCAACCTGGCGCTCTACAATGTGGACGATGTGCAGTACGGCTTCCCGGCGGATGCGCCCAACCAGCAGTTGTTCTACAACGTCACCCGCTTCCAAGAGGCCGGCATTGACGCGCCCTCGTCCGACTGGGCCGATCCTTCCTGGGACTGGGACACGTTCGTCGAAGCGGCCAAGGCGCTGACCAACAAAGAGCAGAACCAGTGGGGCTGGCAGACGAAGCGCGACTTCCGCGCCTGGTGGATCTGGGTCAAGGCCAACGGCGGGTCGTTCTTCAGCGAGGACGGCTCCGCGTGTCTGCTCAATGAAGAGCCTGCCGTCGAGGCCTTCCAGTTTTTGGCCGACTTGATCCATGTGCATCAGGTTGCGCCGACGATAGACGTCGCCTCTGAGATGGGTTCGGCCGAGCTGTTCGAGGGCAGTATTACGGCGATGGAGACCTGGTGGCCCGCCATTGGTCGCATGCGCACAAACATCCAGGCTTTCGAATGGGATGTCGCCCCTCATCCTGAGGGAGACGTCGGCAAAGCGACCTCCGGCGGCGGCACCGGCCATACCATCGCCCAGGGTTCCAGACAGATCGATGCCGCCTGGGAGTTCGTCAAGTTTATGATCTCCACGGAGGCGGTTGAGAAGTGGACCGAGATCATGGGCATCGTGCCGCCGTTGCAGTCTGTGGCGGAGACTGACACGTTCCTCCAGCCCGGCAAGCCCCCGGCGCACATCACCGTATTCACGGAAGGCAACAACTATCTGCATCCGGACCCGCGCCATACCAAGTTCCCGCAGGCGCGCCTGGTCGCAGAGACGGAACTGGACTTCCTGTGGACGGGCGCACGCACCGCGCAAGAGGTGACGGACTCCATCGTCGAGCAGGTCAACGCATTGATCCGGGAGGGCTAGGCGCGTTTGCCCTAGCCGTGTCTGCCGCCGGACGGAAACGACGCCATGTCGCTTCCGTCCGGCGGCATCGCCCCGCGGTCCGTCAGCGGACCGCCCACCATCAACCGCGTAAGGGATTGCCATGAGCAGCCGACCGAATATCGTACTCATCATGACCGACCAGCAGCGGGCGGATGTCTCCGCGCGCGAAGGTTTTCCGCTGGACACGACGCCCTTCATTGACGAACTGGCGAGCCGCGGCGTGTGGTTTTCGCGCGCCTATACGCCTGTGCCCATCTGCGCGGCTGCGCGCATCAGCCTATTGACCGGCCGCTATCCGAGTGCGCACCGCGTCCGCGAGAACCGCGGCATCCAGTATGCCACGTATCACCAGGACCTGATCGACGTTTTGCAGGCCAACGGTTACGCTACAGCATTGTGCGGCAAGAACCACTCGCACCTGACGCCCGAACGCGTGGACCACTGGCTCCATCTCCATCACGGCGGCGGCGAAGGCGAGGAGCGCACGCCGGAGGAGGCGGCTTTTGACGAATGGCTGAGAGCGCTCCATCATGGCGTCGGGCAGGAACCTACGCCCTTCCCGGTGGAATGCCAGGGCCCCTATCGAGCGGTCAGTTCGGCGCAGTCGTGGATCCGTTCTCTGGGGCGCGACCGTCCGTTTTTCCTCTGGCTCTCCTTTGCCGAACCGCACAACCCGTACCAGGTTCCTGAACCCTACTTCTCGATGTTCCCGCCGGAGGATCTGCCGCCGACGGCGACGGATAAATCTGCGCTGGAGAAGAAGAGCTTCAAATGGCAGTGGACGCGGCAGCTGGGCGAATACGCCTATCCGAACTATGACGAGCTGATCCCGCGCGCCCGCGCCAACTACTTCGGCATGTTGCGCCTGATCGACGACCAAGTGCGCCGCCTCGTCGATTTCTTGCGAGATGAGCAGATCCTCGACAATACGCTGGTCATCTTCATGTCAGACCACGGCGATTTTGTGGGCGAGTACGGCTTAATGCGCAAGGGGCCGGAAATGCCCGAAGTGTTGATGCGCGTCCCGCTCCAGATCGCCGGCCCCGGCATTGCCGCCGCGGACCAGCCGCGCAACGACCATGTGTCGCTGGCGGACATCATGCCCACGCTGTGCGAGGCCATCGGGGCGGAGATCCCGCGCGGCGTGCAGGGGCGCAGCCTGTGGCCCATGCTGACGGGCGAGGAATACCCGCACGACGAGTTTGTCTCGGTCTACGCCGAGCAGGGCTTCGGCGGGCTGCACTATACCGAGGATGATCCGCTTAGCTTCGAGCACTGCATGATGCCCGGCCCGGTTTCGCCTACCTTCGACGAGTTGAACACCTATTCGCAAAGCGGAACTATGCGCATGTTGCGCAAGGGCGACTGGAAGCTGGTCATGGACATGCAGGGACGCGGCCAACTCTTCAACCTGGCTGGCGACCCTTATGAACTGAACGATCTATACGACTCGGCAGAACACGTCGAAGTGCGCTGCGCCATGCTGGCCGACCTGTTGGCCTGGACGATTCGCTCACAAGATCCGCTGCCCTACCCAGTGGGGCGCTATATTTACAAGCGCGACCAGCGCAATTACTACGCACCCTACGCCTGAGGCGCACGCCGGACGCGCCTGCAACGTCGCGCCCTGATGCGGGCGGAAGGAGATACCGATGGGGGGCATGACCTCTAGAGAACGCGTCATCCGCGCTATCCGGCGCGAGCCGACCGACTGCGTGGCGGCGATGCCTTATATGTACGATATCGCCGCGGTTACCGCCGGCATTCCGCTGCTCGACTTCTACACCGACCCGCGTACGATGGTCGAGGCGCAACTCGTTCTGCACGAGAAAGTCGGCCAAGACGTGATCGCCATCGGCGCGGACAACTACTATATCGCCGAGGGCTTCGGCTGCGTCACCACGCGCAGCGAAGACGAGATCCCGTCGCTGGAAAAGCCGCCGCTCGCCGACATCAACGACGTCTTCGACCTGGAGGTCCCCGACCCCTACAAAGATGGGCGCATGCCGGTCATGCTGGAGGGGATACGCCTGGCGCGCCAAGCCGTAGGCGACGAGGTCGCGGTGCGTTCGCCGGGGACGGGGCCGTTTGCGCTGGCCTCGTACCTGATCGGCACGCAGGAATGGCTGATGGAGATCGCGCTGATCGAGGCCGGCATCGAGGGGGCTAACGAAAAGGCGGTCC
>Ga0334887_1003924_pt1 | contig 14085 bp, 14 predicted proteins | sample GraSluR1_MG_10_FD_207217 | JGI IMG/M metagenome (GOLD analysis project Ga0334887, IMG submission 207217) | Sludge microbial communities from methane-producing bioreactor in Wageningen University, Netherlands - Granular Sludge_18_07-R1 | ecosystem: Engineered > Bioreactor > Anaerobic >...
AATTATATATCAGTGGTCCATAGTTCAAATAGGTTATTAATAAGGTTATGCTATACTTTGTATAACCGGAGTGGGATCAAAAATCAGCGAGACTATTTAAACCGATCCTTAACCGATGACCAATGCATCACATTTCTGTGATGCAAGTCTTGGCGATGAAGTGGGAAGCCCTACCCTTTAGGGTAGGGTAGTTCACAGGCGGCCCTCTTGTCGGGGACGAGGTTGATGACGCAGTTGGATATGACGAGGTCGACGGACCCGTCCTCCACCGGGAGGCTCTCGATCTCGCCCTGCCGAAACTCCACGTTCCTGCAGCCTGCGGCGGCGTTGGCCCTGGCCTTCTCCACCATCTCACCGGTCATGTCGACGCCGATGACCTTTCCCTCCGGGCCGACCCTCTCTGAGGCTAAGAAGCAGTCGAAGCCGGCGCCGGAGCCCAGGTCCAGGATCGTCTCACCCTCCCGGATAGCTGCGAGGGCGAGGGGGTTTCCGCAGCCGAGCCCCAGGTTCGATCCCGCAGGGGCGGCGGCCATCTCCTCCTCGGAGTAGCCTATCTTCTCCCCGATCTCCTGGTGCTTTGCGGTCCCACAGCAGCCGGAAGAGCAGCAGCACGATTCGGCTTCTCTCGCAAAAACTTATAGAATTTGTCAGCATCTCTTCCGCCTCATCTCATCCGAACCTCTCGACGATCCACGTTTTTATCTCGTCCCTCACCCTCCTGAAGACACGAAGCTGTTCCTCCTCCGACCCAGGGGCCACAGCCGGATCTTCGAAGCTTTTGTGGACGACCTCTCGGGCCTTCGGGGCCCTCGACGGAAGATCGACGTCGGTGCTGCAGATGGGGCAGGCCTCTTTTGCCCTGTCGCAGACGGTGACGGCCAGGTCGAATACGATATCTTTGAACTCTTCGGCGCTCTTGGACCGCTGGCCGGAGATCTCGATCCCCACCTCCTCCATGACGGAGACGGCCCGGGGGTGGACGGCAGTCTCCTCGACGCCGGCGCTGCGAGCCTCATACCTGTCGCCGTAGAGGGCCCGCAGGAGCCCCTCCGCCATCTGAGACCGGGCCGAGTTGTGAGTGCAGAGGAAGAGGACCTTCTTCTTCTCCTCCACCCCCTTCTCCCTTTCCCTCTCCTTCTCATCATCCATGACAGTTTCATGACCGCTCAATATCTTCTCCCCATCCGCCGGTGATCGGCTGGCCCGACCTATGCCAGATCACCTCTGGCCTTCGCCTATGGCTTCTCCCTACCTCTTTGGACCTCTCGGCATCCTATCCTCACCTACGAAATCTTTGGAGTATTTATAGTCGTCTACCAGAGCTTGTAGCCGAAGTATCGGGCCGCATAGACGAGACCGGTGACTATTATCATCACCCCGAAGATCTTGACTATCATGGATCCCATGGCCAGGTACTCCTCTCCGAGCCTTCCGCCGAAGGACCTGCTGAAGGTGGCAATGGGAATTATCGGGACGCCGTGGCCCACCCCGAAGACGAATAACATCAGACCTCCGGTGATGATCGATATCTCCTGAGAGATCAGCCATATCAGGGCTGGAAATACCAGGGAGATGGCGCAGGGAGCCCAGCCCAGGGCGAAGAAGACCCCCAGGGTGAAGGCGCCGATGAAGACGGAGTGCTTGAAGAGGCCGATGGAGAGGTTGACGGCCCTCTCCATCAACCCCTTCTTATCCCGGAACTCCACCTCCTCCTTCCGGGATGGTAGGTGGGATGTGACCGGCTCCAGAATCTCGCCTATGGGCCTGAAGACGTTGATCCCCAAAATGACCAGCAGGACCCCGGCCGCGAGGTCGAAGAACCTCGAGTCCCGGACGAAGACCCCCAGGTTCGATATGAAGAGGCCGACGACGAAGAAGACCAGGGCCATACCGAAGGTGAAGGCGATCCCGATCAATAGCCCCTCCCTCGCGGAGGAGCCGTAATCGGAGTCGTCCTCCAGGACCCTCTTTCTCCGGGAGGTCATGATGTAGGAGAACATGGCTATCAGGAGGGCGAGGGAGCAGGGGGAGAAGGAGGTGACTATCCCCAGGCCGAACATCCCCAGGAAGGTGATCTTCTGGACTGAGACGCTCCCCTCCATTCCGTCCCACTCTCCCAGTTCCAGGGCCTCTATCTTGGCCGATAGGATCTGCGCGCTCTGGATCCCGTCTATCTCGCCCCTGCCCAGCTGGTAGACGTGGTAGACCCCAGCCACCATCCCATTCCCGTCGATGAGGAGGATGGTGGGGTTGGAGAACCCCCCGTCGCGGTTGGTGAAGTCGGCGTACCTTCCTGCAGTCCTGAAGGGCTCGAAATCCTCGGCCCAGATCCAGCCGACCTCGGCGTTCCACCAGCTCTCCGAGAGGGTCTTTCCGTCTTTAGAGAAGGGGTTTTTACGGAGGTTGAGGGTTATGAGGTTTGTGTCGGGCTTATCTTCCATGAGCCTCTGAAGCTCGCCGATTTGGCCCGCCAGGGCTTTCTCGCACTCGATGCAGAGGGGGGCTTCGATGTTCGTGATGTGAAGGACCACCACCTCTCCATCGAAGTCCTTGAGGGAGACGTTTGGACCGTTTACCAGCGTTATTTCGAACTCGGGCGCCGGGATCGGCTCGGTGCTCCCTCCCAGGGTAGAGTTGAACGAGAAGAAAGCCAGAAGAACTATGATGAGAGTAAAAATACCTACAATCAAAAAATGTTTGTGATTAGATCTCATCTCCGATCACGCGTCCCAGCCGCCGACGTTCTCATCGTGGAGCTCGATGGCGTCCTCCACCAGGGACCTGAGCCGGTCCACGCCCGTGGCGTCCTCGGCGCTCTGCCATCCGACGACGACGTTGCCGTCGGAGTCCTCAACGAGGGTGAGGACGATGGTCAGGGGTATGTACTGCTTTCCTCCGTCGGGGTCGTAGACGTCGAAGAGCCCTTCGGCCCTGAAGTCGCCGACGTTCACTATCAGGTTCTCGTACCTGATATCAGAACCGCACTCCTCCATGATGGCGTCGGCGGCATCCTCCTGATCGATACAGGCCTTGCAGTTGGTGCTGTGGTCCAGGATCAGAAGAGGTCTATCTTTCAGAATCTCCAAAACCCACTGGGGATGGTCGACCTCGGAGCCTGCGTTCGGATGCTGGTCGGGATACGCCGTCCACCAGTCGTCAGGCTCGGTCCCGACGGATCTTTCTGCTGCCGATGCGACGGCGACGAGGCTCGCCGCCACGATGATGCCCAAGATCAGGGCGCAAGACTTACCTTTAAACGGATGCGAAATATCTACCAACTCCCACTCTCGATCTCTGCCCTACTTCTTCTCACACCTGGGACCTGGCCGCCCCTCCTCAGAGGCGCCCTTCAGAGAGGACGTATCAACGTGGATTGATATATCCAGGCTATTTCATCGGAGGGACCTTCTCCAGTACCAAATCCGGGTAGAGGATATTTGTATTTATAGTTGTTGGACTGCAGAGTCCACAGTCCCCATATAATCCGGTTTTTACCCGGATAGTCCACCATAATGGGTCGATATCATCTCGATATTCCCTCGATACGACATCTCTTCCCCGGCTTCGAGGGATATGTCTATTGAATGTCGACATCCTTATATATCGAAATGATTTGATACGACTGAGGTCAGGCGGTGGAGAATGCGAGGGGAAATCCGCGATGAGATGCGATATCTGCGGCCAAGAGAGCCGATCCCTCTTCAAGGCTAGACACCGGGATCGTGGACAGGTCAAGATCTGTGAAGGATGCCTGAGAGATGAGATGGAGATGCTCCTCCCGTTCAAAGGGTGCTCATGCTGTTGAGCCGACTATTATGACCGAGTCCATCGAACCCCTGGACCCGTCCGCGGAGAGGCTGGCAAGGCTCACGGGAGATCGGTGCAAGGCCATGAACGCCGCCGGCAGGCTCAAGGCCCTCACCGATAAGATCGACGAGGAAGAGCTGGCCGCCGAGGCCGAGGTCTTCAGAGCCATCTCCGACCCCTTCAGGCTTGCGATCCTAAAGCTCCTCAGGGACGGGGAGCTCTGCGTTTGCGAGATAATGACTGCCCTCGATCGGCCCCAGTCCTCCACATCTCACCACCTCTCCATCCTTAAGAGGGCGGGGCTGGTCAGAGAGCGGAAGGAAGGGAAGTGGTCCCGTTACCGCCTCGCCGACGGGGCGGTGATAGATCTGATGAAGCTCGCCGAGATCCTGAGGGGAGGATGAAGGCATTCTTGAGGGAATAGGCAGGATCTGCACCCAGCTCTTCGCGAGATGAGGGGGATTCATTTGGAGGGATTCGACGTCCGTTTCCGGGAATGAAAGGGGCAAGCTCCCCCCATCGAGGAGATATCCCGGGGGCGGGAGGAGGGGACGGTCCACCTCCAGCCCGGCGGCTTGGATCTCTTCCCCTCGACGGCGCGATGGTGGCGATATCTCTCAATCCTCTACTTCCTTCTGATCTTCCTAGTGGCCCATTACATCTCTTCAAAAAGAAATACTCTCAAGGAGTTTATGGCGAATGCAAAACAAGATATTGAGCTATGGAGCGGTTCTGATTTCGATGATCGCACTATTTGGCGGCGCTGAAGGTGGATGCAGCTGCCGCGGAGGCGGCGATGACGCCTGGGGCGGCCAGGCCTGGCTCGAAGACTCCCTCGGCGGATCAATAGGCCTGGCGGCGGGAGCCGCAGGGGAGGAAGCCGGAGGGGCGAAAGATGGCGGAGAGCCGATCGTCGTTGAGGCAGATGAAGCCGTATCGGAGGATCGTAGCTCGTGGTCCATCTCCGCAGAGGAGCTTCGCGCCAGGCTCCACCGCGAGCCCCAGCCCGTCGTCGCCTACGTCAGCAACATCCCGCCCCAAGGCTCCTACATAGCCGGATCGATCCAGCTTCCTTCAAAGAGATTCATCAACGGCGACGGATCTCTCAGGTCCCCGGAGGATATGGCGACGGTCCTGGGAGGAGCCGGGATCACCGAGGATGACGAGCTGGTGATATACGGCGACTGCTTCTCCTGCGGCGATACGACCTTCGCCTTCTGGATCATGAAGCGTCTCGGCCACCAGAAGGTCGCCGTCCTCCGGGGTTCAGAGCAGGACTGGTCTGCGGCCGGCCTCTCTTTATCCGGGACGACTTCGACGATGGCTGATGCCGTCTACACCCCCAGTCTCCGGACCGATCTTCTGGCTGATTACGAATCCGTTGCCTCCGGGGTGTATCAGGTCGTCGACGCCAGGACGCGGGATCAGTTCAAAGCGGGCTTTATCCCCGGCGCGGTGAACATCGACTACCATCGGGTGGTTGAAGGGTCCTGGCTGAAGAGCGACTCCGCCCTAGCCGGCATCTTCGCCGACCTCGACGAGGATAAGCCGGTGGCGGTCTACACCAAGAACGGCGGCGCCGCCTCCATAGTCTGGTACGCCCTGGAGCTTCAGGGGCGCGATGCCAGGCTCTACACCTGGAACGACTGGCGGAGCCATCAGGGCTGAAAAATGAGGCCGATTCCCCGCCCCGGCGCCTGAATATGAGGCGGTGGCGGGGAGGTCTCAGCTCTGGTCCGGATCGATCGTCCCTACCGCCCCTCCCAGATTTCCATACCCATCCTCGAATAGTATTCGATCTTCCTGGGAACGAACTTTATGACCACGTACTCAGGATTCTTCGGGGTCTGGAAGTAGGGCTCTAGCTTTTGGTTCCAGAAGGCCTCTTTCGTCTTTTGATCCTCAAGGACCTGGGCACCGCTCGATATGACGACGTAAGGGTCCGAGGGGCTGACGCCGGACCAGACCGATATGGATGCCGCGGGCTTCTCTTTAATCTGCCGGACCTTCCGGGAGCTTTTCATCGTCGCCCCCGTCAGGGTCAGGTCGTCATCCCCTACAAGGGCCATGAACCTGACGGCGGGCTCGCCATCGGAGACGGTCGCCACGGCGGCGACGTGCTCTCCCCCGATGACCTCCAGGATTTTATCTTTCAGTTCCAAGAGCATCTCCTCCACTCATCCTCGACGAACCGTCGAGGTTATCTGCCAATAATTTGGAGAGTTTTATATGATAAATTTTTTGTATGGATGATGGGGTCTGGATATCTCAGGGCTCGATCCATTCGACGGAGATATCGCCTTCGAGATCGATGTGGGCGGCGTAACCTTGCCTCAGTTCCCCGACGTTGACGACCCTTGTGGAGCCGATCTCCGCCACCCCCCGGTCCTCGTGGATGTGGCCGCAGAGAAGTAGGTCGGGGACCGCCTCCTCGACGAAGCGGCGCAGGCCCGCGGAGCCTCCCCTCTCACCGCTATATATCAGATCCCTGGAGTCTCTTGGAGGCTGGTGGGTGAGGACGACCCGCCGACGAAAGCCGGATATCCTTCCCCAGAGACGGGTCAGGGATCTGTATACGTCTTCATCGGCGAAGTAAAAGCGGTTCGGGTCCGATGGCCGCCTTCCGTCTCTTGCCACCATCCCTCCGAACCCGACGAAGCCGACGTCTCCCAGGACCCGAAAATCGCGGTGGACCATCATGAGGCCCGCCTCCTTCCAGACCTTCGGCGCCGTCTCCTTGGGGTCCATATTTCCCGGAACGATCAGGACGGGGGGTCCGAGGGCGGCGAGGGCCTCGGCGACGGGGCGCATCCTGTCGGGAGGTTCGAGGTTGTGGAGGTCTCCGCAGAAGGCGATGAGGTCGACGTCCACCCCCTTCAGAGGTCGGAGCCTATCGGCGGAGCCGTGGAGATCTGCCATGGCGAGGATTCTCAAGGGACCACCTGACGGTCCCGTCTTTATTAGACATGTTACAAAAGAGTTTGGCTCTTTTTGGGGCCAGATTGATCATCCTGGAGGGAGAAAGAAGATCCCGATGGCCTATAGAGAGCGAGTTCTGATCATGGGGGCTGCCGGCCGCGACTTCCACAACTTCAACGTCTGCTTCAGGGACGACGAGAGGCGCGAGGTGGTGGGGTTCACCGCAGCCCAGATCCCGAAGATAGCCTGCAGAATCTACCCCTCTGAGCTCTCCGGACCCCTATACCCCCGGGGACTTCCCATATGGCCGGAGGAGAGGCTGGAGGAGGTCATAAGAGGGGAGATGGTAGATGGGTGCATCCTCGCCTACAGCGACCTCTCATCTCAGGAGGTGATGGACCTGGCGAGCCGGGTCCTGGCCGCCGGAGCCGACTTCGCCCTCTTGAGCGCAGATCACACCATGCTCGAGAGCCGCCTTCCTGTGGTTGCCATCTGCGCCGTCAGGACGGGGGCGGGCAAGAGCCCCGTCGCCAGGAGCGTCTCCCGGCTGGTGAGGAGCTCAGGCCTCTGCCCCGTCGTCGTCCGCCACCCGATGCCCTACGGCGACCTCCTCCGGGAGAGGGCTCAGAGGTTCGCCTCCCTGGAGGATCTCGATGGGGCGGGGGTGACGATGGAGGAGCGGGAGGAGTACGAGGCTCACCTGAGGGAGGGGACTGTGGTGCTGGCGGGGGTCGACTATGGAGAGGTCCTCTCGATGGCGGAGGGGGAGGGAGATCTGATCATCTGGGACGGCGGTAACAACGACCTGCCCTTCCTCCGCCCCGACCTCTGGATAACCGTCGCCGACGGCCTGAGGCCCGGCCACGAGCTCACATATTACCCGGGACAGGTGAACCTCAGAAGAGCCCAGATCGTCGTCATCAACAAGGCTGCGACTGCGGGATCAGGGAACGTTGCGTCCATAAAGGAGAACGTCCGGAGGACTAACCCGGAAGCGAAGACGGTCCTCACCTCCTCTCTGGTCCGGGTGGACCGTCCCGAGATCGTGGCAGGAAAGAGGGTTTTGGTGGTGGAGGACGGACCCAGCCTCACCCACGGCGGGATGAGCCACGGCGCGGGGCTGGAGGCTGCCTGGAGGTACGGGGCTGCGGAGGTCGTCGACCCCCGACCCTACGCCGCAGGGTCTTTGGTGGAGGTCTTCGCTAAGTATCCTCACATAGGACCGGTCCTCCCGGCGATGGGGTACTACCCGGATCAGATGGCGGATCTGGAGGAGACGGTATCCCGGGTCCCTGCTGATCTCGTCCTCGTCTCCACCCCTGTCGACCTGGCCGCCCAGATCGAGATAGATAAGCCCCTCCTCCGGGTCACCTACGAGATGGCTGAGATGGAGGAGCCGGGGCTTCGGGGTCTGGTGGAGGAGTTTTTGGCCACCCTCACCGGGTTCGGGGGACGGTCTACCCCGCGGGTCGAAAGGCCGGGGCGGAGGGGGTGAGCCGACGGTTCAGGTGGTGGCCTTCGGCGGGAACGCCCTCCTCCCCGATCCCCTCTATCCGTCGTCCCAGGGGGCTCGGGCCCGGGCCCTCGCCGGGGCGTTGAAGCTCTTGAACCCCGCCGGCGAGGGGATGGTCCTGGTCCACGGGAACGGCCCCCAGGTGGGGATGATCCTTCTGCGGATCGAGGCGACGAGGGACCGGATCCCCCCCGAGCCCCTCGACTTCATGGTCGCCGAGACCCAGGGGTCCATCGGATACCTCCTCGCCAGGACTATCCGCTCTTCACCGGGCCGCGGCTCTCAGGAGGTGGCAGCGGTGATGACCCAGGTGCTGGTGGACTCGACAGATCCGGCCTTCTCTAATCCTACAAAGCCGGTGGGCCCTTATTACGGCGAGGAGGAGGCGATCCGGCTGAGGCGGGTCCACGGCTGGGATATGGCCTCGGGGCCCCGGGGCTGGAGGCGGACCGTCCCCTCCCCACGCCCCCTGGAGGTGGTGGAGATGAGGACCATCCGGGAGGCTGCGGCCCAGGGGACCGTAGTCATAGCCGGAGGAGGTGGCGGCGTCCCGGTGATCCGCGGGGAGGGCGGAGAGCTCCTCGGCGCTGAGGCGGTGGTGGACAAAGACCTCACCGCCTCCCTCATCGCCGTCGCCCTGGAGGCGAGGAGGCTTGTGATCCTCACGGAGGTGGATGCGGTCTACCGAGGTTATCGCGGAAGAAGTCCCGAGGCCGTCCATCTCCTCAGACGCGGAGAGGCTTGCGAGCTCCTCGAATCCGGAGACCTCCCGGCCGGGAGCATGGGGCCCAAGGTGGAAGGCGCCCTCTCCTTTGCGAAATCCGCAGGAAAAGAGGCCCTCATCACCGACGTCGACCATCTGGAGGAGGCCCTATCCCGCCGGGCAGGAACCTGGGTCCTGCCGTGATTTACAGGGTGGGGTTAGGGATGGCGGGGCGGGGTTAAGATTTTTTAATATGGGCAAAGTTCATAGAATCACCTGGGGTGCAGGGGCAGCGGAAACCCCGGTCTTCAGGCCGGGGAGGAGCGTGCCCCGCCCGTTGTATCGAAAACTACATATCAACTGAACCATTTATTCACTACAATGCTTAAAACCTTGATGGTTAAACTCGATCCGACCGACGAGCAGTATCAGATGCTCTTGGAGACGATGCACCGCTTTAATGAAGCGTGCAACTATATCGCAGGAGTAGCGTTCGCGATCGGTAAGGCCAACAAGGTCGAAGTCCACAAAGCGGTCTACTACGACGTTCGAGAGAGGTTTGGTCTCTCGGCCCAACTTACCGTCCGGGCCATCTCCAAGGCTGTTGAAGCCTATAAGAGAGATAAGTCCATCAAACCAGAATTTCGGTCGGACGGTGCGATTGTCTATGACCAACGTATCCTCACCTGGAAAGGGCTGGAAGCCGTTTCGCTGACGACTCTCCAAGGCAGGCAGCTTATCCCTACCAAGATCGGGGATTACCAGAAGGCAAGGATGGATCGTGTCAGGGGTCAGGTTGACCTTATAATTGTCAAAGGCGTCTTCTACCTTTGCCCGGTAGTCGAGGTAGCCGAGGAGTCCCCTTACGATCCAAAGGGCTCTCTTGGAGTCGATCTGGGAATCAAGTATCTTGCGGTTGATTCTGATGGCGAGATACATTCTGGCGAACAGATCAATCAGACTCGAGACCAGCTCGATTCTCTGAAATCCAGACTTCAGAGCAAAGGGACAAAGTCGGCTAAGAGGCATCTGAAGAAACTATCCGGTAGAATGGCCCGGTTTTCCAGAGATGTCAACCACTGCATCTCCAAGAAGATAGTTGCGAAAGCCAAAGACACCTGTAGATCGGTCGCTCTTGAAGATCTTGGGGGCATCCGGTCCAGGGCAACGGTTCGAAAAGCTCAGCGTCGCAGCTTGCATTCCTGGAGTTTCTACCAGCTAAGGCAGTTCGTCCAGTACAAAGCACTTGAAGCTGGCGTCCCGGTCGTCCTCGTCGATCCGAGAAATACGTCCCGGACCTGCCCCTCGTGCGGCCATGTCTCTAAGTCTAACCGACCAACAAGAGACGAGTTCCGATGTAAGTCGTGCGGCTTCGCTGGGCCAGCCGATCACATCGCTGCGATAAATGTCGCATTTAGGGCTGCTGTCAACCAGCCTATTGTAGCGGGGAAACATCTTACCTCAGTTACAAGCTCCGGTCTTTAGGCCGGAGAAGTTGACACGTCCAGCTTTCAATACCTTAACCTGATATTTCGTCGATCTTTGGGGGAATCTTGTGGAGAGATGGTCATCGAGGACGGCCTTCATACTGGCTTCCGTCGGCTCTGCTGTGGGGATAGGCAACATCTGGCGGTTCTCTTCGGTGGTGGGGCAGAACGGTGGCGGTGCCTATCTGATACCGTATCTCATAGCCGTCTTCGTATTCGCCCTCCCCCTGATGATCCTGGAGCTGGCAGTCGGGAGGCGTCTGAGAGGGGACGTGGTCACAGCCTTTGGAAGGGCGAGGCCAAAGTTTAGGCCCTTGGGATGGGTAGTCTGCGCCGTCGTCTTCTCGATCCTCTCGTATTACCTGGTGGTGACCGGATGGACCCTGGCGTACGTCGAGTTCTCAGCGGCGGGCAGGTCGGTCGAATTCTCGGATTTCACCACCTCTTACGATCCGATTTTATATTTCTTAGTATCCGCCGTCTTGATGGGGGCGATCGTATCTCTGGGCATAAAAAATGGGATTGAGAGGTTCACCAAGCTCTTGGTACCCTTCTCGTTCCTCCTCCTCCTGGGGCTTTTCGCATTCTCCTCGACACTGCCAGGATTCGGGGAGGGGATCAGGTTCCTCTTCACCCCCGACTTCACCGTCCTCTCCGACCCTCTCCTATGGGGCGCGGCCTTCGGGCAGGCCTTCTTCTCCCTATCCGTCGGTTACGGCATCCTGCTGACTTATGGGGATTACCTCGACGAGGATGTGAAGCTCTTCTCTTCATCCCTCATCATAACCGTCGCCGATCTGATGGTGGCGGTCCTGGCGGGGATGGTGATATTCCCGGTGGTATTCACCTACGGCCTTGAGCCTGCCGCAGGCGCAGAGCTCGCCTTCTCGACCCTCCCCATGGCCTTCGAGGTGATGCCTTACGGTCAAGCCTTTGCAGTCGCCTTCTTCGCCCTCCTATTTTTCGCCGCCATGACATCAGCGGTATCGATGCTGGAGGTGAGCGCTGCTTCAGCCTCCCGAGCCTTCAACGTATCTAGGAAGGGCGTGACCCTGGTTCTTACGGCGGCTGTAATTGGCCTGGGACTGCCGTCGGCCTTGAGCTACAGCGCAGCCGACCTGCGGTTCCAGGGGATCAGGATACTGGATATAATGGACGAGACCGTTGGGGGTTTTGGTCTGGTCCTGACCGCCACCCTCATCGCCGTGACCTTCACCTGGTTGTTGGACGATGAGCTTTTGCGTCGGGAGATCGGCTGGGGGAGCTGGCTCATCCTCCCGATGGTCAAGTACGCAGTACCCGCAGTCCTGGCCCTGACCCTTGCCACAGGAGCTTTCTTCTGAATCGAAGAGGCCCGTTACTCCAGGATTGGTCGTCCACCCCCGTTCCATTATTTGGAGGGGAGATCGGTTATCTCTCGCCGGAGGTCCCCTCAAGCGAGGCTCTATCCCACAATCGCCGAGATCGATTTCGATGATTGTTGTAGTATAGATATCTAATAGAATACTAATAGAATGAGGGGCAAGACAACAAAAGTCGAGACCGGAACCGGTCCTGTCGGTGGTGGCTCAAGATGCCCATAATAAACGATCACATAAGAGCTTTGAAGGATGAGTCTCCTCGGATCCGTCAGGTGGCGGCCTCTGCTCTCGGAAATATCGGCGATCCGAGGGCGGTCGACCCCCTCATAGAGGCTCTCAAGGATGATGAGGTGATGGTCCGCCAGGCGGCCGCCTCAGCCCTGGGCCATATCGGCGATCCGAGAGCCGTGGTGCCTCTAACTGAGGCTCTCAAAGATAGGGATTGGGGTGTCCGATGGCAAGCTGCCCCTGCTCTCGGCAGCATAGGTGATTCGAGGGCAGTAGAGCCCCTGACCGAGGCTCTCAAAGACGAGGACCGGATGGTCCGACGTCAGGCAGCCCATGCTCTGGGCAGGATAAAAGATTCAAGGACGGCTGGAACTCTGGCCGATCTGGCTTCAAAGGATGAGGACAGGTGGGTGAGAGAAGCGGCTGCAGAGGCTCTTGGCAAGATCGGCGACCCTCGTGCTGTTGATCGCCTCATTGGAGCCCTTGAGGATGAACATTATGGTGTCCGATGGAGAGCTGCCCAGGCCCTGGGCAAGATAGGTGATCCTAGAGCATCTGAACCCCTCACTCTCCTGGCTTTGGAGGATGACTCCGAATCTGTGCGAAAGGTCGCCTCTGAGGCTCTGGAGAAGCTGGGGTCGGGTTAGATCCATCTCCATCCCTTTGGATAGGTGAGATCGAGGCTGATTATCCCGTGGTGGATTGAGATGGAGGCGATAGATTGGCTGGACAGAGGCGGTCTCTTCTACTCAGAGGGGAAGTACTCCGAGGCCATCCTCGCATATGACGAGGCCATCAGACGAGATCCAGAATACGCCCGCGCCTGGAATAACAAGGCTGCGGCACTGGCAGGCCTGGGCAGGTACGTCGAGGCCGTCCGATGCTGCGACGAAGCGATCCGGCTCGACTCCAATCTCTCTTGGCCCTGGAACAACCGGGGCTTCGCCCTCAGAAACCTGGGACGGTTAGATGAGGCGATCCGGGCCTATGACGAGGCCCTCCGGCTCGATCCCGGGAGCGTCAAGGTCTGGTACAACAGAGGAAACGCCCTCGCGGCCCTGGGAAGGGCCGAAGAGGCGGAGGCTGCCTACGCCAGGGCCAGGGAGCTGACCCTCGAGAGGGAGGCCTCCACCGGTCCGGCGGGGCGGCGGTGACGAGCATGTCCCAGAATCCATGGTGAAATTCTATGAAATTAGAGATATTCATTGGTCCTTTAATGTCCTTAGGACGGATGAAGGAATACCTTATTACTTTAGCGAGAGGGATGTGATGAAAGTCTTCAACGTTTTCACCAATATCAAGCGCTTATCGATGCTAAAAACCTTGTTTTATGGTTGTAGATCTTCAGAGCTTAAAACATCGCGACATCCGAACCGCTCTCATGTACCCTCACGTAGCTGAAAAAACGAAACGGGATAGGTACGAGCAGCATTTGGTGCTGTGACTACTCCCCGCCCTGAAGGGCGGGGCTTCTAGCTTTTGGCAGAGACTGTAGTCCCAGTCTCAGAATGTTCATCGCCGCATTCTCGTCTCGATCGTCTCGATCCATGACCAGCCCGCATTGAGGACGTCCATGGACCCGATCCGATAGCGACTTGGTGACTTTAAGACCGCACCTGGAACATAGCTGACTCGTGTTCCTGGGATCTACTAGAACCACCATCGAACCGGCGCTCTCAGCCTTGTACGATGTGGTTGTAACCAGCATCCTCCAGGCAGCGTCTGATATGCTTTTAGCCAGGTTGTGGTTTTGGAGCATACTAGCTGATTGCTTATCTGATGAGAGAAATCGTATCTCATTTTGGCGATCCGATTTCGGATCCGTTGGACGACTTTGAGAGCTTTCCTTCTCCGGGGCGTCCCCTTCTCGCCCTTGGATAGCCGTCTGTGAGCTTTGGCCAACGCCTTCTCCTCGGATCGGAAGAACCGGGGGTTATTGATCTAGGACTTACGCAGTTAGCGTGGCTGAGACATTATAATTTAGATATTTTATATATTCTTTTATAGCATTTCGAATGACACTTTGCTTGCTCTCGAACCAGCTTCGAGTAGTTCTGATTCTTTCGA
>Ga0334887_1003939_pt1 | contig 14047 bp, 8 predicted proteins | sample GraSluR1_MG_10_FD_207217 | JGI IMG/M metagenome (GOLD analysis project Ga0334887, IMG submission 207217) | Sludge microbial communities from methane-producing bioreactor in Wageningen University, Netherlands - Granular Sludge_18_07-R1 | ecosystem: Engineered > Bioreactor > Anaerobic >...
ACAAGTTTCTTCACAACTGATTTTCTGATCTTGCAGCTGAAAACTTCTAAATAAACGTTGATGAGAAGTATGTTCATTTCTAAAAGAGGGGTTTATCAACAGCCTGGGAGCTTCCAGCTCTGGTTTTACTTTTCACTTAGTACAAATGCTCATGAAAATCCTGCTTTTTTACTGACGATCAAAACAATTTCGTAGGGGCGGTTCACGAACCGCCCACTCCTTGCTGCTCCTTCCGCAGGCTTTTCATTCTTTTGTAAAACAAGTTGCCAACTTATTCCCCGCAATTTCCCAAATTGCGGTACAGACGACCCGGGTCTCGTATTCATCCTTTCCCTTCTCTTCTACGTTTTAATTTCCCCTTATTCTTAGATAACAACTCAGATCGGCAGGCATAATTACTATTCCGATAAAACTAACAACTATTTTTTCACAAAAAGTTTGACAAAGAAAACAAGACTTCCATAATTGGTTTGTAGGTTGCAGGAAAAGAAGATACAACATCTTAACAAACAATGGGGGGAGAAACTGATATGAAAAAATCAGTGGTTTTATTGATCCTGGCTACCATCTCTCTGAGCCTCAACGCCTATTCTCCGGACTGGCAATGGGCTCTCTCTGCCGGAGGCAGCGGCTGGGATGAAGCAAACAGTGTTGCAGTAGATTCGGCAGGAAATATCTATCTTGCCGGTTCCTTTCAGTACACAGCTCATTTCGGCTCGTTATCCGTAACCGCCACCGGAGCGGAAGATATCTTTGTTGCCAAAGCTGACAGCAGCGGAAACTGGCTCTGGGTCAAAAAAGCGGGGGGTTACGGTTCCGATTCTGCCAATTCTCTCATTATAGATGGAGCCGGAAATATCTACATAACCGGATATTTTACCGGAGGTGCCGGATTCGGACGGCATTATCTGGTAAGCAGCGGGGAGAAAGATATCTTCATTGCCAAGCTCGCTCCTAACGGCGAGTGGCTCTGGTCGAGAAGTGCCGGCGGACCGGCAAATGATAGTGCCTATTCACTCGCTCTCGACAGCGGCGGTAATGTCTATCTGACCGGAAAGTTTTATGAGACCGCTAATTTCGGCAATATCGAGCTGAGCAGTCACGGCAGTGCCGATCTCTTCCTTGCCAAGCTGAGCAGCCAGGGCGATTGGCTTTGGGCAGTACGTGCCGGTGGAGAGGATTACGCCGAAGGGGTATCGATAGCTCTTGACGGTAACGATGATCTCCTGCTGACCGGTGTTTTTTCCGGAACTGCTCATTTCGGAGGGCTTTCCCTTACTGCCGGCGGGTGGCAGGATATCTTCATAGCCAAATATTCTGCCGGCGGCAGTTGGCTCTGGGCTGAAAGAGCCGGGGGTGAACTGGAAGATACTCCTCATTCGCTGACAACCTGTTCCGATAATCATGTCTATCTGACGGGGGAGTTCCGGGACAGTGCAGATTTCGGAGACAATGAACTGAATTCGGGCAGCCCCTATCTGCCGAATATCTTTGTTGCCAAACTCAATTCCGGAGGAGCCTGGCTCTGGGCAGAACAGGGGTGGAGTTCAGCTTCGGCAGTTGCCCGTTCTCTTGCCCCGGATAACAGTGGAAATCTGCTTCTTACCGGTTATTACTGGAATGATCTCCAATTCGGGGATATAAACCTGAACGGTTCCGGAGGGTTTACTGCCTCTCTCGATCCTGAAGGAAACTGGCTCTGGGCAATCCCTGCCGGGGATAATGATAACGTTTTCTCTTATTCCACCGCAGCCGGAGAGGGAGGGAATATCGTCCTCACCGGAATTTTCAGCGGCTATGCCCTCTTTGAGCCGTATGTGCTGACCGGCAGCGGATTGACCGACATCTTTCTCGCTAAATTCGACATCACTACTACTGCCGATGATGAATCTCTCCTGCCGGAACATATCTACAGCTTCAACTACCCCAACCCTTTCAACCCCCGGACTACGATAGTTTTTACCCTTTCCGCTCCGGGAGAGACGAGGTTAGATATCTACAATGTCAGGGGACAGAGAATCAAAAACCTGCTCCACGATTTTAAAGAACCGGGAGAACACCGTATAGGCTGGGACGGCAGAGATGAGAGGGGAGATTCTGTCGCTTCGGGGGTCTATTTCTACCGGATTGTTTCCGGTGATAAACATATCCAAAGAAAGATTATCCTCATCAAGTAAGGGTTCAATTTTTCCGCAGTTTTTCATATAAGGAGGGCGTATGAAAGCATTATATTATTGTCTGCTGCTTATTCTGCTCATTGTTTCCTGCAGCAAAAAAAACACGGAAATGGACTGGAATATTCCCGGACCGGACATTACACCGGAGAGCGGAACTTACAGCGAACCGGTAACGGTCAGCATATCATGTGAAATGCCGGAAGCAGAGATCAGATATACCCTCGACGGTACTGAACCCACAGAAAATTCCTTTCTTTTCACTGAAGCTTTACTTTTTGCAGAGACCGATTCCCTGACTGTAAAAGCAAAAGCATTCAGAACCGTTTTTTACCCGAGTCCGGTAGCGGAAGCCTACTACAACGTGTCGCTCCCTCAACTCCCCCCTCCCCAAATAGAACCGCAAGGGGGTCTCTCTTCCCTGCCGGTTGTTGTCGCTATCACTTCCGCAGTTCAGGGGGCAGTTATCCATTATACCCTAAATGAAGAGATCCCTGATAATACTTCGACAGTTTTTATCGAGCCTTTTTATCTGGCAGGGGATATGATTCTCAAAGCATACTCAACTCTTTGGGGTTATGAGAATAGTATCGTCGTAACTGAAATCTATGAGTTTATCCCCAATGCTGCCGGCTGGGGCTATGATAACTACAGCCAGACTGAGATACCCGGGATATGTGACTTTACCGGGATAGCCGCCGGAGGTTATCACAGCCTCTTTCTCAGAGCTGACGGCTCGCTTGTCGGTACCGGCTCCAATTCCCGCGATCAGATCTCCGTTCCGGAAGAAAGTTCTTTCGCCGCCATCGCTGCTGGAACACAGCACAGTCTTGCCCTCCGGGAAGACGGAAGCCTCGCCGCCTGGGGCTGGAACCAATACGGTCAGGCAGATGTACCGGCAGGTTACGATTTTTCTGCAATAGCAACCGCTCATAACCATAATCTTGCCCTCAGAAAGGATGGGAGCATCATCGGCTGGGGCTGGAACGACTATGGTCAGACAGATGTTCCGGCAGGGAATGACTATCTTGCCATAGCTGCCGGGAATTTTCACAGCCTCGCTTTGAAACAGGACGGCACTATCATAGGTTGGGGGGATAATGGTGAAGGACAAATTACGGTACCCGAAGGGCAAAACTTTATTGCCATTGCAGCCGGAAGCGCTCACAGCCTTGCTCTCAGATCTGACGGCAGTATTATAGCCTGGGGAAACAACAATTCCGGACAGACAGAAGTACCCCAGGGAAACAGTTTTGTCTCAATAGCAGCCGGGCGAGTCCATAACCTTGCCCTGCAGAACGACGGGACTGTTGTTCATTGGGGTTATACCGAATACGGACTGGAAGAAGTTCCTGCAACTCCCGGTATCGTGAAGGTAAGTGCCGGCAGGTACCATAATCTGGTTCTCTGGCACAATGAAAGTAATTGAATTCTCCCTCCCGGTAGAAGCACTGGAATAATTATCCTCTCCCTTCCTGCCGGCAACTGCCCAAAAAATCTACCTGAGTAATCGCCTCATTGCCACGCTAAATTACATTACTAAAACAATTTAAACAATCAATATAGAGCATTAAAGATACTCGCGGAAAAATAATTTAAAAATTCCTTGACTGCTAAAACAGGATAGTTATTATTGGCTCATAAAAGGAATACTTCTTAACAGAACAGCTAAACTAAAGGGCATCAGAATAAATACCAGATTAATGCAGAGGGGCATTCTATCAGGAGGGCATTCTTTTATGTTGGGTGAGGAAAACGAAAGGGAGCTAAGAACAACCGTTCTCCCGGCTTGCCGGGATAACCGGAAGGCGGGATCAGCAAAACTGAAAGCACTATTGCTGATCATCTGCTGCACTTCACTAAACAAATTCATTCGGAGCAGCCCCTTTGTCTGACCGGACAGAGGGGCTACCAATAACCGGACTTCTATTAGGAATAATTTAGAAAACATAACCAACACGCTCGTAATCAACACAATCTCAATAAAATATGTCTCAAACCTCAGGAGGGTAATATGAAGGCAATATTGATTATATGTTTGATGCTCACAGCATCAATACTCTTAAGTTATGATGTGACTTACACGGTAATTCAAAACGGCATGGGAGATTTCGAAACCGTTAAACAGGCAGTAGAGGCTGTACAAAATGGTCAAACTGCAAAGATCTATGTCTTTGGACCTGATGTTTATTCCGGACCAAACAATCGAAGAATAAACTGGGACGGTACTCAAAAGACAATTCATATTCAAGGCATTAATAACCCGGTAATAAATTGCCAGGGAACAGGCAGAGCATTCCATATTGTTAATGGTACAGCCGGTGATATCATTAGAGACCTGAAGATAATCAATGGTTATGATGACGGTACGATCAATCTTCAATACAACGGTGCCGGGATCAGGATCTCGGGAGGAAATCCGCAATTGATCGGTAATACTATCGAGAATTCTCATGCTGCTAATATAAAAATGGGCGGGGGTATATATGCCGAAAATTGCAACGGAGCAGAGATAATTGGAAACACTTTCAACTCCAATATCGGTTTTTCCGGTGGGGCTATATATCTAAACAGCTGCAGTGAGATCATTATCGAGGAAAATACCTTTTACAATAACAGCAGCAGTATCTATTCCGGTTCAGGAACATCCAGTGCAGGGTCTTCCGGGGCGATTCATGTTAACGGGGGAGCATCAAACCGGATTATCGATAATATCTTTCAGGGTAACAAGTCCTATCACGGAGGAGCCGCTATAACCTTTGAAGAGACTTCCGATGTTCTTCTGTGTGAAAATCGGTTCATTGGAAATGTTTGGGGACCACTTGCTCAGTTAGGTGTTCATAACCCTTCGATTGTCTTGTTTTATGATTGTCCGGCTGAGCATGTTATATCCTATAACCTGTTCCAGGAGAATCATAACGCCATTGAATCCGGTTCTTACAGTGTTCTGTGTTTTCAGACTTCCTATTCGGAAAACCCCGTTGAGTTTCTTGTCCATAATAATTCCTTCATTCAGAACTATGTAATTGATGATTTCGGGTCGCTGATCAATGCCTATTATTCCGGTAGTCACACAATGTCGGTCATTATCCGTAATTCCCTTTTCTTTATGAACGATATGCCTGCCATCGAAGCTTGTCCCGGAAATGAACACATAAGTTTCCTAATTGACTATAGCTTAACTTATCAGAACGAACTGATCGATACCGGGAATCCTCCGGCTAATTTCACAATATGCTACGAAACTTCCCTTATCAATGAATATCCTTACTTCGACGAGACTTTTCAACCGATCTGGGATTCCACCATAGTTTCACCCTTGATCGATTCAGGTTACCCCGGAATAGTTGATCCGGACGGTTCTCCTTCCGATATCGGAGCAATAAGGGCTGTATGGCATGATTATCATCTTACCAGAGTGCAGAGTTATCGTTACCGTTGGTTATCATTCCCGGTCATTGACCGCCTTTTCTTCGAAGAGGGTGAAGATGCTCTCTATATTTTGGCTCCCATTGAGGAACAAACAGAGGAGTTTACATTGCATACCTTATGTCGAGTTATTGATGAAGAAAAATGGAATAAATGGGAGATTCCAATAAATGAAAACTTTCCTGTTTGGACAGTCACAGATATTCCGGTTTTGGATTCCAGGGTAGGTTATAAACTTCATTCTCCCGATGATTTGGAGATCCCGACTTCCGGCTTCAAAATGTCCGACAATACTCTGATAGAACTGCATGAGGGCGAGAATTGGGTCGGTTATTTCCTGAAAGAAACCCTCTCCGTACGGAGAGCTCTGGATGATATCTGGGACTATATCGAAGCTGTTTACAGTGAAGACTGGGCATATACACCTGGAGATCCCAATTTTCCAGCTGAGAGGTCTGCTATGATCTACGGTAAGATGTATAAGATCTTCGTCGATCGGGATTGCAGCTTTGTCTATGGAGGAGGTACCCCTATTCCTCCGAAACATCGGGAAATGACCGAGGGTTTTGCTTATTCGGAAACCCCGATGTATTCTGTCGTCACAATCGATGAACTAAACGATCCGGAAGCCCTGGAGATCGGTATGTTTCTTGATAACGAATGTATCGGGGGAACTGTTTTAGATGGTGATCCGGTACAGATTCTCGCATTTCCTCCCGATAATGATCTTAACGGTGTAGTACACTTTGAACTCTACTACGGTTCACGAAGCAGTAACAGGATAATTAGAGATTTCGTTCTTTATGAACCTCAAAACGAGAGTAACAGAGGCACTGTTCTTGATCTGAGACCGTACGAATTTTACTACGTAAGCCTTGAAAAATCTGATCCTGAAGTTAGAGGTTTTTCTCTCAATAACTATCCTAATCCTTTCAATCCGGAAACCGTAATAACTTACAATCTTCCTGATAACTCCCGGGTAGAGTTGATCATCTACAACCTCAGAGGTCAAAGAATCAAAAGACTGGTTAACGAAGAACAGTCAACCGGTATCAATAGTGTTGTCTGGGACGGCAGAGACGAGAGAGGAAACCGGGTCAGCAGCGGAATCTATTTCTATCGTATCAAAGCAGGAGAATTGACTGAACAGAAGAAGATGATCCTCTTGAAATAAGTTAACTATTAAGACTAATATACGGGGTCTTGTTTATGACGATCGAAAAGGATGTAGAGGGGGTAATAATGAAAGTATTGTCCCGGTTCTCCGGTCTTGCTTTGAGGAGGGCAGGTGAGAGTCCGGAGATCAAGAAACATCCGCTGGTTTACGGGTGTGAGATGTCCGTCGGCAAGACCCCGATTTTTAAGTAACGGGAGTAATATTCAATGATGAACCTAAACATTATTACCAGAGCAGCATTGCCGGTTATCATTCTCCTGATACATAGCTTCCTCTCCGCTATCATCTGGGAGATAAAGCAGGACGGAACCGGAGATTTCTTTCATATTCAGGATGGGATCAATGCCGCAGCCGAAGGTGATACCGTTCTTGTCTATCCGGGGATCTACTATGAGAATATCGATTTTTCCGGAAAAGATATTGTAGTGAGTAGTTTGCAGTTGATAAACGGAAACGATGATTATGTATATAACACTATCATAGATGGTAACCAGACAGGAAATGCGGTAAGATTTATCAATAACGAAACAGCTGATACAATATTCAGAGGTTTTACTATTCAAAATAGTTTGTCAAGAGGTATATGGATTGTAGATTCATCTCCTACACTAAGAAATTTGATAGTGAAGGGTAATTCTGGTGGAGGGATACTTTTTGCAGCATCTAACTCTTTTCTGGCTAACCTCGTAATTACTGAAAATCATTCTGCATGGTATGGTGGCGGAATATCAATCTCCGGAGATTCCGGGATCACTTTTTGCAGTGAGAACAAGTGCAATATCTATAACAATACGGGATCTTTTGCTGCTGACATAGGGGTGCATCCCTATCAATCGGTGGCAGTTCATGTAATAGTAGATACTTTCAGTGTCATTGACCCCGACTGGAACTTTGTCTCCCAAACCCCTTATTTGGAGCTAAGTATAGATAACCAGTGGCTGCAGCAGGTGGAAAGCGATCTCTATGTCTCACCCGATGGTGACGATAACAATAGCGGTTTGAGCGAAACCGAACCATTAAGGTCGATCCAATGGGCATTAACGCAGATCAAGGCAGACAGTCTTAACCCCCGTACTATCCATCTTGCACCCGGTATCTACTCTCCGGCAGCGAATGATCAGCTTTTCCCTCTCAATATGCGCTCTTATGTCACTCTGCAAGGAGCGGGCAGAGACCAGACCTTTCTTGAAGAGCCTGTTTATGACGATCCCTCTAATCCGACATCAATATTCTTTGCTACCGGTGTAACCGGTATCGGTATCAAGGATATGACAATCAGAAATGCCGGTGTAATAGGGGGTAATTTCAGACCGGCTATCTGGAATCATGAGCTTTTTGCTCCCGGAATAAAGATAGATGCCGAGATCTCCGGCATACGAATAGAGAACTGCATAAATGCAGGCTTGTACCATGCCACAAACGGTAATATTACAATTGAAGACAGCGAGTTTATCAATAATTTCGGTATGCACATGTTGAAAATTTTTGGAAGAGGTACTGATCCTTCAGAGTATGGGGACGTAGTGATGAATAATCTGGTGGTTACCGGTAACCGACCGGATTATTCATTTGAAGGAGCAGGTAATGCCAGAGTATCGGCAAGTTACATTAGAAATGCCCATATCTCGAATTCACTTTTTGCTAACAACTTGTTGCATTGCGGTGATCTAGGACCCACGTCCTATGTTAGCCTTTCACCTAGCAACACGTTTACATTTTCTAACAATATCATTGCCTTTAACAATACAATAGGATTCATCCCCGGAGGAAGTTTTTATCTCGGTTATGGAGCGACAGTTAATATAGTGAATAGCATATTTTACGGTAATAACCAGTATCAATTTCTAACTTATTCAAACGACATGCAACCAACAACGGTGAATATATCCCACAGCCTGATCGAGGGGGGAACCAATCCTTCTATTTTGCACGTCGCTGGAGGTGGCACATACGGAGTAAATATTCATTGGGGAGAAGGGATCATAGATTCACCTCCAATGTTCTTTGGAGAGGTAGCAGGAGGCGGAGATTTAAACGACAAATTGTTCTATCAATCTTCTCCCTTATCTCCCGGTATCGATGCCGGGACACCCGATATTTCGGGATTAAATCTCCCCCCTTATGACCTTCTTTACAACAAGCGTATCTGGGACGGTCTCGGTGACGGAATGGAGGTCATTGATATCGGCTGTTTTGAGTATAATGCCCCGGAATATCTGAGTACAGATGATTATCTAATCCCAACTCCCCTGACCCTAAGCCTCAGGAACTACCCAAACCCCTTCAATCCGGAAACGACGATCCTCTTTTTTCTTCCTTACCCGGGCAGGGTAAGATTAGACATCTTCAATGTCAGAGGTCAGAGAATCATTACCCTCCTTGAAGGGCATAGAGATCCGGGAGAACACCGGGTAGTCTGGGACGGCAGAGACGAGCGAGGTAACCGGGTCAGCAGCGGAATCTATTTCTATCGTATCAAAGCAGGAGAATTGACTGAACAGAAGAAGATGATTCTCTTGAAATAGATTAACCGTTCAGAAAAGAATTCGGGGTCTTGTTATGACAATCATAAAGGATGTAGAGGGTAATAGATGAGATTTATACCCCTCAGTTCCGGTCTTGATCCGAGGAGGGCAGGTGAGAGTTCGGAGATAATGAAACATCCGCCGGCTATGGGTGTGAGATGTCCGTCGGCAAGACCCCGGTTTTTAAGTAACGGGAGTAATATTCAATGATGAACCTAAACATTATTACCAGAGCAGCATTGCCGGTTATCATTCTCCTGATACATAGCTTCCTCTCCGCTATCATCTGGGAGATAAAGCAGGACGGAACCGGAGATTTCTTTCATATTCAGGATGGGATCAATGCCGCCGCCGAAGGTGATACCGTTCTTGTCTATCCGGGGATCTACTATGAGAATATCGATTTTTCCGGAAAAGATATCGTAGTGAGTAGTTTACAGCTAATCACGGGAGATATGGGTATTATACATAACACAATAATTGACGGTAATACTCCTATTTTTGACAACAATTCAGGCATTGTTGTTACAATAAACACCTATGAATCTGTAAAGGCTATTTTAAACGGTTTTGTTATTCAAAACGGCTTTGTCCGGGGCATCCTAATACGTAATTCATCACCAACACTAAGAAATTTGATAGTGAAGGGTAATCCTGGAGGAGGAATAATCTTTTCTTCTTCAGATTCCTTTCTTGAAAATATAACAGTTACGGGGAATCATTGCGTATTTCATGGTGGCGGAATATCAATCTCCGGAAATTCCGGGATCACTTTTTGCAGTGAGAACAAGTGCAATATCTATAACAATACGGGATCTTTTGCTGCTGACATAGGGGTGCATCCCTATCAAGCGGTGTTAGTTCATGTAATAGTAGATACTTTCAGTGTCATTGACCCCGACTGGAACTTTGTCTCCCAAACCCCTTATCTGGAGTTAAGTATAGATAACCAGTGGCTGCAGCAGGTGGAAAGCGATCTCTATGTCTCACCCGATGGTGACGATAACAATAGCGGTTTGAGTGAAACCGAACCATTAAGGTCGATCCAATGGGCATTAACGCAGATCAAGGCAGACAGTCTTAACCCCCGTACTATCCATCTTGCACCCGGTATCTACTCTCCGGTAGCGAATGATCAGCTTTTCCCTCTCAATATGCGATCTTATGTCACCCTGCAAGGAGCGGGCAGAGACCAGACCTTTCTGGAAGAGCCTGTTTATGACGATCCCTCTAATCCGACATCAATATTCTTTGCTACCGGTGTAACCGGTATCGGTATCAAGGATATGACAATCAGAAATGCCGGTGTAATAGGATGTAATTATCGACCGGCTATCTGGAATCATGAGCTTTTTGCTCCCGGAATAAAGATAGATGCCGAGATCTCCGGCATACGAATAGAGAACTGCATAAATGCAGGCTTGTACCATGCCACAAACGGTAATATTACTATTGAAGACAGCGAATTTATCAATAATATCGGTATTTACATATTAAGGATTATCGGAAGAGGATTAGACCCTTCAGAGTATGGGGACGTAGTGATGAATAATCTGGTGGTTACCGGTAATCGACCGGATTATTCATTGGAATTGCACAGCAGCGCAAGAATAGCCGCAACAAGAGTAAGAAATCTTTCAATGACTAATTCTCTCATTGCCAATAATTTATTGCGTTGTAGCGATATGGGACCAATATCACATGTCGGTTTTTCTCCGTCTAACGAACTTATATTCACAAATAATATAGTTGCCTTTAATCAAACTGTTGGAACTATTCCGGGAGGGGCTATGATTCTTTGTGGTGGGGCAACATTGAATATCCATAACAGTATCATCTACGGTAACGATGATTACCAATTCTTAACATCTCGCAACGACATTCAACCAACAACGGTCAATATATCCCATAGCCTGATCGAGGGTGGGACAAATCCTTCTATTTTGCACATTGCCGGGATCGGCTCTTATGGAGTAAATATCTACTGGGGAGAGGGGATCATAGACTCTCCGCCACTCTTTCTGGGAGAAGTGGAAGACGGTTATGATCTAAGTGATATGCTTTTTTTTCAGTCTTCTTCCTTTTCTCCCTGTATCGATGCCGGGACACCCGATATTTCGGGATTAAATCTCCCCCCTTATGACCTTCTTTTCAACAAGCGTATCTGGGACGGTCTCGGTGACGGAGAAGCGGTCATTGATATCGGCTGTTTTGAGTATAACGGCCCGGAATACCTGAGTACAGATGATCATCTAATCCCAACTCCCCTGACCCTAAACCTCAGGAACTACCCAAACCCTTTCAATCCGGAAACCGTAATAACTTACAATCTTCCTGATAACTCCCGGGTAGAGTTGATCATCTACAACCTCAAAGGTCAGAGAGTCAAAAAGCTGGTTAATGAAGAACAGTCAGCAGGTATCAAAACCATTATCTGGGACGGCAGAGACGAGCGAGGTAACCGGGTCAGCAGCGGAATCTATTTCTATCGTATCAAAGCGGGAGAGTTGACTGAACAGAAGAAGATGATTCTTTTGAAATAGATTAACCGTTCAGAAAACAATTCGGGGTCTTGTTTATGACGATCAAAAAGGATGTGGAGAGAGTAATAATGAAATTATTATCCCTCTCCTCCGGTCTTAATCTGAGGAGGGCAGGTGAGAGTCCGGAGATCAAGAAACATCCGCCGGTTTACGGGTGTGAGATGTCAGTCGGCAAGACCCCGAAATTTAAACAAAGAGGGTACTATTCAATGATAAACAGAAAAGTTCTTTCCAGAACAGTTTTATCAGCCGTTCTTCTCCTGATACATAGCTTGCTATCCGCAATTATCTGGGAGATAAAGCAGGACGGAACCGGAGATTTCTTTCATATTCAGGAGGGGATCAATGCCGCCGCCGAAGGTGATACCGTTCTTGTCTATCCGGGGATCTACTATGAAAACATAGATTTTTCCGGAAAAGATATAGTAGTGAGCAGTTTACAGTTGATTAACGGAGATATGAGTTATATTCAAAGTACTATAATAGACGGCAGCTACTCAGGCAATGTAGTTAAGATTATTAGTAATGAAAGTGAGAATACCTTGCTGAACGGTTTTACAATCCGGAATGGAGTTGCTCAATATGGAGCGGGTGTCTGTGTTTTATATTCATCTCCCACGCTAAGAAACTTGCTAGTCACGAATAACAAGTCGAGTGGAATAGCATTTGGTAATTCAGGTTCTTTTGTTGAAAATGTGTCAATAATGGGGAATCATTCTTTCTCAATGGGTGGGGGAATAACTATCTCTGGGAATTCAAATCTCACATTCAGTTCAGAAAAGAAATGTAATATTTACAATAATACAGCCGGATCTGATGCTGAAATAAGTATCCATCCTTATCAAACAACACCTGTTCATGTAATTGTAGATACCTTTACTGTATTCGATTCCGGCTGGAGTTTCGTGACCCAGTCACCATATCTGGAACTGAGTATAGATAAGCAGTGGCTGCAGCAGATAGAAAGCGATCTTTATGTCTCACCCTATGGTGACGATAATAATAGCGGATTAACAGCAGCAGATCCATTGCGGAGTATCCAGTGGGCGTTAACGCAGATCAAGGCAGACAGCCTTAACCACCGAACAATACATCTTGCACCCGGAACATACTCACCAGCGGCTAATGACCAGCTTTTTCCTCTCAATATGCGGTCTTATGTAACTCTCAAAGGAGCCGGAAAGGATCACACTTTTCTTGAGGAGCCTATAGGCAGTACTCCCACAAGACCTTCTGCAGTAATCTTTGCAATTGGGGTAACTGATATTACTATAAGAGATTTAACTATCAGAAACATTAACAATGATGGAATGGATCATATTGATGCTATTACTATGCGAGAGCATCTTGCTCCCGGAGTCAAGATCAATGTTGAGTTTTCGGGATTTAGAATGACCGATTGCTACAGAGCAGTTTTTGGTTTTAGCTCGAATGGTAACTTAAGGATCGAAGACAGCGAATTTATTAATAATGCGGGACGTTTATTAAGAATATATAGCAGAGGTAACAATCCTGATGAATATGGTGATGTGTATTTAAACAACTTAATAATCATGGGTAATCAGCCAACGGTAGAGTATGGAGAAGGTTATTCTCCTAATCTAGTAATCCAACGGTTCAAAAATATTCACATATCAAACTGTCTTGTAGTCAATAATATACATCACAGTACCTGGGCTCCAACAGCGTATGTCAGATTGATTCCCTATAACAACCTCACTTTTTCCAATAACATAATTGCTTACAATCAAACTATGGGAGATGTTCCCGGGGGAGCTTTTGCTTTGGAAGGTCCCGGAACCTTTGATATCAAAAACAGCATTATCTATGGTAACGAGCAGTATGAGTTCATCACTTACAAGAACAGTATCCGTCCTGCAACTGTTAATATCTCCCACAGCCTGATAGAGGGGGGAACCAATCCTTCTATTTTGCACGTCGCTGGAGGTGGCACATACGGAGTAAATATTCATTGGGGAGAAGGGATCATAGATTCACCTCCAATGTTCTTTGGAGAGGTAGCAGGAGGCGGAGATTTAAACGACAAATTGTTCTATCAATCTTCTCCCTTATCTCCCGGTATCGATGCCGGAACACCCGATATCTCGGGATTAAATCTTCCCCCTTATGACCTTCTTTTCAACAAGCGTATCTGGGACGGTCTTGGTGACGGAGAAGCGGTTATTGATATCGGCTGTT
>Ga0334887_1003945_pt1 | contig 14041 bp, 16 predicted proteins | sample GraSluR1_MG_10_FD_207217 | JGI IMG/M metagenome (GOLD analysis project Ga0334887, IMG submission 207217) | Sludge microbial communities from methane-producing bioreactor in Wageningen University, Netherlands - Granular Sludge_18_07-R1 | ecosystem: Engineered > Bioreactor > Anaerobic >...
TAGCAAAAAAGTTCGCCTGGAGGGGGGTCTCCAGGGTCAGGGGACGTACCTGAAGACGTAGCCCGCCTCTGAGAGGGCGTAGAGCTCTCCGCCGGCGGCGTAGATCCCCTTCAGGGGATTTCTCCATCCCGAAGTATCGATCTTGGTCCAAGATCCTACGGTGTCGTCCCGCATCCATAGATCTCCATCTTCTTCAAGCCGGTAGAGGAGGTTATGGACCGAAGAGCCGTCGATGGACTGGTCGGCGACGACGATCTTTGCTGGATCGATCGCCCGCTCCCAACTTTCGGCATCCTCAGACCAACGATATAACTCTCGGGTGTGATAATCCCTTGCATAGACCGCGCCGGCGTTGAACCCGTCGCCGAAGAGGGCGTCGAAATCCAAACCTCCGCCCTGTAATATCTCCCAGTTTAGGGGCGTCCCTGAATACTTCAATACGACTCCGATGGTGACGCCTTCAGAGTTGACCCTCTCGGCGAGGAGGTAGAGTTTCGACGGGATCATCTCGTAGGGGAAGCCCATCCCCGCCAGGTATCCGCCGCCTGATGCCATATAGTCCACAATCTGGCCCATATTCGGGCGGGACGGTGACCGCTCTCCTATCTGCACCCATTCCCAGGGAGTCCCCGTATACCTGTAGACCTCCCAGCCGTCCTCGGGGTTCGTGGCATAGAGAAACCCGCCTCCGCCGTAGATATCAGCAGCGGGTCCGCCAACCTGGGTCCACTCCATCGCCGTACCGCTGAACTCGTAGACGCCCATCCCCGCCGGGTCGAGGCCGTAGAGCCTGCTATCGACCCCGCCCGCCGAGACGAACTTCTTTCCGGGGTTTCCCACCTTCGTCCACTCCCCCGTCGTCTCGGCGTACCTGTATATGTCCCCCGTCTCGCTCTGGACTGCAAAGACCCTCACCGTATATTCGGGATCTTCCTGGGAGGAGATCCTGCCGTTTAAGACGACCGAGTCGACCTTCTCCTCCCAGAGCCTCTCCCACGCTGCCGAGGCGCCGCCGGGGAGGAGGAGGACCCCCAACAGGGATAATGTCAGCAATTTTTTCATGGGCCTATTTCGCATCGGATTCTATATTAGGGTATCCGTTTTCCGCCATATAAACCATCATGCGGAATTGGCAAGGTCCAATTCTTTAAAAATATCTAAATATTGTACTAGGATAGAGAGCCCAAAGGAAATTCCGCCGCATCCTCCATCGATCGAGAGGTAGATAAGGGAGATAGGTCGATCTTCACCAGATCAAATCAGATCAACCATAACTTCTGAGATCCAGGAGGTGATTTAGCGCCGATAGTCGATGATCCCGAGATGCTGAGAGCGATCCTCAAGAGGAGCAGAACCGTCGCCGTCGTCGGCATATCCCCCGAGGAGGGGAGGCCGAGCCACTTCGTATCGGAGGTGGTGAAGAGCTACGGCTTCAAGGTATACCTGATAAACCCGGTCCATCGGGGGGAGGAGATCCTGGGGGAGAAGGTCCTCGGCTCCCTCAGGGAAGTCCCCGAGAAGATCGACATCGTCGACGTCTTTCGAAGGCCCGAGGCGGTCGCCGGCCTCGCCCAGGAGGCGAGGGAGAAGGGGTTTGAGACCTTCTGGCTCCAGCCCGGGACCGAGAACGAGGGGGTGATCGAGGCCCTGGACCGTGAGGGGAGGACGGTCGTCCCGGGGATCTGCATCAAGACCTGCTGCCAGCTCTTGCTCTGAGGGAACCCCAGGGAGGTTGTGAGGTCGGATGGCCAAGGCGGTCAGAAGTTCACCTCCACGACCCTCCCAAGGGCTACGTCCTCCTCCGCCACCTCGACCTCCCTCGATCCCTCCCCGCCGAGATCCTCCAGCGGCCCCACCAGGTAGGGGCCGGTGGAACGGGTATCTTCCTCTCCATCGGTCGAGTAGGGGACGGTGATCTCGTACCTGCCGTCCTCCGGCATCGCCTCGTTGGAGTAGACGAACCTCCTCCCCTGGTTTGAGGCGATCACCAGGGCTGCGGCCATCGGCCCATCGTAAGGGGTAGTCCCCGAGATCCTCGCCCCAATGACCCGCTCGAAGACCTTCACTTCGGGGGCGGGATCCCTTTGCCCCGGGGACGGGCCCGCCTCGTAGACGAGGCGGAAGGCTCCCAGCCCCGAGCCGTCCTGGAGGTGGAGACGGAAGAGGGCCGTCGAGGTGAAGCTGCTGGTATAGGGCGATGAGATCCCCGATCCGCTGGAGATGTAGCTTCTCGGATCTCCGTCGATCCACCGGACGATCGCCGGGAGCTTCCCGGAGACCATCTTCCCGTCGGTGATGACGTAGCGGACGCCCCTCCCATCGGCGATCGCCAGGGCCTCCTCCTCCTCCGCGAGGAAGAACCTTGCGGAATCCGTCGCCCCCGCCTGGAAGTTGTTCGCCACCACAGGCCTCCTCGATTGGAGGAGGATCCAGTTACCGTAATCCCACCAGCTCATGATGGAGTAGCTCGGGGATCCGACGGCATCCTCGAACCCCACCGTCATCGGCGTATTCTCCGCCACCCAGTCCAGGGCCTCGATCCAGGCCCCTTTGATCTCCGGCTCCGCTCCGATAACCTCCAGGAGGCCGACGGCATTGGGGAAGAGGAGGAGGGCGAGGAGGGCGACGGAGGCGGCCTTTGCCGCCGGACCCCTCCTCCCAACAAGCCGGTCGGATCCCCAGAAGAAGAGGAGGGCGACGGAGATCGATCCCGCCAAGGAGGAGACGAAGAGGAACCGGGCCTGGAAGGCCGCCAGGGCCAGGGTGAAGGCCGCCCAGACGACGAGGAGGAGCATATCCCTGGGGCGGCGGGAGAGACGGCTCATGCGGATCATGGCTCCGAGGCCCAGGAGAAGGAGGAAGAGGCCCAGGGCGGGAAGGGAGACGGGATCGAGGAGCCGGTATATCGGAACCGCCTCGAGGATCCTACCCTCCCCAATCCCACCCAAAAAGAAGTAGCGGGCCCCCTCCGTTAAGAGGGCGGCGATGCCGCTCTCGCCCCAAAAGGGGCTGATCACGGCGAGGGCGAGGGCCCCCAGGATCGCGGCGGCGGGGAGGAGGGCGGGGGCGGCAAGCCCCTCCCTTCGAAGGAGCCGGGATAGGAGGAGGAGGGCCCCCAGGGCCGCGATCCCCCCCAGAGCCCCGAAGAAGGAGGGGGCGAGCCAGGCCTCCCCCCTGAAGGGGAGGAAGAGGAGGAGGGCGACGCCGAAGGCCGCCGCCAGGGGGAGGATGGAGGACGAGGGGTCGTTTCCATCCCGGAGGTCGAGGGCCGCCTGGAGGACGGCGTAGATGAGGATCGCGACCATGTATATCGGAGCCCCGAGCCAGGTGTAGCCGACGGCGGCGATGAGGGCTCCCGCGGCGGCCCCAAGCTTCAGCTTCCTGTCCCGTTCGGTGAGGGCGTATGCGAGGAGGAGGATCGCCCCCAGGATCAGAAGGGACTCCAGGGCGTCGTGGTCGACGAACCCGAAATGGGTTCTGGCCAGGTGCTTTGGATCGATCGCCAGGACGAAGGCGGAGAGGACCGCCACCCTCGCCCCGAAGGTCCGCCTCGCCAGGAAGTAGACGACCAGGACCGCCGCCGAGCCGAGGACCGGCGGCGCCAGGGCCCCCGCCACCTCCGGGGGGACGCCGAAGAGGAGGGAGGCGCCGGCTACGACCTGATCGAAGAGGGGGGGCCAGGTGATAGGATGGCCGAGGGGATAGTTCAGGTAGGGGTCGAACCAGAGGGTGGCGGGGAAGTTCTCGGCGGTGAAGGCGATCCTGCGGATGTGATAGAAGGAGTCGTAGCCGAAAAAGACGATCCTCCCGTCGACGATGCAGTTTCTCGCGGGATAGAGCCGGAGGAGGAGGGCGAGGAGGAAAGCTCCGAGAACTGCCAGACCCTCTTTCGGCCACCTTCTCTCCAACTGCTTCATAATTGCCGCCCGCCTTTATGAGAACCCTCGAGGCTCCTCCCCTTCCATACCCAGCTTCTCTTCTCGCTCCTATTATCCCTTGTGGGGAGGAGGAAGTAGATAGAAAAGATATTAGTAATTCTATTATAATATTGCGGCCGGACGGAGCCTCGTTGCAGGGTTCGCCGCCGGAAGTTCCGTCGGATAGATGATCGGACCGGCCCTCATCCGCAGGCTGCGGGGCTGAAAAAGTATATAGGCTGGGATGCCGTCCCCACCACGATCAGCTTGGGTGAAGAGATGGAATCGAAGAGGGAAGGGGCCGCCAACCTCGACCTCTGGGTCATCTCGGTCCTGGGAAAGGACAGGCCGGGGATAATTCGCGACATCCTGGAGGTTCCTGCGAAGATGATGGTGAACATCGTCGATCTCGACCAGAGGATCCTCCAGGGGATCGTCGTCATGTCGATGGTGGCGGACTTCGGGAAGGCCACCGCCGCCCCGAAGGAGCTGGAGGGCAGCCTCCAGAGGCTGGCCGCCGACCTGGGGGTGGAGGTGAGCGTCCTCCCCCTCGACCAGTACAGAGGGAGGAGGCGGGGAGGAAAGAACCTCCAGGTGGTGACGATCCTGGCGAGGGACAGGGTGGGGATAATCTACGACGTCGCAAGCCTTGCGGCTGAGAGGGGGATCAACATCGAGCGGGCCCAGGTGACGGCCCGGGGCGAGCTGATATCCATCGAGTTCGTTATGGACTTCGGCGCCCTGGAGGTCCGGAGGGAGCGGGAGGAGCTGAAGGCCGAGTGCGAGAAGCTCGGCCTCGACGTCGTCATCCAGGACCTGGACAAGTCGGCGAAGGAGAAGCGGCTTATCGTATTCGACATGGACTCGACGATAGTCGACTTCGAGACGATAAACCAGATCGCCCAGGCTGCGGGGGTCGACCGGGAGGTGGAGGAGATCACCAAGAGGGCGATGAACGGAGAGCTGGACTTCGTCGAGGCCCTCAGGAGCCGGGTCCGCCTCCTCCGGGGGACCCCCGTCGAGGCCCTGGAGGAGATAGCAGCGAACATCCAGCTCACCCCCGGCTCCGAGGAGCTGATCCACCACCTCAAGGAGGTGGGGTACAAGACAGCCCTGATAAGCGGCGGCTTCACCTACTTCACCGACATCCTCAAGGAGAGGCTCGGCTTCGACTACACCTTCGCCAACGTCCTGGAGATCAGGGACGGCCTCCTCACCGGCGAGATCGATGGGGAGATCATCGACGCCGCCGCCAAGGGGAGGATAGTCAACGACCTCGCCCGGCTGGAGGGGATCAGCCCCGACAGCATCGTCGCCGTCGGCGATGGCGCGAACGACTGCCTCATGATCCAGAACGCCGGCCTGGGGGTCGCCTTCAACGCCAAGGAGATCCTGAAGAAGGTCTCCGACGGGAGCCTCTCCAAGGAGAACCTCATAGGCCTCCTCAACGTTCTGGGGCTGGCGGAGAAGGGGTCGGATCTCCTCTAGGTCCCCGCTCCTTGCATGAGCCGCCCCCAGGATCGGCATCGTCGAGCCCGGATGTGAGCGGAAGGCCCGGCCCCCCCCTTCGCCATGGGCCGGGATGGCCAGGATCCCAGGGGGCTCGGGGTCGGAGGATGTCGGTTCATTCCAGCCGCCCGGAGGGGGTGGGCGCCAGATCCGGAAAAAGCATTTATACTTGACGGATTTTAAGGACTCTGGTTTGTTGATCATCCTGAAATCGGAGGATTGAATGATTTGACGACTGTTTATGACGTACCTCCCAACCACCTCATAGATGCTGTGGCAGAAGAGCTGAAGAGCAGCGGGAAGATAGAGCCGCCGGAGTGGGCGGCCTTCGCGAAGACCGGAGTGAACAAGGAGATGCCGCCCGTCAACCCCGACTGGTGGTTCGTCCGGTGCGCCTCGGTCCTCCGCCGGATCTACATCGACGGCCCCGTCGGCGTATCGAGGCTCCGGTCCTACTACGGCGGAAAGCACCGGAGAAAGACCGTCACCGGGAGCTTCGCCAAGGGGAGCGGCTCCGTCATCCGAGAGGCCCTCCAGCAGCTGGAGAAGGCGGGGTACGTGAAGAAGATGAAGGCGGGAAGGCAGCTCACCCCAGCTGGCCAGTCCTTCATGGACAACCTATCTCATCAGGTCAAGTTAGAGGTACAGAAGTCGATCCCGGAGCTGGAGAGGTACTGATTCATGGATATGGATGATGAGCTTGCAGAGCTGAAGCGCAAGAGGATCGAGGAGCTCCAGAGGCAGCAGGCCGACTCCCAGATGTACTCCGCCCAGCGGGCCCAGCAGGAGCAGATGCAGCAGGAGCTGGAGGCCCGGAAGCAGGCGATCCTGAGGACGATCCTCACCCCCGAGGCGAGGGAGCGGCTCAGCAGCATAAGGATGGCCCGCCCGGAGTTCGCATCCCAGATCGAATCCCAGCTGGTGGTCCTAGCCCAGAGCGGCCGGCTCCAGAGCGCCATAACAGACGAGCAGCTCAAAGCCATACTCAAACAGATACAGCCGAAGAAGAGGGAGATCAACATCACCCGGCGATGAAGGTCGTAGTCCTCTTCAGCGGCGGCAAGGACAGCGCCCTGGCCTCGATTCTTCTGGAACCGTTCTTTGATGTGGAGCTGGCAACCTTCGCCTTCCGTCGCCACGGGACCGCCGAGGCGGCGAGGGAGGCGGCGGAGGCCCTCGGCCTCCCCCACAGAACGATCACCTTCGAAGACGGGGTCCTGGAGGAGGCGATCGGCCTTCTCTTGGCGACTGGATATCCGAGGGACGGCCTGAACCGCCTCCACCGGGAGGCTCTGGCGGTCCTCTCCGGGGGCTGGGAGCATATCGCCGACGGGACGAAGAGGGAAGATCGGGTTCCGATGATGACCCCGGACGGGGTCCGGAGCCTGGAGGACCGCCGGAAGGTCCACTACATAAGGCCCCTCGCGGGATACGGATCCAAGACCATCAACGCCCTGGCGAAGAGGTACATGGAGTTTGTGACCCTGGAAAGCGGCCTTCACCCCGCCTCCGACTTCGAGGTAGGTCTGCGGCGGGAGCTGGAGGAGCGGCACGGGCAGGATGCCGTTGCGAGGATATTTCCTGCCAACCACATGCATACCAGAGTGATTAGGAGGATTCGGATTTGAGCAAGAGAACCAAGGGGAAGAAGATCAGACATGCCAAGGCCTTCTGCCAGAACAGGCGAGTGCCCGGCTGGGTGATCATAAAGACGATGAGAAAAGTGGTGAGCCACCCCAAGAGACGTCACTGGAGACGGAGCAACATAGAGTGAGGGACGAATATATGGCGGAGACAGAGAGGGTTTATACCATTCCTTTGAGGGAAGTGAAGAAGGCTCCGAGGTGGAAGAGGAGCAAGAGGGCGGTCTACGAGGTCCGAAAGTACCTCGCAAAGCACATGAAGACCTCCATCGAGGAGGTCAAGATCTCTCGCGACCTCAACGAGGCGATCTGGGCTCGGGGCTCAGAGAAACCGCCGGCGAGGGTGAGGGTGAAGGCGGCCAAGTTCGACGACGGTGGAGTTGAGGCTGAGTTTGCAGGCGAACGGGTCCGATAGACGGCTGAAGGTGGCGGGAAGCGCCCTGCTGGGGGTCTTCGCCCGCTGCACCGAGACGGCGCTTTTGGTGGCCCCTGAGACGGGCCCTGGGGCGATGGCAGCCCTGGAGAGGCATCTGGGGCTCGCCCCCTTTCGGGGGACGTTGGCGGGAAGCTCGGTGGTGGGGTCCCTGGCCTGTGGGAACAGCCGGGGCTTCATCCTGACCCCCCATGCCAGCGATGAGGAGGTGGCGAGGGTCTCCGCCTTCGGGAAGGTGGCCAGGCTCTCGGGGAAGATCAGCGCCGCCGGGAACGTCATCCTAGCCAACGACACCGCCGCCCTCGTACATCCGGGGCTCTCGGACCGGGCCTGCGAGAGCATCTCGAGGACCCTGGGGGTGGAGGTCCGCCGGGGGACGATCGGAGGCCTCAAGACCGTCGGGATGACCTCCGTCGCCACCAACCGGGGGATCCTCGTCCATCCGAGGGTCTCGGAGGCGGAGCTCGCCGAGGTGGAGGACCTCTTCCGCCTACCGGTGGACGTGGGGACGGTGAACTTCGGCTCGCCCCTGGTGGGATCGGGGATCCTGGCCAACAGCCGGGGGTACGCCGCCGGGGACGAGACGACGGGGCCAGAGCTGGGCCGTATCGAAGATGCGTTGGGTTTTATGGGGTAGTCTTATGGTCGATTTCGAGATCAAGGGAAAGTTCAAGGTGAGGAACAGCTGGCAGTCCTTCTCCCAGGTGGTCGAGAGCAACAGCGAGAAGAACGCCGTGGAGAAGACCTACTCCCTCTTGGGAAGCAAGCAGGGGGTCAAGAGAAACCTGGTGAGGATAGAAGAGGTGAAGGCTCTTGGCTGAGTCTCCGGCTGCTCCCAGCGAGGAGGAGATCAGGAGACTCTTGATGGTATATCAGCAGCACCAGGCCGAGGCCGAGGCGATCGTCCAGCAGCTGGGGATCTTCCAGCTCTCGATGGAGGGGTGCGAGAAGGCCCTCGCCGCCGTCGAGGCTATGGATGCCGCCGGGGAAGACCAGGAGATTCTGGTGCCGATAGGCCAGGGGTCCTTCGTCCACGCCAGGCTCGCCTCCAAGGATAAGGTCGTGGTCGGGGTCGGCGCCGGGGTGAGCATCGAGAAGAGCACCCAGGAGGCTAAGGAGGCCCTCACCCAGAGGAAGGCGCAGCTATCGGAGGCCACCGCCAAGCTGAACCAGGCCCTCTCCAGGATCGAGGCTGAGATGGGGAAGATCCAGTCGATCGCCGCCCAGTATGAGAGGCAGTTCTCGCAGTAGGGGCGAAGGATTTGTTCAACAGGTTCAAGGAGAGGCTGAAGGGTTTCAAAGAGGCGGTCTCAAGCAAGATCCAGGAGAAGGGGGAGGCCCAGGCCGAGAAGGCCGAGGCGAAGGCCCAGGCCGAAGAGAGGAGGGCTCCCCCAGAGAGGGAAGAGGTCGCAGTCGAAGATAGAGTCGATGACGGACCTGCCCCCGAGAATAACGCCTCCAAGCCGAAGTGGTCCTTCGCCTCCAGGGCCAAATCCCTCATCTTCGAGCAGGAGGTCGTCCTCGACGATAAGGATCTCCAGGATCCTCTATGGGAGCTGGAGATGGCCCTCCTGGAGAGCGACGTCGCCCTCCCCGTCGCCGAGACGATCGTCGCCTCCGTCAAGGGGGAGCTCGTCGGAAAGAAGAAGAAGATCCGGGCCGACACCGGCGAGATCGTCGAGGAGGCCCTCAGGTCTGCCCTCCTCCAGGTCCTCTCGGAGAACCGCTTCGACGTCGACGAGTTCATCGCGAAGGCGGAGAAGCCCGTCAAGATCGTCTTCGTCGGGGTGAACGGTACCGGCAAGACCACCTCCATCGCCAAGGTCGCGAGGTATCTCAAAGACCGGGGCTACTCCATCGTCCTCGCCGCCGGGGACACCTTCCGGGCCGGGGCGGTCGAGCAGATCGAGGTCCACGCGAATAAGCTGGAGGTGAAGCTGGTCAAGCACAGGGACGGCAAAGATCCCGCCGCCGTCATCTTCGACGCCGTCGAGTACGCGAAGGCCCACCACAGGGACATCGTCCTCGCTGACACCGCCGGAAGGCTCCACACCAACGTCAACCTGATGGACCAGATGAAGAAGATCGTCCGGGTGGTGAACCCCGACCTTTTGATATTCGTCGACGAGGCGATCGCCGGAAACGACGCCGTCGAGAGGGCGAGGCTCTTCAACGAGGCGGTCCCCATCGACGGAACGATCCTCACCAAGACCGACGCCGACGCCAAGGGCGGGGCGGCGATATCCATATCCTCCATCACCGGAAAGCCCGTCCTATTCCTCGGGATCGGCCAGGACTACCCCGACCTGGTAAAGTTCGAGCCGGAGTGGCTCCTGGAGAGGCTCCTGGGGTCGTGAAGAGGAGGGGGAGGATCCAGGTCCCACCTCCTCCTCACCGGCCCGATGCCAAAATTTTATTGAATAAAATCGGCTAGAGGGAGTCGTCCTCCCCCGAGGGCGGGACGTAGAGGGGGAGGCCGTCGCTCTTATGGATCGCCCTCGCCCGACTGAGGTACTCCTTGATCATGACGGGGAAGGTCCTCGCCTCCAGGTACCGGAGGCCCAGCTGCTCCGCCCACCTCTGGATCCCCAGGTCCTGGGATATCACCGCGGCGTTCAGCTCCTTCGCCAGGAGGAGGATGTCGATGTCGGGGGCGCTGTCGAGGATCCCGTAGCGGAGCGCGCTCCGGTACTTCTCCCGAAACTTCCTCACGATCCCCCCCACCGCCTCCCTCTCGATCTCGTCCTTGAATGCCGAGATGTCCCCCTCCGCAGCGCTCATGGCGATGCACCTTCCCACCGCCTCCCAGATCGCCTCCTCGGCGACGTTCATCCCCTTGTTGATCCTGCTCCTCATGTAGTAGACGTACTCGTAGAAGACCTTGGAGGGGATCTTCACCTCGTAGCGGTCCGGGGTCATCTTGACGAGCCAGGTGTCGACCTTGATCAAAACCGCCTCGTCGCAGCCGTTGTGGTGGACGAACTCCCTGATCTCGTTGTAGACGGAGGGGTAGGGGATGTAGCAGCTTATCCCGAGGTGGAGCCTCGCCTCGGCGACGCAGTCGAGGATGGCGTTCATGCCTTCGCAAATGTTGGTGCAACCCTCCCCCTCCCAGGCGAGGGAGTCGGTCAGGGCGGTGGTATCGAGGACAAACCTCTGGCGCAACATCTTGGCCAAGTATGTAAGAGGTGATATAAGACGCCTTTCCCGTCCATCTCCACCGTATTTAAAGGATGAGCTACCTTGGGGTATCGGACCGCCGCAAGGCCCAGAAGGACGGGGCAGAAACCGCGGCAGGAAGGGTTCGGTGGTAGGTTTGAAGCCCCTGGTCTTTTCCCTGAGCAGAATCGAGAACCTGATGCATCAGGTCTCCTTCGACCCCTGGAGGATGGAGGGGGAGATCATCACCAACACCTCCCTCGTCGACCTGAAGATGCTGGACCCGACCTTGCGGATATTCCGGGACGTGATAGAGAGCGGCCTCGCCGTCAGCCCCTACCTGAAGGTGGAGACCCTGGGGACGAAGGCCAAGATCATGTCCGCCTGCAGCATCACCCTCAGCGGCGTCCTCCTGAAGGCGGGGGTTCCGATCCGCCCCCGGGGGGGAGGGGTGATCGAGGTGATCGATCGCGAGCCGGTCCGGTTCACGGACATGCTGATGTACTGGGCGACGACGATCGATCCGATCGACGTCCTCATCAGCCAGGAGCTGACATCGGTGGTGGAGATGATGGAGACCGGCAGCGGCCGGATCCTCGGAAACCTCCAGGAGGCGCCGATGATCGCGGCGGAGAGGATCGAGGAGAGGCTCGATCTGCTGGCGGAGGCGGGGTTTTCGGGGGTCCTGGACCTGGGAGATCCGAACATGAACGTCCTCGGCGTCTCGGTGGAGCGGGACCACGTGGGGCTCTCCCTGGTGGGGGGGACGAACATCGTCGCCGCCGCCATGAGCCACGGGATCAGGATCGAGACCGAGTCGATAAGCAGCCTCACCAAGATCCAGGAGATGACCCACATCGAGGATCTCGTCTGACGACGATCCCCCCGTCGGTGCCCACGCCGCTATCCGCCGGATCGGAGGCCCGCTCCGGACATTTTTGGCGGCCTGCCAACCTCTTTATAAGATGGTCCACCAACCCCCCTCCCGTGAGGAATGAAGAGGTTGCCCGCCTCCTCCGGGAGATGGGGGACCTTCTGGAGCTCCGGGGCGAGAGCAGCTTCAAGGTCGTGGCTTACCGGAGGGCGGCCAGGACTGTGGAGTCGATGAAGGAGGACCTGGAGGCGATCGCCGGGAGGGGCGAGCTCGAGGCGATCCCCGGCGTCGGCAAAGCCATCGCCGGAAAGATCTCGGAGTTCCTGGAGACGGGGAGGATCGAGGCCCGGGACCGCCTCCTCCAGGAGACGCCGCCGGGGCTCGCCGAGCTCCTCCAGATCTCGGGGCTCGGCCCCAAGACCGTCTCGATGCTCCACCAGAAGCTGGGGGTCTCGACCGTCGCCGAGCTGGAGGTGGCGGCGAGAGAGCACCGGGTCCGGCGGCTCCCCCGGATGGGCCCGACCTCCGAGAAGAACATCCTCCGAGGGATCGAGCGGTGGAAGAAGCGGAGCAGCAGGATACCCCTGGGGGTGGCCCTCCCCCTCGCCCAGGAGATCCTCGGTCACCTCCGGAAGGTGGAGGGGATCGGAGACCTCAACGTGGCGGGGTCCCTCCGGAGGGGGAGGGAGACGGTGGGGGACATCGACATCCTGGCGACCTCCCCGGCTCCGGAGGCGGCGATCCGGGCCTTCGTCTCGATCCCCGTGGTGGAGGAGGTCCTGATGAAGGGGCCGACGAAGGCCTCCGTCATCGTCGAGGAGACGATCCAGGTGGACCTGCGGATCGTCGACCCCAGGTCCTTCGGGACGGTGATCCAGTACTTCACCGGCTCCAAGGAGCACAACGTCAAGCTCCGGCACGTCGCCCTATCGAAGGGGTACTCCCTCTCCGAGTACTCCCTGACCAGGCTCGCCGACGGGGAGGAGCTCTTCTTCGACCGGGAGGAGGATCTGTACCACCACCTCGGGATGGATTGGATCCCCCCCGAGATCCGGGAGGACCAGGGGGAGGTGGAGGCGGCCCTGGAGGGGAGGCTCCCCCGGCTGGTGGAGCCGTCGGATATAAAGGGAGATCTTCACGTCCACAGCGACTGGTCCGACGGCCGCCACTCCATCGAGGAGATGGTGAGGGCAGCCCAAGGCCTCGGCTACGAGTACATGGCGATGTGCGACCACTCCCACGGCCTGGGGATAGCAAACGGCCTCGCCGAAGACAGGCTCCGAGAGAAGATGGAGCTGATCAGAAGCCTCAACGAGGTGGCGGAGGGGTTTGCGATCCTGGTGGGGACGGAGGTGGAGATCAGGGCCGACGGGAAGCTCGACTACCCCGACGAGATCCTCTCGGAGTGCGATGTCGTCGTCGCCTCAGTCCACTCCAGCTACCATCAGCGGGAGAGGGAGATGACGAACCGGATCATCTCGGCGATGGAGAGCGAGCACGTCGACGTCATCGGCCACCCCACCGGGAGGAAGATCGGGGAGAGGGAGGCCTACGAGGTGGACCTGGAACGGGTCCTGGAGGCGGCGGCGAGGACGGGGACGGCGATGGAGATCAACGCCCACCCCAGCAGGCTCGACCTAAACGACCGGTGGTCCCGCCGCGCCAGGGAGCTGGGGGTGAAGCTCGCCATCAACACCGACGCCCACAGCACCTGCGGCCTCTCGGCGATGGAGTACGGGATCAAGACCGCCAGGCGTGGCTGGCTGGAGAGAAAAGACGTCCTCAACGCCCTGGGGCTCGTGGATCTGATCAAGTACCTCGAGAGGGGCTGAGGAGGAGGGAGGGGAAGAGATGGTCTCTAGGCGGAGGGCGGACGGCGATCCGAGCGGGGGAGAAGGGGACGAGGGGCAGGTCGGAGGCTACTGGAAGAGGTTTCTCTTCGGGATCGCCGTCATGGCCGTCATCTTCACCGGCCTCCTCCTCGCCATCGACCACCTGGGGCTCATCGCCCCGGCGGGGGATGGGGCCGAAGCCCCCCCGAGGATCGAGCTCTTCGAGGCGGTCCCCGATTCGGTCCGGCCGGGGGAGGGCACCGTCCTCCGCTGGAGGGTCTCCGGCGTCAGCCTCGCCGACGAGGTCAGGATCGAGCCCGAAATCGGCCCCGTCGCCCGGGAGGGGAGGCTCGCCGTCCAGCCGGAGGAGACGACGGTCTACACTATATCCGCAGCCAATGCCGTCGGGGAGGACGAGGCGAGGGTGACGGTCGAGGTGGCTGGGGCGGAGCAGTCGGGCCTCTCACCCTGAAGGACGAAGGGCAAATAGGCAGTGGGCCATCCTTCAGCAGAAGTGTCGTCAGATCCCGGCATGGCCCTTCAGTAATAGTACCAGATGGACCTGTACTTCTCCGGGTCCTCCCCCCTTTCCTCCAGCCTCCTGAGGTAGCCGCCGATGGAGACGTCGTCGTAGATGTAGGGGCTCACCTGGACGATGTTCTTCTCCCAGGGGA
>Ga0334887_1003953_pt1 | contig 14023 bp, 9 predicted proteins | sample GraSluR1_MG_10_FD_207217 | JGI IMG/M metagenome (GOLD analysis project Ga0334887, IMG submission 207217) | Sludge microbial communities from methane-producing bioreactor in Wageningen University, Netherlands - Granular Sludge_18_07-R1 | ecosystem: Engineered > Bioreactor > Anaerobic >...
CGGGTCGGGCCATCTCGCGTCTGCTCGAACGCCTGACGCAATTCGAGGTCTTGCTGTTCGTTGATCTGAAAGTTGCGTTTCGCCATAATGCGTAGATTGTACAACTTCCAGCTGGTTTATCAATAAGTATACAGGAGTTGGTGAGCAGCGCACGCGCCAGGGTCCACGAACAAGTTGTTGGGCAATTGCCGGAACGCCCCTATCCCCCGGCCCCTTCCCCCAGCAAAGCCAGGGGAAGGGGAGAATTGCCTGTCAGATCGTCCCCCCTCTAGCTCGGCTGGAGGGGGGAGGCGATCACCAAGCAGTCATGACTTCCCCTGGCAACAGATTGTTCGTGGACCCCACGCGCCAGGCCAGGCGCGCGGCCCTTTACCTCACCGCCGCCCGCCGCTGGCGCTGCGCTTCGAAGAGCAGCACGCTGGCGGCAACCGCTGCGTTGAGCGACTCCGCGCCGCGCGCCATCGGGATGGAGACGGAAAGGTGGGGCAGGTCGCGGGCGAGGTCGCGCGGGCCGTGCGCTTCGCCGCCCACGACGATCAGCGAGGGCTGCGTCCAGTCCACCTGGTCGTAGCGCGCCTCACCTGCCGCCTCAGCAACGGCGATACGCAGGCCGGGGAAGGCCGTTGGCAGCGCGTCCCAGCGGTGCCAGACGAGCGGCACGCGGAAATGCCCGCCCATGCCCGCGCGCAGGGCTTTGCTGTTGAAGGGGTCTACCGTGCCAGGCGTCAGCACGATGGCATCAGCGCCAGCCGCCGCCGCCGAGCGGATCGCAGTCCCCAGGTTGCCGGGATCGCGCCAGCCATCGGCGACGAGCACCAGGGTGGGTGCGGCGGGCATCGGTAGCGTTGGCCAGGGGAAGACGCCGAGCACGCCCTGCGGCGTCTCGGTCTCGGCCAGGTCGCGCAGCAGCGGCTCGATCACCGCCAGACAGGGGACGCCAACCTCGCGCAGCGCCGCCACCAGTTCCTGCGCGGGCGCGTCGAGTTCGGGCGCGTGCAGCACGTACTCTGGCAGTATGCCCGCCTGCACTGCGTCACGGATCAGGCGCACGCCTTCCAGCACGAGCCGGCGCTCCTTGCGGCGGGTGCGCGCCTGGCGTTGGAGCAGACGCACCCGTTTGACGCGCTCATTGCTGGGGCTGCTGATCAGTGACATGGCATGACTCCGGCGGGCGGCGTGCGCCCGACCCAGAAGTAATCCGGCCCCATAACGCAAAAAACCGGCGTCTCGGCTCGGTGGAGCCGCCGGTTTTGCTCAAGGCAGACACCGTAGGGCGAGCTAGGCCCGCTTGGCCAGCTCAACCAGGGAAGCGAACGTGTTGCCGTCGCGCACGGCGAGGTCGGCCAGAATCTTGCGATCCAGCTCGACATTGGCCTGCTTGAGGCCGTGCATCAGACGGCTATAGGACAGCCCGTTGAGGCGAGCAGCCGCGTTGATACGCGCAATCCACAGGCGGCGCAGGTCGCGGCGACGGTTGCGGCGGTCGCGGTAGGCGTACCACTCGCTCTTCATCATCGCTTCGTTGGCGCGGCGGAAGAGGCGGTGCTTGGTGCCCCACTGCCCCTTGGTCATCTTCAGGATTTTCTTATGGCGGCGGCGTGTGACAAAACCGCCCTTCACACGAGTCATGCTGAATGCTCCTTGCTGTCAGGTTCCGGCCCGGTGCGTCTGCGAAAGACGGGCGCTAGGCCGGCGGATTCTGCTTGTACTTGCTCAGGTAGGGGGCCAGCCGCTTGACGCGCTTGGCGTCGGCGGTGGCGACCACTTCGTGCATACGGGCCAGGGCGCGCTTCGTGCGCGCAGATTTGCGGCGGCGCAGGTGGCTCTTGCCACCCTTCGTGCGCATGACCTTGCCCGTCGCGGTGACCTTGAAACGCTTGGCAGCGGCCTTGTAGGTCTTGATCTTGTACTTCTTCTGCTTCGTCTTTGCCACGACCGGAACTCCCTATAAACATGCTGGCACCGCACAGAAGTGCGGCGCACAACTCACAGCGTGATGGCAGCGTGTAGCAGCGTGACCGAGCACCGTCACGCGCAGGCGATCCTCATCACTTCTTCTTGTCCGTCGCCGGGGCGAGCACCATCAACATCGTGCGCCCTTCCATATTCGGCTCTTGCTCGACCACGGCGATGTCCTTCAGGTCTTCGGCCACCTCGTCCAGCATCTCGCGCGCAATCTCCGGGTAGGTGATCTCGCGCCCCCGGAAGCGAATACGCACCTTGACCTTCATGCCCTCGGCCAGCCAGCGACGTGCGTCACGTACCTTGAACTGGCGGTGATGGTCGTCCGTCTTGGGGCGCAGCCGGATTTCCTTGACTTCGATCTGTTTCTGCTGTTTGCGCGCCTCGCGCTCTTTCTTGGCGCGCTCATACTGGAACTTGCCGAAGTCCATGATCTTGCAGACCGGCGGATCAGCGGTGGGCGCCACTTCAACGAGGTCTAGCCCGCGCTCCGACGCTAATTCCAGCGCCCGCTGCAAAGACACCACGCCGAGATTCTCGTTGCTGTCCGTGATCAGACGGACTTCCCGCGCGCGAATACGCTCGTTTATCCGATAGTCCCCTGCGCTGATGGCCATATCCTTTCGAGTTGCTACCTGTGGATGAGGACGGTGATCTGTGGCAGAGCAGTGTAGCATAGGGGAGAGGATTCGTCAACCGTCATAGGCGAGAAATGGGGGAAGGGAAGTGGGCAAGACCGCCCGGCGATTTGCTCGCGCTCCTTAGCCTCACCCCCTCAATCTCCCTTTCCAGCCGAGCTTGAGAGGGGGACTTTGACCGCTGGTTGGGGCGTTTCCCCCTCCCTGGCTTGGCCGGGGAGGGGGCCAGGGGGAGGGGCATTCTGCCCATACCACGCACCCGGAAGCCTTAGAGGCCGTTTGAGAGGTATCTTTACCGCCTCCCCGGCCCTTCCCCCGCAAGCGAGGGAAGGGAGAAAGGACTGCTCTTGAAGTCCCTCCCCGCCTGCGGGGAGGGATTTAGGGAGGGGTTGCAGGCCCGTTCAAATGGCCTCTGAGTGGGGCCGGCAGCCAGACCGTGAACGTGCTGCCCTGGCCGGGCACGCTGTGCAACTCAATGTGCCCATCGTGCAAGTCCACAATCTCTTTGGTAATAGACAGGCCCAGGCCCGTCCCCGCGGCCATCTCCATCGCCTGGTCGGTGCGGTAGAAGCGGTCGAAGATGTGCTTCTGCTCTTCGGGCGCAATGCCGATGCCGGTATCGCTCACCGCCAGCCGGATGCCTCCCTCGGCGCGCTCCAGGCGCAGCGCCACATGCCCGCCAGGAGGTGTGTATTTCACAGCATTGGTCGCCAGGTTGCGTATGGCGCGCGAAAGCTGGCTGACATCGCCCTGGATATAACAGGGGCTGTCGCACCCCTCCACCTGTACAGCGATCTGCTTCTCGCTGGTGGTCAGCACCAGCGACTCGATCACGCTGCGACACTGTACGGCCAGGTCAAACCACTGGCGCTGGAGGGTGGCCCGCCTAGCATCGAACCGCGATAGCTCCAGGATGTCTTCCACTAGTTCGCGCAGCACATACGTCTGCTGCTGCACGCCGGCTATCATGTTGCGCCGCTCTTCTTCGGACAGGCGGTCGTAGTATTTGAGCAGCGTGCTCACCTGCAGCAGCACAGTGGACAGCGGCGTGCGCAACTCGTGCGATACGGTCGAGACGAAGCGCCCCTTCAGGTCGTCCAATTCGCGGAAATAGGTCACGTCGTGCAGCACGATCACCGTGCCCTGCACCTGCCCCTCAGCGTCGCGCACCTCGGCGCTCTGCGCCTGGATGGCCCGGCGCTGCGCATGACCATCCAGCGGGCAGTCGCGCAGCCGTCCCTCGCCGCTGCCCACCCACAGCCAGCACGGTTTGGCCAGGGGGTCGCCCGCCTTCGCAGGACAGCCCTCAACCGCGCACTGCTCGGCCACCAGCCGCTTCAGCGTCTCAGCAGGGAGGCCGACCGGCATCTCGAACTCGGTCGTGCCTGACGCTGCCTGGCGCGCGCGCAGCCAATCCCACAACAACGTCGCCGCCTGCGCCGGCCCGCCCCACTCCTGCGGGTAGAAGGCGAACAGCGCCGCCGCTGCCGGGTTCATCAGCGTCAGGTGGTTGGCGGGGTCAAAGACGAGCAGCCCATCGGCGACGCTCTGCAGAATGGTGCGCACGCGCGCCTCGTCGCGCACGGCCTCGGTATACAGCCGCGCGTTCGCCAGGGCCACCCCAATCTGCCGCCCAATGGCGTCGAGCATCCGCACTTCTTCGTTCGTCCAGGGGCGCGGCTCGTTGTTGACGAGCGCGATCACGCCCTGCACCTGCTCCTGCCGCCAGATGGGGACATTGAGCACCGACGAGATACCCAGGCGGCTGGTGAGATCGGCCTGCTCAGAGGGGGGCGGCGGGGCCGCCAGCAGCACGTCGCTGTCCTGCTGCGGAATGCCGGTCACCAGGTTGAGCGTCTCAACCGGCACGCCGTAGTGGGCAGCCATGACCAAAGAGGTCTGGTCATCAGCCAGCAGGTAGATGCCACCGCCCAACACGCCCAGGCGCTCTACGGAAGTGCGCAAGACCCCGTTGAGCATCTCGCCCACATCCAGCGAACTGCTCAGCGTCTCGGCGACGGCATTGCGCACGCTCAAGTCCGCCGTGCGCTCGCTGACGCGCTGCTCCAGTTCCTCGGTGTAGCGGCGCACCTCGGCATACAGCCGTGCATTGCGAATCGCCAGCGCCGCCTGGTCGGCAAAAGCCGTCAGCGTCTGTAGCTGCGCCTGGGTGAAAGCCCCAGGGCGCGCGCTGTCCACGTTTAGCGCGCCGATGGTCTGGCCCTCGATGCGGATCGGGGCAGCCATATGCGAGCGAATCCAGACCGTCTCAGGAATAGAAGACCAACGCTCGTCCGTAGCTGTGTCGTCCACCAGGTACGCCTGCCCCAACCGCAGAAGCTGGTAGGTGAGCACAGGCCGCTCAAGCCCGAACCCGTAGCTGCGCGTCCACTCCTCGGAGCCATAGGCGGCGTAGCCTCGCGCGTCGGCGATGTGCACACTATTGTCCTCGGCCAGCATGATGTTCGCTGCGTCGTAGGGGATGACCTGGGCAATAGCTGTGAGGATGTGATCCAGCACGCGGTCGAGATCGAGCGTGCTGTTGATAGCCGCAGCCGTGTTGCGCAGCGCCTCCGACAGCGCGCGCTGCTCGCGCTCGGCGGTGAACAACTGGGCGTTCTTGATGGCAATGGCTGCCTGGCTGGCGAAGCGGTCGAGCAGCTGGGCGTCGTGCTGGGTGAATTCCTGTTTGCGCGCGTCGCCGATCGCGTTGAACACGCCGAGCAACTGGCCCTGCCAGCTTATGGGCACGCCGATGACGCCGCGCCAGCCGAACCCCTCGTATATCCGGGCGCGGCCCTCCCAATGGGTGTAGTCGTTGTGGATCATGGTCGTGCCGCGCTCCATCACCTTGCCGGACAACCCCTCGCCGCGCTTGAGCCGTGCCCCGATAGGCGCGGCGTCTGGCCCCACTGCGACCACCCACTCCAGTTCGTCTTGCTCAGGCCGGTACAGGTAGATGCCGCCCGATTCCACCCCCAGGATTTGCAGCGCGCTGGCGGCCAGCTCCTCCAGCAGCCTGGTGAGGTCAAGCTGGGCGGTGATGTCCAGGCTGACGCGGTGCAGCGCCTCTAGCTCGGCAATGTGGCGCTGCACCGTCTCGTAGAGCCGCGCGTTGTGGATGGCGATGGCCGCCTGGCTGGCGAAGAGCGTGGCCAACTGCACATCGCGGTCGGAGAACTCGCGGTCGGGCCGGTCGGCGCGCGCGTTGAGCACCCCCAGGAACTGGTCGCCCCAGCAGATGGGCACGCCAAGCACGCTGATCGAGCCGCTGACGTGCGGCTCCAGGCTGGCCGCATGGCCCGGCCACTCCAGGTAATCGCGGACGACCAGCGGTGCGTTCTGCTCCCACACCCGCCCGGATAGCCCTTCGCCGCGCCTCAGCGTCGAGCCAACCGGCACCTGGGCTGATCCGGCGTTGACCACGCGCTCGATCACGTCGCGGTCGGGCCGGTAAATATACAGGCCACCTCCGTCCACGTCCAGCAGGCGCATCACGCCGCGCACCAGCTCCAGCAGCACCACGTCCAGGTCAAGCTGCGCGGTCAGTTCCAGTGTGGCCTGGCGCAGCGTTTCTAGCTCGACCACGTGGCGCTGGATCGTGTCGTAAACCTGCGCGTTGTGCAGCGCGAAGGCCACCTGCCCGGCGAACGTTTGCAGGCGCTCAGCATGGACGGGCGTGAAGAAGTCCGGCGTGGCGCTTTGCAGGTGGATGAAGCCGAGCGTCGCCCCTTCCCAGAGGATCGGCACGCCCAGGTACGAGCGCATCACATGCACGTCAACCGGGTTCACCCAGTCGGGCGACTGGCGGATGTCGCCGATGAGCACCGGCTGGCCCGTCGCGCGCATCCGGCGCAGGTTGGGCACTTCGTCCACCCGCACGCGCATCACGTCCAGCACGTGTTGCAGCCCGTGCTCGGCGTAGCCCTGACCGCGCGTCACTGAAGCGATCTCGCCCTGCACCAGCATGATGCACGACACGTCGTGGGGCACCACGCGCGCGATGTTCGCCAGAGTGCGGTCGAGCACTTCGTCGAGATCGAGCGTGGAACTGATCGCTGCCGCCGTGTCGCGCAGGGCATCCACCAGCGCGGTCTGCTCGCGCTCAGACTGCTGGGCACGCTTGTGCTCGGAGACGTTGCGATGCATACCGATGACGCGCAGCGCCCGGCCAGCGGCGTCTCGCTCGGTGGCCACGCCGTAATCGTACACCCACACGTAGTCGCCCGACGCGGCGCGCAGGCGGTACTCCTGTTCCACATAGGGAGTCTGCCCGCTCACCAGCGCCTCAGACGCGGCGATGGCTCCCGGCGCGTCCTCCGGGTGCAGCAAGGACTCCCAGGCGCTGCTGGTCGGCGCGATGTCCTCCGGTTCATAGCCCAGCATCCGCGCCCAGTGCGGGTCGCGGATGGTCTGGCCGGTCCGCACATCCCATTCCCAAAAGGCATAGCCGCCGGCGTGCAGCGCCATTTCCAGACGGCGCTGGCTCTCGCTCAGGGCGTGCTGAGCCTGCAACAGATCGGTCATGTCGCGCACGATGACCACCACTGAATCCCGGTCAGCGGGGCACAGCCGCGCCTCAAAGTCGCGCAATTCACCGCCGATGGGCAACTGGTAGTGCATGATCTGCGCGCTGTGGGTGGCGAACGCACGCTCGATCTGGGCGAGCACCTGCTCCCCAATCTGCGGAATAACCTCGGTGATGGGGCGGCCCAGGAACTGTTCCGGCGGGGCGTAGAGGTCCGTCATGCCGGATTTGCAGTCAAGGAACACGCCAGCACAGTCTAGCCGGAAAATCTGGTCGGGGATTGCGGCAAGCAGGGCGGCGAGGTGCGCTTCGCCGTCTGGCGGCGCTGAGGGGGTCGGGCCGGGGGCAGCAGGCAGCGGGCCAGCACGCCGGCGCAGAGTGCGCCTGGCACGGCCTGCCAACCCTCCGAACCATCGTCGGGACACGCTTTCCCCCTCTAACCGGCTGCTTACTCCAGCCGGTCAGTCGAGTCTCTGACCCAGGCCGCGCGGCGCAACACCCATGAGGGCCATGCTGCGCAGTGTAGCGGTCGCCTCTAAACGTGGCGCATACCAGACCCGGCTGCCAGGGTTACACACCCGCCACCTGGAGACCGCTTGAAAGCCTCACCCCTCAGCCCCCTCTCCACGTGGTGGGGGAGCAAGGCACAGGGTTTCCCCTCGCCCCGCTGAGGGAGAGGGGCGCAGGGGTGAGGGGGTTTCCGTAAACGCTCTAAGAGTAAGCGAGATGCCCAAACTGGTCAGGATAGCGACCATGCAGCGTGTAGTCGGCCACTTCATGCCCGTGCCGGAAAAGTAACTCGAACTCGGCGTCCGTCAGCCGGCGGATAGTCGTGGGAAACAAGGCCGCACGGGTGGCGTCTTCGGCGCTCAGGCAGGTCTGGCATAGCGCCATCAGTTCGGCCTGCCGCCCTGCCGCCTGCATGACCTCAGCGCACGAATTGCCGATGGTGAGGATCACCCCCTGATCGCCATGATTCTTGATGCGCTCCATGATGGCACGCGCGCGCAGCGAGCGAATCTGATCCATCATCACGCCGGTGATGATGCGCAGGAACACTCCCCTCAGGCGATATTTCTCGGTCGTCGGCTTGCCGGAGCCATCGCTGACGATCAGGAAGTCCACCCCCTGACGCCAGCCGCCCTGAAAATCGTGCACCCCTTCCAGGCCGTGATTGTCGTACACCCCGCCGTCCCACAGATGTACCCGCTCGAAAGCTGGCGTCACAGGCTCGGTCTTGCCCTGAGCGTCCTGCTCGTCAGCGCCCGCCTCCGGCTCACCTCTGGCGGGCTGCCGGTAGCGGAACCATGCATGGCGGGTGGTGTCCATCACCAGGGGGCCGATCAGGCCGGGGAACCCCGCCGAAGCCGCCAGCGCATCGCTCAGGGGAACGTCTGTGTCGTAGCTGTAGCCGAAAACGTAGTCGCCCATGCGAAAGCGTTCGAAGCGCCAGTTCTTGCCCGTTTCGTAACACGTCGCGTTGATCATCCAGCGGGGGTGAGGGGGCAGGTCGCGCAGTGCAATCGAGACGCCCCAGTGCTGGCTCAACAGCGCAGACAGATCGTCCGCCTTGCTTTCAAGAATGCCCCACGGCCTGCGCAGCAATCGCCACAGCAGGCCACCGGTGAAGTCGTCGTGCAGCAGGTGCTGGCGCGCCTGAGGCACGACCGCCTCAAGATACGCCTGGCTGGACGGCCAACGGAACCCGTTGAGGGCGTACACCAGCCCCACGCACAGGCTGCCGCCAGACACCGTTGAGAGATAGGTCACGTCTTCCAGACGCTCTTCCCTGGCGAGCCGCGCCAGGACCCCCAGATGGTAGACCGTCGCGCGGAAACCTCCGCCTGAAAGTGCCAGTCCCAGTTTCATGCGATGGCCTCCTTGCACCGTGTGCCGCTACGCCAGGTTGCTGCGGGGAGTAGGATGGCGCTTTTCATTTGACTGCTAAGTATAGCATGAAGTTGCTTCGCTTCAAAGCAGGGCACAGGCGAAGTCTGTCCGGCGTTCAGCCTGACGATACGGTTCCCAACGGCTGGGAACACTTACCCTAGATTGAGGGAGCTTCGACCAGGCGCTAGCGAACTGCCTTGCGCGTGCGTGGGTCTGCCAGATCGCGCAACCCATCACCGACGAAATTGAGCGCCATTACCACGGTGAAGATGGCAATTCCTGGGAACGTGCTCAGCCACCACTGATCGTAGTGATCGATCCCGTCGGAGACCATACGCCCCCACTCTGGCGAAGAAGGCTCCGGCCCCAGCCCGAGGAAGCTCAGCCCGGCGAAGATCAGGATGGCGTTGCCGATGTCCAGCGTCGCCATGACCACCGCCGGAGCCAGACAGTTGGGCAGCACAGTGAGGAAGAGAATACGCGCCGGCGATGCCCCAATCGCCCGCGCGGAGGTCACGTATTCGTTGGACTTGACGCTGATTACCAGGCTGCGCACCACGCGGGCATAGTTGGGCCACCACACAATAATCATGGCGATGACCGCGTTATTGACGCTTGGCCCCAACGCTGCCGCAATAGCCATTGCCAGGATGATGATGGGGAAGGCCATGAAGATCTCGGTGAAGCGCATCAGTAGCTCATCCCACAGACCGCCTACGTAACCAGCCAGCGCGCCGAAGATGGTGCCCACGAGGGTCGCGCTGGTGATGACCAGCAGGCCCGCTGGCAGCGACGTGCGCCCCCCATGCAGGACGCGCGACAGTACGTCGCGGCCAAGCTGGTCCGTGCCAAAGAGATGCTGCGCGCTCGGTGCCTGGAGCCGTTCCATCACACTCTGGTGCATCGGATCGGCGGGAGCCAGCCGATCCGCGCCCAGCGAGATCAACACCCAGGCCAGACAGACGCCCAGGCCGGCCACCATCAGCGGATTCTGCCGCGCCCGGTTGCGGATCACACGCCATCTGCTGGTTGACAGTCTCATGCCTGACGCAGCCTCGGGTCGAGCCAGTAGTACAGCACATCCACGATCAGGTTCATCAGCACGAAGATGATGGCGATTAACATGCTCACGCCCATGAGCACAGGGAAGTCCAGCGTGCGAGCGGCGTTGTAGGCGTAGCGCCCGATCCCCTCCCAGGCGAAGATCGTCTCTGTGAGCACCGCCCCCGACAGCAGGTTCCCGTAGGACAGGCCGATGATTGTCACCACCGGCATCAAGGCGTTGCGCAGCCCGTGCCGGGTGATCACCGTCCACTCGCGCAAGCCTTTGCTGCGCGCCGTGGTCATGTACTCCATGGACAGCACTTCGAGCATTGACGACCGGGTGATGCGGGTGATCAGCCCGGCGGAGTAGGCCCCCAGCACCAGGGACGGCAGGATGAGGTGTTCCAGAGCGTTGCGAAAGGTGCGCCAGTCCCCGGTCAGCAGGCTGTCAACGGTATACAGCCCGGTGACATTGGGGGGCGGTCGTATTCTGGCGTCGAGTCGTCCCGGCCCCGGTACCACGTCCCAGCGCAGGTACAGCAGGATCAGGCCCAATAACGCCAGCCAGAAGACCGGCGCGCTCACGCCGATGAGCGAGAGGATGCGGACAATGAAATCAATCAGACGGTTGCGCCACACTGCCGAGATAATACCGAAGATGACTCCCACCACCAGACTCACCAGAATGCCAAACGTCGCCAGCTCAATGGTGGCGGGCAGAAAGCGGCCTAGCTCTTCGCTGACCGGACGGCGGCTGCGAATGGACGTGCCCATATCGCCCTTGAGCAGGTTCGAGAGATAAGTCAGGTACTGGACGTGCAGCGGCTCATCCAGCCCCCATTTCTCGCGAAAGGTCGCCACAATCTCAGGGTCGGCGGCGGCGCGCTCACCGAGATTGGCTGCTGTAGGGTCGGCAGGGATGGCGTTGGAGATGATGAAGGCGACGAGCGAGATGCCGATAAGCAGGGGGATCATCAGCAGCAGACGGCGTGCCAGAAATTGGTGCAGCGACATGCAGCCCCTCGGGTCGGTACAGAATCAGGCGGCGGGATCTTGTGACCAGAATCCCGCCGCCGACAGGTTACACGACTCGCTAACGGTACAGCAGCGTCAGGTCAACGCGCCATTGGCCATTATAGCTGAAGCCCTGCAGATCGCTGCGGAAAGCGAAGTGAACACCGGGCTGGAACAGAGGCACAAACGGCCCGCTTTCCTGCTCGTAGAGTTGAATCTCGCGGAACAACTCATTGCGCATGGCTGCGTCGGTCTCCACCTTCACGGCATCGCGCAGAGCAAGAATCTCGGGATCGGCGTTCGCATCCGTCCAGTTGGCGCGGTTGCCCACCACGCCCCCCGGCAGAAACTCCACATAGTCCAGGGTGTCATAGTAGTCCGGGTTCCACAGCCACAAGCTGAAGCCTTGCCGGCCACCCCGGTAAGCTTCCAGCGACATCTGGAATTCCTGCGGCACCAGGGTCGCTTTGATGCCCACTTCGGCCAGGTCTGCCTGCACTTTCTGGGCGACAATGTTGAAATCTGTGCCGATGTAGTTCCAGTCTGGGTATTCGAGATTGATCTCGAACCCGTCCGCATACCCGGCTTCAGCCAGTAAGCTGCGCGCCATGTCGAGATCGCGCGTGAGAGCCTCGGACGGGTCAAGCGCGCCAGCAAAGCCGATGGGCACCATCGCCGCCGGGGTGTTGGCACCCTTGCCGCTGAGGAAGCGCAGCTCCTCGTAGTTCATGGCGTAGCGGATGGCCTTCTGCACCAACGGATTGCTGACCGGCCCGCCAATCGCCGGGTCCTGGTTGCACAGCAGGAAGATCAGGGTGTCGCTCTGCGTCGAGAAGACCTGGATATCCGGATTCGATTCGAAGGAAGGCAACTGGTCGGCGATGACATCCATGGCGATGTCAATATCGCCCGCTTCCAGGGCCAGCTTCTGCGTGGAAGTCTCCGGCAGGTTGCGGATGATGATGCGGTCGAAGTAGGCCGGCTCGCCCCAGTAGTTCGGGTTGCGTACCAACACAGTCTGCACGGTCGGGTCGTAACTCTCGACCATGTACGGCCCGGTGCCCGCTGAGTGAGACATCAGCCACTCCTCGGCGGTGTCCGTCTCGGCGGCGTCGGGGGCGTCGGTGCCACCATTGGCCCGCACTTCGTCAGCGTTGAGCACCGAGAAAGCGTCGAAGATCAGCTTGGCCAGGATAGCCGGGTCGGGCTGAGTGAGCGTCATGACCACGGTCAGATCGTCAGTCGCCTCAACGTTGGCGATGGTGTCGGCCAGGAAGGACGGATTATCCTTCAAGTTCTTCATACGGTTGAAGCTGAAGACCACGTCTTCGGCGGTCAGCGGATCGCCGTTGGAGAAGACCACATCATCGCGCAGCGAGAAAGTGTAGACCAGCCCATCGTCAGAGATATCCCAGCTTGCGGCCAGGTTGGGCAGAATCTCGCTCACCGAGTCCGAGGGGAATGTGACCAGCGTATCGTACACCGAATGGTGGATCAGCGATCCACCCGGCTCGTAGGCCCGGCTGGGATCCAGGGACTTGTAGTCCTCGGAAAGGCCGACTACCAGGACTTTCTCCTCTTCCTGAGCGGCGGCAGTGCCCGCAAAGGTGATGCTCAGGCTGACGACCAATAACAGGACCAAAAAGCGGCGCATAGTTTCCTCCTTAAGGCAGTTGCCTGCTGCACAACGTTGTCACCATTGACCGACAGGATAGTAGAGCTTATTGGTGCGTGATCGGGTTGTATGCCACTTACAAAGCTACAGTATGGCGAAGCCATGAATGAGCGCGTGTAGGTGCTGAGAGATGTGCGCGCTGACCGATCCAGTATACTCCTGATGATAGTATGTCTAGGGTGGTTACGCAACCGGCCTTGTTAGTTTTGCACAGGTTCGCGCCCCCAGCACTCCGCGCGATGATCCCGTCGAGTGCCGGTGTCAGCCGGGCGGCGGATGTGGGCCGTACATCGGGCGGGGGGAACCCTGTTGCTATCTTTATCAGATGTAATTTTTTGCACAAAGCTATCTCCCGCGCAATAATAAACTCGTGTTTGAACATCCGCCAGAAGGGGCCTCATGAAACGCCGCGCGTCGGGATTTCTCATCAGCCTGTGGGCAGTGCTGACCCTCAACTTCCTGCTACCCCGCCTGCTGCCCGGCGATCCCCTGGCTGCCCTGCTCGATCCCAGCAGCTCCGCCTACGTGTTCAACAGCGCGACGCGCGACTCCCTGGCCGAGTACTACGGCCTCGACCGTCCGCTGGCCCGGCAGTACGCGGACTATCTGGCCGGGGCGCTGCAGGGCAACCTGGGCCAGTCCATCCGGCTGAACCGGCCCGTCAGCGAACTGCTGCGCGCGCACCTGCCCTGGACGCTGCTGCTGACGCTGACCGCTCTGGGCGCGGCGTCGCTGCTGGGCGTGTTGGGCGGGGCGGAGGCCGCTTGGCGGCGCGGGTCGGCGGCGGATAAGGCGCTGGTCGCCACCAGCGTCATCGCCAGCAATGCGCCCGTCTTCTTCACCGGCATGATCCTGCTCATCGTCTTCGGGGCCAGGCTGGACTGGCTGCCGCTGGCCGGGGGGCGCACCGCCTTCGCGCGCTACGACACGCCCTGGGAGGCGGCGCGCGACTACGCGGCGCACCTGGTCTTGCCCGCTGCTACGCTGACGCTGGCCCTGGTCGGCAGCAAGTTCCTGCTGGTGCGCAACAGCATGGTCGGCGTCCTGGGCGAAGACTACATGCTCGTCGCCCGCGCGAAGGGTCTCTCGACGGGGCGGCTCAAGCGCCACCACGCGCTGCGCAACGCCCTGATCCCCTTCGTCCACCACCTGGCGGCGCACGCCGGTTTTGCGCTGACCGGGGCGCTGTTCATCGAGACGCTGTTCAACTATCCGGGCATGGGCCGCCTGGTCTTCGAGTCGGTCGTGGCCCGCGACTATCCGGTGATTCAG
>Ga0334887_1003954_pt1 | contig 14017 bp, 18 predicted proteins | sample GraSluR1_MG_10_FD_207217 | JGI IMG/M metagenome (GOLD analysis project Ga0334887, IMG submission 207217) | Sludge microbial communities from methane-producing bioreactor in Wageningen University, Netherlands - Granular Sludge_18_07-R1 | ecosystem: Engineered > Bioreactor > Anaerobic >...
CCCCTGGGCCCGTGTGTGTTAGCATTTTTTTTTAACGCCTTCATTGACGCTAAAGTCAGGGCAAATATAAACAGATTAAGGAGCCGGTCCAAATTTTAGGTTACTTTTTTTAAATGCGGTTGCCCTGAATTCTTTTACAATAATTTGCAAGGATGCGGCTTTGCGTTTAAACTTTTAACACAGAGTTTTTTTGTGCTTGCATACGGATGTTGCTTGTTGCTGGGAGTGCTCCTAGCAAATGGATAGAGTGCTGATAATACTTGAGAAGACACTGAGGACACAGAGTTATTTTATCGCCATTGCCTTACGGCAAATGCTTAAAATGGGGTGGTGAGTGGGTACTGGGTAGTAGCTAACTGCTTTTTGCGTGCTTGCGGCTTAGCGACTTTGCGTGAGATTTTTAACACAGAGTATTTTTTGCTTGCATACGGATGTTGCTTGTTGCTGCGAGGGGCTCCTAGCAAATGGATAGAGTGCTGATAATACTTGAGTAGACACTGAGGACACAGAGGGTTTTTGCACTTTGCCTTGCAGCAAATGCTCAAAATTAGTGGTGAGTGGTGCTACATGCCATTACGCTTCTGTCTGTCCAGTATATCAGTTTAGTTTTAATATGTTAGACAATGCGAGTTGAATACTGCCCCCAGAGGGGGCGCATAGCGATTGAAAAGATTATCTCAAATGATTTTAGCGCTTCGTAGACCTGCATGCTGCAGGCAGGTGCGCAATAAGGGATACTAATACCTATTGCACGCCCTACGGGGTGCCTGACTTCGTCAGTAAGACAGGGGTACTTTAGGTTTTGCAATATATACCCTATCGCTATATACTTCCTTAGAGGGTGTGGATAAGGAGATTAACTACTAGTTGTCCCTTGCTGCTTAGCGCCTTTGCGTGAGATTCTTTGAAGGTAAAATGTAAAATGATGAAGTTGGGATGGGGAGTGGGTACTGGTTTATATTTATTCTTCTTTGCGTTTTAACGTTAAAACAGGGAGGATGGAAATTGCAGAATGCTAATCGTTTCAATCAACCTCTTTTGCAACCTCAAAAAAATCGCCTTCGTGGGTCGATTTAAAATCAACAACACCCAAAACAACCAAATTTACAAGCCTTTTCTCAGCCTCGGCGTACGACATGAATGCGGCGCGGCCACACTGCTCGACGGTAACTTTTTGCTTGGTTCTAATAAAATCGAGCAAAGCATTATCCTGTGGCGTTAACGATAGCTGCACAGCTTTTCGGTAGCGGCTGGCTTTCCATATTTTTACCTGTAGCGGGGTGGCCACCATATTCTCGTCATCGAGCCTAAAGTAGGCTTTCCATTTCCCGCCTTTATCGGGTGCTTTGTAAAGATTTTTTGGATCGTGCTTAACGTAAACCTCAAGCACAATTTTACCGTTAATTTCCCAATGGGTAATTTTAAACTTAACCTCGGGTTTGCAGTACATTTGGGCAGCGCCCTCGAGCATATAGAACTCCTCGTCGGAGTTTACGCCCGACACATTGCCATTGTCCTTAACCCCAATCAGCAGCGTACCGCCAGCGGTATTGGCAAAGGCGGCCAGCGAACGGGCTATCTTCTTGGAGTCGGAAATGGAGTGCTTAAAATCGAGCTGCTGATGCTCGCCCTGGCTAATAAGGTTCGCAATATGTTTGCTCACTGCCTATGCTAAATATTTGGATTTGTAACTCGCCCCATGAATAGGATATTACCTTTTGCATTCTCTCGAATAATAAAAATGAAAGGCCTGTTGGCATAGAACTCAAAGGGTATAATCACCGACTTTAGCACCATGACAACACCGGTTGCAGCAGCGGCCTCGGTTCCCTCTTCCGACACCTCTACAAATGCTTTGTGAAAAACTTCATCAATCTTTAAATCGTTGCTTCTCGACATGCGCGAGAAGTTAGCCGCATTGCTAAAGGCAATGGGCATTCCCATTTCCGACAAGGTTTGCTTAAGTTGATACTCGGCATCGAACTTAAACTTGGGTAGCTTTAGCATAACTTCCCTCTCGGCTAGCTTGCTGATATAATCATTCAGATTATCGACACTCAAGGTTCTTTCAATCTCACCTAGCGTCCTATCCTCGTTGGGGAGTAGCACCAGCATCGAAAAATCGTTGCCTTTGTATGGCAGTTCAAGAAGCTTTATACCATCGCCCTGATATACGTTGAATTTCTCTTTGGCGTTCATCATGGGCGTTTCCAGCTTTTCACCATCAATGGTTGTAAAGGTATCGTTATGGGTATTGTCCTTCTCAAACTCCTTATCCCACTGTCCCTTAAAGTATATGGCGTTGGTAAGCACCAAACGGGTTTGGCTAGATATGGACCCATCGGGCAGCAAGTTCTTAATCCTATCGCGTGTTAGCTCCTCAACCCACTGGTTAATCTCAATACGGCTAGCGTTAGGGTTTCCTCTGAAATCGAGTCTTTTTACTGGGGAGTTATACGATTTTTGTGTGGTACGTAGGTATCGGCACTTAAAACGGTAGCTATTTTCGGTCCACAGCTGATTGGCCAGGGCAATATCAACGCCCTCCGATTGCTTATCTAACAGATTGTTTTGAAGTTGTCCCATTTGGGCGTGAAAATCCTTATCGTTGTATGGGAAGTTAAGCACCTCGGATATTTGCCTTTTGGTCTCGCCATCGGCTCCAGCATAGGTCATCCCAAGGGCCATGCTAATGCTAATGGGAGAGAAAAAAACATTGTCGTTATCGGCCTGCGCAAACTGTTTGTACATCCTCAGCGCAAAGGAGTTGGCCTCGGTGGCGGTATAGCTAGTTTGCTGAGAATTGGCTATGCTAAACATGAGCATAAGGGCAAGTGTTAGGCTACTCGTTTTCATATCACAATGGTGTATTAATTGATGGCAAGTTAGCAAATAATAGCGAAAAACTTTGAACCCAAGGCAAAGGCTGTGCCAATAGGCATCGAGGTTTTTACTTCTTCTGACTTAACAACTCCTTAGTGGAGAGTAGTCCACATGCCGCCTGAATATCCTCACCCCTTGAAGCGCGAATAGTAGTGAAAATTCCTTTTGATGTTAGGGCATCGCGGAATGCAAGAATTTTCTCGTCGGATGAGCTTCTGAGCGGGCTGTCGGGGATGGGATGGAAACGGATTAGGTTAACCCTACAGTTTAGGTTACTAAGCAACCTCGTAAGCTCCTTAACGTGGCGTGGCGAATCGTTTACGCCGTCGAACATGACATACTCGAACGAAACGCGCCGCTGACCAGAGAAATCGTATCGCCTAATCTCATCAACCACATCCTGAATGGGGTAAACATTTTGTATGGGCATGAGCGCACGGCGCTCATCGTCGAAAGGATTGTGCAGGCTCACAGCCAAATGGCACTGGCTATTCTCAAGGAACTTAATCATTGCGGGCTTAACGCCGATAGTTGAAACGGTAATGCGGCGTGGACTCATAGCCATTCCCCAATCGGATGTAAGGATTTCGAGCGACGCCAGCACGTTATCAGGATTATCGAAGGGCTCGCCCATACCCATATACACAATGTTGGTAATCCCTTGCCACTCGGGGATGCTACGGAGCTGGTTCACAATTTCGCCAGCCGATAGGTTTCCCTGAAAGCCCTGCTTGCCGGTCATGCAGAACAGGCAGCCCATTTTGCACCCCACCTGCGACGATACGCAAAGCGTTGCCCTATCGGCATCGGGAATGTAAGCCGCCTCAACAAACATCAGCGACTCGGTGGTAAACAGATATTTTTTTGTTCCATCGGCCGATTTGGCCACCTTGGTAGGTTTTACCAAACCGATACGATACTTTTCCTTAAGCTTAGCTCGGGCATCGAGTGAAAGGTTGGTCATCTGGTCGATGCTCTCGACATCTTTCTTGTATAGCCAGTCGGCTATTTGCTTTGCAGCAAACTTAGGCAAGCCTTCGGCCAACACCAGGTCGGTCAGCTGCGAAAGGGTAAGTCCGAAAAGAGGGGGTTTTTGCATGGTGTTTCTCGCTTTTTAATTTAATTTCTCGCAAAGACGCAAAGACGCAGCATTGTTGCTCGCTAAGATATAATTCTCGCAAACCTGCCCGACGGCAGGCGGGGACGCAAAGACGCAGTTTTGTTAATCGCAAAGCGTAAGAAGCTGTCTAACTTTATAAATTGTTTACTATTAGGGTTATACCATCTTTAATTAGGTTTTCTTTAAAATTAACAAGAAGGCCTAATTTTATGCCTGTTAGCTTAAGGTAGGTTAGTAATTGCTTATGATGAACTGCTGCAAGCTTTTCTATAGACTTTAACTCAACAATTACCTTTTTATTGACAATTAAATCAGCCTTAAATCCCTGTTCAATTTCTTCATCATCCCAAATAACAGGAATTACTATTTGTCTTTCTACAACTAGCCCACTTTTTTCCAATTCTATTTGTAAAATCCTCTCATAAACCGATTCGAAAAGTCCTGGACCTAACTTTTTGTGTATTCTAAAACAAGCATCAACAATTATTTTTGATATCTCGTTCTCAGACATAACAGAAAACTTTGCGTTCTTAATACTTTGCGGCTTTGCGCCCCTGCCTGCCAGTCATTTGGCAGGTCTGCGTGAAAATTCCTAAAAGTAAATCTCCGCATTAATATTGGCAAATGGTACTCCGCGCGAAATTAGCACATCGCGGGTATCAACAACCATCTCGGCGCTGCCGCAAAGGTAATACTTTTTGGTGGTATCGAGGTTTTGCCAATGCGTAAGAAAGGTCGTAACCCTCCCCTGAAAGTAATCATCCTCAGCGCAACGGGAGCAACACTGAATATAATTACGACCAAGCTTTTCGGTTAGGAAATCGCTATAGTAAAAATATTCGGGGTAGCTAACACCATGAATTAGCGTAGGACTATTCCCTTTCTCCGAAAGAATTCTGGACATAAAAGGTGCTATGCCCGTACCCGCAGCAACGTAAACAGCATCATCGGAATACTGCGTGAACGTTCCAAACGGCTCCGAAACCAGTATCTCATCGCCTTCCCTAAACAGTGGCAAGGCTGGAGAAAGCTCTCCACCCGATTTCTCTGCATAAAGGATATCGACCATATCGGCCTTCTCGGCGCTGGCAATGCTGTATAGCCTTGGGGCAATCTCCTTGTTAATTCCAAGGCCAACAACTTGCCCTGCCTTAAAATCAAAATTCCGACTAAACGAAAGTATGTAAGCCCCCTCTGCAATCTTCTTATGGCTAACAATTCGTTGCTTGGTATATTTTAGCTCGCTCCAACTCTTCATTTCAAAAATTATTTTCATAGTTAACCCTAAAAAAGGATATTGGTTCAAACCAATGGGAAATCAAAAAAAATCATTTCGTATTTCGCCGAAATAAAAACATTTCGTAATATTGCGAAACATCAAATGCATTACCATGACAAAGCCAAATTATACCAATAGGCAAAAAGCGCTAGCTCGCTACTCCAAGGCGCTCAGCCATCCGGCTCGGATAGCAATTATGGAGATACTATCGGAACAAAGCTGCTGCTACAGCGGCGATATTGCACAGGATTTACCAATTGCCCGTAGCACGCTATCGCAGCATTTGAGCGAGCTAAAAGAAGCGGGGCTTATTCAGGGCGAATTTAATCCACCAAAAATTAAGTATTGCATTCGCAAGGAAGGATGGGAAGAGGCGAAGCGGATGATGGGGGAGTTTTTTGAATGATGAAAAAAATAAAGAAAAAAAGAAATAATGAACACTGAATTATGAATGTAGAATTCTGAAGTACAAAAATTCCAAAAACCATGGTTTAAAATGGGAACGGCCCCTGCCAAACCAAAACTTCATCATTCATCATTCGATGTTCAGCGTTCGATGTTCAAAGAAATAATGAACACTGAATAATGAATACCGAATAGCGAAGTAGCGGGAAAGTAGTTGACCAAACAAAAAATGGGAACGGCCCCTGCCAAACCAAAACTTCATCATTCATCATTCGATGTTCAGCGTTCGATGTTCAAAGAAATAATGAACACTGAATAATGAATACCGAATAGCGAAGTAGCGGGAAAGTAGTTGACCAAACAAAAAAATGGGAACGGCCCCTGCCAAACCAAAACTTCATCATTCATCATTCATCATTCATCATTCGATGTTCGGTGTTCGATATTCGATATTCGATATTTAATGAAGCATAACCAATTAACAAAAACGTAAAACTATGGAAATAAAGGTTCTCGGTCCCGGCTGCCCAAAGTGTAAAACACTTGAACAGGCCACACAAAATGCGGTTAGCGAACTTGGCATTGAGGCCAACATTAGCAAAATTGAAGACATTGTACAAATTATGAACTACGGTGTGATGCGCACCCCTGCGCTGGTAATTGATGAGAAGGTTATCTTCTCGGGCAAAGTACCCAGCGTTAGCGAGCTAAAGGAAATCATCACAAAAAACAATTCATAAACTTCCAAACAAATTAAACCATGAGAAGAGTTGCACTATTTCTTTCAATTGCCTCATTGGCAATGATCATGTTGAGCTGCGGAGGCTCAACCGAAAAAAAATCTACAGAAACAGCAAAGACTGAGGTTACCGAAACGGCAAAGGTTATGGTTTACTACTTCCACAGCAAGCAGCGTTGTAAAACCTGTCTGGCCATTCAGGATGTGGCAGCGCAAACAATTGCCGAAAATTTTGCTGAAAATGCAGATGTAAAATTCCTTGAGCTCGACTATACTGAAAAAGCCAACGAGGCCATTTCCACAAAGTACGAGATTGCAGGAAGCAGTCTGATTATTGTTTCGGGTAACGAACACGTAAACCTAACCAGCGCTGCATTTGCAAATGCCGTTAGAAATCCCGACGTGCTAAAGGAAACTATTAGTAACGAGGTAAACAATCGCTTGTAGCCTATGGAGTTTTTACAAAATCTTGTTGACAACTCCCAATTCCCTATACTTACAGCCTTTGCGTTGGGGTTAATGACTGCCATTAGCCCCTGCCCATTGGCTACTAATATCTCGGCCATTGGGTTTATTGGCAAGGATGTGCATAACAGAAGGAGGGTATTTATAAATGGGATAATATATACTCTTGGGCGCGCCATTAGCTACACTGTGCTTGGGGTAATTCTGATACTAATCCTAAGGCAGGGCTCAAGTATCTTTAAAATTCAACGAGTCATAAGCACCTATGGCGAAATGTTTATTGGCCCACTACTCATTGTAATTGGGGTGTTCATGCTCGATCTCATTAAAATAAACCTTAAGGGCTCGGGAAAACTCTCGGCTAAAGCCGAGGAAAGAGCCAGCGGGGGAAGTCACTGGGGAGCATTGCTTCTGGGTATTGTTTTTGCACTGGCCTTTTGTCCGTACAGCGGTGTGCTATTCTTTGGCGGACTTATACCCCTATCGGTTTCATCGGCCTCGGGTTACCTACTGCCCTTCGTTTTTGCCATAGCAACAGGGCTCCCGGTTATTATTTTTTCGTGGATACTGGCCTACAGCGTATCGAGCATTGGTTCGGTTTACAACAAGATAAAGACCTTTGAACTCTGGTTTCGCCGGGTAGTTGCCTTGGTGTTAATTGGGGTTGGAGTTTACTATACAATTGTTGTTTTTTCTTAGGACATTTCGCGCAAAGTTGCAATTAGTTATAAACTACAATAATTTCATAATTATAGCTTTGCGTTCTTGGCGACTTGGCGAGAACAATAAAACAGTTTTAACAAATTTTCATATGGATATTAAAAAAGAGTTTCAAATCCTATTCTGGATTGTATTTTTCTTTGCGCTGGCATTCTTTATTCCCATCGAAAGCACAACGTTCCGCACAGCGGTGGATGCTACCCTTGATTTAACCAAGTGGTATGCACAGGAGCATGTGGTGTTATGCCTACTCCCCGCATTTTTTATTGCGGGTGTAATCTCGGTATTTGTAAGTCAGGGTGCTGTTCTTAAATACTTTGGTGCAAATGCCAAAAAGTGGGTGGCATACACAGTTGCCTCGGTTTCGGGAACCATTCTGGCTGTATGTAGCTGTACAATTCTACCTCTTTTCTCAAGCATCCATAAGCGTGGTGCAGGCTTAGGTCCAGCCGTAGCGTTTTTATACTCTGGCCCTGCCATAAATATTTTAGCAATAATACTAACCGCTCGCATATTAGGTTTTGAGATGGGCGTTGCACGAATTATTGGTGCGGTGGTATTTGCCATTGTTATTGGTAGCATCATGTCGCTAATTTACCGTAAGGAGGAAAAAGCCAAGAAGGAGGAGCAGATGAACATTCAAATGCCTCCCGAAACTCGCCCCATGTGGCAAACATCCTTTCATTTCTTTATCCTTGTGCTAATTCTTGTTTTTGCCAACTGGGGAAAACCTGCAGCTGATGAAACCAGCGGCGCCTGGTATTTTATATGGAGCAATAAGTGGTACATCACCAGCATTTTCGGGTTAGGCTTGGTTTACTCGCTTATAAAGATTTTGAAGATTAAGTGGTGGTGGGTAATATCGGCAGCCGTTGCCACTGGGGTATCAGGTGTGCTTGCTTCAACATACATTGGTGGACCACTGAGCCCACTTGTTCCAATGCTAGTTGCCATTACCGGGCTAAGCATTATTACGCTTCAAAAGGACGATGAGAATAAGGAATGGACGCTGGCCAGCTGGGACTTTGCCAAGCAGATCATGCCATTGCTGGCATTGGGTGTTATTGTTGCTGGTTTTCTGCTGGGTTCAACTCACGATGAGACCAATATCCCAGGCATCATTCCAAGCCATTGGATATCGAACCTAGTTGGAGGTAACTCCATCTTTGCTAACTTTTTTGCCTCCATAGTTGGCGCGTTTATGTACTTTGCCACGCTAACGGAGGTGCCAATAATTCAAGGGCTAATCGCATCGGGAATGGGCAAGGGCCCTGCGCTTGCGCTACTTTTGGCCGGCCCATCGCTCTCGTTGCCCAACCTGCTGGTAATCCGTGGTGTTATGGGTACTAAAAAAACTATGGTTTACCTAGTGCTGGTTGTAATTATGGCCACCATTAGCGGGCTAATTTTTGGAGCGTTGTAATACACACATACATTAACATCCTCTTCTTATCAGGATAAAAAAGGCACTTAGATCAAATTCTAAGTGTCTCTTTTTTTGAAAGTAGCTATAAACATATCGCTTCCCCTTCTGCTCTCATCGATGGCAATGGGGCAAACCGTAACCGAGGTTACATCATACGAAGTTAAACCGATGATAGAAAAACGCAGCAAGCGCCGCTAGGTGATAGTTGATGGCCTTAGCACCTTAATGTTTAACGCTGGGCATATTGCCAATGCTGTAAACATTTATGCATTCAGCAACGAGGCAAGCAATGAGATGGGGTTGTCAAAGGCTGAGGGTGAGCAGTCGATGGCAGCAACCCTAAACACCTGCTTCTATTAAGGGTTAACCCCCGAGAAGGTGAATGACCTTATCCATGTAAAGCTCATCAGCGAGCATGAAGAAAGTATTAGTGAATATATAGCGATAAACTCCTTTCGCTTTTCCAAAAGATCAAGCCATAATTAAGCGTTTAAGCCACGCTATACTATCAAGTGAATTCGACCTAAGAAATTCAACGTCTTTTTGATCTTCTTAGGTCGAATATTTCTTGCTAACTTATCATCCTAGATTTTAACTATCTTTGCACCCACTGGCTATGGAGCAAACCATAAACCGCATACATGCTAGTGGCCCCTGCAACAATCAATATTTACAATAAATGCTTCGTTTAATACTAATTGTTGGAACTGGCGGATTTATAGGAACCGTTGGCCGCTTTCTGCTCTCGCGCCTAATTCACGCCAATACTCTCACCTCGTTCCCTCTGGGAACATTCACCGTAAACATCATCGGCTGCTTGCTAATTGGGATTATCTACGGGGTATCGGGCAGGAGTAATATCATTAGCCCCGATCTGCGGCTATTCCTTACCGTGGGCTTTTGCGGCGGATTCACCTCTTTCTCAACTTTTAGCAGCGAAAATATCTTTCTATTAAGGGATGGTAACTTTATGCTATTTGCTCTATACACCAGCCTTAGCGTGTTTTTATGCCTTGTTGCTGTTTACCTAGGAAACCTTATTACTAAACTATACTAACCTATGGAAACCAAAAGAGAAGCCAAGCATTTGCGAATATTTATTAGCAATACCGATAAGTTTAGGTACTCACCCCTGTACGAGGTAATTGTATTTGCTGCCAAACGCTACGGGATGGCGGGCGTCACCGTACTCAAAGGGGTGATGGGGTACGGGTCGAGCAGCACGGTTAGGTCGATGAAGTTCTGGGAGGTTACCGAGAAATTGCCGTTGGTTATTGAGATAATTGACGAGGCCGATAAGGTGGAAAGCTTTGCCGAAACCATAATGCCCTACTTCGATAAGCTAAAGACGGGTTGCGTAATGACCATTGAAAAGGCTAATATCCTTCTTTACAAAACTGGACAAACGCATTAGGTAATAAAATTTGTTTTGGAAATGATTAAAATTGACATCCCCAACAGAGAGTCAATCCTAGCAGAGCATCTGGTGCTCGACTACAACGGAACCCTTGCCATCGACGGGCAGCTAATTGGTGGGGTAAATACTCTGCTCAACAAGCTGTCAGAGCATCTTTCGGTTCACGTTATTACTGCCGACACTTTTGGAACGGTTAAGGATACTTTTGCCAACACCAATATCAACATACAAATAATTGGCGACAAAGAGCAGGGCAGACAAAAGGCCGATTTTGTTGCCAGCCTAAATCCTCAATCGGTTGTGGCCATTGGTAACGGTGCCAACGATGCGCAAATGCTTAAGCTGGCGGCTCTAGGTATTGCTGTGGTCCAGCCAGAGGGTGTATCAACCCAATCACTGCTGAATGCCGATTTTGTTTGCACAAGTATAGCCGATGCGCTGAATTTACTCCTGAGCCCAAAACGTATTGTGGCAACCCTTCGGGTATAGGCATTAACAATACCCACGGCCAATCTGTTTCTATCATTTAGCACAACCATTTTTGTTTTCGTATCTTTGCAAAAAAATATTATGAACACTACCGATACACCAAACCACCAAACCTTTACCCTTCCCGGGGTTAGCCATATTGGCTCTTACGCAGCCGCCGATGCCATTGCAAACCTTAACGCACTTATTGTTGATGTGAGGGAAAACGATGAGCTCGATATTATCAAGTTCGACTCAACCGAGGTAATCCATCTGCCCATGTCGGTAATTGCCGATAGGTATGGCGAGCTGCCCAAGGACCGCCCGCTTATTATTGCCTGCAACAACGGGGTGCGAAGCGTTAAAGCCGTGAACCTGCTGAACTACCAAGGGTACAATAACGCCAGCAACCTCGATGGGGGCATTTTGCAGTGGAACCGTGATGGGCTTCCGCTTATCCTTCGTCAGGATTTAATTGATGATGCCGAGCACTGCGGAAGCCACAATCAGTCGGGCGGATGTGGTGGATGCAGCTGCGGATGCTAGTGAACGATAAGAGCATAATGTTAATGATGCATACCAAATGGCTGCAGCTTACATAACCGCTAAGTTCTCAGCCATTCAATCATTCAATTAATCAACCAACCTGCCCGCCCCTGGCGGGTCAATCAATCATCCAATCATTTTAAAATGCCTACATTCTACTGTAAATCGTGCGATTTAAAATTCGAGGCTGAGGGCACTAAACAGGAGTGGATCGACCCAACCTTTGGCCCCTGCAGCAAGCTAACCGCTCCTTGCCCAACCAATGGGGAGGAGTGTAGCGAATACCGGCCACCCAAGCAATCAAAAGAATCTGCAATGCCTAGCGCCCCTGCGTGCGGTATGCAGGGAGGATGCTGTGGTTGTGGAGGGTAAGAAACTAGGAATAATGAATAACGAATAACGAATGTCGAATAATGAATATCGAATAGCGAAGGATTAGCATTCCAAGGACAAATGAACAATGTGACGATGACCATTCCAATGCAAGCCTTCATCATTCATCATTCGGTGTTCAGCGTTCGATGTTCAAAAAAATAATGAACACTGAATAATGAATGTAGAATTCTGAAGTACAGAAATTCCCGAGGACGAGGCTTCAAATGGGAACAGCCTTGCCAATCCAAAACTTCATCATTCATCATTCGATGTTCAGCGTTCGATGTTCAAAGGAATAACGAACACTGAATTATGAACACTGAATAATGAACACTGAATAATGAATGTTGAATTCTGAAGTACAGAAATTCCCGAGGACGAGGCTTCAAATGGGAACAGCCTTGCCAATCCAAAACTTCATCATTCATCATTCGATGTTCAGCGTTCGATGTTCAAAGGAATAATGAACACTGAATTATGAATTTCGAATTTCGAGGGGATGGGAAAACGATTGGCCAATGCACAAGAAGGCAACGATCATTCCAATCCCAGCCTTCATCATTCATCATTCGGTGTTCAGCGTTAAATATTCAAAGGAATAATGAACACTGAATTATGAATTCCGAATTACGAGGGGATGGGAAAACGATTGGCCAATGCACAAGAAGGCAACGATCATTCCAATCCCAGCCTTCATCATTCATCATTCGCTGTTCAGCGCTCGAGATTCAAAGGAATAACGAACACTGAATAATGAATGTAGAATTCTGAAGTACAGAAATTCCCGAGGACGAGGCTTCAAATGGGAACAGCCTTGCCAATCCAAAACTTCATCATTCATCATTCGATGTTCAGCGTTCGATGTTCAAAGGAATAATGAACACTGAATTATGAATTCCGAATTTCGAGGGGATGGGAAAACGATTGGCCAATGCACAAGAAGGCAACGACCATTACAATCCAAAACTTCATCATTCATCATTCGATGTTCAGCGTTCGATGTTCAAAGGAATAACGAACACTGAATTATGAACACCGAACACCGAAGGATGAGGAGACCAAGGACAAGCGAACAATGTGACGATGACCATTCCAATCCAAGCCTTCATCATTCATCATTCGCTGTTCAGCGTTCGATGTTCAAAGGAATAACGAACACTGAATTATGAACACCGAACACCGAAGGATGAGGAGACCAAGGACAAGCGAACAATCTGACGATGACCATTCCAATCCCAGCCTTCATCATTCATCATTCATCATTCGGTGTTCAGCGTTCGAGATCCAACATTAAAATCAAGTACAACCAACTAATAATTTGTAAACTATGGAAATAAAGGTTCTCGGTCCCGGTTGCCCAAACTGCTTACGACTCGAAGCTATGTGTCGTGAGGTTGTGACTGAGCTTGGCATAGATGCCAAGATTGAAAAGATAACCGACATAAACCTTTTCCCCAGCTACGGCGTGTGGCTTACGCCTGGACTAATAATCAATGGGCAGCTGAAAATCCAAGGGAAAATGCCTACACCAGCCACCCTAAAGGGTTGGATTAAGAGTGCAACGTAATGGATAAAGCCAAAAAGCAACAATTTGAAGCGCTTATCGCCAGCGAAATAGAGAAAACGCTAAAGGTAATTGAGGACTTTAAACAGATGTCGCAGCCCGTGGCGCCCGACAATGCAATAGGGCGTGTGTCGCGTATGGATGCCATAAACAACAAAGCAGTTGCAGACGCGGGCCTAAGGCAGGCCGAGGATAAGCTCAAGAAGTTAAACTTTGCCCTTGGCAAGATCAACTCCGATGAGTTTGGCGTTTGCCGCCGCTGTGGTGGCGATATCCCATTGGGCAGATTAGCGCTTATGCCCCAAAGCTTATTCTGTGTGAAATGTGCAAAATAGACTGCTTATGAAAAACTTTTTTGAAGGGTATGGATTTACTATTGATGGCATGCTACACCTCTCGCCTCGCGAAGCCAATGAGCTATGTCAAAAGGGTGCCATTCTACTTGATCTCCGTCTTGAACTCCTCCTAAAGAACAAGCTTTTTGATGTGCCTGAATGCCTTTACTGCCATGACAACCTGCATTCCCGTACACTCATAACGAGGCGACGGTATCCGGCGGTAGCACATCCATATCCTTGAATAGCTGCCTTTGCTTCTGAAGTACCTCGCC
>Ga0334887_1003955_pt1 | contig 14016 bp, 10 predicted proteins | sample GraSluR1_MG_10_FD_207217 | JGI IMG/M metagenome (GOLD analysis project Ga0334887, IMG submission 207217) | Sludge microbial communities from methane-producing bioreactor in Wageningen University, Netherlands - Granular Sludge_18_07-R1 | ecosystem: Engineered > Bioreactor > Anaerobic >...
AAATGAAACCGCGTTTACGTAAAGGTAATTACCTTATAAAATCGAACTTTAATATCGTTGAAATAGTGGAAGTACTTGAGGGGAAAACAAAAAAAACCCTGCTTCCCGAAGACTCATGGATCTTATATAATTTCTATGGCCAGGAATGCATCAGGCTGAATGCAAGTGCCGGATATATTATTGACCTCTGTGATGGAGCAAAATCGATAGAACAGATTTCAGTAGAATATTCAAAATTCTTTAAATCAAATATTGACAGCGCAAAAGAGGTTGTCCTGGACTTTTTTAACGATTTCAGGATAAATCGTTTGCTTGACTTCAACGAGTAGCGATATTAACTTGCCGGAAGGTAATCGCATATAATCACCTCCGTACAAATCCGGGCAACATTTCCTCATCGTAGCAGACTAACGGATGCGGTATTTCATACACCCGCAGTGCTTCTGATTTATTCTCAAAATCAAGTGTCTGTATTTTGATCTTTTCTTTCAGCATTACTCTTAAGGGAAGATCCTTTGCGAAGGAGACCGGATTGGTCCAGGTTGACCGGTATCGCCCGGAATATTTAATTCCGTACCTTTCAGGATACATGTACATATCCGTTCCCGGCAAAATCTGTAAAGTGTTGATTAAGACTCTGCCATTGAGTTTGTACCTCTTTACAAAATTGTAAATCCTTTCTGTATTTTTCAGGTTGTCTCCCGGCAGTCCCAGTATGAATGACACATCGACAGTAATACCCTCATCCATCAACAGTTTCACCATCCTGACAGCCCTGTTTGCCTGAAATCCCTTTTTAATCTTCTTCAAAACCTCATCGTCAAGTGACTCGATCCCGAAAAACACTCCTTTGCATCCAGCACTGCTCATCAATTTGACAAGTTCGGGGGTCAGTGTATCTGCCCTTGCACTGCATCCCCAGTTGATATCAAGCTTACGGCGTATAATTTCGTGACAGATCGTCCTTATTCTCTCTCTGTCAACAGTAAAAGTGTCATCGACAAAACTGAAGTTTTCAGGGTTATACCTGTTTTTTAAGTATTCAAGCTCATCAACAGTTTTTACAGGATCTCTTTTCCGGTATCTCTTGCCATGCATAACCGAGGTAGAGCAAAAAGCACATTGAAACGGGCAACCCCGGCTGGTAAGTACCGGCAGTTCATTTGACTGATTTAAATAATCCCTGATATCCGGCAGAACAACTCTGTCAAAAGCAGGATAGGGCAGTTCATCAAGTTGATCAATCCTCTCCCGCGGAGGAGTAACGGCGACTGTTCCATTCTTCCGGAAAGCGACACCATTAATACAGGAAAACCCATCAACAGAGTTACTTTTTGACCATTCTCTGCATAACTCGCAGAGCGTTACTTCTCCCTCACCAATTACGACTGCATCAATTTCCTTTACATTTCTCAGAATTTCGTCATACATGAAAGTGGCATGTACTCCGCCCATAATTACAAGTGATTTCCCCAGGATCGTCTTAACCGTGCGGGCAGTATCATAAGCCTCATTCTGATTTGGGGTCATACAACTGATCCCCACTATATCAGGACGATAGTCTATAAGTATCTTTTTGAATCTTTCCCTGCTACCATACCTGATATCGGCGATTATAACATCAATGTTTTTTGAAACCAGATATGAGGCCAGGTAACCAAGTCCAAGGGGAAAAGGAGCAGACGTAACTTTCTTCAGGTGTTCATATGCGGCAAAAACCAGCAATACTCTCATAACTTATACCCTCTCCTGACAGTAATCAGGTTTAATCTCTTCAATAAGAAGAGAAACCTTATCGAATCATCAGCTGCTTTCTCACGGTCATATTTTGAATTTGCCTTCACCATCTCTTTTAAAATATCAAGGAAAGTATTTTCCCCGTTGCACAGCTGGCAGAACTGTTTTGCAGCCTTATTCAAATACAGAGGTGTATCCCATTCAGGATAGTATAGGCAGGCCCACCTCTTTTCAAGAAACCAATATTTCTTTTTCCTGATAACAGGAACCCTGTGAAGCAACTCGGCTAAATTTGCCTCGTACGGATTGGACCCCAATGAAAGTACAATACCTCCGTCGTCTCCAACAGTCACTTCCAATGAATTACGGCTGGGAACAGATGGTATACAGAATGAAGCAATTTTGGGAGGATTATATCCTTTGGCTGACTGAATTTGCATTTTTTAAAATTGACCAATAAACCAATTAAATCCAAAAGTTATCTGTTGATCTTATTAATTATTGTTACATAATAAAAATACAAATTTTGAATCAATACTGCAAAATCAGGTGGCTGAAGTCACTTCACGCTTAAAACACTTGACCATCCCCTGACGGTTGCAGGTGAGATTTGTTATCATGCAGATTAATTTTTTTGAACCTCTGACTGGCCAAAAGTGGTTAGAATTTTCAGCTTTTTCGCGTCTGCGGCTAATTATATTTTGTTACAGATGCAAAGAAATTTCGTCCTGTCACCGTTGCCTCGGTTTTAATGAAATGCGTAATCAATCTTGATCATGAAGCTGTTCCGCGGGAAGGTCCTGAAGAGCTCTGAAATCTGTCCTCCAAAGGATTGCTTGTATAATGAATCACCCCATGGAGCAAGCGGATTCAATACATCATCCTTATTTCGGGAATGGCTCCAGACTAAATAAATGGCTGATCCGGGCCTGTATTCCCATCGTGTCACAAAATTGGAATGCAGGTTTTTATAGTTGAAATCCCTCCTTTTGGGATATTCCGGGAAAGGAACCATCCTGTCGGGATTAGTGAGGATGCTGAAATTGTCGTACCTTCCTTTTGCCGTGAAAAGTTGCGAATAGAGCTGCATCGAAAATTTGCTGGTTAAAGTAAGCGAGGCCCTCACCGTAAAGTCCAGCGATCTTGTATCGCGCGTCCCGAATACCGGTACATAATACTTATCAGGCTGATATTCTTTTACGTCTGTGAGAATCCCGGTAAGCGTCCCGTTGTCATCGAAAGCAGTGAAATCAGTTTCGCTGAGGTTCTCAGGTGAGGTCGATTCATTGCCTATTTTCCAGCTGGTATTATCCATAAAGAACGTTTCGTTCGATGCCCATGCAGTTCTGTTATTCTCCCAGGAGCCTTTTATGTTTGCCATTAATGACACTTTTGTACCTGGATTTACTGTTCCCTGAAAATCTATAAGGTATTCGGAACCTTTATTGTCATATTTCCTGACTGATGCTTTCGGAGTTATTTTCCACTTCTTTCTGTCATCACTTGAAACCTCTCCTGATATTTCGGCGCCCCTTGGCCTTGCCCAAACCCAAAGGCCTCTTGTCTCCCACAGATCATATCCCCCGAAAGGATCAAGCAGCCTGGTGCCGGTCGTGATCTGTCTGAATTTTTTTGTTGTAAAAGTTGCCCTGATATTTGTTGCGCTTCCCATGTCATAAAGCTCGAGAATCGAAAGTCTTCTTTCATATTGGACACTGATTTCTCCCCTCTGGAAACTCCCGAATTCCCTGCCTCCATTGAGTTTGTATTTGATGCTTGCCCATATCTGGTACCAGTTTTGTTCAAATGTTATCCATCCGATATCGTTGGGATTATACTGATCGGTAAACATCAGGAATGCCAGGTGTCCGTCTAAAAGTCCCTGTCTCTTCCGCAGCAAAAGACTGCCCATCATGCCTGACTGGTCCTTTACTCCCTCCACCAGGGAATTTCTATCGGCAAATGCTGCAATTCCTTCAAATCCCCATTTATTGTCGTTAAATCTTAAATCCCAGTCCACTCCGCCTGTAAGGCTCTGCCATCCGGTTCCCTCTCCTGCAGGACTGTAATAATAGGTTAGAATTCCTCCTGCCGATGAATATTCCCTTATTCTCTGGCTTGCGCGAAATACGGCATAATTATTTGAGGGATTAAAATTTTCTCCGGCAGTAACCCCCATAAGGCCAAATGATAAGTCTTTCTCAGTTCGTCCGGACAGTTTCAAAGCTGCAATGATGGGCTCATCAGCACCAAAACGTCTCGAATAAAAAAGCCTGCTCAATCCGATGCCGAATTTAAAAATGTCGGCACCTTCAAGGAAAAAAGGCCGTTTTTCCGGGAACAGGGTCTGGAAGGCTGTGAGATTAAGAACTGCAGGGTCAGCTTCAACCTGTCCGAAATCAGGTCTTATCGTTGCATCAAGTATAACGTTGGGCCCGATCCCGATCTTTATATCGCCCCCGGCATTGCCTTTCAATCTGTGATCAGCCTCTCGGGGGACATTTTCATTTTCGAAGATGTCAAGACCTGCAAGGATATATGGCCGCACCTGAACGTTAAGCCTTGGGTCAATCCCTCTGATTTCAGTAATTTTCCCATAACCTGATACAAGGTTATTCCTTCTGTTACGCGGAATATAAGGCCATTCAGAAACTTCACCCGATTTCGGGATCCGCCTTAAGAAATAAACACACCATGTCTGCACCTCCTTTCTTGAATACCTGAGCATGTTGTAAGGTATCCTCATTTCTGCAGCCCAGCCCTCATCAGTTATACTCACCCCTGAATACCATATAGCATCCCACGAAACATCAAGACCTGCGGGGAGCAATGGGTTCATTTCCCTGGAACTGACCCTCCTGCTGTCATCCTGCTGCCCGTCAAGCTGTACTCCTGCAGCATTGACGGCAAAAGTGAAAGCAGTCTTGCTGCTGTTGTACGAATCGATCGATACCATGAACCAGTCAGCCCTGTTATACTCGTCCCGGCGTCCCAAATTATTCTCAATATTTTCCCTGTTATCATACAGCATTGCACCAACGTACAGATCGTCCTTTCCAAAGAGGATCCTGACCACAGTTTTGTAGTTCGATTCTTCACCTTCGGCTGGTTCATATTGAATAAAATCAGATACTGCCCTGGCATCCTTCCAGGCTTCTTCATTCAGGTTTCCGTCGATTACAATGTCAAAATTTGTAACGGAGGCTGTAAACGATCCGCTCTCCTGTGAGAAAAGCCCAGTGTGAAAAGCCAGGATGCTGAATACCAGCGTGAGGATAATTATCTTAAACATACGATGCTCTGTCAATCGCTCCCAATATAATAAATTTAACAGAAGTTACTGTCATTAACTCCTTGAGCCGGCTGGCTTGAAAGTGTTTCCCGGGATTGTTAGGGTCGGCGGATATTTCAGTTTGGCTTATTCAAAAGAGCCGGGGATTGATTTTTCATAAACCAGCCGGGCAGCGTACAGATCAAATATCGCGCTGCCCACTGTTTTGAAGAATCTGGTTTTGTCGCCTGACAGAGATATATCTTTCTTAATAAGCGAACCAAGTGAATATATTTTCTCTCTTTTGATAAGGTTCATTTGCAGCGGGTAAATAAGGTCGCCGCTCTCACTAAGTCCTTGAAGTGTATCTGTAAATATCTGTCCGGTGCATCTGAAAAAAGTATCAGGATATTCCCTATATTCGGGTTTATAGGAGCCGATCCCGATAAAGGTTTTGTTAAGAAACAGGTCCGGATTTTCCGGAAAAACCGGATATTTTGAATTGGTTGCTGTTATTATGACCGAAGATTCGACGCAGACACCAGCCGGATTATTCATTTTTCTTATCCCGATATCAGGCAGCAGCTGTTTTAATTCATTTTCAAATCCGGACATCGCTGTCACTGACATGTCATAGATGTGAATTTTCTTTATTGGTCTTACACTGCAGGCAAAAACAGCCTGCCGGATACCCTGGATCCCTGTTCCGATAATCCCCAGGCTGTGAATGTTTTCATCAGTAAGATATTTAATCCCAAGGGCGCTTACTGCCGCTGTCCGGTAAGTGGTCAATGTGGTTCCGTCGATTATGGCCAGGGGTTCTCCTGTTACGGAACTGTTCAGCACTACGGTCCCGAATATTGAAGGAAGATCCTTCTCCCTGTTTCCCGGACAAAATGAGACCAGTTTTGTTGACCAGTACCTGTCGTCAATACATGGCATAATAAGGAATGTATCATCGCCCTTATCGAGGTGTGACCTTTGAGGCACCATTACATCTTCAGACAGGCTTTTAAGGATCGCCTGTTCCATTGCTTCTGTCCATTCTGACAGAGACGCTGCATTTTCCACGGCTAGACGGTCAATGATTCTCATAACAACTATTTTAATGATCCGTTTTTCTTCAGTTGTTCAAATATTTTCTTTGAGGCGGGAGTCTGAGACAATCCCCCAAGCCCGGTACAACATAACGTACGCGGCAATTCATCCCCAACAGATTTCATTGCTTCAATAACCTCATCCAGCGGAACTACAGGATCGAATCCTGCAATGCTCATATTTGCGCAGCCAAGTGCATTGGTTGCAGCAAGAATGTTCTTGCCAAGGCATGGTACCTCTACCCGGTCAGCTACCGGATCGCAGATCATGCCCAGGCAGTTCTGAAGGGCCATCGATGCTGCATTTACAGCCTGTTCCGCATTTCCGCCCATTAGCTGAACAAGTCCCGATGCCGCCATTGCCGATGCCGCCCCGCATTCAACCTGGCAGCCCCCCTCCTCGGCTGCAAATGTGTACCTGTCTGCAATAAAAACCCCGATCAGCCCGGCTGCAAGGAATGCTTTTATGAGTTCGTCATTTCCTATGTCCAGATATTCTGCAGCAGCGAACAGAGCTCCCCCCAGAGCGCCGCATGAACCTGCAGTAGGAGCAGCCACAATTGGCTCCATCGAGCTTTTTGATTCCATTATCGCTGTTACAAATGTTATTATTGTGTTAAGTGGCGACCGGATGATTATACCAGATCTTTCTGCTTCTCTTATAAGGTGTGACTGATGCCCGAGTATCCTGTCAGGATACGAATTGTCCTTCAATCCATTTGTAATTGAATTTCTTACATGACTTACAATATCTTTCATTAATGATGTTACTTCTGACGGATCCATACCTGCATATATGCTTTCGTACCTGGCCGCCAGATCCGCAAGGTCCAGGTTTTCGCTTTTTGCCGTCCTGAGCATCCCTTCAGGTGTCGTGAAAGGCATAGCAATCCCTTCTACAGGCATAACGGGCAAAACCGGATCAGCATGCCTGATCCAGATTATTCCGGGATCCTTCAGAAATCTATCTGCAAGACTTCTCCCATTCACTCTTGATTTGATTCTGAGAAGAAACTGATTTTGCGATTCAATTACAGATAATGAAACTTTCCTGTTTTCACTACTGATGCTTTCAACTATCCTTTTAATCCTTTCCCCGGATCCGGAGTTGAAACAGGCGAGTGTTTCATAGCAATCTCCTTTCATTTAAAGAGTGAATTCATTGAAGCTTACTATCTCAATCATCCCTCCGCCGGTTGAAATTGCCATTATCTCATATTTCTGATTATCTTTCGTCTCAACCAGTATTTTGTAGGTATTCGGATGGAATGCCTTATAATCGGTTATTCTGAAATCAATGCTGAAGCTATGCCTTTCAGGCAGAGATCTGTAACAGATGACCTCGGGATCGAGAATGCTGATACCGGCTAATCCTACGATAAGTCCCATAGCGCTTCCCTGTCCTTCATAAGTTGTTGCCAGAGAGCCGTTCCGGTCAAACTCAACTATAACACGGCTCCCTCCGACAGGGATTAACTGTTGCACAATGGCACCAATCCGGTGCGATGCAGCTGTGTGCGAGCTTGAGGGTCCCCGCATAACCGGACCTATCACATCATTAAAAATACCGGCTTTCATCAGATCTGTAAATAATTTTTAATCAGTGAATAAATATTCTTAAATTCATTCGTATTTATCATATTTATTATATTGGTCGAATGGAACTTGAATGAAACATAATATTGAAGTCTTTAGTGAGCTTTTACTCATGCAAGTCTCAATTCATAAAAGTAAGTTAAAAATGGGCAGATCACATTATCCCTCGATTATTATCCGGGGGAAGAGCAGCAGAACTGACATCTGCCTGCTTCTCCTGGTATTTGCATTTGTCTCTAACTGCAATATTTCAGGTCAGGATGCAGATATCTCATCTTCGATAGAAAACAGGTCTTTTAATCCTGCTGAAATGTTATGGTATACAGCTCCGGCTGGTAAATGGGAAGAAGCTCTCCCTGTGGGTAACGGAAGGCTGGGTGCCATGGTCTTCGGGAAAACGGATGAGGAGAGGATCCAGCTGAACGAGGATACCTACTGGACAGGGGGACCTTATTCCACTGTGGTTAAAGGCGGGAGCAAAGTACTTCAACAAATTCAGGAGCTGATCTTTTCAGGAGATATCATCGGAGCGCATAAGCTTTTCGGGAGAAACCTGATGGGATATCCCGTGGAACAGCAGAAATACCAGTCACTGGGTAATCTGGTGATCAGGCTGGAGAACACAGGTGAAGTGAGCGGATACCGGAGGTGGCTCGACCTTGGCAGTGGTGTCGCCGGTGTGGAGTATAACATAAACGGAGTTGCCTTCCGAAGGGAAGTCTTCTCATCCTTCCCCGACCAGGTAATCGTGGTCAGGCTTACGGCAGACAAGCCTGGATCACTTTCATTTACAGCAAGCCTGCGGGGAGTGCGCAACAGCCAGATGTCCAACTATGCCACCGATTATTTCAGAATGGATGGTTACGGAACCGACCAGTTGATCCTGTACGGAAAATCTGCCGATTACCTTGGGATTACAGGCATGTTAAAGTATGAAGCCAGACTGAAAGCAGTTACCCAGGGAGGAAAAATGCACATCGATGATACAGATCTGATAATCGAAAATGCTGATGCAGTAACACTGTATATAGTAGCTGCAACCAGCTTTAAAAACTATAAGGATGTAAGTGCGGATGAGCACGGGAGAGTGGAGGATTATCTGTCCGGGATTTCATCGCAAAGCTATAGTGAGATACGTGCTTCGGCGATTGATGACTATAAAAAACTGTTTGACAGGGTAGAACTTAAGCTTCCTGTAACAGAAAACTCTTACCTCCCGACAGATATCAGGATGAAAGAGATCCAGGATTCATCCGATCCGGCCCTGGCAGCTTTATGCTATCAGTTTGGCAGGTACCTCATGATCTCCTCTTCACGTCCCGGAACTCAGCCTGCGAACCTCCAGGGCATATGGAACCAGGATATGAATCCTTCGTGGGACTCAAAATATACAACAAACATTAACACGGAGATGAATTACTGGCCTGTTGAAACAGCGAATCTGTCTGAATGTGCCGAACCTCTGATAAAGATGGTCAGTGAGCTTACTGATCAGGGATCACAGGTTGCCCGTGAACATTATGGCGCCGGGGGGTGGGTTTTTCATCAGAACACTGATATCTGGCGTGTTGCTGCCCCGATGGATGGTCCGACCTGGGGTACATTCACTGTAGGCGGCGCCTGGCTCTGTACGCATCTCTGGGAACACTATCTGTTCAATCCTGATATGGAGTACCTGAAAGAGATTTATCCGGTGATCAAAGGTTCAGTTGAATTCTTTATGGATTTCCTGGTTCCCGATCCGACCGGCAGGTGGCTGGTCACAAATCCTTCGACCTCTCCGGAGAATCCCCCTAAAGGGCCGGGATACCGGTATTTTTTCGATGAGGTTACGGCTATGTATTATTTCACGACAATATGTTACGGTTCATCTATCGATATGCAGATACTGAAGGATCTTTTCGGATACTACTGCCGGGCATCCGAAATACTGGGAGCTGGCAGTGAATTCTCAGTCAGGGTTGCGGATGCTGCCAGGCGCTTGGTGCCACCACGGGCAGGCAGGGATGGTTCGCTTCAGGAATGGACACTCGACATGGAACAGCTCGAAAAAGAACACAGGCATTTTTCGCACATGTATGGTTTATATCCGGGGAATGTTATTTCAGCAAAGAAGACACCTGAACTGATTGATGCATGCAGGAAGGTTCTGGAGCAGAGGGGTGATGGCGGGACCGGATTTTCCAGGGCATGGAAGATGGCACTGTGGGCCAGGCTGTATGACGGCGAAAGGGGAAACAGTATCTTCAAGGGATATCTAAAGGATCAGGCTTACCCCCAGCTTTTTGCAAAATGTTTTACACCACTTCAGGTTGACGGTTCATTCGGTGTCACCGCAGCAATAACCGAGATGCTTATCCAGTCGCACGAAGGGGTAATTGATCTTCTTCCATCCATTCCGGCTGAATGGAGTGATGGAAGTTTTAAAGGTGTATGTGGCCGTGGCGGTTTTGAAGTTTCTATGGAGTGGAAAAATGGAAATATTACAAAACTGTCGGTTCTTTCAAAAGCAGGAGAAGTATGTACGATAAATCCCGGAGCAAGGGTAAAAGTTACCTCGGGTGGCAGGAAAACGGATTTTAAGGTGTTCAATAACGGATCTGTAAGATTCAGCACCGTCAAAAGTGCCAGATATGACCTTGAATTTGAATAGCATAGAGACGTTGCATGCAGTAGAGACGTTGCATGCAACGTCTCTACTGAGAACACATTTCCTGGAAAATGAAATAAAATTGACTTTGGTGTAAATTAGGTGTAAATTTGATAATGAAATCAAAATACCCTTTGGGATTTTGCTTTTATACACAGATTTATCATAAATCAGGATAAAAATTCTTCTCTGGCATTTGGATATACATTGCACATATAACCGATCTGTCATTGAGAAATTATTACCTCATCGTCCGCCATTTCTAATGGTAGACTCGATCTCTTCCTACAAAGGTGGCCAAAATCCTTCTATGACTGCAAATTTTACAGTAACTGACAAGGAGCCGGCATACTCCGATAATGAAAGCGGAAGTCATTTGCCATCAATATATATTATTGAAGGTTTGGGTCAATGTTGTAATCTTGTAATCATCATATCTGCTCTGGAGCATGGATTGATAAAAGCAGGTCTGAGAATCAAAACGATGGATGATGTGCTAAAAGGGCTTATGTATGACGAACCTGATGAGATAACAAGAACTTTAAAAGGCATTCTTCATCAGCGACTGATGGAACCTTATTCAAATGTTGGATTTCTGGGGTCAGCAGATATGGAAATTACAGGGCGTGCCAGGTATGGCCAGGAAATTTCTTATGAAGTCCGGCAGAACCAGGCATACGGGTCACTTTATCATTCAACGGGCAAAGCTTTCGTAAACAATAATCTTATTGCCCGCGGCACTTTGGTCAGTGCAGGCAGATAAGAATAAAACCATTATTTTTAGTTTACCATCAGTATCATTAAAAACTAAGTTGTGAATTTAAGCCCTGCGCAGGAAATAGCAGGTAACGTATCAGAATTATTGTTACTTATCGGTGACAATAAGATGAATTTCTTAAAGAAAGTGCAGTTGATATGTTTTAATCATTACCAAAATGAAACGAAGAGGATTTATTAAAACCGGATTGGTTACCATGGCCGGAGGTGCATCAAGCCCTCTTGCTGTTGGAGAGATCATCGCACCACTGGGGGAAAATATCAGCCATATTGAAATGGAGAATTTTACCGGTGAGGTGGATGCAGGCATGGATCTTATCGCCCATTCAGGCGGAAATTATCTTAAAAACCTGGTGCCGCAGGTTCCAACTGAGGATGAGCAAAATTATTTCAGGTCAAGTTTGCGAAGCCTGTTACTTACCGGGAATTTTGGTGATCTCCCGATAAAAGGCCAGGTACATCCCTGGATGCAGAAGCGAATGATTTATTCTGCTCCTGAGATCAATTACACTGTCTCGACTTCGTTAGACATTTTAAGAAGTATGTCAGACATAACCAAAGAAGAGATAAGAGGTGCGCTTATTGATGATCCTGGATTAGGAGATCGCATCCTTGAGTCTCTGGATCTTGATGCCAGATCCATAGGAGTTCATTCTGCCCGAAGAAGACAGATGAGGGTTATGGGAAAACGAATTATCCGGCGGTTGAGACATTCGCCGGAAATGTTTATCGATGAGTACGTAAAAAAGGCTGAAAAGCTTATGGCAGCAAACAATTCTGATGAAGCATTGGAACGTCTTTTTGTATCGCAGATGGGAGAGAATGAATATTCAGCCCGCAGGATTGAGGCTGAAAAAGCTGCACTTCAATGGATAGAATTGGGTATCCCTGACAGCCCCATTGCTTATAATCCGGTTGTGACTTTTCAGGAGATCAGTAAGCCATCAGATGAAAAGCTGAATTTAAAAAAGAGAAGAGGGTTAAGGCTGTTGGGTATTGGTTTTGTTCTAACGGCAGCAGGCCTGACAATTATAGCATTATCCGGAGGTTCAGGTATATATGTGCTTGGTGCTGTCCTGGGAATAACAATAGGACCTATTTTGATCCTGAGCGCAATAATAGTCCTTATTGTACAGGCATTAAAATCCGGGAAATCCGATTTATGAAAGTAGTGATAACCGGGCTGGGAGCTTATTGCGCTCTCGGAAGTTGTGTAAAGGAGCTCTGGGATGCCATTGAAGAAGGCAAATGCGGTATCGGTCCGATAAAAAGATTTGATACTGCTCTTTTTGATACCGGAATAGGCGGTGTAATACCGGGAGATGACAATTCTGAATCAGACGAAAAACGTTTATTATCGTATGCACTAAAAGCTGCAAATGAGGCTTTAAATAATGCTCATATCTCTGATAACAGCATTGTTTCACTGGTGCTCGGAACATCCAATGGTATAATGGGCAGAGACATTAATGAAATAAGTTATAATCTGGCTGATGAGTTAAATCTCGGTGGTTTCATAATCACAGTTTCTACCGCCTGTACTTCCTCATCCCATGCCATTGGATTTGCTGCCGACCTGCTTCACAGGGGAAGTGCCAGAGTAGTGATTGCAGGAGGAGCTGATCTTCTGACAAGGGATGTCTTTGCAGGATTTCACAGCCTGGGACTACTGTCAAAAACACCCTGCTCGCCTTTTAGCAGTTCCCCGGGTACTACGCTGGGAGAAGGTGCTGCTTTCCTGGTCATGGAATCTGAAGAGACTTCAAGACACAGAGGTGTTCATGCACAGGCTCTGTTTATGGGATATGGGATATCTGCGGATGCTTTTCACGACACCCGGCCGGATCCGGGCGGCTCCGGAATCAGCAGGGCTATAATCAATGCATTGGGAAGTAGTGGCCTGAAACCCGGTGATATTGATTATATAAATGCACACGGGACAGGTACCGCAGCCAATGATTCATCTGAGTGGAGAGGCATACAAAGCGCACTTTCAGATCATTCCAATAAATTACCAATCAGTTCAAGCAAGAGTTACTATGGACATACACAGGGCGCAGCCGGTGCCCTGGAAGCAATTACCACCATTACAGCCATGCAGCATAATGTTATACCACCAACGCTGAATTATACCAGGCCCCGTCCATTTTCTCCGGTTGATCCTGTTGCAGGCACCCGGCCACGTCCATATAACACAAGATTTGCGTTAAGTACCAATTCCGGATTTGGCGGTGTCAATACAGCATTGGTGTTTGGCAGAAAGGACGAGGCTTACAAGCCCCTATCGACAACTCAAAGATCATTATCTGTTGTGGGATATGGCCTTAACCTGGAAGAAGATTATATCAACAGGTTTATTCCTTATGATGATCTTCGGAGCACCGACATGTCCGCTAAGCTCCTTGCTGGCGTAGTCGCAATGATTCTGAATGATGCAGGAATAGAGTTCAGGTCTGATGAATGCGATAAAATCGGACTATTTGTTGGACAGGATCATCTTTCCGATGAAAGCCTGAAGGCTCTTGATAAAAGCATCAGTGAAAGGGGAATAAGGCATCTTTCAGCATCTGCCTTCACCCGGCTGGTCATTAACTATCCTGCCGGAGTCTGCTGCAGACTGTTTGGGTTTAAAGGTCCTGTTGCAGCAATCTCAGCCAAACCTGACAGCGGAATGGCTGCTCTGTATCTGGGTGCTGATAACCTTGCCCGGAGAAATGATACTGATTTGATGATTATTGCATCTGTTGATGATCATAAACATGGGAAAGATAAATCTGCCGGCGCAGTCGGTCTTTTGCTCAGGGCCGGGGATGAAAGATCACCAATCCGCCTCACAGGGTGGTCATTGTCGCGGAAGTCTGACAAAGGGACTGAAGAAGCATTGAAAA
>Ga0334887_1003957_pt1 | contig 14011 bp, 29 predicted proteins | sample GraSluR1_MG_10_FD_207217 | JGI IMG/M metagenome (GOLD analysis project Ga0334887, IMG submission 207217) | Sludge microbial communities from methane-producing bioreactor in Wageningen University, Netherlands - Granular Sludge_18_07-R1 | ecosystem: Engineered > Bioreactor > Anaerobic >...
AGTAATATCTTGTAAAAGTTCTATTCTCATTTTCTCACCGAAACTTATTTATAAGATTGAATCGTATATGTGTATATGGGAAAATTATTAGATACTGCTATTAAAATAGCTGTAGATGCTCATGCCGGGCAATATGATAGAATTGGATTACCTGCTATATATCATCCGATGCGCGTTATGATGCGTATAGAAATTCCTGAAAATTATTCAGATTTGGACATAGATATACTACGCGCAACGGCAATCCTGCATGATGTTCTGGAAGATTCAGATTTGTCTCCAGATATTATTAGAGAAATATTATATAAATCTTCTGGATATCCGTATTGGACAGTGAATAAAGTTGTTTCAGATGTGCAAATGCTCACTCGTACAGAAGACGAATCTTACGAGAATTATATAAATCGTATTAAAGAATCTTCAGATAATGCTATTAATATAAAATTCGCAGATCTGTTTGATAATATATCCCGCAAAGACATTCCTATGAAGAAGGACTCTCTCAAAAAGCGATACGAAAACGCACTAAAAATATTAGCAAATAAATAATATCAAGCCGCCAATTTTTCTGATCTTAACTCTTTTACATATATTTTCTCCAAAAGTTTTTCAAATATTATTTATGGAGGGTCTACAAAATCATTTCTTTATTATTATATAACCATTGTTTTCTAATACCATCTTACATTGATTTATGTATTCGTCATTTGTCATCTTTTGTTTTCCAGCATTGCATTGATAACATAAGATTTGAATATTATTTAAATCTATATAATCCTCGTTATCAATTCTATCCAGCGTGGGAGAATCGTGTGTCGCTCCTTTTTTTCCATTTTTAGTCCAATTTAATATTTTCCCGCACATTTTACAGGTATTAATATCTTTAACGTATTCAAATAATTCTGCCGTTGTTATATTTATAGAAATTCCTTTATATTTATGTCGGTGTAATGTAGAACACCACGTATGTTTGTAGCCGTCTTCAGTGTCTCTATATTTAGCATTATATTTTATAATTTTATGTTTATTTTTATTATAATAATTTTTTGCATAATCGGGATGATTTTTATTATGTGTATTTCTATAATGTTTTATTTTATCTGGGTGTTGTTTTGTCCATTCTTTAAAATATTGTTTATGACAGTCTTTACACCACGAATCTAAACCATCTGATGTACTATTATGTTTATTAAATTCTACAACATCTTTGATAATTCCACACTTAATACATTGCTTAGTTTTCATAGATAACACAACGTATGTAAACTATAAATATTTTTCTCCAAAAGTTTTTCAAAATAAAAAAATGGAGGGTCTCTATATTCTCTATATAGATTGGTCGTTTACCCACATACATTCCATAGTTGTATATTTTTGACCATGTAATTTTTTTAATGGAGTAAAATTCATCCAGTTTGCTTTCGAGTTCTCGCAAACGATGACTTGACCGTTTCTAGTTTCACACCATTCTGCCAATTCTTCATAATTTATATCGTGAATTTTATACCGTTTCCCGCCATGTTGATATGGAGGATCGATAAACCATGTAGCTTCTATATTGGGTAGTTTTCTATAATCTCCGAAATATATTTTCCAATGTTTTATTTCTGGTAATATATTAATTAATCTATTAATTCTGTTTGTTGATCCCCTTGCAGCCCATTTTGATATTTTATATCCTGGATATGCATCACCACCTCTTACAAAAAATCCAAGAAGTGCTAAATGAGACGGATGCAAATCCAAACCTCTTATACTATCTCCTTTATTAAACTCTGTATATTTCTGTAGATCTTCAACGGTGGCTTCATTGATAAGCCAATTCCAAATATTATATAAAACGTCGTATTTTTCATTGAGAATAATATTGCGATCTCTATATAATTTACTATATTGAGCTGATCCAGCAAATGGCTCAACAATAATGTCATATTTTGGTTTCGGATAATATTTGGCTATTTTACTTTTACTGCCATAATACGAAAACATTTATAAAACTCCTAAAATAATATAGTATTTCCCGATAGTATATATATTGATCACTGATACTCCCTTCGCGAATTCTCGGCCATTTTTCTCATAAAACGATTTTTATAATTTTCTCTTGGACATCTCAACCGAAAAGTATATATGATCAGCAACTAAGCAGTATCTATGGCAAAGTTTGATGTGAGACAATATCCCGCTGGCCGGGTAGTATCATCTGGAATCTCAGCTGCATCTTTCCCTGCAGCAATCGAGAAATTTGCAGGAAAATCTGTGGCAAAGATCGATAACGTCAAGTCGATTTCCAGAGGAATATTATACGAGCGAAATTATAAAATCATAACAACTATCGGCGGAGATCAATATTCAGTTCATAAAAGAGTTAAATCATGGACTGATTAACTACATTTTTCTTGGAGATTTTCACATGGAAATAGTACAATGCGATAACTGTAAACGGTTCTTGGATAAATCCGAGATTAAACACGTTATATCTTCAACGTTTGGAATACATGCAGAATTTGATGTTTGCCCTGAATGTGCAAAACTATTCCGACGAAAGAGAAAATAATATTTTTTCGTCTATTTTTCTCATAAATCAATTTTTATAATTTTTTCTTGGAGAAATTACTATGAGCGACGCAGATCTGTATTATAAACTTTATATTGCTGGCAATAATCGGGAACAAATGGAAGAATTTCACCAGAAATATAAAAATCGTTTTAATCTTCGCAAAACTATAGTTGCGCGAAGTCCATATTGCATTGATGACTGTAAACATTTGATAATGGAGGAAAGTATTCAAGTTAGATATGAACAACATATATTATTTAAAAATTGGTACGCTAAAGAAATAATCAGTCCATTTCATTGCATGAAGTTTCGCGAAGTTGGAGCATGGAGACAAAATATATTTTCCAATGCTTATAATAAATCATGGGATGAATTTGAACGTAAGATGGCAGGTAAAAGTAAATTGCCGTCGCCTGCCAGAACAGCCGCTTGGAAAGCAAAAGAAAAAATATATCAAGAAATCATTTCAGAGTATATAAATTGCAAAATGTGTCCGTTTTTTGAAAAATGATTTTTATAATTTTCTTGGACATCTCAACCGAAAAGTATATATGCTCACACGCTAAGTAGGTATTGGTGAGATGAAATGTATATATACGAAACTCCATTTGGATCATTCGAGAACCAAGACGATGCAATCAGAAGATGTGCAATAGCAGACTTCGGTCCGGAATGTATCAGAATCAGAGAAGTTGAAATAGTGACTGAGAAATTCATGGGAAAAGAAATAGAGATATATAAATATCTCTAAATACTTTTCTTGGAGAAATTACTATGAAAAAACTATATAGTTTCCGTAAAATACAATATGGTACGTGTTATAATTGTATTCATTGCGGCAATATCGGGAAAGCTGATTCGGATGGAATGCCTATTGCGTGGTGTTTACGAATGCAAATTATAGTAGCACCAGAAATAAAACACAGTTGTTTTGAGTCGAAATAATTCCGTCGCGAATTCCTGACTATTTTTCTCATAAATCAATTTTTATAATTTTTCTCAGGGAAATTCAACCACAAAGTATATATGCTCACACGCTAAGTAATATCTATGGCAAAAATAACAATCGTTGAAACACTGACTCGTGAAAACATCCGAGACGGCATATATATTCAAGCAAAAGACCATCCGAACTGGGGATGCAAAAGAGTTGGTCACGACAGAAACGGATGGTACCACGGAACTGGAAGCGATTCTGCAATGCTTTTCGAAAACGAGTTCAAGTTTTGGGACGTTGTGAAAATCGAGTACAATAAGAGAGGGCGATAAAGTGGTATCATGCCATTCTTCTATTTCTCATTTAGAAGGAGAATTTGAACGCATGAAAATCAAGAGATGGTCCGATCCATCTCACCCAAATCACTTTATGTATCTTCGCGCAAAGAAAAAACTTCAATCTGAAGAACACGTATGATAACTTCTATATAGTTCTGGAGATGTTCCAGTTCTATCACCGCATGTTATTCTCCACGGTTCGTATAACCAAATTGGATCAGAACATCTTTTATATGGACATTCACAACATTTTTCATAAGAAATACTAATAAGTTCTTGGGTAGGTTCTTGCAATTCTTTACATTCCTTAAGAATATTTAGTAATCGTTCCGCTTTTTCGATTGCGTTATCTAGTTCTGCGGTATCTATCGAAATTTTTAAATCTGCCATAAAATCACAACAAAAAAAATTTAGTAGAGAAATCTACTCAGTTACGTCAGTAGAATCTCCACTATAAGAATTTATAGAAAGTTCTTCATAGTCGTGATGAACTGGCTTAGATCCTTTCGCTACTAATTCTGCAGCATCGAGACCATCGTTTACAGCTTGCCGAAGAGATCCCATATTTTTTAGGAAGATCTGCAAGTCGCCAACTCCATCAGGAGCATATAAGAATCCGCTTCCATTATCCGCACTCTGAGATCTTACCATCTGCATTTCATTTCGATCAAGTCTTTCTTTAACCATCTCAGAGAGTCCATCCAGCATGTTCAAAATTTGTTTAACAGTTGTATTCCTAACATCTTTTCTAAATTCAGCCATAATAATTTCCTCCTCCTATTTCCACAATCTAAAATCTTTTCCAGTGTTCTCTTGCATTTCTTTCAAAGCTTCTTCCGGATCTATTCTTATCCCGATCATTTCTTCAGTCATTTTCATGTATTCCTCACGGGAATACCATTTGGAATTTTCTCCATCTGTATACTGTTTTGGCTGACCGGGAAGTTTCCGCCAACCGCCAGGAGTAACAAAATCTTCAATAGTTCCGTGGCAAATATCTGAAAGCCACCCATGCTCTCCAACTGCTTTTCCCGAAGAACAACATCCAAATTTCTTCATTAAATTTTCACCTCGGAATTAATTTCGAAAGTTCCATCCATTCTCACAGTAGATAACTCTAGTGGTTTATTTCGATTGTCAGAAGATCGGATTTTCTCAACTGCATAACCTGTAAAATTTCCTGCAATTGATGTTTGACCGCCATCAACATACTCATTATTATTGTCGAGTTCATCTTTTTGTTCGGAAATTGAAGCAAACTGCGAAATCATAAATATTTGTGATGCGTCATTAATATTTATCGAATGTGATGTATCTCCGACGATTCCCCAACTTCGATAAGTTCCATCTGTTCCATTTTTAAGATTGAATCCCGAATAAAGACTTAATGCAGAATCTTCGACAGTCAACTTGTTGCCGATTGCAAGAGTTCCATCTGTGGCTCTAATATGGTTTCCAACTCCTTCAAAATATATTTCTGAAGAAATAGCACCACTCCCAACAATATCTTGCGCGAAAGAACTTGCGGAACCATTAAAACATAACACTAAAAATATAATTCCAAGTAAATACTTCATATTCACCACGCTACATTCTCATTTCCAAACTCTCTAAACATAATAAAATCGTAGATGCTACTTACACTTTTAACTATTTTATCACTGATTAGTACAAAAAGTTTCATTTTATTTAGTCTCTTTAATATATTTCCCCAAAATCTTCTCTATTTTTTCCAACTTCTGTTTCGATCTCAAAACATCTAACGGCTTTTCTTTAATAAGTTTTGCCAATTCTTCATCTGAAAGCTGACCTTCTACTTCATGATTGATTTCTTCATTTAAAATAATTGCCGAATTTTCAATAGGTTTCTCTTCAGAAATTTCTTCACTTGGTTTATCTTTTCCAGATTTTTCTTGAAGTTCTTCCTCGGAAAGTTCAGGGAATTCTACAGTTTCTCTCACTTCATTTTCCGTGAATACTCCAGCTTCGACCATCGCTTTCGCAATCAGAGCATCATTCAAAAGATTTTTCGGTTCTAATTCTTTCCAGACTGGCCGGACTTTCCATCCCTCTTTGCCATTCTCTTTCAAAATATTATTATAAAACTCTGCAAATTTTTCGAAGATGTCTTCTCGCTGACCCTCCGCGCGTAATTTCAAGAATTCCAGTCCGGAAGCACTAGACCCAGATAAAGAACTTCCCTGATTTTCTGTAAAGTCTCGGCAAATAACATATTGAACTATCTTAAGTTCTTTCGCTTCTGCTTCGTCGCGAATTGCTTTAAGTGCATTATCTAACTTAAGAACTTCAACTTTAACAAAATCTGGCAAAAGTAAAATGGAACCACGGTTTTGATTTTTTGCGACTTTCTGAATTTCGGCCATTCTGTCGCCAAAATTTACGAAAATTGGTTTCCCAGTTGCATCTCTATAAGTTTTTCCAGTTCCATCTGCCGGTGGAGCTTCAACAGTAAAACATAAGACTGGCGCTCCTAATCGTCTTATGGTTTGCATTCGCGCAACTTCGATATCTGCTAACTGTTTAACAATATGGTTGATGTTAGCGTACTTAGAATCACCGTCAGGAAACTCTGAAGTAGGGGATAACACATGTAAAATAGTTTCTGCAGGCAAATCAACTTTAGAAGATTTTTGTTTCTGTGTATACGTGAAAGATCCATCTGCTGGATTATATACAATTCCTTTCAAGAATTGTGCTTCTCTATAATTTTCTGGTTTAGTGTCGGGCAATTCACTAAAAGAATATGGCGGAAGTCTTTTAAATGAAGTTGGCACGTTACTTAGTGAACAATTTTCAAGAGATCCATTGACAAAATTAAATATGGCACTTCCATAAATCCATTGATCTTTAGCTGCGGATTTTACACTTAATGACGGTTTAATTATTTTATTGATTATTTCTAGCTCTTGAACGATTTCATCTTTTTCTTCTTTTGTGGGTTCTTCATTATATGGTGGATCAACATCAATATAATCGAGTTGTAGGGCAAAATCCACCCACGCCGATAAAGCTCTATCTACTACATCATTTTTTGATCCACGGCGTAAATCATCTAGTTCAATACTTCCGTAGTCCGATTCTGCAGCTTCCAAGGCGTAACTCCAGCCAGAAGTAGAACCAGTCGATTTAGCATTAGTATATATTTTATCTGATATTTTCTGTCTTATATTTTGAAGCATGGAATCACGACCGTTAACTATTTAAATAATGGCGTTGTAATAAGTAAGTATGAAAGAGTTTATTCAAGTGGAAGAAATGGGAATTGTAATACATACTTCTTATGGAGGATTTCATTTATCACTTGATGCGATTCGATGGCTTGCCGAACGAGGTCATCCACAAGCTATTATTGATTTAGAAGAATATAATAAAACTAATGATGAATGGTCTGTTGGATGGCCAGATGACTATGAACGACATGATAAACTTTTAGTGGAAGTAGTTGAAACTCTTGGAAAAAATGCGTCGTCTGACGGATATTTAGAAGTTGTATATATAAATCTCGGATATTATATTGATAGTTATGATGGAAAGGAATGGATAGAATGACCGTTAACTATTTAAGTAATGGCGTTGTAATAAGTAAGTATGAAAATCGTAGTAAATCAACTAACGGCTAGCGAAATTTTGCCATCACAATTGCGTCCAAGAAATATAATAGCATTTGAATATGATGGGCGGATATACAAGTTACATTATTGCGAATCTGCATATATTTTTGTTTCGTTAGACGACAGCGAAACAAAACTTGGCTCCCGAAGAAACGATACTATTGTTGGTATCGTCGAGGAAATTGAGAAAGATTACAACGTAACTATATTAATGTTCGAATCGCGACGAGACTTTCTTGAATGGGCACTCAATAAGTGATCATAAAAATATTTTATCGGAGTTTGATTTAATATTCATCTGACAGAAGATATTAATAATTATCCCATCCAATTCCTAACCCGGAACTTCCGCCAGTTTTTTGGTTAGTGTGCTCGTAACCGATTAAAGCGAGACAAACAGCATCGGATCTATCTGGAGAATGACCAATCTTTTTTTTCATCTCATCTTTACTTTCGATCTCGATTTTTCCAGATCTATAACCGTAACTCACTTTAGAAATTTCTTTCAAGAGTATTTTATCATCAGGAAGTAACACTGGATTATCAGCTCTTGGATTGACACATTCTCGGAGATTCCACCATAATTCATCTCTTAATATTTTAAATCTGTCTTTATTCCACGCAGACTTAGCTATATTTATTCCAGTTACAGGATAACCAGAATGTAATAAATCCGCTACAACTCCAGCGCCAATACCAATTACGTCAATATAAATATTCGTTGGTTTATATTCATCTGCATATATTTTTACTTCTCTTGCAACTTCGTAGGGATCAAATTTATTTATTATTATTATAGGATGAATTTTATTATTTTCGTTGATTGCAATCGTAGAAGAATCTTCTCCCATCCAAGCCACATCACACCCAATAACCATGCGGTCCATTCGCGAACAACTCCCGGAAATAACACGATTATTTCAATTTGTGATACGTGCAGAATACTATTAAGTTTATTAGTGCGATTCGACCGAAAAGTACTTATATCTCACAGCCTAAGTAATAACTATGGCAAACACTGAGAAGAACACAAAATGTGGATGGTGCGGAAGCGAAGAAGGACATATATCAGTGTCGAGTAGGGGCGCAATATTTCACTGTGATAAATGCAACGCGCCAACCGCTACTAATTTGTATTGGTCCGAAGAACTCCAAAAGTACGTAACTATTCCGGAGGATGAATAAAATGATTCTGGAATTAATCACTTTTATTTTTCTGGTAGGATTATATAGATACGTTGGAAAAATGTAACATTAATTCCAAACTATTTTTTCAAGCCAATCAAATGGAATTAACGCCGCCGATCCTTCTGGATGATAATCTCCCAAAACGCCAATATAATACTCTGGCGAATCAAATCCAGATTTGACACCAATGTTATAAGCCCATGCCGGATTTACTAGGTATGGATATGGCATTTCTTCATTTTTAACTAATTCTTTCCATTCACCCGATTCTAATTTATCACGCGTAACACCAAAATACTTAAAGTTAGCAGTATCGAAAGCACTTATTGAAAATTTTTTATACAATGGCGAATTGAAACTATCAAAAAATTTGTTTCCCTCGTTTCCCTTCGGCGGATTTGGATTGCCAATTTGTAAAATATGAGCATTAGAAGTTGTCAATATGCGGTCTGCAGCATCAAATATCTCGTCACGAACGCCGCCAGACTCATCAATAATTAGCAGAATATCGACTGCGTGATATCCCTGAAGTCTTGCTTCAGTTTTTGGTGTTAATCCGTATGCGAACCAATCACTTTTTATATATAATTCTGGATTTTTCGGTAAGAGATTCCCGCCTAATCCAACATCAAAATTATTGCTAACATTATTATATAATTGTCTGATTTCTTTCCAAATTATCTTCTCAACCTGATCCGCATTTGGAGCAGTCGTTAGAACAATAGAATTTGGATGCAAATATAAAAATGCCAATGCTAAATTGGCGGCTAAATAAGATTTCCCTACTGAGTTGCTACTTTTCACAGTAACATATGGATATTTAAATACTGCATTTATTATATCTTTCTGATAATCAAATAGCGAAGATCCAAGAATCCGCTCGCAAAACCATATCGGCCCTTTCGCGCGAAGTTTGGCGGCTATTTCGTTCATGTTCGCGCAACCTGGGAATTTAACGTATTAATTGATATGGTTGTGTTACTGTAGTAATACTTATTTAGTTGTTAGTGTAATCAGAGGGAAAGTATTATATATGTCTCCCGCTAAGTATAGCATAGTGAAAAACTGAGGTGAACTAAGATGAAAGTATACCAGCTTATTACGGCTCTAGCTGACTACCAGCTAGACGATGACGTGTTTTTTGATGCACGTCGAAACTATGAAGACCGACCAGATGATTTCTTGGACGTGTCCGATATGGAATATGACGCAGGGAGAGAAGCCGTTATTATCACTGTGGAAGATTAATCATCATTAATCAAATCAATTAAACTCTTTTTATTATTTTCGTCTAATTGTAATCCAATTTCTGCTTTTTTATTCTGGGTATCATATAATAATTTCTGGGTATCTATAACACATCTATTATAAACTTCTTCTAATCTCGCAAAAGTATAATAATCTTTCGGATTAGTAATACCGCCCTCAAGTTGATCAAATGCTTCATTCACTTTAGATCTATATTTAGAAAGAGTTATTTGTGCTTCTGCTAGTTCGGAAATTATCGAATCTTCCAAAACTTCTATCTGTTTACGTCGGATATCTTCAATAGCCGTATCGTTCCGCTCTTTAACTTCTTCTCTGAACATCTTTACGGCTTTGCCAACTTCTGAAGGACAAACGTAAGTTCCAAAAATTTCTGTGATATCATCCGACAAATCACGATATGTTTTTCGATAATTCGCCCTAAGATACTTTTCCATATCGTTTGTCATCCACTCGAGAACCATTTTTATTCACCGATTAATTTTATGATTATTATATTTTAATATTTTTATTATTATAATTCTTTCTCAACTTTCTAATATTTTTCCAATCGTCCAACGTTAGACCGTAATCATCGACATCATCTATTTCTTCATTTTTATATTTCTTTTTTATTACTTGCATATTATAAATGTCGATCTCGCCAATAATTAACCCGCACTTCTCACATTGAACTTCATAATTATTATTATAATAAAGATGTGATCCGCACTCTTCGCATTTCGCGGGTTTCGATCTCACGTATTCAAATCCGGTATACTCATCTGTATACTCTATATACTCAGAATCCAACCGCGTATTAACTTTTGTTGAATGTCCGAACGCGCCACGTCCCATCATTCTAACTTCTTTTGGTGGTCGTTTTTCTCGGTTTTGATTTTTATTTCCTTTCGTCCATCTTCCATCTATTATATCAAACATTCTATTAAGTCCTGTTATATTATTAGTCGGGGCAAGTGTCCATAAGCTTTACTTTATAAAATACTTATATTCATAACGGTTAATATCTTTATTAAACCATCGAATACATTTTATTGAATCCATTTTATTTAATCTTCTTGATAATTTCCGTAAGTACCACGTTCCCTCCATCATCGATAATTTTGTAAGAAGTTCTTTTCGTGTTATTCCTGGATTATTTCGTACTATTGCAACTATCTGAAATTTCTCATAATCGATTCGTCGTTGTCTTCCTAACATTTTTACGAATTTCCTCTACAATTTCATCCCAAAGTTTTTCATAAAGTTCATACGCTGCAAACCCATTACTTACTATAAACTCTTCATTAAGATCATTATTAACCATATCAATATATCTAACTAGAATAACTCCATTTTTATATTCAGCATCGAATATATATCTATCGTATAACTCTCCAAGATCATATCCTGGAAGATAAAAGTGCAATCTCCCTCCTCGATAATTCCCTTTCCGATTCACCAAAATTTTTACAAAAAGTAATTTGTCCCATTTCTGGAACCCACTTCTTAACAAAAGTTCTTCTGTTGCGTCCATTTATATCACGTCAAATCATAATATCCGTCTTCCAGCGTCACTATACCATTTTCGGAAACGTTATAATTCCATGCGCAACTTACGACAAAAATTATTTCGTCAGTTGTAGTGTTTTCCGGTATTCGTTCCAAATCATTCACTAAATCTTCTATCGTTGCTCCGCCAGATATCCCTACCAATACCAACATTATCAGCCATTTCATAGTTGCCTATATGTACTTAATACTATATAAAGTTTTCGGTCAAACATTATTAACTACATATAATAAAAATGCAGCTATTAAAAAGAATATCGTGAAACATATTAAATTTTGCGAAATTTCGTTTTTTCCTAGAATGTCACTCGCAAATACTATACATAATATACTAAAGAAAAAAATTATTGTGTATAGTCCGACATGTATAAAATCAAATATCATTATTAATCACTCACAAGAAAATGTGAATTCATAATGTCCATAACGAGATTTGTGTCTTTCATCATATATTTTTAATCCGTTCAATCCGAGTCCTACAATATCCCGCCAAATATCAATGTCATTATTTGTATTTAATCCACGCGCTATTTTTTCTATTAGTCTCCAATATATAGAAATTGTATTATATTTATCTGGCGATATTCCATCGGGTAATAAAATTTCTAATATTTTTCCAGCTTTATCATATGTTTGTCCATATTCTGCATCTTTTGTTTGTATAAACTCTGCAAGAGATTTTAGTTCATTTTCCCAATCAAACATAATATATCACCCACTTAATTGCCCAATAATTTCCTAATAAGTTGAACCAATAATATCTATTTCCATGTGTTTTTGCATGACATACCTTACATAATGGTATTAATCCCCACGATTTTCCATTACAAAGGGTGTTTTTATTATAATCTGTATGATGTACTGATAATTTTGCTCCATTATCTTCTTCAGATTTTCCGCATAATACACAGCATCTATCATATTTATCTCTTATATATTCTTTTAACGATTCGTTAAATTTTACACAATATGTTTCAAATGATTTTCCTCCTCTCCATCCCGGTGCGTCAGAACCACGTTTGCCATACATCGGATTATTTTTTCCACTCATTGCTATAGAACGCGATTTCTTATATTGATCAGATCGTGTTTTACCTGTATTTTTACTGCTTATAATATCTTTTGTTTCTTGTGTATGATGCTTTCCATACATAATATTATTTTTACCGCCCCGCGTATCTCTAAATAATTGTATTGTTTTTGGTGTATGTTGACGTCCATACATCGAATTTAATTTACCTAATTGAACTTCCCGTCTAGATCTTCGTGGAATATTATATTTTACCATTTTTTTATATATACATCCATAAGATACTCCGCAATATGTTGCAATTTCTTTTATAGTATAATTATCTATCCAATATTTATTATATATCAATTCTTTTGTAATATTCATCTAATGTTATCCTCTAAAAATTTATAGTCAAGTCTCATTGCATCCAAACAAAGCTGTCGTTCCGTATAACAAATATTTCCAGAAATTAGAACCGGCAAACTCATGCTAGCATTTCCACGTCTCGCAGTTTCGCGTATAAGATCTCCTACAATAAAATCCTCATCAATCATCATCTGTCTAAAATCCACACTATTGTCTCGCATCCACTTCTTCAACATTTTGCATCTGTTACAATCTGGTCCAGAATATAATAGCCATCTCATTATGCAACCTCACCATACTTTTCCAATAACACGTTTTTACGTCTTCTTAATACTCCATACTCTAACATGGATCTTTCACTTGGATAAACAATTTTAAGAAGATCTTTCCAATCCCGTTCATAACTGTGCAAAGAACTTGAAACTGTTATAATCTTCCCACAATCTAAATTAGTTTCTTTACCAACAAATTTCAATAGTTCATTTAATCCGTAAACGTTCGCAGGATATGCCATTATATCTTGACTTCTAAAATAAGCAGTCAGTGTTAATAATCCCTTGTTAAATTTAAAATCTACGATTTGGAGGCATGGCTTATCATCTTTATCAAGTATATTATCAAATTCACAATGTGTAGTTATTGCAAATGCTCGTCTGGTAGCCACATTTTTATTTAATCTGTCTATAATAAATTCCTGTATCTGATCTATTGGTCCCAACATATGTTGTTCGTCATAATAATCAGTACATGGATAACTTCTTAATCTTTCTCCATAAGTGTATTCAAATCCTTTATCATTTATCGGATTCAAGAATTGTTTTCCGTACTCTTCTAAATACTTCTTATTATATGGATATCCATCCGGAATTTGTCGGCTATTTGGCATCGAAATATCTATAACAACATTATCAAGATTTAATGTAAATTGCTCCTCAATTGACTCCCTAGTTTCGTCTCGGATCATCTCGCCATTCTTAACTAATTTCTTTATGAGTTTCGGCCATGTTTTAAATACAGTTCCGCCAAAAATATAAAAAGTCATTTCCATCTCCGATTCAAAGCATCACTTACAATATTTGCTAAGTCTTCAGCCAAATCAAGTCTATTTGCGTCAATGCATTTTTTCTGAAGTTGCAAACACATTTCTATCTGATAAAAAAA
>Ga0334887_1003963_pt1 | contig 13993 bp, 11 predicted proteins | sample GraSluR1_MG_10_FD_207217 | JGI IMG/M metagenome (GOLD analysis project Ga0334887, IMG submission 207217) | Sludge microbial communities from methane-producing bioreactor in Wageningen University, Netherlands - Granular Sludge_18_07-R1 | ecosystem: Engineered > Bioreactor > Anaerobic >...
CCGCCCAGGGGTCATACCATTGACGGATGCCCCATAGTAGTTCCTAACGATCTCGTCGAACTTGCGCCGTGTGCCAGGCGTGCAATGAGCAACATGATTTCTTACTTTTCGCAGATCCGATATGAACTGCCCGTGCCCAACAATCGTGCCGATGAAGTGCTCGTTGGCAGGGAAGAGATGGTCGAGGTTCTTCCTTATCTCTGACGCCTTATTCCAGCGAAGTGGCCTACATTCAGTACGGCCGAAGGTTGCCATCGCCCTTCGTGCACGTTCAAACCCTCGCGTCGGACACGCACGCTGCAAGGCAGGACTGGATCCGTCGCAGTACTGTGCCCCGCAAACCAAGCGACACGCCGAGTCTTCAACAACTGCCTCAAGATGAGCGAAAAGGCGGACTACAATCATCTCGGCAACATAGGCGCGAGGAAGGGAATCGAGAGTTGTCAGATGCCTGACCAAAATCATGGCCTTCTTCGTTGCCTGCACAATGTGATCTGCCTGCAGATGGAGAGTTGGCATTGCTATCCAAGGAAAGCGCTGATGTAGCGACTGCGGACCTTCCGCTGTGCAATTCGTGTGGTTGTAGCACGACATGCTTCGTAGAATTCGGCGTCAGCTTTTGGGCGTTCACTGAGAGGTTTGTCGGAGTTGAATCGCTCGTCGATTTCGCGGATTGCATTGTCAAGTTTCCTGCCCTTGGCACTCGGATATCTGTCCATCTCAATTACCATCGAGAAGAACACTGGCCTTCTGCAGAATATCGTGTCACGGATTGCCGATGCGGGTAATGAGGCTATGCGCGAAAACACGGAATCAAGACGTTTCTTGACACCTGCTGCATCTGGGAAGGCTTCATCGTTCTCTCTATATATCTTGTCTAGTTTTGCTGCAGCGAAATCTGACAATCCGTGCAGCATGTTGAGTACGAGATCCGAGATGAACTCCATCTCTAACATTCTTGCAATGTCATTTGCGGTGAAGATTTTCAAATCGCGCCAAAGCGAGACTCTCGACGCAGCTTCGCGTAGGCAGAATTGCTTGAATTCTCCGCTGTAGTTGGCGTTACGTTTCTCCTGGGCATTGAGTGTCTTTGCCACGGAATTGAGACGCCCGAATACCTCGATTACGTCCGCATCTGTTGCCCCCAAAAGCCAGCCACCAGACAGTTGTGTTTCGCGAAGAGAGCGCTTCTGGTCCGCTGTGAGATTGTCGTATGTTATCTTCTTTCCCTGAATAGGGTGCAAAGCAGGGAAGTCATTGTTGATATAGTCGAGAATTGCCCGGATTCTTTGTTGGCCATCGACAACTTCTCGAATGCTCTTGTCTTGCTCGAGATCAAGCGTGTGACGAAAGTACAATGTGGGGACAGGTTTCTGCTCAAATAGCGTGTTCAATAAATATGACTTCTGGGGTTTAGTCCAAACAGAACGGCGCTGGTACCAGGGACTTAGATTCAACTCGGCATGTTGATTCCAATTGACCAAGTCTTGGATTATTAGGGGTTGATAATCTACACGATCCATGATCTTCTCCCCTCGGTATAAAGGAAGGAATTAAATGTGTCAGGTACATTTTCCCCGCATATTTCTGGGCGGCTGGGCGGACGCCATCCCGCAAATGCGGATGTCGCAGATGCTTTGAGCCTGTCCTGTGTCTCTTGTACTGTCGTCATGCGATTGTCTCCGACCTTCGGGCACAATGGTAGTCGGCCCGGCCGGAGAGGGCAAGGGCGAATGGGCGGTTTTCCAGTGCGGCCATCCCCAAACGCTACCGCGTTTGAGGCTGCCACCGGCCGCAGTAGATGGCGCGCGTATCGACGAGGGCCGGCTTGCTTGTCTCGCTGGTGAGTGCTGGCGGCTGGGTGTTTCGCCGTTAGCGACGGTCCCAGAGGCGCAGGCCGGGGACTTTGCGGAAGTGGGCGTCGAAGGTGGCGAGGACGGCGCAGATCTTCGGTCTTCTTCACGAATTGCCTGCGTTCGGCCTCGGACCAGACGCCGGCGAACTCGGCGAAGTCGGCCTTTCCGCCTCCGCGATTGCCGGTTTGGGCCTGGGGCCAGGGTCCGGCTCATAGGAGCGTTCAGGAATGGGCGGTACAGGACTCGAACCTGTGACCCCCTGCGTGTAAAGCAGGTGCTCTAGCCGACTGAGCTAACCGCCCGGCTGGCGCGTCAGGATATCGGAGCCTGGCCCTTGCGTCAAGCGGTGGATTCCCGTATATTCGCCGATCCCATAGGTACAGTGCCCATGCAGAATCGACAGAATCGAGAAAGGCCCAATGATGGATGTATCTGAGGCAATTCGTCGTCGCTATTCGTGCCGCAGCTATGAGGATAGGCCGCTGGATGAGGCGAGGCTGGGGGCGATCCTCGAGGCGGCCCGGCAGGCCCCCTCGGCGAAGAATCTCCAGGACTGGCGCTTCGTCGTGGTCACGGACAAAGCGGCCCGGAAGAAGCTTGCAGCGGCCGCGAACAATCAGACATTCATGGAGAACGCCGGCGCAATCATCGTTGCGTGCACGGTCAGCAAGCACGTGATGCGATGCGGCCAGGCGATCGGCCCGATCGACGTGGCCATCGCCATCGAGCACATGTGCCTGCAGGCAACGGAACTGGGGCTTGCCACCTGCTGGATCGGCTCGTTCTACCCGGAGAAGGTTCGCGCCGTCGTCGGGATTCCGGAGGAGATCGAGATCATCGAACTTCTGGCGCTGGGCTATCCGGCCGACTCGCCCAAAGAACACCGGCGCGAGCCCATCGAGTCGATCGTCTGTTATGAGAAGTGGCAATTCTGACCGTACCGACGCGATTCCCAGCCGACGGCCGAACTCGCCGGTTCCCCGGCCCGATCGACGAGACCTGCGGGCGGATCTTGCCTTGCGGTCGGCAAGGGTGAAAGACGGGATTCGAACCCGCGACCCCCAGATCCACAATCTGGTGCTCTAACCAGCTGAGCTACTCTCACCACGAACGGCTGCCCCGGTCGCAGGACAGCCATAAAAATACCGAATGCGTCGAAACTCGAAACTCGTCCGACGCATTCGGTATTTTATCGTGTAGCGGCAAGGTGTCAAGACCCTCTTGCCACACGATTTGTCTCTTTGCGATTCTCAGCCGCAATCGCATGAGGCATCCGACAGTCGAACCGGGCACCAATCGGCCCGGTCGGCTGCCGCCACCCTCCCCTGCCTGACGTTACATGTTCGGGTTTTGACCCGGATTTCGGCTGCGGTCGCGGTCTTGGCTCTGATCCTAACGTTGCATCGACTCAGAGCCTTCTCTCTTCCACTTCGGCTTGCCCTCGTCGTCTCGCAGTTCAAGCGTCTTGTCGCCGCTTTCGATCTTGGAGGACAGAATCACCGACCGATCCCGGATCGTCGCCTCCGATCCGGTCACCCTGATCTCGTCGCCCGTCCTGACGAGAAACTCCTTCTGCTGGGCGTACCAATGCGGGCCGGCGTGAACCGTCACGATCTTGTCCTCATCCGCTCGGACACGCAGCCTTAAACCCTCGCGGACGCCGCTGGCAGGCCGGAACGTCCCCACGCTGTCAACCGTGCCTTCAATCGTCTTGATCTTGTCGGCATCGAACAGGCGGGCATATTCACTGTCAGCGGCCCACGCCCGCTCCCAGGCAGCCGCTTGCTCCTCAGGCGTAGCGATGTATCCGAGAACGATCCAGTAGGGGCGTTCATCGAATCGGTCGTGGAGCTGCCGTGCATAGGAACGACTCGATAGATCGGGCCATTGGCCGGGATCGAAGGCAATGGCCTCCAGCGTCTCCTTGTCGGCATCCAGTCGCGCGTCATCGCGATGCGGTTGGATATCGACGGCGTTCGAAGGCACCAGCGCGTACTCCTGGCCGAACCCCCAGAAGCCGCCCATACCCACGACGGTGTAGAGCAGATGGCCGCCCTGTGTGACGCCCTCGGTTTCATATGGAGCGTCCTGGGCTCGAGCCTGCTCATCGTTCTGTTGCTCCTGCTGAGCCTCCCCCTGCATCGCGGGAGCTCGTTGTGCGGCGGCCACGACGAAGTCTTCAATGCTGCCGATGTCCTCGCCTTCATCGTTCCGGACGTCCAACCCGGTCAGTCGGGTCACGCGGCGACCCTGAACCTCTCGATGCTGTGTGGCCACCTGGCCGGTGTGCCCCTGCTGACGACGCATCTGGCCTTGATACATTTGTGCCCACTGTGGATCAGGCCGGCCCGGCCACTGACCTCTGTTGAAGCCTTCTGTATTCTCGAATTGCTGCTCGCTGACGTCCAGGACAACCGTATAGTCCACATCGAACTGGAAGGCCGACCATGGGACCGCATACAGGTCGCTTCCGATACCCCATACGCCGCCGCGCGCCAGCGCAACGTAAGACACCCGCCTGAGGTCCGGCGTCAACACCAGATCGTGGATGCTGCCCAGCTCTTTCCCTTGGGAATCGCGGACACTTTGGCCGATGAGCCTGCTCGTTCGCTTCATGATCAGGCCTTCTTCGGTCACAGCCGCCTGTTGCACCCTTGCCTCGGCTATCTCCTCGGTCTCGTAGTACCGGCCCATCGGATACTGTGCCATCAGTACGGATCCGCCCACCAGGCCGATTGCGCTGGCCACCAACATACACCTCGCCAACACTCGTGCGGTACTCATCTCTTGTCTCCTTACAATCAATCTTCACTCTTAAGTTTTGAATCGAGGCACACCGCCATCGATTCTCCATTCGAATCGCGTGATTGGGCCTTCTCTGAACAGTGTGTACGGCATCTTGCGGGATGAGGTTATAAGGAGAGAACTGATTCCGGCAGAGCGGAATGCTTATGAGGCTACGGGAGTCAGGACAGACGGTGAATCGCTGTCATTGTGGCCCAGGCGGGCAAACTCCCGCCCGTGCCCGCGCATGAAAGAGGTGCGCCGAACGACTCGGCGCACCTCGATATGCTGCAAAGACACCAGGGTATCTTGTGGGTACTACTTGTTTCTCACGGCTGCCTGCGCGGCGGCCAGACGGGCGATCGGCACGCGGAACGGCGAGCAAGAGACGTAGTTCATGCCGACGCGGTGGCAGAAGTCGATGCTGCTGGGCTCGCCGCCGTGCTCACCGCAGATCCCGACCTTCAGGTTCTTGCGGGTCTTGCGGCCGAGCTTGGTGCCCATCTCCACCAACTTGCCGACGCCCTCCTGATCCAGCTTCTGGAACGGGTCGTCGCTATAAATGCCCTTCATCACATAGTCGCCGAGGAACTTGCCGGCGTCGTCGCGCGAAAAGCCCATGGCCATCTGCGTCAGGTCGTTGGTGCCGAAGCTGAAGAACTGGGCCTCGGCGGCGATCTCGTCGGCCGTCAGGGCGGCCCTGGGCACTTCGATCATCGTACCGACGAGGTAGGCGATCTTCGCCTTGCGTTCCTTAAAGACGGCGTTGATCTCATCGACGATATCGTCCTTGACGATTTTGAGCTCACCGACGGTACCGACCAGCGGAACCATGATCTCGGGCAGGACCTTCTTGCCTTTCTTTTTGACGTTCAGCGCCGCTTCGATGATCGCGCGGGCCTGCATGCGAGCGATGGCCGGATAGGTGATCGAGAGCCGGCAGCCGCGATGGCCCAGCATCGGATTGAACTCGTGCAGCGACGCGACCTTGTCTTTGACGATCTTCGGCTTGACGCCCAGCCGCCTGGCCATCTCCGCCTGGCTGGAGGCGTCTTGCGGCAGGAACTCGTGCAGCGGCGGGTCCAGCAGACGAACCGTCACGGGCAGACCGGCCATCGCCGTGAAGATGCCCTCGAAATCGCTGCGCTGCAATGGCAGCAGCGACTTGAGAGCGCCTTCAAATTGCTTCTTGGTCTCGCCGTATTCCTTCTCGACGGCCTTCTTGGCCTTGTCGTCTTCGGCGAGGGCGATCTTGTGGAGCATCGCGGCGTAGTCGTCGGCCGCCAGGATCATCTGACGGACCGGCCAGATGCGGTCGCCCTCGAAGAACATATGCTCGGTCCGCGTCAGGCCGATGCCCTCGGCGCCGAAATCGCGGGCCCGCTTCGAGTCGGCCGGTGTATCGGCGTTGGTGCGAATGCCAAGCGTCCGAATCTGATCGCAGATCTTCATGAACTTGCCGAATTCACCGCTGAGCTCGGGCTCGACCGTCGGGACCTGGCCTTTGATCACCTCGCCCTTGGACCCGTCGAGACTGATCCAGTCGCCCTGCTTGACCGTAATCCTACCGGTCGTGAATTTCTTCGCGGCGTAATCGATGTTGAGGGCGCCCACACCGGCAACGCAGCACTTGCCCATGCCGCGAGCGACCACGGCGGCGTGGCTGGTCATCCCGCCGAACGCCGTCAGAATGCCCTGGGCGGCGTCCATGCCGCCGATGTCTTCGGGGCTGGTCTCTTTGCGGACCAGGATGACTTTCTTGCCCTTGTCTCTCCATTCCTCGGCGGTGTCGGCCGTAAAGACCACCTGGCCGACGGCCGCGCCCGGCGAGGCGGGAAGGCCGCTGGCGATGACATCGCGTTTGGCCTTGGCGTCGAAATGCGGATGTAGCAACTGATCCAACTGATCGGGCGTAACGCGCGTCACGGCTTCCTTCTTCGGAATCAGCCGCTCGTTGACCATGTCCACCGCGATCTTGACCGCCGCCGGCGCGGTGCGCTTGCCGGTGCGCGTCTGAAGGATATAGAGCTTCCGCTCCTGGATCGTAAACTCCATGTCCTGCATGTCTTTGTAGTGCTTCTCCAGACGCGTCATCAGCCGGGTCAGCTCTTTGTAGGCCTTGGGCATGATCTTGTTGAGCTTGCTCAACTCGATCGGCGTACGAATCCCGGCCACGACGTCCTCGCCCTGGGCATTCATCAGGAATTCGCCGTAGAATTCCTTCTCGCCCGTGCTGGGATTGCGCGTGAAACAGACGCCCGTGCCGCAGTCTTCGCCCATGTTGCCGAAGACCATCGCCTGGACGTTGACGGCAGTACCCAGCAGCCCCGTGATCTTGTTCAACTCGCGATAGCGGACGGCGCGGGCGCCGTTCCACGAGCCGAACACCGCGTCGATGGCGTGCTTGAGCTGGTCCATGCCGTCCTGCGGGAACATCTCGCCGACGTGCTTTTTGTAGACTTTCTTGTACTCCTCGACCACGGCGTGCAACTGCTCGGCGCTGAGCTCGCTGTCTACCTCGACGCGGGCCTTCTTCTTGGCCGCATGGATTTTCTCTTCGAAGAACTCGTGATCGCAACCCATCACGACGTCGCCGAACATGTCGATGAACCGGCGGTAAATGTCCCAGGCGAACCGTGGGTTGCCCGTCTTTCGGATAATCCCCTCGATCACGTCGTCGTTGAGACCCAGGTTCAGAACCGTGTCCATCATGCCGGGCATCGAGGACGCAGCGCCGCTTCGAACGCTGACCAGCAACGGACGCTCCGGATCGCCGAGCTTCAAGCCCATCGACTTCTCCAGCTTGACGACGTTCGCCTGAACCTCCTCGGCCAGCCCCTTCGGCCATTTGCCGCCGGACTTGTAGTACTCGCCGCAGACCTTCGTGGCGATCGTGAAGCCCGGAGGCACCGGTACGCCCAGATTGGTCATCTCGGCAAGATTGGCCCCTTTGCCCCCCAAGAGTTCTTTCATCTTGGCATTGCCTTCAGCCTTCCCGTTGCCGAAGAAGTACACCCGTTTTTCTGCCATACTGCCTTTCTCCTTCTTGCTCGTGTCATCTTGTTCGAGAGCACTGTGGTTTCCGGATTGGCTCCGCCCATTTCCCCCTTGCGGCGGTGCATCGTCGAGCGCCGCGCAGACAAAGGCCGTTGAGTCTATCGCACCGCGTTGGAGCTGTCAACGAGGAAAAGTGGATTTTTTCCTTCGGATTCCCTCGCCTCCGCAACAGGCGGAGAATCCATGTGGACGACACGCCCCCGGAATCGCGAGCCACTCCGGATCAGGCGTCGCCGGGGGAATCCTCTTTCTTCCGTTCAGCTCTCTTGCGAGACAGACGGGCCAGCAACATACCGACCTCATAGAGCCCGTACAGGGGCACTGCCAGGGTCACCTGAGAGATGATGTCCGGGGGGGTCACTACGGCCGAGACGATGAAGACGCTCAGGAAGACGTACTTGCGGACGCTGCGCAAGGCCTCCAACGAGACGAGCCCCGTGCGATTGAGGATGAGAATCGCAATCGGCGTCTGGAAGGCCAGGCCGAAGACCAGCATGAGCACGGTGACAAAAGAGATGTACCGCTGAAGCGTCCAGTTGGAGGCGACATCCATCAGGTCGCCGAAGCCCAGGAAGAAACGCAGCGAGATCCTTGCAACGACAAAGAGGAAGAACATCGCGCCGGCGACGAAGAGGATGGCCGAGAACGGCACCGCCTTGCGCACGTATTGCCGTTCGTGTTCGTAGAGCCCGGCCGCGACGAACATCCAGATCTGATAGAATACCCATGGGCAGGTCAGAATCAACCCGGCGATCAGGGAGACCTTCATGTAGGCTGTGAATGCCTCGGCCGGCGCCAGCACCTGGAGCCGGGCCCAATTGGGCAGCGCCCTTTCATCACGGGAAACGCCGGCCTCGCCCCCCTGCCATTGGCGAACGGTGTCGGCCGCCACCCTGCGAGTGAACGCAACCTGATCCGGATGGATTGCAGGAGCATTTGGATCCGATTGCGAAGCCGTCAGCAGGTTCTCGAAGAACAGATCAACCAGGACAGCGAACTCACGGAGAGGACCTTCTTTCTCGGCCTTCTCGATGCGCGGCTGCATCGCCTTGACATACGGCTTCTCAATGAATCGAATGATCCACGTGCCGAAGATCAACGCCACAATCGCTCCGATCGCCAAACCGGAGATGGCCAGGATCAGCCGGGCGCGGAGTTCTTCGAGGTGATCGCCCAAACTCATCGTGCAGTTCAGGGGATTCGGGTTCTTTCTGGTATCGCCCATCTCAGTCGAGAGCAGGTGTGTGCCGGGTGTGGCAGCATCAGCTTTTCAGATCGGACTCGTCGATACCCGAAGCATCTTTCGCGTCCTTGACGACGTCGTCCTTGACCTTGCGGACGTCATCGACGAGTTCGTCGGACGATTCCTTCGCTTCGTTGATCCCCTTCTTGAATTCGGTGAGGCTCTTGCCGACACTGCGGGCGATTTCCGGCAGGCGCCGCCCAAAGATCAGAAGTGCGATGACAAGAATGATCAGCCATTCCCACTGACCGGGCATCCACGCCAGGACATACTGCGTTGAATCCATCATGGCCATCTCCTAAGTGAGTTGCTGCGTGCGCCCGGGCAAAGCTGGGCATAGCATCCTAACGTTTGTTCTTGAGTCAATTTTGCCCTCCGCAGCGTATTTCGGTACTTCGCGTACCTAGGGGAGGCGACAACGCCGACCCGTACTGTACCGGTCTGGCGGGATGTCGTCAACGAAATTATACGCACGCGCGATGCAGCCGGTTCTGGCTTTCACGGAGGGCATTCGGTCGGGGCAAGCCCCCATCTCGACCCCTGGACCGGTCTGGCCAGCCGGCCATATCGGACCTCCTCAGGCCGTCTCGTGGGCTGAACCCCGCCATTGCTCCATGCACTCGATCACTTGCAAGCCATTTCCATATAATTAGTTATGAACAACCACCTCAGTTTTTTCTTGCCATGAGCTCCGCATTTCGGCTATAATAGGGACGTTGACGTTGATGAAGAGCCACACGGCAGACACGAACCATGAAGAGCTTTTACTACCAAACCTGGCTTCCATTTGTCATCAACAAGAGACGCATCCTGGTTCTGGCCATCGCCAGCTATCTTGCTCTCTGCTGAACCCGTATTGGCTCGCATCCGGACACCGGGTTGAATACGGGCAGTTGAGTCATAGTCATCACATCTGGTCGCACCCCAGTATCTCCACTGCGGCCGGGACGCGCCCTCTTGACGTTCAACATGCCTGAACGGCGCGAACGACCTTCAGCACATCCTGCATCGCCGCCACGTCGTGGACTCGCACGACGGACACCCCCGCCTCCGCACACAGCGCCACCGTCGCCGCCGTGCCGAACACGCGATCGGCAGGCCTCTCGCGACCCGTGACCGTCCCGATGAACCGCTTGCGGCTCGTGCCCACCAGCACCCGATAGCCCGTCGCAACAAAGCGACCGATGTGTTTGAGCAGCAGCAGATTGTGCTCAGCGGTCTTGCCGAACCCGATCCCCGGATCGATCCAGACTCGCTCAGCGGCAATGCCGAACGACTCGGCCCGCCCGGCGCGCTCGATCAGAAAGTGCAAGACCTCTGCAACTACGTCGTCGTAGTGCGGCTCGGCCTGCATCGTTTCGGGCGTTCCCTTCATGTGCATCAGCACGACGGGAACGTGCCGCTCCGCTGCCAATGCGGCCATGTTGTCGTCAGTCAAGGCGGTGATATCGTTGAGGATCGACGCACCCGCCTCCAGGGCCGCCCGCGCCACCTCGACGTGGCGTGCGTCGATGCTGATCGGCACGTCCGTCCGGCGCGACAGCGATTCGATCACCGGGACCACACGACGAATCTGCTCGGCCGGCGGGACCGCAGCCGCACCCGGCCGGGTGGACTCGCCGCCGACGTCGAGAATAGCCGCACCCTCGGCGGCCATCTCCAGACCCCGTGCGACAGCGGCATCGCTGTCCAGGAACTGCCCGCCGTCGCTGAACGAGTCGGGCGTAACATTGAGCACGCCCATGATCCGAGTGCCCAACGAGAAATCCACAGAGCCACCCGGCCACTGAAGCACATCGTCAGACGCCGTCTTCACGCCGCCGTCCTTTCACCTTGAAACCGATCCCCAAGAGCTTGCGCACCAGGGCCCCTCCCGGCTCGGGCACGACGACCGTCGTGTTGTGAAACTCGCGGCGCACCGGATAGTTCTTCCGCAGGGCGTCGAAGAACCGCCCCCTCGCCTCGGACGGCTCGTCGGCGATCCGCCTCAGGTCCCGGTCGTCCCGGACGATGGGGTAGACCTTCTCCACGGCCGACGCGATGGCTTCCTGCTCGTCGGCCACCTCGTCGGGCAGCTCGATCGTCGCCACGTCGGGGGCGGGCAGGAAATCGCCCACGCCGAACTTCGCCGGCAGGCCGAAGTGCTCGCAAAGGGCCTGGTAGATCATAATCAGGCCGGCGATCTTGCCGTCCAGCGAGTAGCCGGCGATGTGGGGCGAGCTCAGATCGACCGCATCGAGCAGGTCAACATCGATGTTCGGCTCGTTCTCCCAGACGTCCAGAGCCACGGCCTTCAGACGCTTGGCCGCGATGGCGGCCTTGAGGGCCTGCGAATCCACGACGGCGCCGCGCGAAGCGTTCACGAAGACCGCCCCCTGCTTGAGCGACGAGAAGAACCGCTCGTCCGCCAGATGATAGGTCTTGTCGGTCCCCTCCCGCGTCAGCGGCGTGTGCATCGTGATGAAGTCGCAGTCGAACACCGCCTCGATGGGCACGTATTTCGGATCGCCCGTCCGCCGCTGGAGGGGCGGATCGTTGCGTCGCACGTGCATCCCCAGCGCCTCGCACCTGGCCGCGACGCGCCCGCCGACGTTGCCGACCCCGATCACGCCGATGGACCGGCCGTCGAGGCGGATGCCGTGGCGTCGGCCGATCTCCAGCAACGCCGCAATCACGTACTCGGCCGCCGAAGTGGCGTTGGAGCCCGGTGCCGAGGCGAAGCCGATGTGGCGGGCGTCAAGGCAGTCGAGATCGACGTGGTCGAAGCCGATCGTGGCGGTGGCGACGAACTTCACTGCGCTGCCCGACAGGAGACGCTCGTCGACGCGGGTGATGCTCCGCACGAGCAGCGCATCGGCGTCGGCGACCGCCTCCGGCGTCATCTCGCGCCCGCCCATGATCTCCACATCACCGACCGACGAAAAGCACTCTCGAACGAAAGGGATATTCCCATCTGCGACAATCTTCATAGGACCTCAAAGCTCGAAACCCGCTATCTCCGTGCCGCACTGCGGGCACCTGGAGTCCTGAATCTCATTGGCGACGATCGTGAAACCGGTGCGTTCGATCAGCATGCGTCTGCATCCGGGGCAGAACGTGCTCTCCGACCGCGCGCCGGGCACGTTGCCCAGGTAGACGTAGCGAAGCCCCGCCTCCCTGCCGATCCGCTCGGCCCGTTGAAGGCTCTCCATCGGCGTCGGGCGCCCATCGGCATACCGGTACTGCGGCTGGAACCGGCTGATGTGCCAGGGAACGTCCGGGCCGGCCTCGCGGACGAGGAAGTCGGCAAGCTGCTTCAGCTCGTCCTCCGAGTCGTTCTCGCCCGGAACCAGCAGCGTCGTGACCTCGATCCAGATATCCGTGTGGCGGGCAATGGTCGCGATCGTGTCCAGCACCGGCTGCAATCGGGCCTTGCACAACCGCCGGTAATAGTCATCGGTGAACGCCTTGAGATCGACGTTGATCCCATCGAGCCAGTCGGCCGCGGAGTCGATGGCCTCGCGCGTCATATACCCGTTGCTGACGAAGACGTTCGCCAGACCCTTCTCCTTCGCGAGCCGGCCGCAATCGGCGCACAGCTCCATAAACACGGTCGGCTCGGTGTAGGTATAGGCGATGCTCCGGCAGTCGCTGCGAAGGGCCGCCGCCACGATCTGCTCGGGCTTCACCGCCTGCCCGTCGATCTGCCCGCCGTCGACCGCCACCTGGCTGATCTGCCAGTTCTGGCAGAACTCGCAGCGGAAGTTGCACCCCATCGCCGCGACCGAGAAGCTCCTCGTGCCCGGCTGGAAATGGAACAGCGGCTTCTTCTCGATCGGGTCGGGATTGGCGGCGCAGACCCTGCCATAGTTGAGCGAGTACAGCGTGCCGCCCACGTTCTGCCGCACGCAGCAGTGCCCCAGCTTGCCGTCGTCGATCCGGCAGCGAAAGCCGCACAGCGTGCAGCGGACCCGCTTGCCCTCCGCAGGCTCCCACAGCACTGCTTCCTTCAGTTTGCCTTCGTTTGCCATCGCCGAATCCCGAGAAATTGCGTTTGCCACCGACCGAGCCACTATATAGAATGCCACGGCCGAAATCAACGGCCGCAAAACCGCATGGGCCCAAGCCCATCTTACGGACTACCTAAACACGAACCGAAGCAACGAGGAGCACGAATGACCGCCTTCGACCCGAATTCTCTGATCGATCTCGATGTGTGCGTACTCAACGCATTGGACCTCTTCGCCGACCCCAAGACGGTTTTCCCCCGTCCGAATCTGGCCCGGTTCAAGCGGCCGCTGGTCGTCGGCAGCGGCAACGCCATCGCGACCGGCAAGATCATCTTCGACGACAAGGACGCCGTGCTGGCCGACGAGGGCACGTTCCAGAACAAGCTGGACGCCGTCGGCGACATCGACGGCGTCGCCCTGTTCTCGGCCTCCGGGGGCAAGCACGCCCCGATCATCGCCGAAGCGGTCAAGCCCAAGGGCCTGCCCGTCGTGCTGTTCACGTCCAATCCGTCCAGCATGGCCAAGAACTACGTCGATGAGGCCTACGTGTTCCCCAGCCTGCCGGAGCCGTACACCTACAACACCTCCACGTACATGGGCATGATGATGGCCAGCCTCGTGGACGATCCGAGGGCCGAAGCCGCAACGATCCGCGCGTACATCAAGGACGTCATCGATCCGACCCTTGCCGCATACGACAAGAAGCCCGGCGACTTCGAGGCGTACTATCTGCTCGTGCCCGAGCAGTTCGAGCTGATCCGAATCATGTTCGCCACGAAGTTCGTCGAGCTGTTCGGCCGGCGCATCGCCCGCGACGTGTTCACCTGGGAGCAGTCCAAACACGCCACCACCGTAGTCGAGGCGCCCAGCGAGTTGTTCATCGCCTTCGGCCGCGAAAACGACTCCTTCGGCAGGGACCGCCTGAACATTCCGCTGCCGGAGGATTGCAGCTATCCGGCGATCATGGCCATCGGCTACTACGTGATCGGCAAGATCCAGGCCCAGAAGCCCGCCTGGTTCAAGCAGGGTGTCGGCCCGTTCGTCGAGCGGGCCTCCCAACTCTT
>Ga0334887_1003964_pt1 | contig 13990 bp, 9 predicted proteins | sample GraSluR1_MG_10_FD_207217 | JGI IMG/M metagenome (GOLD analysis project Ga0334887, IMG submission 207217) | Sludge microbial communities from methane-producing bioreactor in Wageningen University, Netherlands - Granular Sludge_18_07-R1 | ecosystem: Engineered > Bioreactor > Anaerobic >...
CATAAGCGGGCTGTCCCAGCGGTTCTTGAAGGTCAGGCCGCTGCCGTATTGATTGAGCAGCACGGGTGTGCCGTCGTCAATGGTGATCTGGATGTTGCCGCGGCTGGTGTAGCGGGTAAAGAGCAGCGAGACCTGACGGCCGGAGAAGGTCAACGTGGCGCTGGCAGCGGGATCATTGCTGTAGCGGGTGCTGCCGCCGGAAGTGCTGGCATGATTCCATACCGTCCAGTTGCCAGTGTAAACGATGTTTGAGTCTTCGTTCTCGTAGGTTCCCTCATTCACCGGAATGGGCGCCTTGGCCTGTGCCGATGGTGAATTGCCCAGGGCAGAAAGGTTATTGGAGTCGTCCAGGGCGCGCAGGGCAAAGAAATAGGTCTGTGCGGGGGTAAGCACGACGGTCATCGCCTGGGGTGTGCCAGCCACCAATGGAGCGGGCTCGCCGGTCACGTCTGTGGCGGCCTCCCATTTGGCTTCGGTATCGATCGCGCTGGCGGCGTAACGGAGGATGTATTCTGTGGCGATGCCGGTCATATCGTCGTCGCCGGGCGCGTTCCAGTTGAGGTCGACCTCGCCGTTGTTGCTGCCAGTGGCGGCGTTCAGTGTGACTGCCGCGGGCGGGATGGATTCGGGATTGGAGATGATGATCGCGTCCAGGTCGATATATTTTGCCCCACCGGGGTGGCTGAATTTGACGGTGTGGGTGCCAGCGTCCATAAGCGGGCTGTCCCAGCGGTTCTTGAAGGTCAGGCCGCTGCCGTATTGATTGAGCAGCACGGGGGTGCCGCCGTCAATCGTGATGGCGATGTTGCCGCGGCTGGTGTAGCGGGTAAAGAGCAGCGAGACCTGACGGCCGGAGAAGGTCAACGTGGCGCTGGCAGCGGGATCATTGCTGTAGCGGGTGCTGCCACCGGAGGCGCCGGTCGTATTCCATACCGTCCAGTTACCGGCATAAATGATGTTTGTATCTTCGTTTTCGTAGGTACCGCCGCCGACCGGGGTGGGCGCTTTGGCTGCTGCCGAGGGTGAATTGCCCAGGGCAGAAAGGTTATTGGAGTCGTCCAGCGCACGCAGAACAAAGAAGTAAGTCTGCCCGGGGACGAGGCCGGAAACAACCATGGATTGCGCAGTACCGGCGACCAGGGGTGTAGGCTCGCCGGTCACGTCTGTGGCGGCGTCCCATTTGGCTTCGGTATCGATCGCGCTGGCGGCGTAACGGAGGATGTATTCTGTGGCGATGCCGGTCATATCGTCATCGCCGGGCGCGTTCCAGTTGAGGTCGACCTCGCCATTGTTGCTGCCAGTGGCGGCGTTCAGTGTGACTGCCGCGGGCGGGATGGATTCGGGATCGGAGATGATGATCGCGTCCAGGTCGATATATTTCGCCCCGCCGGGGTGGCTGAATTTGACGGTGTGGGTGCCTGTCGTCATGAGCGGGCTGTCCCAGCGGTTCTTGAAGGTCAGGCCGCTGCCGTATTGATTGAGCAGCACCGGTGTGCCGTCGTCAATCGTGATCTGGATATTGCCGCGGCTGGTGTAGCGGGTGAAGAGCAGCGAGACCTGTCGGCCGGTGAAGGTCAATGTGGCACTGGCAGCGGGATCATTGCTGTAACGCGTGCTGCCGCCAGAAGCGCGGGCATCGTTCCAGGTCGTCCAGTTGCCCGTGTAGACGATATTCGTATCTTCGTTTTGGTAGGTGCCAGGCACGACCGGCGTGGGAGCTTTAGCCTGTGCAGCCGGAGAATTTCCCAGGGGGGAAAGGTTGCTGGAATCGTCCACGGCGCGCATGGCGAAGTAATAGGTCTGACCGGGGGTGAGACTGACGGTCATGGTTTGCGGCGTACCGGCCACCAATGGCACGGGTTCGCCCGGCAAATCCGAGGCGGCCTCCCATTTGGCTTCGGTATCGATCGCGCTGGCGGCGTAACGGAGGATGTATTCTGTGGCGATGCCGGTCATATCGTCGTCGCCGGGTGCGTTCCAGTTGAGGTCGACCTCGCCGTTGTTGCTGCCAGTGGCGGCGTTCAGTGTGACTGCCGCGGGCGGGATGGATTCGGGATCGGAGATGATGATCGCGTCCAGGTCGATATATTTCGCCCCGCCGGGATGGCTGAATTTGACGGTGTGGGTGCCTGTCGTCATGAGCGGGCTGTCCCAGCGGTTCTTGAAGGTCAGACCGCTGCCGTATTGATTAAGCAGCACCGGTGTGCCGCCGTCAATCGTGATCTGGATGTTGCCGCGGCTGGTGTAGCGGGTGAAGAGCAGCGAGACCTGACGGCCAGTAAAGGTCAACGTGGCACTGGCAGCGGGATCATTACTGTAGCGGGTGCTGCCGCCGGAAGCGTTGGCAGTGGTCCAGGTCGTCCAATTGCCCGTGTAGACGATATTGGGTTCATCGTTTTCATAGGTGCCAGGGCTGACGGGAACGGGTGACTGGGCTGCTGCGGATGGTGAATTGGACAACGCAGCGAGGTTATTGGCTTCATCCAGGGTACGCAGGGCGAAGTAATAGGTTTGACCAGGGTTGAGACCGGAAACGGTCATCGATTGAGCGGTGCCAGCGGCCAGCGGCGTGGGCTCGCCGGTCACGTTTGTGGCGGCATCCCATTTGGCCTGGGTGTCAATGGCGGAGGCGGCGTAGCGCACGACATATTCAGTGGCTGTGCCAGTCGTGTCGTCGTCACCTGGGGCATTCCAGTTCAGGTCCACCTGGCCGGTGTTGGTGCCGGTAGCGGCAGAAAGGGTAACTGCTGCCGGGGCAATGGTATCCGGTCTGGAAACAATGAAGGCGTCAAAGTCGATATAGTGAGTGCCGCCTGGATGGAATACTTCGATATAATGCACTCCCTCATCCATGAGCGGGCTGTCCCAGCGGTTCTGGAAGGAGAGGATGCTGCCATACTGGTTGAGAAGTACCGGTGCATTGCCATCAATGCTAATGGCAATATTGCCCCGGCTGGTGTAGCGGGTGAAGATCAGGGATACCTGACGGCCATTGAACAATAATTCGGCTCCGGCATTCTCGTCATTGCTGTACAGGGTACTGCTGCCTGAGGCACGGCCATCATTCCAGGTAGTCCAATCGCCCCAAGTATATACATCAGGGTCTGTATTTTCATAGGTGCCTGGACCAGGGGGTGTGTAATAGTGGGCGGTTACGGTGTGATCCGTAAAGGGCATATAAACTGTATTTGTCCAGCTGTAATTTTCATCATCGGCGGTTCCTTCCCAAGTATCGAGAATAGAATCGTCCGCCGGGTGTGCAGTTAATGTGATTTCCTCCAGGGCATTATAGTCACCAACGTTGGCACAATTTGCAGATTGGGAGGGGGAAGCAGTCGGGTCGGTACCGTTGCCGCTGTGTTCCAGGGTCAGGGTGACGCAGGGCAATTCCGTTTCAATCGCATCCAGACTGACTTTGCTGCCTGAGGCGTGTACCAGACGGACGGTATGTTCTCCGGCCGGGTACTCCGTGCTGGTCCATTCGTTTTGGTAGTCGGTGGGGATGTTGTATTGATTGATCGCAGCAACAAAGGCATCGTCCACGTAGACATTCATTTCGCCATAGTCATCCGTGCGGGAATACCGGATTTTGAAGGTTCCCCCGGCAAATTTAAAATTGGCGTAGTTGTTGATCTCGTTGGACAAATGGATATCACCGTCATAGTGATTGGCCTTGGTAGAAGTGATCCAGTTGGGACTGTAGGTGATTTCCTGTGCGTCGTCGTTATAAATGCCTGCTGCCAGAATTTGTGGTTTCAGGTGGACGATGCTGACAGCGTACATACTCATGCCAGAGTAACTGCCCCCCCATGTCATGGTATGGTTGCTGTAATCCCAAGTGTCGTGGATGTACATGGTTTGGCCGATGTCGTTATAGCCAACGCCGACCATGGTGTGTCCCCGTACGTGGAAAATGACTGGATAGCCAGCATCGATTTCAGCTTTATAGTCCTCAAAATTGAATCCGCCAGGCAGATCAGTTCTTTGCGTATAACAATCGGTAACCGTATACCCGCGGGCTTCGTAGAAATTTTTCACTCCAACGGTGCCATCATCATCGATACCATGGTTTTCCATTTGACTACATGTGAAAGGGCCGGGGTAAGTCGTATAGGCGTAAAAACTGGTAGCGCCATCCGGGTTGCCAAAATTGGATTGGTTGGTTCGCATGTAATCGCCGAGGCTGTCGCCGTAGCTGTGTTCTACCCAGTTGCCTATGAAGGGATCATCGTCCGAGTTTCCATAGCCTCTCCAATAGTCATCTACATGACCTTTGGTTGTGCGGCCATCCAAATTCAGGCGGGAAGCGCTGAGCGGCATTTGCGCCTCTGGGAATCCGGTGGCATCCACCCATATTCCCCATGAGCTATTATCCATTGGCACGACACCATCATTGGTCGGGCCAGTATACATATTTGCAAAGAAAGTCCGATCATAATAGGAAGCTACCATGGCAGCCGAAGTCGCAGCACAACCATGTACCCAGGTGAAAGCAGGGACCTGGGTGAGTGTGTTGATACCAGCTTGTAAATGGGGTTCAGGAAGATCCGCAACAGTAGTCCTGACATAGCCTGCGGGAGGGGTAGGGGGACTACCAATTACAGTTTTAATGAATTCGTTTCCATCAATCGCACCGGCTGCTTCTGTATGAAAATATTGTGTATCTTCAAATGGCGGAGGGGGCGGTTCGATCAGGGATTGGGCCGGCGCTGCGGCAACGGGGATTTCGCCTTGCGTGAACGCTGCTGCCGGTGAGGTTGTGCTGAAAAGCATTGCCAGTACGAGTGTGAGCGTGAAGAAACTTGTTTTCTTGGACATGTGATGAAATCCTTTCGGAAAAAAATAAAGATTTTAAACGATGTGGATTAGTGAAATATTTCGTTATTCAGGTAAGAAAAATGGGTGTGGGAGGGGAGTGAGCAGAGGATTTGATGCTGGCGGCCATAAGGCAAAAGGTGGCCTTTTGTTCCCATTCGTTGGGCGGATGCTGATAACGCATTCGATCTGCGGCCAGGGAAGGGGTAGATAGATCAGGTTGATAAAATAGTGGAGCCAGGATGGGGTTGAGATTAAATTCCCGAATCTCTTGATCCGTTTTACCGGGAAAGCTGTGATTTGCCCGATTTTCATTTCTCAAAATAACCCCCTTTTCTTAATGGGCTTTATTGACTTTTAAGGTGGCAAATGCGATCCTGATTTACACAGCGTAGACCATACATTAAAAAATTAAGCACGATATTTAAATAATTTGTAATTTGTTTTTATCACTTTTATTATACTGGAATTTTCCTCATATTTATCATACGGTGTGGTTAACAAAAATACAAAGACAGGGTCATAGACATTTGTACTATGTTATTGTGTGGCTGCTTCACTGCGTTGCACAGGCGATGCAGGGGTCAAAGGCACGCACAACGCGGCCGACGGCTTTTTCCAGTTCCAGGTTAATCTGCTCGCTGTTGACATAGCGCCGGGCGGCCACCTTGAGGGCGCGTTCAATGGCAAGCATATTGTGTACGGTGGGGATGATGAATTCAGCGCTGGTGATCTTGCCTTTTTGAATAGCATAGTGATGGATAAGCGGCCCGCGCGGGGCTTCGACGAGGCCATAGCCCTCGCCATCACGCGGGGTGTAGGGCGAATCGGTGTCTTCATTATCGAGCGGCTCAGACAGAATTTCGATGGCGCGCTCAAAGGCATATACCAGTTCAATGCCGCGGCACAGGTCAAACAGCAGGATGGGATGGGCGGGTTTGCCGTATTCTGCTTCCAGCCGCTGCAGGTAGTCATCTGCCAGGGGGGTGGCGAGGGATTTGATCATATTCATGCGGGCGAGGCTGTTGGCGCGCAATACCTTGCCCTGGAAGCTGCTCTGGCCGGCGTAACTGTAAATGGTATCTTCATAATTGAGAAATTTTCTAAAGTCTTTGGGCTGAAAATTCTCAACAATCCTGCCACCGGGTTCCATAATGCGGATGGAATCTGTGTCCAGATCCGGTTTCGTTTCGCCGGTGGAAGCGATGTAATAGGCCGGTTGGTCATCCCCCCAGGAGCCGATGCGGTCGCGCATTTGGGCGGACAGCTCCCAGTATTCATCCACCAATGCGCAGGCACGGGGGAGCAATTTTAGCATGCGCTGGCGCATGGCCTCGGCTTTTTCGGGTTCGATGCCGCTGGTGACGCCGCCAATGACGGCTTTGACGGGATGGATGAACTGCCCGCCGGCCAGGGTGATCAGGTCGGTGCCGATCTTGCGAACGCGCAAGGCGCATTGAGCAATGTTGAACTGGGTTTCGCTGGAAGCTTCTTCCTGTGACATGTGAAAAATACTGTCAACGCCCACCCGGTCGGGCATGGTGAAGATGAACAGGGAGGTAGCCTGATTCTGGATCAACTGCCCCAGCAGGAGCAGGTTCCTGATCTTCTTTGCCAGTGGGGGCGGGGTGATGCCATAAGCGTCTTCCAAAGCTTTGACGGCGGCCACGTGGTGAGCGGTGGAGCATACACCGCAGATGCGGGGCGTGATGACAGGCATTTGTTCGGCGGGGACACCCTGCACAAATTTCTGAAAGCCGCGCATTTCGGTGGCCTGAAAGCGGGCGGAGACAACTTCGCCGGCCTGTACTTCAATCACTACACGGGCGTGGCCTTCAATACGGCTGATGGGAAAGGTTAATGTTGTCATGGTTACAGTACCTTCTCTTTGGGGCGCGGCGGTTTGCCTGTCTGGGCATAGTCCGAGAACTGGAACAGGAACAGGGATAGCTGCGGAGACCGCAGGATTTCATAGATTTCTTCCGGAGGGACATCAGTCATTTTTTCAAAAACACGCTGGATGCTGCCTAACCATGCGCTGGATTCTTTTTCAATGAAGGCGTCTGAGGGACCGCGGCAGCCCACGCAGGGGTGGCCGGGTTTGGTGCAAAGGGCATTGCAGCCCCCGCGGGTGGAGGTGCCGACACACGGGTAGCCCTGATTGATCAGGCAGATATCGGGCAGGACTTTTCCGGCCTGGAAGCCGAGGAAGTGTTCCGGTTTCATGTCGATCAGTTTTTTGCGGCCGCATTCCTGGCAGACGGTTTTGGAGGGTTTGAAATCTTCTTTTTCGAGGAGAAGGGCCATGAAGAGTTCCGGGGTGGGCGGGCAGCCGGGGAGGTAGATATCAACATCGATGAAGTCGTCAATTGGCTGGCTGCGGGGCAGCAGGCGGGGCAGGTGGATGCGTTCTTTCTGGGAGAGAAAGACCTCGCGGACTTCATCGCGGTTGCCGAGGTTGGATACACCGCCAGAGATGGCACAAGTGCCTACGGCAACAACTTTTTTGGCCCGTTTGGCGGCCTCAATGAGGTGGTGAATGTCTTCATTATTGCGCACACCCCCGCTGACGAGAAGCACTTCTACCTCTGGCACTTCGTAGGCAGAGACAACCAGGGGCATGTAGACCAGTTGAAATTGATCGACCCATTCATCTGCGTTCAGCAGGGAGACTTCGCAGCCCGCACAGCCGGAAAGCTGGAGGACGGCGAATTTTGGCATTTTATATTGCGTCATGAGCAATTTCCTGTGGTTAGATGTTTTCTTTGATTCTACCAGAGTAGGGGCGTAAACCGGTGTTGTTCTGAGATTGTAATTACTCAGGCGGGTAGTTGTAGATGTGTTCGCGTGCTTTACCTTTCAGTACAATGTCCGCAACGCACCAGTTAGCAAGTTCCAGGGCGGATCTTTTCAAACCGCGAGATGATCTTTGGTGCGTTCAACTTCGAACGCACCCTACGTGAGGTTTGAACGACACTTGTAAAATCAATATGAGTAGGTGCGTTGCCACTTCCCTGCTTTGCAGTGACTTCGTCCGCGGCGAACGCACACTCGCGGGATAGTTTGGCAGGCAAAAGCTGCTACTTTTTTCATGCAGGATGAGGACATGCTTTGCCCTATAGGGCCTTTGCTCCCTGGACAGCGCTGAGCAGTTACCTGAGATTGACGAATATTTTGATAGACGAGGTTTAATCAAATGCCGGGTGGCCGGGGGCGGGTCGGCAGATGACTTCGAGGATTTTGAGATCAAAGAAGGCATAGGTGTTAACCGGCAGGACGATGGCGGCCATGTCGGCGCCGCGACCGGTGCCGGCGATACACAGGACGGGTTCGCCAACCTGAACAAGACCGGCATCAGCAGCCATAATGGCAATTTCTGCGACGACTTTCATCCCTTCGCCAAAGATGCGCAGGGTGTTGGCGATTATTTCGTCGGGGCCAGTGGTGTCAAGCTGTTTGCGGAGGGCGCGGTTGACACCGCCGAAGGCATGCTGGCAGGTAAGGATGGCTGCTCCGGCAGCTTCAATTGCGGCACGGTTTTCGCGAGTCAGTTCCTGGGTATTGGGACCTTTGTACCCGCAGGCATGGCTTACGGTGATCACATTCTTGCCTTGAAATGCCTGGGCAGTTTGTTTGCCGCTTTCACCAGAGGTAGTGGCGACGAGGATGGTATTGATGTTGAGCTGGTTGGCGCGTTCAACGGCGAGCTGCAGGGTGCGGGCGGTGTTGGCTTTGCCGGGTTGGTGGAAATAGACGGTTTGGGCGGTGAATTCGGGCATGGGAGACTCCTGATAGAAATAGGGTCAGGGGCGAAGCATCCAGCAATTCACTGGACAATGTGCTTCGCCCCTGCGGGTTGTTCAAACGCGATGGATGTGATCGCTCAACGTTATTCTTTCGCTTTGGTTTCTTCCTGCACCGGTTTCAGTGCTTTGCGTTTCTTGCTGCGACGGATGAAGAAACGAACCACCAGCCAGATGGGCACAAAGATGATTGCCAAAACGGGGATTACGTAGATAACGATCCAGATCAGGGCAGAGGCAATGAATTTGAGCGCGTTGAGTAATGCCTGAAGGGCGTCGCGGGCGATGCCCTTTGGCTGCCATTTGCCGATGGTCAGGGGCTGTACGGATTCCTGGGCCTGGATTTTGACGGCAATAGACGAAAGGCGCGAAGCTTCATCGTAGTATTTAATCTGTCCTTTGAGAACTTCGATTTCTTCCTGCACCTCCACCAGACGGTTATACACTTTCAGGACTTCCTCGGTCTTATAAGCTTCGTCCATGATCTTCTCTAACTGATCAGCGGCGTTTTCCAGGTTGCGCAGGCGAGATTGCAGGTCGGTATACTCGCGGGTGACATCTTCGCCGCTGACGGTTTCGTTGAGAATATCCGTATTGCCGTCTTTTACCAGGGCTTTGATATTATCGAGGCTTTTGGTGAGATTTTCTGAGGGAACGCGGACGGTGATGTTGGCGGCAGGGACTTCGATGCCGTTGGCGGTATAGGTCTTGTAGAGATAGGAGTTGACCACAAAGCCACCCTGGCTTTCGGCCAGGTCGACGATGTATTTCATTGCGGCGGCGGGGTCATCCACCACAATGGAAAGTTCGGCGTTTTTGATGACGATGCGCTGGACAGCAGCCTGGTTTGTATTCGAGGCAATGCTGCCAGCCGATTCCTCGGCGGCCATATCATAGTCTAGATCAGCGCTTTGATAGGCTGGGGCAGCGCCCACCATGCCTTCCGACACCATCTCTGGGGCTGCCGTTTCCATTGCGGCGGGGGCACAGCTTGATAATAAAAGGGCGGTCAGGGTCAGAAAAATCAGGGTGTATTTCTTCATTTTTTCTCCTCAAGGATGGTGAATGATGGATTAGCTTAATTATAGAACGTTTTTGAAAATATAAAAGTTCCCAATACCGGGAACTTTTGTTAGCGATAAGAGGGCATTGCCAGTTTACCAGCCGTCGTCAAGGCGCAGGGCGTGGCGTTCGGGCAGTCCGAGGGCATAAATGCGCTGCTGGACGCTGACGATGTCGTATTCTACACGCCGGGATTCCCAGATGCTGGTTTCCGTGTTGAAGATGGCGTAGGCGGCGCGGGCATCCTGGTCACGGGGCTGGCCGACCGAGCCGGGGTTGATGATCATGCGGTTATTGAGGATGATGTTGGTGTCTCCATTGATCAATTCCCAACTGATCTTCTGGGTGTCTTCATCTTCCTTTAGTAAAAAGGAGATTGGCAAATGGGTATGCCCGACGAAACAATAAGGGGTAGAAAAATGATTGAAATTGATGGTGGCGGTGTACAGGTCCATCAAATATTCCCAGGTGGGATTGCGCGGGCTGCCATGCACCAGGGTGACCTTGTCCTTGATGATTTTCTCCGGCAGGGAATGCAGGAATTGTAAATTTTGGGAAGTAATCACGGATTTTGTCCATTCGTTGGACAGGCGGGCATCGCGGTTGAAAGTATTGATGTCAATCTGTCCGAGCAGGGCGGCATCATGGTTGCCGACCACGCAGCTGAATTTGGGCAGGTTTTTCAATCGGTCGATACATTCGTTGGGGTCGGGGCCATATCCGACCAGGTCGCCCAGGCACCAGATTTCTTCGATGGACGGGGCATCATTGAGAACAGCTTCGAGGGCGGTGACATTGGCATGGATGTCTGAAATCACTAATATGCGCATAGCTTAATCGGTAACCTCTGGAGTAGGGGTGGGAGTGGGATGTGGAAGGTCAAAATACAATTCCCAGCGGCCGTCATCGGCCTGCCAGAAATCGGAAAGCGGGTCAACAAGGATAATCCAGGTGTTGCCAGGCTTGAGGGCCATCGGTGTCCCCCAATTATTGTAAAAGTGCATGGGGTGGTAATGGTCTGTGGCCCGCCAGTATCCATCGATCATCACGCCGTCGCGGAAGAAAATGGCACGCTGTTTCTCTCTCACGTCCCATACAAAGATTTGGTGCAGGGTAGGCGCAAGTTCTAAATAATCTGCGTAGACGATGATGATATTGGAAAAGGCCAATTGCTCGCCGGTATTGCGGTCTACGAGAGGGATTTGCGGAAAGCGGTTCTCCGGCGTCCCGTTTTCTGCGGTTTCGATGGTGCGCAGGTATTTGCCTGTATTGGGGTCATAGTGCCATTCGCCACGATCACGCACACTATATTCGATGCCGAGCTGGATGGCGAACTGATTGCTGAAGGGAATATTTTCGTCAAAAAGCATACCGTCCAGGTTAGGGCGGGAGTTGTCGACGCCTTCACCGATGGAGAAACGGCTGAGGCCAGCAGAATCAACAAATACGCCGGCCACGCTGTGGGTTTCTTGGCCGCAGATGGGCGGACAGTTGGCGTCATCAAAGGAAATGGCGCGCTGACCCAGTTCGTCTGTCAATACTTTGTCGACTTTGGGGTCGGCGTTACCATAGGCGAGGATGCCCTGGTACATGTTAACCAGTTGGGCATCGATCAGACGGCCTGAACGCAGGGGGCCGACTTTTTCACTATCCTGACTGTAATAAAGGGCGAGGAAGCGGTTGGCTTCTTCCCCAATGTAGTATTCGAAAACAATATCCGCCGCGGAAAGACCGGCATGCGGGCGGCCATGGCGGGGGTAGTTGGATACCTTGATCATTGCCGGGCGCCGCTCCAGATTTTCCAGGTTCTCCGGTTCAAGGCCAGTGAGGGGGTTGATGTTGGGGGAAAAACCGGTCAGGCCGAGGATGACGGGTACCGGGGTGGCCGCCGGTTCCGGGACTGCCAGATTTTGTACGGCAATCGGTTTGGGTGTGGGCGTTGGACCGGCTGAATAGGTCGGGATAATTTGCAAGGTGGGTGCTGAGGAGGGCAGGGTGGCGGTGGGGATGGCTGTGGCTGTGGGGGGTAAGGTGAGGGTGATGAGCATGGCCTGCACCTGGGTCACAAAACCACTGCACCCCGCGAGAATCAGGGAGGCCAGAAGGAGGAAGATCATTGTAAGGAATTTGTAACGGTTTAACATAAGGTATCAATAATTGCCTCGGCGACGGCAGATTTTTCCTGCAAAGGGAGGGTTTCCCGCCGGCCGTCGGCAAAGAGCAGGGTGACCTGATTGGTGGTCCCGGTAAAGCCGGCGCCGGGGACGGTGATGTCATTGGCGACGATCAGATCCAGTTTTTTAACTTCCAGTTTCGCCTGGGCATTCTCCAGCAAGTCTTGACTTTCTGCCGCAAAGCCGATGGTATTTTGCGGGAAGCCAGTTTGTGTTTTTTGTGCGGCGACGGCCTTGAGAATGTCGGTGGTGGATTCAAGTTCCAGGGTGAGCGTATCGCTGCCTTTTTTGATCTTGTTGGCGGCTTTCTGCGCGGGGCGGAAATCGGCCACGGCGGCGGTCATGATGAGAGCGAAGGCGTCTTTGCTTTCACGCAGGACGGCGTCTGTCATCTCGGCAGCGGTGGTGACGGGGATCAGGCTTATGCCGTAAGGGGCAGTGAGATCTGCCGGGCCAGAGATGAGGGTGACGGCGGCGCCCCGATCCAGGGCGGCCTGGGCAACGGCATAACCCTGGCGGCCGGACGAGTGATTGGTGAGGAAGCGTACGGGGTCAAGGGCTTCCCGGGTGGGGCCGGCGGAGACGACGATCTTCTTGCCATGCAGAGGGCCGGATTTGCCCATTTTCCAGCGGATAGCGCTGATGACCTTTGCCGGTTCGCTCATCCGTCCCAGGCCTACCAGACCGGAAGCGAGGTGGCCTTCTTCAGGTCCGATGAAGGTAGCGCCGCGGCTTTTGAGGATGGTTACGTTGGCCTGGGTGGCGGTATGGTCATACATGCCGGCATCCATGGCCGGGACGATCATCAAGGGGCATTTGGCAGCCAGGGCTGTTACGCTGAGCAGGTTGTCGCCAATGCCGTGGGCCAGTTTTGCCATCGTGTTGGCAGAGGCCGGGGCGATGACCATCAGATCCGCATTGTGGCCGAGCCCGATGTGGGTGACGTGGCCTTCGCCGCCCCACAGGTGGGCGTCCACGTAGGCTTTGCGCCCCGTGACGGATTGAAAAGTGAGGGGAGCGATGAACTGGCAGGCGCTTTCGGTGAGGATCACATCAACCAGCGCACCCTGCTGGGTGAGTCTGGAGGCAATTTCAGCAGCTTTATAGGCCGCGATAGAACCGGTTACGCCGAGGACGATATGTTTGTGCTGGACGGGATTGGTCATGTTATGTATTCATCTCCCAGAGGATGCGCAGCCCGTCCAGGGTTAACCAGGGGGCGATCACATCGATCGATTCGGTTTCTGTGGAGACCAGCTCTGCCAGTCCACCAGTGGCAACGACGACCATATCTTCTCCCAGTTCTTTGCGGAAACGCTCGACCATGCCTTCGACGAGGGCGACATAACCGAAAAGAAGGCCGGATTGAAGGGCATGAACAGTGTTGGCGCCAATTGCGGAAGGCGGAGCGACGATGTTTACCCGCGGCAGTTGGGCGGTGCGGGAAAAGAGAGCTTCAGCGGCAATGCCGATGCCGGGGGAGATGGCACCGCCCAGGTATTCGCCTTCGGCGTTGATCGCATCAAAGGTGGTGGCGGTGCCGAAGTCGACGACACAGGCGGGGATGCTGTATAGGGCTTTGACGGCAACCGCATCAACAATGCGGTCAGCGCCAACACCACTGGGAGGATCATACAGAATCGGGACGCCGGTCTTGACTTTTTCATCAATCAGGAGGGGTTCCTGGCCCAGGTACATTTGGCAGGCCTGCACGATGCGGTTGGTGATCGGGGGAGAAACAGACGCCAGGCAGACGCCATCGAGCTGCCCGATGGCACAGCCGCTGTGCTGGAGGAGGCCGAGGATTTGCAGGCCGTATTCATCCGGCATGCGTTCGTAATTGGTCGCCAGCCGCCAGCGAGCGCCGAGTTTCTGGCCTTCGTATAACCCCAGGGTGAGATTGGTGTTGCCAATATCAATGGTTAAAAGCATACATGGCTCACTTTTTCAAGAGTTTGAATTCATCAATTCTAACCCAGAAATGACTGAAGCTGTACTTAAATCATCGGAATTCTTGAAGTGCTTACAGAACTGTAAGCTGGTGAAAGTTTTAAAGTTACCCTATTGCGTGTATATCAATAAGGGAGGCAATTGCTGCGTCCGCTTTATTGATCCGTGGTGACAGAATCAGGCTGC
>Ga0334887_1003977_pt1 | contig 13965 bp, 15 predicted proteins | sample GraSluR1_MG_10_FD_207217 | JGI IMG/M metagenome (GOLD analysis project Ga0334887, IMG submission 207217) | Sludge microbial communities from methane-producing bioreactor in Wageningen University, Netherlands - Granular Sludge_18_07-R1 | ecosystem: Engineered > Bioreactor > Anaerobic >...
TGTGCAGCGCCGCGTAGAGGAACGCGCCGGAGCCGTCGCCGGTGAAGGCGCGGCCGGTGCGGTTGGCCCCATGCGCGCCCGGCGCCAGGCCGATCAGCAACAGCCGCGCTGCCGGGTCGCCGAAACCGGGAACGGGCTTGCCCCAGTACTCCCAGTCCCGATAGGCGCGGCGTTTAGTACGCGCCACTTCTTCGCGCCAGGCGACCAGCCGCGGACAGGCCCGGCAGGCGATGATCTCGGCGTGCAGATCGTGCAGCCCGTTATCCATGTCCGTCCCCCTACGTTTAGTGGTTCGTTCGCCGCGTGTTTGTCATTCTGAAGCGAGCGCTAGCGGGCTGAAGAATCTCGTCGTACCGGCAGCCGGGATGTCGAGCACAGCAAAGCATGACTTGGCAAAGGCGCCATTTAGAAGCGCAGCGCCAACAACAGCACGGTGAGGATGCCCAGCCCCATTTCCATGAAGCCGATGGCCTTGATCGAGATGCGCGGGCGCGCCGGGCTGAGGAACCACACGGCCCGCGCCAGCAGCAGCAAATAGGCGATGAGCGCCGTCGCCGGCAGCAGATCGCGCCAGATCAGGAGAGCGACGACGACCAGCGCCAGTACGTGCAGCGCCGCCGGCCAGATCAGGTCCGGCTCCCGCCCGCGGTCAAGGCGAATGCGGGCGCGCACGTAGATCACGGAGGGGATGGCGCGGGCGGTCAGGCCAACCCAGAGGGCCAGCGCGGCGGGGAGCGTCCAGCCGCCCATCATCGCCATGGCAGGGGCGACGAAGGCCATCGCCGGGGGAGCAGCCAACTCAGCCTGCAGCGTGCGGCCCGGCTTGGTCAGATCGTAGTAGAGGAAGACGGCCCCGAAGGGGATCGCCAGGAGCAGGGGCGTCACGAAAGCGGGGCCCGCCTGCCCGAGCGCCACGGCGAAGCTCGCCGCAGCCAGCCCGCCGGCGCCGCCTGCCAGCGCGGCGACGGCCCGTTGCGCCCGCTGCGTGCGGGCTGTGTGGAGCTTGCGCCGCCGGTCGATCTGCAAGATTTTCAGCGGTTGGCGGATGAGAAACGCAGCCACGGTCGCCAGCCCCAACAGAAGGCCCGCGGTCGTAGGGGCTACGAGCAGGCCTAGCAGCACCGGCTCCAGCAGGAAGCCCCAGCCGCCATGTTCGGCGGGGATGATCACCGAGCGCCATGCCGGCCAGCCGCTCGTCGGGCTGCGTTTGGATTCATTTACTGCGCCTTGCATGATTCTCCTTTTGTATGCCACGAATTGCACGGATTTTGCGAAACGAGAGTAAGGTTCCTGAATGGTTTGATCGCTAAATACGCATTATGTCACCCTGAACGAAGTGAAGGGTCTTGACCTCTGGTGCTACGAGATTCTTCAGCTTGCTGCCGATCGCTTCAGAATGACAGCGCTTAGCTACCTAACGATTAGCCATTCGCCAGGGCGGCTGCGATCTCCGCCGCCACGCGAGCGTTGTTCTTGAGCAGGGCGATGTTGGCGCGCAGGCTGCGCTCGCCCGTCAGCTCGGCGATGCGCGCCAGCAGGAAGGGCGTCACCTCGGCGGAACGCAGCCCGCGCTGCTCGGCCTCGGCTACGGCCTGCGCGATTGCCGGTTCGATCTCCTGCGCCGGGATCTCGTCCTGCGGCGCGATGGGGACGGTGACGAGCAGGCCGCCGGGCAGGCCGAGCGTCTGTTTGGCGCGCCAGATGGCCGCGATCTCGGCAGGGCTGTCGCAGCGCACGTCCACGAGCAGCCCGCTGGAGCGGCTGTAGAAGGCCGGGAACTCGTCCGTCGCATAGCCGGCTACAGTCACGCCGCGCGTCTCCAGGTATTCGAGCGTGGCGGGCAGGTCGAGGATGGCTTTGGCCCCGGCGCAGACCACGATGACGGGCGTTTGCGCCAACTCTTCCAGGTCCGCGCTGATGTCGCTGCCGGCTTCGCCGCCGTGGCCGCGGTGAACGCCGCCGATGCCACCGGTGGCGAAGACCTCGATGCCGGCCCGGTGCGCGATCCACATCGTCGTGGCGACGGTGGTGGCCCCGTCCAGCTTCTGCGCCACGACGATGGGCAGGTCGCGGCGGCTGACCTTGCGTACGTTCTGCGCGGTGGCGAGGTGGGCGATTTGTTCATCGTCCAGCCCGGCGATCAGTTCGCCGGCGATGATGCCGACGGTGCGCGGCTGCGCGCCGTGGCTGCGCACGACGGCCTCCATGTCGCGGGCCAGCGCCAGGTTGTGCGGGTAGGGCAGGCCATGCGAGATGACGGTGGATTCCAGCGCGACTTGGGGCAGGGCGTGGGCGGTCATGACGCCTCCTTGCTTGCTAGTTCGGCGGAGGCCTGTTCCGCGGCGTAGGCGATCAGGTCTGCCAGGCGGTCGGGCGCGATGCCGCCGCCCTGTGCGAAATCGGGACGGCCTCCGCCGCCTCCGCCGAAACGTTGCAGCGAGGCGCGCAGCAGGTTGCCGGCGTGCAAGGGGGCCTGTTCGCCGCGGGCGAAGATGACGGTAACCTTATCGCCCTGCGCGGAGCCGAGCAGCGCCACGGCGTGCGCGTCGGCGATCAGTTGGCTTGCCAGCGTGCGCAGGGCTGTGGCGTCACGGCCGGCATAGGCCTGGGCCACGACGGTGCAGCCGCCGCTCTGCGCGCCCCGTTGGCGTAAGCCCTCGGCTTCGTAGGCGAGCAAGGCGGTCTGGAGTTCGTCGACGCGATGTTGCAGTTCCTTGTTGAGCGCCTGGTCGCGGGCGATGAGTTCGGGGACTTGGGCGATGTCGGTGCTGTAGAGCGCGGCGGCCTCGGTGATCAGCCGGTGCTTGAGGCAGTAGTCTAGCAAGGCGCGGCGTCCGCACAGGAAGGTGATGCGGGCCTGGCCGCGCATGCGCTGCTGGCGGGCGAACTTGATCGCGCCGATCTCGGCGGTGGTGCGCACATGCGTGCCGCCGCAGGCCGACCAGTCAACGCCCGTGATCTCGACGATGCGGATCTGTCCGCTGACCTTGGGCGGGCGGCGCAGGGGAACCTGGTCGATTTCGGCGTCGCCGACGAAGTAGGTCTTGATGGGGATGGCCTGGTCGACCAGGTCATTCGCCAGCAGTTCGGCCTGGTCTAGTTGCTCCGGCGTCACCTCGGCAGTGTCCAGGTCTAGGGTCGAGTCATCCGCGCCGAAGTGGACGGAGACCGTCTCGAAGCCGAAGAGTTGGTGGAAGACCTGTGAGATGAGGTGCTGGCCCGAATGTTGCTGCATGTGGTCGTGGCGGCGCGGCCAGTCTATCCGGCCGTGGATGGCCTGTCCGACGAGCGCGGGGCCGGCGGCGCGGTCGAGGATATGATATACCGCGCCATCCGCCGCGACCACGTCGACCACGGCATAGTCGCCAAGCGCGCCCGTGTCGTAGGGCTGGCCGCCGGAGGTGGGATAGAAGGCGCTGCGGTCGAGGATTAGCGCCGGCCTGCCGTCGAGTTCGGCAAGCGCAGTGACGGCGGCGTCAAATTCTGTGCAGTAGGCGTCGGTGTAATAGAGACGTTCGGTCATGGCGAAATTCCGGGGCGGTTGGGCGGGCGGTTGCTGCCGGACGGCTGCCGCGTGAACGGGCAGTTCAGGTGCGGCGGCGCTTTGCGGTATGATAGAGCGGTTTGGCGTTGTGTATCCCTGCCGCGAAACCCACGAATGAGGCGCGTTCAGCGTTCGCTCCGGCCCTTCGTGCAATTCGAGTAATTCGCGGCGACTTCACGGTCGGTCTTCTTTTTCGCATCTTTCACAGTGAACCGTTCTTGTTTCCCCTTAGGAGGGACGTTTCGTGCAATTATACCTGATTCGCCACGGACAGAGCTATGGGAACCTCAAAGAGTGGCCGCACGGCAACACGGATGAGGGCTTGACAGAGTTGGGCCAGGAGCAGGCTGCGCGGCTGGCGGCCTGGCTGCCGGCGCATCTGCCGCACATCGACGCGCTCTATGCCAGTACGATGCGCCGGGCGCTAGAGACGGCCGCCGCGGCGGCGAAGCCCTATGATGTGACGGTGCGCCCCGACGACCGGCTGCGCGAGTTGGGCAATAACCGGCTGGACCACACGGCTTGGCCGAATGACGCGCTGCCGCCTCGCTATGCGGAGTACTGGGGGAACCGTCCCTTCGCGCCGACGATGGAGGACGCTGAGGGCGTGGAGTCGGTGATGCACGCGCGCACGCGAGTGGGGCTGTTCATCGAGGAGATCGTGGAGAGACACCGCGGCGAGATCGTGGTTGCCGTGTGTCATGGCGGGGTGGTGGAGTGCGTGTTCGCGCATGTGTTCAACGTGGGGCCGTGGAGCCGCTGTGAGGTGTGGGCGCACAACACGGCGGTGACGCATTTCGAGTACGTGGATGCGCCGGGCGCGCGGGCCGCGTGGCGTCTGCACTATCATAACCGGGTGGAGCATTTGGGAGGAGGGTGATATCGGCCTCGAACCGCCGAATTATCTGAAATAGAACAAATGTGTTACCATTTTCTCGATGGCTTAACCGCGCCTTCAGAAGAGAACCGAGGGAATATGTCTCAGATGCCCCTACCACTGGAACCAGTAATTCGGAATGAAATCCCGCAAACTGCACGTCAGGGATCGTTTTCGCACGATGCTGTTTGTGAAGAGTCGGCCCGATTGGATCTCGAAAATAAGTATTCACATCTTATCGAAGTGACCGAAAAATTCTCTCGAAAAACGGTCAGCTTTCAAGCGAACAAAGTAAGTACTCTACACGGTTGGATCAAGTATCGCGAGGGTTTCTCTGCACAGTTAATAGAGATACTACTATCCGAGTTTGGGATTAAATCGGGCCATACGATACTAGATCCATTTGCCGGTTCTTGTACCGCATTACTTGAAGCAAAGCTTAGCGGCATCAACGCTATTGGCGTTGAATTACTTCCGAACTGCCACTTGGCTTGGGATGCAAAATCGAGGGTGTTCGATTACGACCTAGCTGAACTCCGTGCTGTACGAGATAAAATTCGTTCATTACAGCCGCCAACGACAGGCATTGTGTTTCCGCATCTGGCGATAACGGCAGGGGCATTTCCTGAGAGAACTGAAAGAGCGATAGTCGATTATGCTGCTTGGTTCCAAGGGATGGGCTTGAGCGACGATGCATATTTATTATGTCAGGCTCTGTTAATGAGTACATTAGAAGACGTGAGCTATACGCGCAAAGATGGTCAGTACCTTCGATGGGATGAGAGAGCGGAAAAAATCGTGCAACGCAACATAAGCCGCGAAGCTCGTGGTAAAAAACCCATGAAAGGGATTGACAAAGGCGTATTGCCAAACCTAAAGGATGCACTCCTCAGTAGATTTGATGTCGCCATTCGTGACATTTCCGAGATTCAATTAATGCCTCGCCCCACAGGTTATCAAGAACTGGTCAAGGGCAATGCTCTTTATGAATTGCCGTTAATGGAGGGCGAGGTATTTGACGCGGTTATTACGTCTCCGCCTTATGCAAACCGATATGATTACACTAGAACCTATGCTCTTGAACTAGCCTTCCTGAAAGTCGAAAGGCGCATTTTTCAGCTTCGACAAGAGATGCTTTCCTGTACGGTCGAGAACAAATCCAAACGTACAAAGCTTGCACAGTATTATGAGACGATTAACGCAAGTGACCGGTATCAAAATGTTATGAGCATAGTTGACCGAAATGCCGCACTCAACGAGATTGGAACTGCCCTTAAAACACGTAGCGACCGTGGTGAGATCAATAATCGCGGCGTGCTACGTATGATCACACAGTATTTCACCGAATTGGCATTTGTATATGCTGAACTATTCCGGGTCTGTAAATCTGGTGCATGGGTAGCATTTGTTAACGATAATGTCAGATACGCCGGAGAGGTTATTCCGGTTGATATGATTAGCACCAACTTGGCCGAAATAATTGGGTTTGTGCCGAAAAGGATATACGTACTTCATCAACGAAAAGGGAACAGCAGCCAGCAAATGCGTAAATTCGGACGTCGTGAACTTCGCAAGAGTGTGACGATTTGGCAGAAACCATAACCCTGTCCGAACTTTCACGCCTCATATGGAATGAGTGGGAAGGTAGCTAACAATGTCATATCGGAGACACATCAGGTCTGCCGAAGACCTGGTTACCACGTATGAGGAAACTCGCAAAGGTTTCTTGAGGCAAGCGTTGGAGAAGAATCGGCGGGCAACCCCTTTTGTGGAAGAAGCGAAAGCTTTGAGGGCAAGCGCATCAAGAGCTCGTCAACCGGACGATTTATACCAGATCTCCGAGATCATTCCCGCACTTACAACAGCGGCAGGTCTCTCTGATAAGGCAGTTGGCCATCTACAGCAAGATGATCTACAGGAGGCTATGTCGAATTTCATTGAGAGCTTCCTGAAACCTGCAGGCGATTCGTTTGTTGATGAATTGGTGTATCGATTCCTAATCACGAGAGGTGACTCGCTAGGCGGGAGAATGCGAAATCTTGCCGGTCTACTTGCCGAGCAAGCATTGATTAGAGCGATTATCGCAACATTGTCAATTCGCGGAATACAGTTTTCTTGGGTGAATGGGAATACGGGTTCATGGATACCGGGAGACCCAAATGATGCCGATATTGAGGTTTACGCACGCGGTTTGTACTGGCATGCCATGGATAAGGAACGGATTCTGCTTCTTAACAAAAGAGTTCCAGTAGTCGGAAAAAACGTTGATTTATGTCTGTTGGACGGTAACCCCCATCTGGTGAATCAAAAGCCATCTCCACTTCATCATCAGATTGACAAATACATTGCGCTTGGCGAGTTGAAAGGGGGGATTGATCCTGCTGGAGCAGACGAGCACTGGAAAACAGCCAACTCAGCCCTGGAGAGAATACGATCTGCGTTTTTCGCGGAGGGGTATTCCCCCAAGACGTTGTTTATCGGGGCTGCAATTGAGAACTCAATGTCGCTGGAGATATTTGGTCAGTTGGAATCTGGTCGATTGGCGAATGCTGCAAACTCAACGAAAGAGAATCAATTGTATTCAATATGTGCTTGGCTTGTTGACTTATAGAACCTTTTGATGTGACGGCGGAAACGCTATTGTCAGTTGTAATATTCTACGAACATGCTCCTTGTCAGAGAGACACGGTTCTTGTCATGCGAGGAATAGAACCATGATTTCTTCCTCAGACGACTGGTACGCCGATGAGGAGTTCTGGATCGCGACGTATCCTTTCATGTTTCCCGATACGGCCTTCGCTGCGGCGGCGGAAGACGCGGCCAAGGTGATGGCGTTGAGCGGCTGCACGGGCGGCGCTCTGCTCGACCTCGGCTGCGGACCCGGGCGCTTCGTCGTGCCTTTCGCCCAGGCGGGCTTCGCAGTGACCGGCGTGGACCGCACTCCCTTCCTGCTGGACAAGGCCCGCGCCTATGCCGCCGCGCAGCAGGTCAGCGCGGAGTTTGTGCAGGAGGACATGCGCGCCTTCGTGCGGCCTGGCGCCTTCGACATCGCTATCAATCTGTTCACCACGTTCGGCTATTTCGCCGATCCGAAGGACAACGCCAAGGTGCTCGACAACGTGTTTGCCAGCCTGAAGCCCGGCGGCGTGTTCGTGCTCGATACGATGGGCAAAGAGGTGTTGGCGCGTATCCTCTCCCCGGTCGGCGTCCAGACGCTGGACAACGGCGATAGGCTTTTTCAGCAGCGGACGGCGACCCACGACTGGTCTCTGAGCGAGAGCGCGTGGACGCTGGTGCAGGGTGATCGGGCGCGCACCTTCCATGTGCGCCATTGGCTCTATTCCGGACAGGAGATGCGGCGCATGATGCTTGACGCCGGCTTTACACGCGTCGACCTGTATGGCAACCTGGACGGCGAACCCTACGACGTGGAGGCGCGGCGGTTGGTCGCCGTGGCGCGTAAGAGATAGGTTTGCGCCTACATGCATGTGCTATGATCTGCATAGGCGTACAGGACTGAAGGTTATAAGGGCAAGGGAGGGCTTGAATCTATTATGCTGGACCTGGAAAGCCTGAGCATCCAATATATCACCGACGGAAAAGGCAAGAAAAGCGCTGCGGTCATCCCAATCGAAGAGTTCTACAAGCTATTGGAGGACTTGGATGATCTGGCGGTGGCGGCGGAACGACGCGATGAGCCGGCTATATCGCATGAACAGGTTGTAGATGAGCTGAAAGCAGATGGCCTCTTACCGGATTGAGTGGAAGCGCTCGGCGGTCAAAGAACTGAAGCGGCTTCCTGTTGAGGTCATCGCGCGCATCGTAAAGGCCGTTGAAGGGTTATCCGCCAACCCGTTTCCTGCCGGATTAGTCAAGCTGGCGGGTGCACTCACTACCTATCGCATCAGAATCGGTGATTACCGGGTCGTGTACTCGGTTGACGAGTCTGTTCTGGTGGTGGAGATTGTGCGCGTGCGCCATCGGAAGGATGTGTACCGATGACCCCGTGTAGGCTGTGAGATTCCGGTCTAGCGCGGGCTTGGTTAGCGAAGGGAGTTTGTTTTGATGAAGGAGATGATCGTCACGCTGTACGAGTACGACTGCTGGGCCAACCGGCGCATCTTTGACGGGGCGCAGCAGTTGAGCGAGGATCAGTACCGGGCGCCGTCCGCCTTCGGCAGCCTGCACCACGCGCTGTCGCATTTGGCCGGCGTCGAAATCCTGTGGCGCACGCTGGCCCAGCATGGAACGCTCAGCCAACGGCCGCCCTCCGAGCAGGAACTCGCCTCGCTGGACGAGGTGCGCGCCCTATGGCAGGAGGAGGAGAAGCGCTGCCGCGCCTTTCTCGAAGGGTTAACTGAGGCAGATCTCGCAGCCGAGCTGGAACTCACCAGCCCGCGCGGCGATAAAAACCTCTACGCGCGCTGGGAAATGCTCAACCATATGCTGCTGCACAGCATGCAACACCGCACCGAGGCCGCCGCCATCCTCACCGAACATGGCCGGTCGCCCGGCGATTTGGACTTCATCTTCTTCATCAGGGAACGCAAATAGGGCGGAGCCATGCCAAAGACACGCATTTCAGCGGTCGAGTGGGCCGAATTGGAGGGACGGCGACCGCGCTTGGCCGGCTGCAACGCGCGGCTGGGCGTGCACGGGCAAAGCGTGCGCGTCCCGCTGGCGCGCATCACCACGGACGACGGCGCAAGCGGGTTCGGCTTCTGCCGCGCCACCGAGGAGCAGATTTTGGATGTGCTGGGCCAGCCGCTGGATGCGTTGTTCGACGCGCAATACGGCGCGACGCCGGCGGGCCAGTTCTTCGACTTCCCGCTGTGGGACCTGATGGCGAAGCGCGCAGGCCAGCCGGTCTATCGCCTGGCCGCGACGATGGCCGGCAAGCCGGCGCCGCAGTCGCTGCGCGTACCCTGCTACGACACGTCGCTCTATATGGACGATCTGCACCTGGCGAGCGACGAGGAGGCAGCCGAGCTGCTGGCGGCGGAGACGCGCGCGGGGCTGGCCTGCGGTCATCGCGCCTTTAAGATCAAGACGGGGCGGGGCGCCCGCCATATGCCGGTGGAGGAGGGGACGCGCCGCGATATTGCGGTGATCCGTGCGGTGCGCGCCGCCGCGGGCGAAGAGACGATCCTCATGATCGACGCCAACAACGGCTACACGCTCAACCTGGCAAAGCGCGTGCTGGCGGAGACGGCGGACTGCCGCATCTACTGGCTGGAGGAGCCGTTTCACGAGGACCATGCGCTCTATGAGGACCTGCAGGCGTGGCTGCGGGCCGAGGGGCTGCCCACCCTGATCGCCGACGGCGAGGGCGAGGCGTCGCCCAACCTGCTGGCGTGGGCGCAGGCGGGCTTGGTCAACGTCGTGCAGTACGACCTCCTCTCCTACGGCTTCAGCGATTGGCTGGCGTTGGGCGCTAAACTGGACGGCTGGGGCGTGCATTCCGCGCCGCACCACTATGGCCGGCACATCGGCAACTACGCTGTCTGCCATTTGGCGGGCGCGCTGGCGCGTTTGGCTTTCGCCGAGTGGGACGAGACCATGACGCCTGGCCTGGACGGCGGCGGCTATGTCATCGAGGAGGGCCAGGTCGTCGTGCCGGACAGCCCCGGCTTTGGGCTGGCGCTGGAGGAGGAGGTCTTCACGCAGGCCGCAACGACGCGCGGCGTCGTCCACGCGCTGTAGCGGGCCTAAGATGGTGACGATTCGGCCTGCTACGGAAGAGGACCTGCCTGCCATCCTCGGCATATATAATGAGGCGATCCTCACGACGACCGCGGTCTACCAGTACCGCCCGCACACGCTGGAGATGCGTCGCGCCTGGCTGCAAGAGAAGCAGTTGGGCGGATTCCCTGTGCTTGTGGCCGATGATGAAGGGCAGTTGGCGGGGTTCGGGTCACTTGGCCCGTTCCGCGCGGCCGCGGCCTACCAATACACAGTGGAGAATTCGGTCTACGTGGCTGCAGAACGTCGCGGGCGCGGCATTGGCAAGGCGCTGCTGGCCGCATTGATCGAGGCGGCGCGCTGCATGGACCGGCATGCCATCGTCGCGGTGGTCGACGCCGAGAATGCGGTTAGTATTGGCCTGCATGCCTCGTTCGGCTTTAAGTCGATTGGCCGCTTCCGGCAGGTGGGCTTCAAGTTCGGGCGTTGGCTGGACCTGATATTCATGGAACTGGTGTTGGATACGCCTGCTCAGCCGCGAGAGTAGGTCACACACTCATCACTTGAAAGGGCACGGCATTGTTGCAAGGAGAACGCGTGCGGCTGCGCGCACGAGAACGGGACGATCTGGCGCGGCTGTGGGAATTCGACAACGACCTGGCGGTAGAACTGGCGGGCGGAGGCGACCCGCCCATGCCCCAGGCGCATGCCCGGCTGCTGGCGGAGTTTGAACGGGAAGTTGCCAAAGGCGGGCGCGACGGCATGAGTTTTGTGATCGAGGTCGACGGCCAGGTGATCGGGCAGTGCGCTTTGTTCAATGCCGACGAGACCGCGCACACGTGCGAACTGGGCATCACCATCGGCGATAAGGCGTATTGGGGCCAGGGCTATGGCCGGGAGAGCGTGCGCCTGCTGCTGAAGTATGCGTTTCGCCATCACAACTACCACAAGGTGTGGCTGCGCGTCCACGCCGGCAACGAGCGGGCGCTGCGCGCCTATGCCGCCTGCGGCTTCCGCGAGGAGGGACGGCTGCGCGCCCACGTGTGGAGCGACGGGCGCTACGACGACCTGGTGCTGATGGGCGTGCTGCGCGAGGAGTGGCAGACGTAGGGGAGCGGGAGAAGACTGATGGCGACGCCGGATGAGGTGATGGAGCATTTGCGCGCCGTGGCCCGTCCCGACCAGCTTGCGGGCATGGCGCGCTACGGCATGAACACGACCAACCGCTTGGGCGTGACCGTGGCCGAACTGCGACGCATCGCCAAGATGACGGGTAAGGACCACGAACTCGCCCTGGCGCTGTGGCGGACGGGCGTTGCCGATGCGCGCATCCTGGCGAGCATGGTGGACGAGCCGCAGGCGGTCACCCCAGTGCAGATGGACGCCTGGGTCGCGGATTTCGATTCGTGGGATGTCTGCGACCAGGTGTGCATGAATCTGTTCGACAAGACGCCGCTGGCCTGGCAAAAAGTGCGCGAATGGGCGGGCCGCGAAGAGGAATTTGTGAAGCGGGCTGCGTTTGCGCTGATCGCGGCCCTGGCTTGGCACGACAAGCAGGCGGACGATGCGGCGTTCTGCGCACTGCTGCCGGTTATCGTCGCAGGGGCGGCGGACGAGCGCAATTATGTGAAGAAGGCGGTTAGTTGGGCGCTGCGTCACATCGGCAAACGCAATGCGGCGTTATACGCGGCGGCGCTGGCGACGGCGCAAGAACTGGCCGCGTTGAACGCCCGCTCCGCGCGCTGGATTGCGCGCGAAACGGTTAAGGATCTGAACAGCGTCGCCGCGCAGCGCAGGCGTCATCAGAGTTGACGTTTCAGTTGTGGGCGAAGAACAGCTCGCTGGCATGCTGCAGAACGAGGACTGCGGCGCCGATAGCGCCGGCATCCGGCCCTAAGGTGCTGCTGACGATACGCGCGGCGGAGAGTGGATAGGCCATGGCGCGGCGCTGCACCTCGGCGCGCAGCGGTTCCAGCAGCACCTGACCGTTTTGGCCGACCGGCCCGCCGAGCACGATCAGCGCCGGGTTGAAGAGGTTCACCAGGTTGGCAACGGCAATGCCCAGGTAGGCCGCGGTCTCGTCGACGACGCGCTGGGCTACTTCATCGCCCTGTTCGGCCGCGGCAAAGACGGTCTCGGCCATGATGCGTTCAGGGTGACCTTCCGTCAGTTCGAGGAGCAAGCTGTCGGGGCCGCGGCGCAGTTGCGCGCGGGCGCGGTTGGCGATCGCCGGTCCGGAGGATAGGGCCTGTAGGCAGCCGCGATTACCGCAGGCGCACAGCGGGCCGTCCGGCAAAATGGTGACGTGGCCCAACTCGCCCGCGCTCGAATTTACCCCCATGTAAAGCTGGCCCTGGATCACCACGCCGGCGGCAATGCCCGTACCGATAGCGATATAGAGCAGGTTCTGCACATTCTGCTCGCGGCCGCACCACAACTCGGCTAGCGCGCCGACCTTGCTGCGGTTGGCGACGTACACGCCCATGCCCAACGCCTCCTCTGCCATAGCGCGGATCGGCACGTCGACCCAGCCGACGTCGACCGCGGTCTTGACCACGCCGGCAGCCATGTCGACCAGGCCGGGCGTGCCTAGCCCGATGGCGGGCAGCAGGCGCGAGCGGTCGATGCCTTGGGTGATCTGGGCGACGCCGGCTTGCAGGGCGGCGACAGCCGTGGCGGGGGAGAGGTCGCTCAGCGGCGTTTCGAGATGGCGCACGACCTCCGCGTCCAGGTCTGTGAGGACGATGCCCCAGCGGTGGTCGCGCAGGCGCGCGCCCAAGGCCAAGGCGGCGTGGGGGTTGAACTCTATCATGACGGGCGGTCGCCCGCCGCGCGAATCGCCCAGGCCGCGCTCGCGCACGAGGCCGGCGCGTAGCAGCTCGTCGATCAGGATGGCGATGGTGGCGCGGCTGAGGCCGGTGCGCTTGGCAAGCTGGGGGCGCGAGATCACGCGTTCCTCCAGCAAAATGTCTAGGGCGCGGGCGCGGTTAAGCTCCTTCATCAGTTCGGGTTGGCCGATCAAGGATTTCACGTGGATGCCTCTGTCCCTCATAGTCGTACGCGGAACCCGGCTGCGCTGCGTTCTCTGTGGCATAGGCGGCCCCTTTGCTCCTCGGCAGGCGAGCGAGCTTTACCTGCCGAGTTACTCACATTTTACGCTTTCTGCGCCATTTCGTCAACTGCGTTAACAAAGAAAGGGCTTGCTTCTGGCGCATCCCCTGGGCTGGTTGTGGTTGTTGCGTCTGATGAAAATGCGCGCGTGCTTGGGGTGGGTCATCTTTCGATGGTATATTGACAAAGTCGGTCCGCCATGCTATAGTTGTGTATGGATCCAAGACGGCGCACCTTCCTATCGTTGCTCTGGTTGCCGCACTCTTTGTCGTTCCGTCAATCTTCATGATGCCGCCGGATTGAGCTAATCCAATTCCTCGTGATGTATCGTATAGCGCCTTGCCCTTGGGCGGCGTGCTATTCGTGTCGTGTAACTCCGATTTTCGCCCACTTACCTAGAATCTGGAGGCTCTAATGATGTATGACAAGAATCGCATGACGCGGCGGAGTTTTCTGCGCGTGTCCGCAGCGGTGACCGGCGGGGCGTTGCTGGCGGCGTGTGCGCCGTCACAACCGGCGGCTGCTCCGGCAGGTGGGGAAGCCGCGGCGCCGGCGCAAGAGCAGGTGACGTTGCGGCTGCAAAACTGGTTTAGTGAAGGCGATATTGGCGCTTGGCAGATCGGGTTGGATCGTGCGGCGGAGAGCAATCCGGAAATCGCGATCAAGTTGGAGTTTAATCCCTACGGCGAGACCGCGGTCAAGATCATGGCGGAGGCCGCGGCCGGAAACGTGCCCGACCTGATTATGGCGA
>Ga0334887_1003985_pt1 | contig 13937 bp, 12 predicted proteins | sample GraSluR1_MG_10_FD_207217 | JGI IMG/M metagenome (GOLD analysis project Ga0334887, IMG submission 207217) | Sludge microbial communities from methane-producing bioreactor in Wageningen University, Netherlands - Granular Sludge_18_07-R1 | ecosystem: Engineered > Bioreactor > Anaerobic >...
TTAGTTTGTTATTCACCATGTTGGGCATCGCTGTGTCGATGTTATAGAGGGATTATGGCTGTCAGCAATCAATGGCAAGGAGAAAGGATTTGCGTGATCGGCGCAGCCCGCCAGGGGCTCGCTCTTGCGCGTTTTTTCCTGCTGTATGGCGCTGATGTCATCCTCAATGACCGCAGTGACAGCGCTGCCATGCAGCCTGTCATTGACCAGATGACCGCGTGGCAGTTGGCGCGCCAACCGCAGGGCACTCTCTCCTGGCATCTGGGAAGCCACCCTTTGGAACTGTTGGAAAATCTCGACATGTTGTGTGTTTCCGGCGGCGTTCCGCTCAATTTGCCTCTCATCGAGGAAGCTATCCGCCGCCACATTCCATTGACCAATGATTCTGAACTGTTCATGCAATCTGTACAGGGACAGGTGATCGGCATCTCAGGTTCAGCCGGCAAAACCACCACCACCGCACTGATGGGCAAAATTGTCTCCGATGCGCTGAAAAATACCAATCGCAAGGTTTGGGTGGGCGGAAATATCGGCATGCCGCTCATTGAACAGGTGGAAGATATCCGGCCTGAAGATGTGGTGGTTCTGGAATTGTCCAGCTTTCAACTGGAATTGATGAAAACTGTTCCGTCAGTGGCTGCCATTCTGAACATCACCCCCAATCATTTGGATCGTCATGGCTCCATGGAGGCCTATACAGCCGCCAAAGCCAACCTGTTTCGCTGGCAGAAACCCGATGACTGGGCCATCATCAACCACGAAGATCCGGGGGCGAACGCCTTGCGTACGATCATACCGGGTCGGTGGGCGAGTTTCGGTTTTCGACGCAGCCCGGGCTTTCATCCCCAGGTTTACCAAAGCAGCGATCAACTCTTGCTCTCCAATGGCATACAAGAAACAGAAATCCTCAATATCAACGAGATCCTGCTGCGCGGCAGACACAACATTCAAAATGTTATGGCAGCATTGCTTTTGGCCTATTGCAGCGAAATCTCTTTAGATCGGATTCATGACAGTATTGCATCATTCACCGGCGTACCGCACCGCCTGGAATTTGTGCGGGAACACAAAGGCGTGCAATGGTACAACGATTCGATTGCTACCACCCCTGAACGCAGCATGGCGGCCATCCGTTCCTTTAGTGAACCGTTGGTGCTGCTGCTGGGCGGCAGAGACAAAGACCTGCCCTGGGAACAGCTTGCCAGCCTTGTTCACCGCCGCGTGCATGATATCATTTTGTTTGGAGAAGCCGCCGATCTCATCGAACCCATCTTACGGCGCGCCCATTCGGCTACCAGTCTGGTGAAAACCCACACCTGCCCAACCCTACAGGAAGCAGTTGCCTGCGCCGCAACCGTCGCGCAGGCTGGTGACGTGGTGCTGCTCTCTCCTGGCGGGACAAGTTTCGACGAATTCAAAGATTTTGCAGAACGTGGAGAAAGGTTCAAACAATGGGTGCAACAAATTTCGTAAAAGGCAGTGCTTCCATCGATACGCAGGCGAAAAGCCTCAAGCGTATGAACCTCAAGATCGACACCCCCATGTTGCTTGCCGTGGTCATTTTGCTCATTTTGGGGTTGGTGATGGTCTTCTCCTCTTCCATGCAGTTTTCCATCCGCAACACCACCAACAACAACCCCTACTTTTTCCTGCGAAGACAGGTGGTCTTTGTGGTTCTTGGCCTGGCGGTGGCTTATGTAGCCTATCGTGTTGACTACCGTTGGCTGCGCCCGCTGGCGCCGTGGATTCTTGTCGGTACCATCGTCCTGCTGATCGCTGTTTTCTTTGTGCCGCTCGATGTGGACGTGCCAAAACGTGCCCTGTTCGGCGGTTCTATTCAACCATCCGAGCTTGCCAAAGTAGCGGTGATCATTTACCTGTCCGTTTGGATCAGCCGCAAGAAGGACCAGTTGAACAGTCTCGTCAGCGGCGTCTTGCCTTTAGGAATAATTTTGGGAGTTGTGTGTGGTTTAATCCTTGCCCAGCCTGATGTCAGCGCCATGCTCACCATCATGTTCATGGGTGGATTGTTGTTCTTCATGGCTGATGGCAGCTGGCGCATCATGGTGATTATCGTCCTGATTGCACTGGTCATGTTCGGTTTGATCTATGTTTTCTCCGAACCCCTCTTTGGCACCAACTATGTGCAATACCGCATAGAAAATTATTTTGGCAGCTGGAATGACATCTCACAAACCAGTGACCACATCCAGCATTCTGTGGCTGCCATCATCCGCGGTGGATGGTTTGGTACGCCACTGGGTGAAGGTTCTTCCAAATTCATCGGTCTGCCGGTGCCCTGGACTGACAGCATTTTCGCGGTCATTGTCGAAGAATTAGGTTTCTTCGGCGGCACGTTCGTCATTCTGCTCTACGGAGTAATCCTATGGCGTGGCTTGAAGATCGCCGATGAAGCTCCCGATATGACCGGTAAACTGCTGGCTGCCGGCTTAACTTGTTGGCTGGTGTTTGAAGCCATCCTCAATATGGGTGTGATGGTCAATCTGTTCCCGGTGGCAGGCAACGCGTTACCGCTGATCAGTTATGGCGGTTCGATGATGGTGACCTCCCTGGGCGCCATTGGTTTGATATTCAGTATTCACCGCATCAGTAATGAAAAGAAAATCGCCATGGAAAGGAGGTCACTCGATGCGCCTGTTGATCTGCGCCGGGGGGACGGGGGGCGGCGTGTATCCCGCTCTCAACGTTTTACGCGAACTCCCCGAAGATGACCTTAAACTCCTGTGGGTGGGCGGTGATGGCGGTATGGAGGCAGAATTGGTCAAGCGCGAAGGCATCCCCTTCGCCAGTATTCCTGCTGCTGGCGTCCATGGTGTTGGACTCTCCCGCCTGCCGGGCAACGTCATCAGCCTGATCAAGGGCTTCTTTCAAGCCAAACAGATGCTCAAACGATTTCAACCGGATGTGCTGCTCTTCACCGGCGGTTATGTCGCCGTACCTATGGCATTGGCTGGCGTCAGATATCCTTCGCTTTTGTTTGTGCCAGATATTGAACCCGGCCTGGCCCTGAAATTAATCTCCTTTTTCGCCGATCTGATCACTGTGCCGAATGCGGATTCGCTGCCGTATTTTCCAGCATTGATCCCGCGCCACAAGATCAAAGCCACAGGCTATCCGGTGAAACCAGAATTGATGCAGATTGACCGTGTCAGTGCACGCCGAAGCTTGTCTTTGCATGATCGCAAACCTGTTGTGCTTGTGTTCGGGGGCAGCAAAGGCGCGCAAACCATCAACCGCGCTTTGCTTAAACTATTGCCATCGCTACTGCAAAAATATCAAATAGTACACATCACCGGCAGCACTGGTTGGCCAGAAGTCCAGGCGCAAACGGCACCGTTGTCTCCAGAATCAACAACCGATTACCATCTCTACGCCTACCTGCACGAAGAAATGCCGGCCGCTCTGCGCGCTGCCGACCTGATCGTTTCGCGTGCAGGTGCTTCTATCCTCGGTGAATATCCAATAATTGGCACCCCCGCCATCCTTATCCCCTATCCTTATGCCTGGCGCTACCAAAAAATAAATGCCGAATACCTGGCAAGTCGTGGGGCTGCACGCTTTCTATCTGATGAGCAATTGGCTATACAATTAGAAGTAATGATAGATCAACTCTTGAACAATCCTGAAGAATACCGGTCCATGCAGCAGGCTATGTTGTCATTAGGTCAACCCGATGCTGCCGCCAAAATCGCGCAATTACTCGCCACACTCGGCGGAGAAAAGACTGGCACAACAGGAAGGGAGAATACAGTATGATATATCTTCATACACTGTTATGGGTGTTGATAGCTTTGTTTGCCCTCATTGGCGCGTTTCGTGGTTCTTCACGTGAACTGCTGGTTACAATCGCCTTGCTGATCACACTGTTCATTTTAGATCTGCTGGGGATGACCAAGTTTTTCAGTGAAACCTTGATGACAATGGAAGATGGCCTGGCATTGTTCTGGGTTAGAACGGTGCTATTAACTATGCTCACCATGGCTGGTTATCAAATTCCTCGCGAAAATGCCATCATGAAAGACCGCATGGTTGGGTCGATTAAACTGGATAAAATCACCGGTTTCATCGTGGGTGGCATCAACGGCTACATGATCTTTGGCAGCATCTGGTACTACCTGCACCAGGCCAACTACCCCGGCCTTGCGCTGTTGAACCCGGCAGAAGGCCCTATTGCAGAACTGAACACCCGCGCCATCAACTTCATCCAGTTCTTGCCGCCTGCCTGGCTGCAAGGCACCGTCCTTTACATCGGCGTAGGTCTGCTCGTGATCTTCATCCTGGTGATGGTGGTGTAGAAGCGAGGCCAGATGCCAGACAAGAATCACATCCACCTGATCGGCATTGGTGGAACCGGCTTATCAGCCATAGCAAAAGTGCTCCTGGAACAGGGGCACCATGTTTCTGGGTCAGATATGCACGCCTCCCCACAGACAGATAACATCGCCGCCAGCGGGGCTGTGGTCTTCATTGGTCACGATGCTGCGCACATCGCAGACGCCGATTGGATCATCCAATCCTCGGCTGTCCCCGACACCAACCCGGAGGTAATAGCCGCACGCGAAGCCGGTATACCGGTTTACAAACGCGCCCAGATGCTCCCGCGCGTAATTCTACACAAACTTTGCCTGGCAGTGGCCGGCACCCACGGGAAAACCACCACGACCGCCATGTTGGCATGGGTCTTGACTGCCCTCGGTAGTGATCCTTCCTACATCATCGGCAGTGTTGCCAAAAATCTCAGCAGCAACGCACACGCCGGCAAAGGTGATTATTTCGTGATCGAGGCAGATGAATATGACAGTATGTTTTTGGGATTGTCACCCCATCTTGCCATCATCACCAATATGCAGCACGACCACCCCGACTGCTTCCCTACCATGCAGGATTACCGCAAGGCATTTCTGCAATTTACACATAACATCCAGCCGGACGGTTATCTGCTGGTTTGCGCCGACGATCTGCAGGCAATGAGTCTACTGGAGGATGCCCCCCGCTCGATCCAAACAGACACCTACGGCTTCGCTGAACAGGCTGATTACCACATCATACCGTCACAGGGACAAACGAAGGGCACCTATCCCTTTGATATTATCCATCAAGGCAGCCTTCTTAGCCATGTGCAATTGCCCATGCCGGGCGGCCATAATTTTCTGAATGCTGCCGCTGTGATCGCTGCTGTGCATCTACTTGAATGTGATGTCCAGGCTGCCACCGATGCATTATCGCATTTCTCCGGCACCAGCCGCCGCTTTGACACCAAAGCCGTGATCGACGGTATCACCCTGATAGATGACTACGCCCATCACCCCACCGAGATCAAAGCCACCCTGCAGGCAGCCCGCCAGAAATTCCCTTGTGGACGCATATGGGCCGTGTGGCAGCCCCATACCTACTCACGCACCCTGACGCTGCTCAGTGATTTCACGGAAGCCTTCACCGACGCCGATGAGGTGCTGGTGACCTCCGTCTATGCCGCCCGCGAACAAAATAATGATTTTTCCGAGCCATGGTTGGCCAGCCAGATTTCACATCCCCATGTCCATTACACACCAGACTTCGATGATGCCGTCAACCTGCTGCTTGATAATCTGACCAGCGGTGATGTCGTCATCGTCTGCTCTGCCGGCAGTGCGATTGCCATCAATGCCAGGCTGGAACAGCAACTGAGCCGACGGGCAAGCCACTCTACGCCAAAGGAGTCAGCATGAGCGCCGTCTCCGATCACACCATCCAATCTTTGCAGCAGCAATTCGGTAGCAAAATACTGGTCGATGAACCCCTGTCACGCTATACCTCGGTTGGCATTGGCGGACCGGCTGACGTTTTGCTCATAGCAGGCAATGAAACTGAACTGGCGCAAATGGTCTCCGCCTGCTGGCAGGCAGACCTGTCTACACTCATCCTTGGTAAAGGCTCCAACGTCCTGGTCAGCGACAAAGGCATCCGCAGCGTCACCATCATCAACCGCGCTGAAGCTGTGAGCGTTACCCAAGACCCATTCACGGGCGCAATGACTCGTTTGTTCGCCGAATCCGGCGCGCTGCTGGGCAAAGCCGCACGCATCGCTGAACAGCACAGCCTCTCAGGCATGGAATGGGCAGAAGGTGTGCCTGGCACGGTGGGTGGTGCCGTCATCGGCAACGCCGGAGCGTTTGGCGGCGATATTGCTATGAATATCGTCAGCGCCCGCATGATGCAGCGCGGTGAACAACCGCGTGACTATCAACCTGATGAAATGGGTTTTGCTTATCGTAAAAGTTTCTTGAAGAATAACACCTTTACCCATGTGGTGTTATCCGCCATTTTTCAACTGCTGCCCGGTGACCGCGATCAGATTCATGCGAAGATGCAGGAAAACCAGGAAAAACGCCGCAAAAAACAGCCCGCCACTCGCAGCATCGGCTCGGTCTTCAAGAACCCCGAAAACGATTTCGCCGGGCGTCTGATCAACCAGCTGGGCATGAAAGGCACCCGAGTCGGCGATGCCATGATAAGCATGGAACATGCCAACATCTTCGTAAATGTCGGGCAAGCCACCGCCCAGGATTGGGTGGCGTTGATGGAACTCACTCAAAAAGCAGTTTTTGAACATTACGGCATCCTGTTAGAGCCGGAAATTTTACAAATTGGAGAATGGTAACAATGAAGATGCAAGCACCGCAAGCCACCATCGCCGTTCTGTTCGGCGGCAGGTCTGGCGAACACGAGGTTTCGCTGGAATCCGCCGCGTCAGTCTTTTCGGTTCTATCGCCCAAAAAATACCACATCATCCCGATTGGCATCGACCATTCCGGCGTGTGGTGGATGGGCGCAGGCATCCACGAAGCGCTCTCTGCCCGCGAACAACCCACCACCCAGCGATTCCAGCAAGTGACATTTTTGAATCAACCCGGTGACCAATCCCTGTATGCCATCAACGGCGGGAAGCTCACCGCTGTCACCACCATCGACATGGTTTTTCCGGTGCTGCATGGCACCTTTGGCGAAGATGGCACCTTGCAGGGATATCTGGACCTGATCGGTATGGCCTATGTCGGGGCAGGCGTGCTCGGGTCTGCCGTTGGCATGGACAAGGCCATTTTCAAAGATGTGATGCGTGCCTACAACATCCCCGTGGTGCCATCCCTTACCGTAACCCGCAAAGATATCCGTGCTGACATCAACATCATTTTGGACCAGGCCGAACGACAATTTGCCTACCCTATCTTCACCAAGCCAGCCAACCTGGGATCTTCGGTAGGCATCACCAAATGCAAAAATCGCTCTGACCTATTGGAAGGCATCATGGACGCTGCGCGCTATGACCGCCGCATCCTGATCGAACGCGGCGTCGATGCCCGCGAGATCGAGATCAGCGTACTGGGCAATGAGAAACCGCGCGCGTCTGTCCCCGGAGAAGTGGTGCCGTGCGATGAGTTCTATTCTTACGATGCCAAATACATTGATGGTGATTCCGCATTGTTGATCCCTGCTCCCCTTGAGGAGGAGATTGCCAGCGCCATGCGTGAAACCGCTGTGCGTGCCTACAAAGCCATTGATTGCGCCGGGATGGCACGAGTGGATTTCCTGCTCGAAAAAGAGACCGGCATCTTTTTCCTCAACGAGGTCAATACCATCCCCGGTTTTACCAAGATCAGCATGTACCCCAAATTATGGGAGGCGTCTGGCCTGAACTATGCATCATTGGTGGATGAACTGATTTCTTTAGCGCTCGATCGCAGCAGCGAACGCGAGCAGACAATTTACGTATATGATGGAGTTTGAGGTTACTTGTGAGTGAGAAAGCGGCTACCCAGTCAGATCTCTCTCGTGCCGAACGGGTGAGAACAAGGCGCGCAGCAGAACAAGAACGGTTGCGCAAAGCAAAACCTGCCAGGAAAACCGGCAGGAAGCCAAACGCTTCCTCAGAATCAACCACAGACAGCCCGTTTGCACGCTCCCTCGGCATTCCTGATCATATCAAGCACCCGGTCAGCCCCAGAGAACTGAAAAAACCAAGCGTCAACCATCGTGTGATCATCCCGCTAAACAGACAAGGCGCCGAATTGGAGTTTTCCACCTTTCCGGTAATGCGCTTTGGCTGGCGGATGCTCTCCATCTTGCTGGCAGCGTCTTGCATTGCTGCCCTGGTATTCTTGTACTCATTACAGGTCACACAACCACGCATCAGCGGTGTCGATGGCTATTTGAAGAATGAGATCACCACATTTCTGAGCCTCGAAGGTACTTCCCTCTTCATGATCCAACCGGCCGCCCTGGCGGAAGCGGTACAGGCTGCTTTTCCCGAAGTTACCACCGCCCGCGTCTCTGTGTCGCTACCCGCCCAGGTAAATGTTGTTATTGAAGCGCGTCAACCCGTGTACGCCTGGAAATTGACGGACCGCGTGTATCTGATCGATGCAGAAGGGTTGCTCTATCCGGCCCTGCCCTACCAGGACATCAGCCAGCTAACTGTCATCAACGCAGACACCCTGCCGGAAGTGAAATTAGACCTGGAGCACAGCCCCGACATCCTTGCTGAGATCATCCGCTATGTATCGCAAACCTCTGTTGATGCCAGTGCGGCAAACCTGCCGCGGCGTAACACCTATCTTGTGGAAGAAGCCGTGATGCTGGCTTTGGAACAAATATTGCAGTATCTGCCAGAAAATGGACAGCTGATTTATCACCGCAGCCATGGATTTGGCTGGATTGATGAAAAAGGCTGGGATGCTTATTTCGGGGTTGATATGGAACAAATCACCATGAAAATGGCCGTTTATAGTACCATAATTAGCAAGCTAGAGTTTGAAGGCCGGCGGCCGTCACTGGTCAGTGTCGAATACCTTCATGCACCTTATTTTCGGGAGGATTGAGTATGGAAGAAACAATCATTGTAGGAATTGATATCGGCACATCCAAGGTATGTTCGATCGTCGCCAGAGCCGAAGGGCGCCATCGGTTTCACATTTTGGGCGTCGGCATCGAGCCAACCAAGGGTCTGCGCAAAGGGGCTGTGGTAGACCTGGCGATGGCAACACGCTCCATTCGCCGATCAATCGAGAAAGCCCAACGCACCTCGGGCATGGAAATCACGGCAGCCTTTGTCAACCTGGCGGATATCTACGCCAAATCGACCAATAACCGCGGCGTTGTGGGCGTGGCGGGGAAAATGATCGGGCAGTCAGACATAGACCGGGCATTGGAATCGGCACGTGCGGTACAACTGGAGCACAATGCCGAGGTGATCCATGTCATCCGGCGCGGGTTCACCGTGGACGGCACCGAAGGCATTCGTGACCCCATCGGCCTGTATGGCTACCGCCTGGAAGTGGAAGCGCACATCATCAGCGCTGAAGCCTCTGCGGTTGAAAACCTCAACCAGGCCATCACCAACAATGGTGTGCAGGTGCTCAATTATGTACTCAATCCATTGGCAGCGGGTGAGGCTGTGCTAACCGATACTGAAAAACAGATGGGCTGCATCGTTTGTGACATTGGGGCTGGCACAACCGATATTGCCATCTACATCGACGGTGACGTCTGGTACAGCAAGGTGCTGCCGATCGGCGGCGACCTGATCACCAGTGACATCGCTGCCGGTTTGCGCCTGGCAATCGAAGACGCGGAAGACCTGAAAAAAACCAGCGGCTATGCCACCCAGGATGGCATCAATCCTAACGAAGCAGTGCTGGTGCGGGCGTTCGGCAAGGAGGACCCCGAACAGGTCAGCCGTAAGACCCTGGCGCATATCATCGAGGCGCGCGTGGAAGAGATCTTCTTCCTGGTGATGCAGGAGATCAAACGCTCCGGCTATGACGGCCTGCTGCCAGCCGGTATGATCCTCACCGGCGGAACCAGCCTGCTGCCCGGCATCCAGGAACTGGCATCACGCATTATGGAAGTGCCGGTACGTATTGCGCAGGCGGAAAATATCTATGGGTTGGCTGACCAGCTCTACTCGCCTGCCTACGCCTCCTCCATCGGTTTGCTGCATTGGGCGATGCTGTATCTCGAAGCGGAATTCAACCGCCGTCCGGATACCTCCAACCGTGGGCCGCGGCAGTCATCCCGCAATGAACCACAGCGCAACCTGTGGGAAACCATTAAGGAGGTAGTAAAACAATTGTTGCCCTGAATCGTTTTGCATTGTCTTAAGAAATCAGTATACTTAGGATTAAGTTTTTGAGGAGTTAATAAAAAAATGGAATATACATTCAATCAAGGTCAGGCAGAGGCATTTGCCAGAATCAAAGTAGTTGGAGTGGGCGGCGGCGGTTGTAACGCCGTCAACCGCATGATCGAAGAAGGTTTGCAGGGCGTTGAATTCATTGCCGTCAATACTGACGCACAGGCATTAATGGACTCAAAAGCGCAAACCCGTGTTCGCATCGGCGATAAATCCACCCGTGGGCTGGGTGCAGGCGGCAATCCCGAGATGGGACACAAAGCCGCAGAGGAAAACCGCGAAGAACTACGCCAGGTACTCAAGGGTGCAGATATGGTCTTTGTGACCGCTGGACTTGGCGGAGGAACCGGAACCGGCGGTGCTCCCATTATCGCTGAAATTGCCAAAGAAGAAGGTGCGCTGACCATTGGTGTGGTCACCCGTCCCTTCACCTTTGAAGGCGTCAAGCGCGCCCAGTCGGCCGAGACAGGCATCAAAAACCTGCGAGAAAGCGCCGATACCCTCATCGTCATCCCCAATGACCGCTTGCTGCAAATTGTTGACAAACGCGCCAGTTTGCAGGAAGCCTTCTCCATCGCCGATGATGTGCTTCGTCAGGGTATCCAGGGCATCTCAGAGTTGATCACCAAACCCGGCTTGATCAACCTTGACTTTGCCGATGTTCGCTCGATCATGTCAGAGGGCGGCGCCGCGCTCATGGCGGTTGGACATGCCTCCGGCGAAGATCGCGCCCGTATTGCCGCCGAACAGGCCGTCTCCAGCCAGTTACTCGACATCACCATCGATGGTGCCCACGGCATCCTCTTCAACATCACCGGCGGACCGGAAATGACCCTGTTTGAGGTCAACCAGGCAGCCGCCATCATCCAGGAAACCGCGCACCCCGATGTCAACATCATCTTCGGCGCTGTCATCGATCCCGACATGGGCGAAGAAATCCGCCTTACGGTGATCGCCACCGGCTTTGAAGGCACCGGCCGCGGCGCTGCCCCCGCGCAGAACCGCAGCAAAACAGCCCCAAACGCCTTTAGCCGCCAGACGGCGGCAGAAGCCAAGACTCAGGCAGAGGAAATGGTCCCGGTGCAGCGCGCAGATGCGCAAAAACAAGCCGCGCCCAAGACCTACCAGCCGCCGAGTTTCAAACCAGATGACATTGATATACCCGCCTACTTGCGGCAGCGGTATAATAGAAGCAAAGATAGTTAGTTTTTTACGGTTACGTCACTGTACGTACCTTACCAAAGGTGATAACAGGTGATCGCAAAGCCCCCCTTGATGCGCGTGACCCTGAAGTCAACAAAGGGACAGACCATATCGCAGGTTCCCACTTATTAACTCCTCCCAAATTACTGGTTCGCCTGTCAGGTCTGTCCCACCTAAAAGAAACACCCCCGTACTCCCACAAGGCGGGGGTTGTTTTTTTAAGGATAAGTGGCTTTCAGACCCCCTTCCTTGACAAACCCGCCAAAACCTATATAATAGTCTTTGCCGTTCCACACTAGCTCAATCGGCAGAGCAAGCGGCTGTTAACCGTTAGGTTCGTGGTTCGAGTCCACGGTGTGGAGCCATAAAGAAACCCCCGCAATTGCGGGGGTTTTTTGGTTTAACGACAATAACGAAGTGTTTGTTCCATATGCTTACCAGCAATCCAGAATAATACTGAGGCAGATGAAACTGCACCGTATGCATTGTGACTTTTTTATTGGAGGCATCGCACTTTCTTCGTGAATTGATAGAATTGATACGATGGCATATAAAATATATACATAATTGCCTCATTTATTAACCCAATATCTTTGAAAAGGACTACAATAGGTAAAAAGGATTTGCCAATTTAAAATTAAATATATCGAGGGCTATATGTACACAGAAAGAAAAGTATTACTTCAAGAAATTGAGGAAATGAGAAAATCAAAAACTTTGCTTTATGTAACGGGTGATAGAAAAGGCTGCGAAACCCAAATTCATCCTGAAGTTTTGGATTTGTTAATTAAACACCTAGATAAAATAAACAAAGTATCTAAAATTTCATTAATACTTTACACTCAAGGAGGGCATACTTCTGCATCATGGAGTATTGTTAACTTGATTAGGCAATTCTGTGATAATCTTGAAGTCATCCTCCCTTCTAAAGGTTTAAGTGCTGGCACTTTAGTATGTTTAGGCGCAGATACCATCGTCATGACTAAACAAGCAACGTTAGGACCTATTGATCCAAGCATCAATACACCATTAAATCCTTCAATTCCAGGTGCTCCATCTAATGCATCCAAATTTCCTGTAAGCGTTGAGGCCATTAATGGTTATATCGAGTTAGCTAAAAGTGCAGGCATTGAAGAAAGCAATGATATAACAGAGGTATTTAAAGTATTAACACAACATGTTAACCCCTTGGTTTTAGGTGAAGTATACAGAATACGAACCCAAATAAGAATGTTAGGGCGAAGACTATTAGAATTGCACTCATTTAAGGAAGATAAAATCGATAGGATTCTCCAATTCTTATGTAGTGAATCTGGAAGTCATGATTATCGGATATCCAGATCTGAGGCAAGGGATGTATTGGGATTGAACGTTGAAAAACCAGATGACTCTTTGTACAATTTAATAAGTGCTTTGGAAAGTGATTTTGCTGAAGAATTAGAATTATCTGTACCTTTTATTCCCCCACATGCACTTGGAGATAAACAAAATTTCGAATATAATCATATACGTGCATTAGTTGAAAGTGTTGATCTTGGCAGTCATCAATTCACATCGTGTGGCATATTATCTAAGATTCGCATAAATCAGAACAACATGTCAGTCATCCAAATCCAAGACACACAATCTTTTGAAGGATGGAGGTTAATACAAAATGGATAATGTTTACCAAAATGTTGTTTACTTAGATTTCTCCTCGTCTTCCTGCAATAATGTGCTTGCTGATTCTACGAGCAGTTTTACCATGCCAGTTCTGGAAACTGATGTATTTTATGAACAGAATCCTATGGATTTTGAAACCATCTTGGAACAACAAGTCTCAAAATTTGATAAAGCTTTAAAAGAATTATCTAAGCTTTGACAAATCTAACGCTTGAAGAAGTCATTAAAATCAACAGGTACATAATTCGTAATTATGGAGGTAGAGATTTTCAAGAGCCCGATAACTTGCAAAATCCTAACACGCTGATATGGACACTTAATTTTATCCAGGATTCGGTGGTATATGGAATTGACCAATATCCTACAATTGGGCAAAAAGCAGCATTATTAGCTTGGAATATTAATACCGGCCATGTTTTTTATGATGGCAATAAACGAACGAGTACAATTGCATCAACAATATTTTTAGAGGTTAATGGTTTTTACCTAAATACTACTGATAATGAAATTATTAGAATAGCATTAGCAGTTGCAAACAAAAACTCAACTCAAATAACCTTTATTGATTTTTGTGAATGGTATCTTCAAAGAGTTTGTCCATACAGTTAAATTCTTATATAGCTCGCAATTCGAATGATGAGTTCGTTTTTTCTTAATAAAAAATTCGCAATAGACACATACCTCCCATTCCACACCATGGAGCCAAAAGAAACACCCGCTATCGCGGGGGGTTTTGGGTTACCCTAAATCACTTCCATCTCCTCGATGCCTTCCGGCGCGGGCGGATACTGCATCTGGAAATTTTCCAGCGTTTCCACCAGGATGGTTGCCACCATCAGGTCGCGGAACCATTTCTGGTTGGCCGGCACAATGTACCATGGTG
>Ga0334887_1003996_pt1 | contig 13885 bp, 20 predicted proteins | sample GraSluR1_MG_10_FD_207217 | JGI IMG/M metagenome (GOLD analysis project Ga0334887, IMG submission 207217) | Sludge microbial communities from methane-producing bioreactor in Wageningen University, Netherlands - Granular Sludge_18_07-R1 | ecosystem: Engineered > Bioreactor > Anaerobic >...
TTACGCTTGAGCATATTGAGGACTACATTGATACAGAAGACAATGTTCGGTTAACCACTGAATGCAGTAGAACTGCGTCAGGGGTAGCAAAAGTGGAGCTATCGCAGTCTACTGATTCAGATTGTTAGAGAGAGGAGAAATGAAGAACCAGTTAAAAGTACCCCTTGCATTTAACTCAAGCCAAGAAATTGTTAAGCCGACTGATGCCAGCAAAGATGAAACCTATTACTGCCCAGGTTGTGGAGACGTGTTGATTCTCAGAAAAGGGACAAAGAAAATCCCGCACTTTGCGCACATGGCTTCAGACAACTGCTCCAACGAAACGATTATTCATTCACTTGCTAAGAAGAGCATTGCTGAGGTGGTTGATCGATTCATCAGTTCTACAAGCCCTTCCCCCAAAGTTAAGCGAAGGTGTTCAGTTTGCGGTGATCTTCACGAGCAGAACTTACCCCAGACTGTTACAGCGGTTTCCATAGAGAGAATACTTAAAACAGGATTCGTTGCTGATGTAGCACTCTCAAGTAATGATGAGGTTCTTGCAGCAATTGAAGTTAGAGTAACACATGAAGTGCCAGAGGATAAAGCGAAATCAATTGGTCTTCCTTTCATAGAAGTATCAGGAGAAGATATTCTTAAGGATCCAATGAACTGGTATCCACTTAAGGACCACTTCAAGCCATTCTCTTGCACTACATGTGATTCAGCAAAAAGACAATTCTGGCATAAGCTACAGGAAGTATCAAACTCAACAGGTGTTACTCTACCAAGAGAGTATTACAGAACAACAACATCTCATTGCTGGAAATGTAAAAAGGAAATCCTAGTTTTCGATTGGCCTGGGAATAGAGATAGTGATGCAGTTCCTAATGAACCAAGACCAAATTCAATACAATATCGATATTCGAAGACAGTGGGACATAAGTATTGGGCTAACACATGTCCATATTGCCATCAAATTCAAGGTAACTTCTTCATGTTTAGCGAGCCGGATAGTAACTTTTTTGGTTTCCGATCTGGTGAAGATACTGTTGAGGACTATCAGCATGATATGTTGGTTTTGGCGGTCCGACATGATACATACTGAGAAAGAATGTTTCTCTAACCACTGCATGAACCAGACGCATGTAAGGGCGTAGGTTAGGTTCACAGCGCTGGTTACGCAGATTGTTGGCGCAAGGAAGTGAAAATGACCGACTGTGAACATCTTTACGAGTCCTCTCAGTATATCAAGCACTGGATACAACAACAGCCAGGTGTTAAGGAGGAATCCCTAACCGACTGGCTCCTGTTTGACGTCTCCGAGAAGATCCCGAGTATATCTTACAAAGCGTTCTCTAGACACGAAGAGGCCCGCCAAACCGGTGCCGATTGGGAATGGTGGTTTCTCTATCCCTCTTTCTCCTTCGCAATGCGCGTGCAGGCAAAGAAGCTCCACCCGTCAAGCGACAACTACCCCGGTATCGCCCACACAAACAGACACGGCCTTCAGATTGAGAAGTTGCTACGCGACTGTGCTCGCGAGAACTACATGCCCTTCTACGCCTTCTACACAGACCAGAGAGCAGACGTGATGTGTCAGATGCAGAGGAATGATGAAGGCGTATTCATGGCGGGAGGACAGAAGATATATGATGCCTTCATGAATGGTCCTAGGCTAAAGGTCATGACTGCCGATGCACTCCAGCATACCGTCGCACTTTCGTGTTTTCTCTGCTGCCCATTGGCATCAGGCAGAGAATCCCTCATGCCGGGAGGGCCGGGTGATGCCGCAGATTGGGACGGATGGAAGAGCTTTATCAATCAGTACTACAGGTCCGAAACTGAACCCATGTTTACCGAGAAGGAATCAAATACTGCAAACGAGATGATTCCTGGTATGCACAAGAAGACCCCACCCCATATCGAGTCCTTTGTTAAACTGAGTCGCGAGGGGCTACCTGACTGGTGGGAACGGGAATTCAGACATGCGGTGGAAGGTACAAATGCCCTCGTCGTTTATGATCTCAGAGAAAGGTCATCAAAGCACTGAACACTAGCGATCACAGCAGAGCGGACGTGGCTGCAAATGTCTGGGGAGGACAGTCGTTAGCAGACTCTTCTGAAAGGGGGCATCATGATTGAATCGGTACACAGTTACCTTGTACATCCTGCAAAGCATGAAGTAGACCCACCTGAAGTCAGTAAGTCGACCATACAGACTGACGGTATGCTGTACTCAATGCTAAGAGGTGTATTTGAGCGAGCACCAGAGGAGTGTAACATCGATATCGTGTTTCGTTTAAGCGAAAGTGGGGAGCAACAGAACGATTGCCGAGACTGTCTATTAACATTTGCACAGAATCCGACCCTAACCAACGGACACTCCTTGGCATCCAGACTTCAAAGCGTTACCACACATCGCTCCGGCCTAGGGCTCCTATTCCTTATGAAGGGAAGCATGAACGGCAAGCACGTAGTGGTCGTCTCTAGGTTCCCTGCAGACCAGGGTATTCTCGCTGAGGAGCATGAGGATGAACTCACAGTCGAGTTCATTGAGCGGATCTTTATGAAGAACGCAAGAGCATACAAAAGCGCTATATATTCTTCTGAGTCATTTGAGGGTGGATTCTGGGTTGGCCGTGCAGTGGACCGCCAGATTTCAGGACCTCGAGAGTTGTCGGACTACTGGATTCGAGAATTCCTTGCCTCTGAACTTAGTACAACAAGTGCTGCTGGCACCAAGCGTCTCGCGCTCGCTCTGCGCAACGCAGCTAGAGAGGCCACTGACCTTCAAGTCAGAAGGGAACTAGTGTCCGCCACAACTTTGCTAAGGGGCCAAAATGGCCGAACTCTATCAGCCAGAGGATTCATTGACCGTCTCAGCCTATCCGATCCAGCCGTCGTGGCAATCGAATCTGCATATGTTCGTACTGACCTCATGGACGAGACCTTCGTCTTCAATCGAGATGAGTTCGACAAGCATGCGCACTACCGTGCTGTCGAGCTAGACAGCGGTGCTATGCTAGTCGCCGAGAACGCTGCTTTCGACGATGTTTTCTCAGCAGAAATTCTAAGCTCACAAGAAAACCGTGTCAGGTACACCACCGAGGGAAGAGTTATTGATGAGCGGCTGAGGCGAACGAGATGAGCAAGCCCGTGGAAGAATATACGCGACGCTACCACGCATTTCTCACGACGATAGCAACTAACTTAGAGCAGCATATTCGTTCTCACGTAGATCAACTACCGCGTATTGACCGGATCACAGCACGAGCAAAAGAACCTGATAGTTTCGCTGAAAAAGCCACTCTTTTAAACGTGGACGGCACACGGAAGTATCCTACTCCATTGATGCAAATTCAGGATCAGATCGGTGTAAGGATCATCGTCTACTATACCGATGATGTGCCTGTGGTTACGGATATGATCTTGCGTTATCTCCGACCCATTGAAGAGAAGGACAGAATCCCTGAGTCCGAATGGGAGTTTGGCTATGCAGGGAAACACCTGATCTTAATCTTGCCAAGAGATGTTGTACCTGCTGATATTGACTTATCGGAGGTTCCGGATTTCTTTGAATTACAGATCAAGACTCTCTACCAACATGCATGGTCAGAGGCCAACCATGATCTTGGGTACAAGTCGAAGGCTCCTCTTATCTCCGACCAAAAGCGTAGGTTGGCCTATACAGCTGCTCAGTCTTGGGGTGCTGATCGTGTATTTGCTGATCTATTTCGAGAACTTGATAATGATCTAACCTAGGGTATGCGATATCATTACGGTTGCCCCTCAGATTTGAACATGTTGGTCAGTAGGTACAATGGCGTCTAAGAACAGAGGAAATCGGACACAATAGGACAATTGCCGCCACAGTGAAGAACAGAAACTGGACAGCGGCAGAGGACATAGAGTCGCCAACAACCGCATGAACCAGGCAACGGGGCATGGTGATCAATTGGGTGTCCCGTGCTGGTTATGCGGAGCGTTGGGTAAGGAGCGAGTTGCAGTACCGCTAATGAAGGAAGACTATGAACGAGAAGCAATACGTTCTCCACTGTGATGAGATATCATGGGGGATGTATGAGTTCCCCCTCCATATGTGTGACGTCTCTCCGAATCCTCACCGTCCGAGGAAGCCTTCTGACTGGTGTGGTATTCGCTTTGCGCGGGAGGAGAATGACAGCCTCCGAATCGATGGCTCGATAGTGCGACTACATCCAGACAAGGACGGCCGCGCATCCCCAGCGGGTATTCCAGTACACTCATGGTGCCGGATCAGCGAAACGGCCGCGCCGGTTGTGCTTTTCGATGCGCTGCCCGGATACTGGCTTAATCGTTTCCGGTATGTAGGGCCTGCGAGTGGTTTTCGAACTGATCCTCCTTCTCTCTTCGAAATGGCTAGTTTTCATGACCGGCGAATGCCCCATCGCGAAAGATTGGTTAATCATTCTGCTTCGCTCAAGCAGAAAACATGGGCATTGAGATACCATCGCGGTAATTTGCTCTCCATCATTGAGAGTATAAAGAGATCACCCATCGATCACCATGCTCTCATCGTAGGTGGTGCAGAATATGCAGCCCTATCGCATTGTCTCTATTCAGTTCTTGAGGAACTGGCAGCAGTACTCAGTCTCCTTCGTGTTATACAGGGCCTTCCAGAAACCCCATATTCCTTCCATAGACTCTACCAGAAGCCACCCGAAAACACTGAGTACCTCCGAACTCTATCTGCTGAAGCGACCTGGTATGAGTCTTTTCGCGTCGAGCGTGCAAACTCTGCGCATGCGTTTGGAACCCTCTTTGGTCTCGCCTCTGGCACGACTGATCTGAATCTGTTTCAGCATCCTGATCCCCGAATCTACTCCGGGATGCAAGGTGTACCGGCATCTGCACGCAAGGCAGAGGTTCACATTAACGACCTGCTTACTCGCTCGGATCTACTAATCACCGGCATGTGTGCACATATGCTGACCCTGTTTCATCCATGGGACATCGTGAAGCTCTATAATGCGGAGCCTGGCGAGTCCACTGAAGTGCAAGGAACGACCGTTTGGGTGAAGGAAATCAGCTTCACGCGAGAGGTTCCCCACAGTCCTCAGGCCTGGATTCTTCTCGATACAGATGGGGTCGTGCGAGTTAGGACCGACGAGAGAGGTGGGATCATGAAGCCCGAAGCGCTCAAGGTTACTGAATGAGTAGGGTGCAGGGGACTGCCCAACAAGCGCTTGCTGCTGATATCGCTTCACTCCGCAAAAGAAGCTTGCGTTTGGTTAATGAATAATGAATGGGGAAGGTATGCTCACAGAGGATCAAGCAGATGCATTGCTTAAGTTACTCAAGGAATCAGTACGCGAATCCGCCTTTTCCTGGTTCTCTGATCAAAGGCATGACGAGATGTTCATAAGTGCTGGAGATGGAGATATTGAATTTGTACTCACACTCAGTCGGAATCCATTCGAGATAAGATTGCACTTCAGAACGAAACAGAGCAATGTCGGCTTGATGCGTATTGATGGAGCTCCATATCACACAAATCCAGATGGGACTGAGTTGAGAAACACCCCCCATGTTCACATATTCAGAGAGGGTTATGATTTGGAATGGGCGGAACCAATTGATTGGTTCTGGCCAGATAGACCTATTGAGACTTTAGAACGGTTCTTGGATGAAGTGAATGCTAGGTTTAGAGGAGGAATTCAACTCACAAGTGTATAGAGGGTACCATGCAACTAGAAACATCGAATTTCGCCACAGAATATGCTGAATGGTTGACGTCAAGGTTATCAGCTACTGTTTATAGTGGTATCTCCGAGATTTCTACTCCTTTCCTTGACGTACATAACGATGGTTTGAGGGTATATGTCGAGCCCGTCGATAGGGGATTTCTCCTGCATGATAATGGACTGACACTTGAAACTCTCTCTCTTCAGGGCGTTGAAATTGGATCATCTCAACGACGAAAAGAACTCATTGAATCAACACTAAGCACATTTGGGTTAACGATCAGCAATGGCAAAATTCAGACAATCGCAAACGATACTAATCTGCCTCAGCGAGTTCACTTCCTACTTTGTGCAATGAAGCGTATTGCTGATCTATGGCTGACTGCAAGAACTACAAGTTCAACAGATTTCTTCGAGAGGGTTTGCACATATCTTGATAAAAAGAATGTATTGTTTTCAACAAACGTTGTGATTCCAGGGAAAACGGTTGAACATCCTATAGATATATTAATACCTTTACCAAAGCGAAAAGAAAGGCTTATCAAGCTGATTGGAACGCCAAATGTGAACACCGCCAAAGTTGTCTCATTTTCTTGGATCGAAATAGAACAAGTAAGACCTAACTCAGAACGTGTAGTGCTTGTTAATGACGTATCATCTGGCGATGACAGTAATACCAAACGGCTTAGTGACCAAACAGAAGCAATACTAAGCGGATATAGTACTGCATACTATCGTTGGAGTCAGCGGAATGATCCCACTTTCGAAGCTCTCTGGCGGACAGCGTAATATCCGAACCCAACAAGAGGCTGAAGTGGAATTGCCACTTGTATGCTTCCGAACGTCGCAATCCACTGAGCCTTAGTATTCGCAAATGAAAGGAAATGGATTATGGCACTACCGATACTGGCAACAGTCGAAGACGTGGATGCGCTCGTAACATATCTGAAAACCAAGGCAGCCGGAGCATCGGTTGCCGACGCAAAGAAAGTAGTCCGTAAACAAGTTCTCGACGGACGTAAGATCGCGGCATTCCTATCTTGGGGCATTATCAAACGTGACGGAGAAACGATCAAACTTGACGAGCGAGGCTGGCATCTCGCTCGGAACTCGCGCCCGCGACCTAACGTATTTCAGTCCATACTGAAATCAGTGAAGCCATATCATTCAGCACTTGAGTGGGCTTGCCACAACAACTTACCGGAGGTCACAAGTACGGATGTGGGGGCGCATTGGCACGAGCACTTCCCTGAAGAATTAGGTACGGACGATGAACGCGGAATCAGTGCCAAAGTCGCCTGTTTCTTTGGCATCTGTCAGGCTGCTAATCTTGGCAAGTTCACCATCGGACGGCGAGGTCAGCCTACGCGACTTGCGCTTAATCGCGACAACCTGGAGTTGTTTATTGGTGTCACAGTCCCCGAATCACAACCAGAGACTGTTGAGGAAGAACAGGATCATACCGAAGACACGTCAGGTGAGAAATTCGAGGAGAACGAACGTGATGAGATCCCTGCATCACCGCCAGCCGGGGTTGATGCACTCACCGACATACACGATGCTAATGCCGAAAATAACGAACCGATACCGAGCGATGTCCGTGTCTTTATATCACATGGAAAAAACATGGACTTGGTTGAACAGGTCGAAACCATGCTCGGTGTTGCCGAAGTCCCTTATGAAATTGCGGTTTCGGAGGAGACAAGTGCAATCCCTGTACCCGAGAAAGTGTTCAACTCCATGCGTCGCTGCAACGCGGCAATTATTGTTGTGTCTGCCGAGGACGAGAACGCAGACGGAAACCTGCTAATCAACCAGAATGTCCTCATCGAAATCGGCGCGGCCTTTGTGTTGTACAACAAGAAGGTCATTCTTCTTTGGGACAAGCGTCTTCCAGTTCCGTCTAACCTGCAGGGACTATATCGCTCAGAGTTTGAGGGAGATGAGTTATCGTGGAAAGCAGGCATGAAGTTGATGAAGGCGATCAAGGATTTTAGGCACAAGTAAGGATGCGAACAACACATCGGAGGGTATTTGTCGCTAGCGCGCCAAAACCCTCAATGTGGGCGTTAGAAGGAAGAAATGGACACAAGAGAGAGAATCGGAAAAGAAATCGCTGAGCTGTATGATGAAGGTCTTAGGATAGCTCAGGCATTTCTCCAGAAGGATGAGAAACAGAGCTTCCCGGGTGACTATCAGGATTGGTACACGAAAGCACTCCGTATTGTCGAAGTTATTGCATCTGATCGATACTCTGAGTTTAAGTCATACTATGAGATAGATCCGAAAAGGAAAAGCCTCGGATATGGCACATACGTAATACAGGATTATTTAAAGGGTGTAGCGCCTAGCAGTTACGACTACCCCAAATTCGATTCGCGCAAGCAAGTCGCAGCTTGCTACCTCAACCAACTTATGATTCTTAAATCCCTTGTAGCACGCGTGAAATCTATACTCTCAGACATTGATGCTCATCTTCTATCTGAACTTCAAGATGCAGAGTTAGAAACAGCTAGAGGATTGACACAGGTTAGTATCAGGGCAGCTGGAGCTCTGGTTGGAGTTGTTGTAGAAGGGCATTTGCAGAAGCTTACAAGAAAGCACAGCATCAGCATCCGAAAGAAGAACCCCACAATTGGTGATATGAGCGATGCATTGAAGAGTTCAGGAATACTGGATACTCCAACATGGCGAAAGATTACATACTTGGCAGATATCAGGAATCTATGTACGCACAAGAAAGATAGTGAGCCAACAAAGGAGCAGGTCGCAGAACTAATCGATGGAGCAAACTGGTTGATTAAGACGATCTTCTAACAACTGCATTCAGGCGGACACCCGCAATGCGGTTGCCGCTGATGCAGAGTGTTGGCGGAGGAGAGCATGTATGCGAACCAGAGAGGTCAGCGAAGCAGACGTTCTAACCCTTTCTACGCGCGACGAGAACCACTTCTTTGACCGGAAAGCAGTCGGCGTTTCCGGAAAGAAGGCTCAGAAGATCGCGGTAGCCTTTGCCAATGCTGATGGCGGCGAGTTTGTCGTCGGCGTTAGCGACGACAAGGACGAAGCTGATCCTCAGAAGAGGTGGCACGGCACTCAGAAACTGGAGGACCTCAACGGCGTTCTACAAGCGCTACACTCCGTGACACCCTCTCTTGATCTCAACTACGAAGTACTCACCTGTCCGACCCGACCCGGTCAGGTACTGCGTGTCATTGTTGAGAAGTCATCGGAGGTCCACAAGACATCCGACGGCACGGTCTACCAACGCCACGGCGCTCAGTCCCTGCCTATAGACGATCCTCAGCGCATCACTGAATTGGCGTTTGCGAAGGGCTCTGTGTCATTCGAGGATCAACTCCTCAAAGGAGTACCGCCTGAGCAAGTTGTCGAGGCGGCTGAGCTCCGTTCCTTCCTTGCCGACTACTCTCCCAAGACGGATCCCCTCGACTTCTGTCTGAACCAAAATCTCCTGGACTTCAAGACATGGGAACCCCGCGTGGCGAGTGTACTGCTTTTCCATGCCTGCCCTAGTGCGGTCAACACCCGGAAGTGCGCATTGAAGATCACCCGCTACGAGACAAAGGAGGATGATCCAGAGCGCGACCACCTCGCTGCGCAGGCAACAGTTGAAGGCCCTCTCTATCAACTCATCCATCAGGGGGTGGATGAGATCAAGAAGATCATGGAGTCCGTAACGATATGGACCGCGGACGGCCTCAAGAAGGCGGAGTATCCGCCAGAGTCCATTTGGGAGGTGCTGGTTAATGCAGTTATTCACCGCGACTACTCCGTATCTGACGACGTTCAAGTGCTCATCTTTGACAACCGCATTGAGGTCCTGAGTCCTGGACGGCTGCCCGGCTACGTGACTGTGGAGAACATCTTGACCGCACGGTATTCGCGGAACACGAAGATTGTGCGGACGCTCAACCGGTACAAGAAGCCACCAAATAGAGATATGGGCGAGGGACTGGACACAGCTTTTCAGAAAATGAAAGAGTGGGGACTGAGATCGCCAGAAATAGCGGAACATAACGGGTACGTTCGTGTAACGCTGCCACACACACCCCTCGCCAAGCCGAGTGAAGGAATCCTCGGATTCCTCACAAAGAACCCATCCGTCACCAACCGTCAAGCGCGAGATTTAACGGGTATCAAGTCGGAGAACCTCGTCAAGGTGGAGTTCTACAAGTTGCGGGATGAGGGTCTTCTCGAGCCGGTACCCGGACTGAAGGGACCAAAATCGGCATGGCAGCTCACCGACGCAGGCAAGGTCGAGGCAACCCGGTTCAAATGACCGCCAACAACAGCGTGCTCCGGACGCGCTACCGCGCGCCGGAGACGCTGCACGTTCACTCTTAAGAGATTGACATCTCAATCTCAAGCTGATACATTCTTACTGGTAAGACAGTTGGCTTGAAATGATTGGAATGCAAATGAACACGGTAGCAACAACCAAGATGTCATCGAAGGGACAAATCGTTATTCCTGAGGAGATCAGGAATGCCCTTCATCTGAAGGCCGGAACGAAGTTCGTTGTTATTGGTGAGGGAGATGTTGTTGTTCTGAAAACAATAACTCCTCCTTCCTCTTCTGAATTCAAAGAAATGATTCTGAGAGCCCGAGAAGCCGCATACGAAGCAGGAATGACTCCTGAAGATGTTGAGAAGGCAATAAGTGAAGTACGCTCGGAAAAAACGAATCGTAGTTGATTCAAATGTTCTGATCTCCGCAGTATTCTTCAAGGGTAAACCGGACATTATCCTGGAAGCATGGAGAGCCGGTACTCTTGAGATAATCCTTTCAGAAGAAATCTTGCATGAGTATTCCGAAGCACTAAAAAGGATTTCCACGAAGTACCCCTCAATTGAAACATCAGGGTTACTGTCTGTGTTCGCATCAGGCTGCAGGATTGTAGAACCGGAAGCAATAGGTGAGCGGATATGTGATGATGCCGACGATGACAAGTTTCTCGCTGCCGCAATTGGTGGAGAAGCCGAGATAATAATCTCAGGAGACAAACATTTGCTTGATGTCAACGGATATTCCGGAATTGAGATTCTGAGACCTGTTGAGTTCATAGATCGATATTTGAGTGAACAATCGAATGCAGCAGAACTGCCTCAGAGTGATTAACGGCTGTTTTCTCGCAGTCTGCTGATGCGAAGCGTTCTGCAGAGATGGGATTGACGAATGTATATGATGGAAGTATACATCTGACATGGTGAAACCCAAAGATCGCCTGAAGGATTGCACAGGATTCGAGTGGGATGAAGGTAATGCGACCAAGAACTGGGAGAAGCACGAAGTATCGCAATCTGAATGCGAGCAGGTGTTCTTCAACAGACCACTCATCCTGTGCAGGGACAAGGTCCAGTCAGAGCGAGAGGCTAGGTACTACGTTCTTGGATGTACTGATGCCAAGCGGCTTCTCTTTGTGGTGTTTACAATACGGGGAGAGAAGATCCGAGTGATATCCGCACGGGACATGACCGGGCGGGAAGAGCAGAGGTATCAGCAATGAAGAAGAAGATGAAGATGAAGAGGATTCCGACATTCGAAACGGAACGCGAGGAGAGGGAGTTCTGGAGAACTCACGATTCGAGCGAGTATCTCCCTTGGGACAATGCAACCGAGGTAACCCTCGCGAAGCTGAAGCCTTCGACAAAGACGATCTCCCTACGTCTTCCCGAATCGATGATCGAGGAGCTTAAGATTCTCGCCAACAAGCAGGATATTCCATATCAGTCGCTTCTGAAAGTATTTCTGGCGGAGCGACTCGATGAGGAGCTTGAGGCGATCAGAGCACATTGATGCAGAACAAACGGCCGCAGCGGTCTTGCAGCAGGGCAAAAGTAGAGCTTCGTGCAATCCGCTGAGCCTTAGTGTTATCCAGATGAATGAAGGGAATAACCAAAGAATTGTCAGGGCAATCAGAAAACCTTGTTGAGCGTAAGATTGCAGCGAACATCATTACTGTTCGAGGTTCCAATGTGATCCTGGATTCTGATCTTGCCAGGCTGTACGGTGTGGAGACGAGACGATTGAATGAACAGGTTCGTAGAAACATCTCCAGATTCCCGGAAGACTTCATGTTTCAGTTGACCGAAGAAGAGTATGGAATCTTGATGTCGCAAAATGCGACAACAAGATCAAACTGGGGAGGCAGGCGAAAGCTCCCGCTTGTGTTTACAGAACACGGAGCCCTCCAGGCGGCAAATGTCCTGAACTCAGAACAAGCCAACAGAGTGAGTGTATTCATTATTCGGGTGTTCGTGAAGCTAAGGCAGCTGTTACTCTCCAATGAGGTTCTCTCCCGGAAGCTTGAGAAACTGGAGGAACGAGTCAATCAACATGACACCATTCTGGTCAGCATAGTTGAAGAGATAAGAAACCTGATTGAACCGCCAAAACCGAAGCAAAGCGATCCAATAGGGTTCAGAATGCCGAAAGCAACTGAGAAAGAAGAAGGATAACAATCAAATACAGCAGTGCTGCGGTTTGGTAACGATTTGGATGTGCAGCCTGCTGATTTTGGTGTTAGGCAGCTGGCAGTGCGGTATTGACAGCCTCACCCATTACAGTTATAATTATGTTATAACACAAAGGGGCAAAGTGATCAAGCAGCTCCGCAAAGTAGGCAATAGCAACGCTTTAATCCTCGATAAGCCGATTCTTGAGCTTCTCGGACTCGAGGAAGACGGTCAGGTTCAACTGACCATTCAAGATGGTCTGTTGATTGTTGCGCCGGCGAATCCTCGCCAATTGACGCCGGACGACCTTCAGGACCATCTAGACTATGTGGTAAAGAAGCGACAGGGTGCGTTGAAGCGACTGGCGCAGTGATGGATGGCCTGATTTTCGTCAGCGTTGGCCATGCCATCACCATTCATCGCCGAATGGTCGACGAGTTTGGCGGAGATTCAGGCTTGCGTGACCGGGGCTTGTTGGAGTCTGCCTTGGCGATGCCCAAGGCCATGTTTGGCGGCGACTACCTACACGTGGACTTGCCGAGCATGGCCGCCGCATATCACTATCACCTCTGCGCGAATCATCCGTTCGTAGACGGCAACAAACGCGTTGCGGTGGCAGTTGCTGAGGTCTTTCTGCGGGCCGATGGGTTGCAGTTGGAGGCCACCGACGACGAGATCGTTGAACTTACACTTGGTGTGGCAAGCGGCGCGACAGGCAAGCCAGAAGTCATAGACTTCTTTGTTAAGCGCGTGAGCGAACGCTGATGCTGGTCGAGAAGGCAGAGTCCACATTCAAGGGAGTAGAGGCTGTCTACCACTGAATTCAGCAGAACTGCCACTGAGTAACCATGAGTAAGGCTTTCGCAGTCTGCTGATTTAGAGAGTTGTGCGGATTTATACTGCTTGACAATGTAGCCCATCCGCGCTACATTCGAGATGAAAGCGAGGTGAATATGAACAAGACGGCTACAGTAAGAGCACGGCTTGAACCAAATCTTAAAGAAAAAGCAGAGGCAATTCTTCAGAGTCTGGGTCTGTCCACAACTCAAGCCATCACTTTGTATTACAAACAGATAGAGATGAACAACGGCCTGCCTTTTGATGTGGTTGTGCCATCGGCCTTTACCAGGAGAACGATGGATGAAACCGATTCCGGCGAAGGTCTTGTTCTCTGCGAGGATGCGGAGGACATGTTCAAGAAGCTTGGTGTTTGATGTATCGTCCTATTTTTACGAAGCAATTCAAAAAGGATATCAAGCTTGCGGAAAAACAGGGAAGGGATATTGATCAATTCAAGCTGATTGCCAGGTCGTTGATCTCCGGGAAGAAGCTTGATCTGATCTTCAGGGATCATCAGCTTGTGGGGAGTTACATCGGCAGACGGGAATGCCATGTGGAGTCCGATTGGCTCCTTATCTATAAGATTGAAAACGATATGCTGATTTTCGAAAGAGCAGGTTCCCATTCGGAGTTGTTTTCAAGATAGAACACAACGAGCGTATCGAGCGGACGGGTCGAGGCAGGCGGGATCTGGCGAGCGGCATCCGCGCCGCCGCTCATACGGCAAATCGTTAACACTTGACGAAACCGAAGGTATGACCGATGGTATTACCAGAGGTGAAGCTATGAGAACTTCGAAAATCGCCATAAGCCTCAGCGAGACGATGCTGAAGCAACTGGATGATCTCGTATCGGAAGCACGGT
>Ga0334887_1004005_pt1 | contig 13857 bp, 10 predicted proteins | sample GraSluR1_MG_10_FD_207217 | JGI IMG/M metagenome (GOLD analysis project Ga0334887, IMG submission 207217) | Sludge microbial communities from methane-producing bioreactor in Wageningen University, Netherlands - Granular Sludge_18_07-R1 | ecosystem: Engineered > Bioreactor > Anaerobic >...
CTCGGTCCCCTCCTGGGCGGCATACGCGATCCCGCTGAGCGGTTCGCCCGGTCATTCATGCGGCCAAGTGTACCACAACACCCGGCCCTTCACGTCTGGTTAACCCTACACGCACCGCGCGCACCGAGCGTATCGCATTTCTGGGGCAAAAGATCACCGCTGAGGCGCAGAGAGCGCAGAGAAAAGATAGGTTGGAGAGAGTGTTAGTTCTTCTCCGCGTCCTCTGCGTCTCTGCGGTTCGAGCATTTCGTCCCCATCGTGAGATGCACCCCGCGCACCCCGCCGCTTGACACTCGCCCGCTTTGGCGGTAATACACTCCCAGCGTGCGGACGCGCGGCGTCCCTCTCCCCAGGAGCAGGTTCTGATGTCTCCCCGAAAACTCATGGTGATGGCCTTCGCCCTGTTCATAGCCATTGGCTGGCTGGGTGGGGCGCTCGGCCCGGCGCTGCCCGATCTGGCCGACCAGACTGGGCGCGACCTGGCGGCGCTTGGCGGGCTGGTCACAGCGGCGTTCGTCGGCACGATGGCCGCGCAGATCGTCGCCGGGCCGCTCAACGACCGCCTGGGGCAGCGCCCGGTGATCCTCGTCGGGGCGACTTTGCTGGGACTGGGCACGCTGGGCATCCTGTTCAGCCGTAACCTGGCCGCGACGCTGGCCATCGGCTTCATGTACGGGTTCGGCTTTGGCGCGGTGGACATCAGCACCAACCTGTTGATCGCGCACCGCTTCGCACAGCGCAGTGTGCCCATGCTCAACCTGCTGCACACTTTCTACGGCGTCGGCTCAGTGGTCAGCCCGGCAGTGGCCGGGTTGACGCTGGCCCTGTGGGATTCGGCGCTTCCCGCGTTCGGGCTTGGCTTCGTGGCCATTCTGATCCCGCTGCCGCTGGTCTGGCGGCTGGATAACGTGCCCCTGCCGACCCCGCCGGTCAGCGCCGGGCGCGGCAATGGCTTCAGCTACCGGGTGGCGCTGCTGTGGGCGCTCGGCTTCTTGCTGCTGCTGTTCGTGGGACTGGAGGCGGGGATGGGGGCCTGGACGACCGCCTACGTGGATCGCACGACCACGCTTGGCAAGGAAGTGGGCGCGCTGATCACGTCCGGCTACTGGCTGGCGCTGACGATCGGGCGCATCCTGGGGGCGCTCTACAGCGCGCGCTTCACGCCGCAGACGGTACTGTGGGCGTGCCTGGCCGGGATGTTGGGCGGCAGCGCGTTGCTGGCCGTGGGGCATGGCAGCGCCGCGCTGACGGTGCTGGCTGTGCTCGTGCTTGGCCTGTGGTCTGGCCCGCCCTACCCGACGATTGTCGCCATCATCACGGCGACGTTCCCCAACGGGCCGGGCAAAGCGACGAGCGTCGTCGTGGCGATGGCCAGCCTGGGCGCGGCGACGTTGCCCTGGCTGCAAGGCGTCCTGCTCGACCGCGTGAGCACGCTGGCGATGGCCCTGCTCTTCGTCGCCGAGGCGCTGGCGATGGTGCTGGTGATGGTGGCAGTGCAGGCGCGCAGCCCGCGCCGGGCGGTCGCCCCCGCCGATTGACGGGCAGGGGCAGACGGTGTTGAGCGAACGCTAAAGCAGGCGAACGGCTCACGTTTAGCCTCACCCCCCGGCCCCCTCTCCACCCCGTGGAGAGGGGGAGTCGCTGTGCGGTTAAGTCCCCTCTCCGCGTGATACTGTTGGCGAACTAAGCACGCGCTGGTTTCGTAGGGGCGCTGCTCTGCTGCGTCCCCGTAGGGGCGTATTGCTATACGCCCCTACGGAGGCATTTCGCCAACAGTATCGCGTGTGGAGAGGGGATTCAGGGGTGGGGCTGATACCGCACCTGGCATCACGTTGCCCGTCTCAATGATTCTCACCTGCCTGTCCGCCCCTGAACTGCTACGAAGGGGTACGGAGAGGCGCGCCAGCGCCGGGCGGAGGTGGGGTAGGGTGCGCCCAGCACAACGCCCCTAACAATAAAGATCGCCGGCCTTCTCAACGGTGGATCGCGGGATTTTTCATATATCTTTCACGCCCAGGCCGTTCACAAGCCCCCTTTGTCGCCTATACTTAGGCCAGACGACGGACGCACGCGCGTCGAAAGGCCATCTATGTTCGCACGCAACCCTGGACCCAACACGATACTCACCGTGCACGGCGACTCCACAGCCCGCAAGGTGATCGGTCGCGCCCTGGCTCGTGAGGGGCACGCCGTCATCGAGGCCGCCGACGGGCAGACGGCGGTCAGGCTGGCGCGCGTGCACCGGCCCGACATCATCATCCTCGACGCCGTGCTGCCCGACATGAACGGCCTGGAGCTATGCGCCTACCTGCGCACGCTGCCCTATGTCACCCACACGCCGATCCTGTTCGTCAGCGACCGGCTGGGCGCGCACAACGTCGCCCAGGCGCTCGATTCGGGCGGCGACGACTACCTGCGCCTGCCCTTCACCTCGCGCGAGCTAAAGGCGCGTGTGCGGGCGCTGCTCCGCCGGGCCGAGCGCCAGGGCAGGCTGACGGCCCAACCGGCCTTGCGGCTGGACGCCAGCACGCGCTGCGTGCAGATTGACGACCGCTGCATCCAGCTCACCGCCACCGAATACCAGTTGCTGGAGTATCTGTGCCAGCTTCCGCTGCGCCATCACAGCGCCCACGAACTGTTGCAGGCGCTGTGGGGCTACCCGCCCCACAGCGGTGACACAGCCCTGGTGCGCAACCATATCCGCAATCTGCGGCGCAAGATCGAGAGCGACCCGGAGCATCCACGCCTCCTTGTGTCGCTGCACGGGCGGGGCTACCTGATCCACGCCAGCGTTGAGGGCGCGCGCGATGACTCGTCGCCCGCGATTCAGTCCCGTGACGCTGACAAATCCTTATAAACTCCTCACAATAGCCTGACAGGGCCGCCAGACCTTCTATGGTATCATTGCCAATAGGGGCAGCATCGCTCGCCGCCGGAAGGGGGCGTGCGGGTCACTGTCTTGCTTACTGGTTGGCGGCCCACTGGCATTTTGAGGTGAACTATGCGGGGCAGACTCCGTAGATTACTGGCTGTGCTGGACGGTACGCCGACCGGCACGCGCGGCCAAAGCCTGGTGGAACTGACCCTCACCCTGCCGATCCTGCTGGTCATGCTGATGGGCCTGACCGAGATCGGCTGGTACGCCAACAACTACCTGACGCTGCTCGATGTCGTGCGCGAGGCCGGGCGCTTCGGGGCCACGCTGGACCCAACAGGGTGGCCCGACGGCGAAGAACTGAAATACCACCGCATGGACTGCGAAGACCTGATCACCAACTTCGACAAGCGCCCCTTTGAAGAGCAACTGACCTGGCCTGGCCCAGACCTGAGCGCCTGGGGGTACATTCCTGGCGATGATGAGCGGCCCATCGGCTTCTACGACGGCGTGGCCTGCTCGGTGATCGGCAACATGGAGCCGCTGGAGTTCAACGACCTGACCGATGACATCGCAGTGTCGGTCTTTCAGTTCGTGGTGCTCAAGCGCGGCCTGCCCGACGCCGAGGTGCGCATCGTGGGCCGGCTGCCCGCCCGCGCCAACGAGTGCGAGAACGACGACGAATACGACCCCTTCGACTGGAATCACGACGGCAGCGGCAGCGGCGTAGATGAGGACACCGCCCGTTTTGACTCGACGTGGGACAACGTGCGCGGCTATGTTTTTCGCGGCAACCACCAGATGAACTTCGGCGCGCCGATGGACTGCCTGGGGTCGGCCTTCTCCACCGCCAGAGTGGAGGAAATGCTGGACTTCAACGACCATCCAGACCGCGCGCGCAGGATTGACGAGGTAGCCAACTTTGGGCTGGTGCTGGTCGAGGTTTTCTGGCGGCACCGCCAACTGCTCGCGCTGCCCTGGTTCAACCTGGGGCCGCTCGCCGATGGCCAGATGATCCATGTCTGGGCATTTTTCCCCGTCTCTGCTGCCGAGCCTGACCTGGACTATTAGCCGCCCTCCGGTATGATGCTGATGAGACACTTGCCGATCCCGACCCGCTTCTCCCGGCACCTGGGACGCAGCCAGCGCGGGCAGTCCATTTTGCTGCTGGCGTTCGCCTTCATCGCCCTGATCGCGTTCGTGGGGCTGGTGACGGATGTGGCGCTGCTGTTCACGCGCTACGCGGCGCTGCGCCGCGCGGTGGACGCAGCAGCCATCGCCGCCGCCGGCCAGGTCCGCGAGGGGACGGACTACGCGACGGTGGCCATCGCCGCCGAGCAGTACATCGAGCTACACAACCTCGACTCGCGCTCCACGCTGGTCGAGACCTGCGAGACGGACATCTACCAGTGGCGGCTGGGGTTAGGCCCCTGGGAAGGCGACCCTCACCCCGAATCCGCCGACCCCTGGACGTGTGGCGACGGCACCGAGAAGTGCAACGTGCCCGATCTCATGCCCGAAACCGAGCTATGCGACTGGGACGACCCGCGCAAGCTGGTGCGCGTCAGCGCGCAGATCGAGTCGCCGACGACCTTCCTGGCCCTGATCGGCATTCCCTCGATCACCCTGGAAGCGACCTCGGTCTCGGAGACGGCGGTGCTCGACGTGGCCCTGGTCATTGACACGTCGGAGTCGATGTCGAAGGAGACCAACTCCACCAACTACACGAACGTCAACCTGTCCTATGGCGCGGGAGGGAGCCTGACCATTCGCGGCGAGTGCAACACCACGCCCGAAGACCTGGCCGCCGGCCTGCCACCCTACGCGCGCGAGAAATGGGCCGGTTGCTGCAACGACCCTGGCACGGGGCAGGTTAGCGACGGCACGGTGCGCAAATCCACCGGCGGCGTCCTGCCCAACGGCTGGATCTGGCACGACGCCAACTTCAACGGCATATGGGACCCTGGCGAAGACGGGCTGGCCAGCAGCACCGCCCAGAGCAGCAGCCTGACCGATCCCGACGGCTTCAACTTCACCACGCTGATCTGCCAGCCGTTCAAAGACGTGAAGGACGCAGCGCGGTTGTTCATCAAGCAGTTGGACTTCGTGCGCGGCGACCGTGTGGTGCTGGTGACCTTCGACCGGGCGGGCGTCGCCTACGATCCCGACGGCGACGACCCGACTTTCCGCCCCTTGCTGCGTAGCGAGCAGGCGGCCATTGAAACGCTCAACCAGAAGGTGGGCGTCCTGGTCAACCCGACCGGCATCCACAATCGCTGTGAGGAGTTCCTCACCTCCCAGGTGCTATGGCCCCAGTGGCTCAGTGGCGAGCTAACAGAAGAGCCGGAGCGCCGCCCCCTTGCCTATGAATCGGTCGCGCCGTGTGGCAACACCAACATCGGCGGGGGCATTCTGGCGGCCAGCAACGCCATCACCGACCCTGTTGACATCCGTTACGAGGCGGTCTGGGTCATGATCGTGCTGAGCGACGGGGCGGCCAACGTGACCGACCGTGTGTCCGACGCGACCAACGTCCGCGACTATGGTCGCTATGGCTACTGCCCCTGGTGGACGTTCTGCACGCTCAGCGGCCAGTATGTCTGGCCGGAATGCACCGAGAACAACCCCAGCCAGATCGAGATGAAGACGCCCCTCTGCAACGACAACGACCCGAACTCGCGCCATTTCTGCATTGACTGGGAGACAGGCGAGCCAGAAGCCGACAATGTGGAATGCACCGTCGCCGGCCATTACGACGCCGACGACTACGCGCGCGACATGGCCGACTTCGCCGGGCTGATCGAAGTGGTGCCCGGCGGCAAACAGGGCAACTTCATCGCCATGTTTGCCATTGGCTTTGGCGATGAAGTGGCGCAGGAGCAGACCGCCGCCCCGCTGCTGCGCTACATTGCCGACGCGGGTGACAACGGCTTCATTGACAACAACGTGCAGCAAGACCTGCGCGAAGATCGCAACCCGGTGCATACCTACCCCATTGGCGGCCCCTACCCGGACTATTATGGCCAGCCCGACGTGTGCGAAGGGGTCTCGGATCCGACCAAGTGGTGCGGCCAGTACTACTATGCAGCCGACCTGGACAAACTGATTGAGGTCTTTGAGGAGATCGCGAGCCGTATGTTCACGCGCCTGTCGCGCTAGAGTGTGTTATGCACTTTCAACCCCTATCCCCCGGCCCCTTTCCCCGCAAGCAGGGAAAGGGGAGCAGTCCGTCTCTCCCCGCCAGCGGGGAGGGACCACAGGGTGGGGTTCAGGTGATCACAGGGCATCGCGAGTTGCCCGCCGCGTCGAGTGCACAGAGTTCATAACACGCTCCAGGTGCAAGCGTCACGAGTCTGACGCAAGTCTGAGGGGATGGCATGATGAGTCCAGCAACCGAGTCTCAAGCAGGGCAGCAACCCGCCAGGCGCGGGCAGACGTTGGTGGAGTTCGCGCTGACGCTGCCCATTCTGCTGATGCTGATGTTTGGCGTGATCGAGTTTGCGCGCATCTTCCAGGCGTGGATCACCTTGCAGAATGCAGCGCGCACGGCGGCCCGCTATGCCGTCACCGGCCAGTGGGATGAGAACATCCTGGCCGAGGCTATGGGCTACACGTTCCCCGAAGGGCTTTCTGTAGAGCAACGCCGCCAGGCCGTGCTGGACACGCTGATGCCCTGCACCGAGGGCGTGGACGAGGCTTTCCAGCGTCATTGGGGCTATGATTGCCAGCCCGGCGCGGTGGAAGACCAATGGCTGCGCGCCGATGTGGCCCGCATCCCTTCCATTGTGGATCGGGCGCGTGTCGGCGCGTCGGGGCTGGGTCTCGCCGAGGGCGATCACTACGTCGGGTTGGAGTATCCCGATGAATACGATCTCCACACGGGGACAGTCACCGACACCGAGCGCGGCTGGTTCCACGTGTGGATTTGTAGCTCGCGCCCTGGCGTCTATAGCGACACCGCCGCCCGCTACAAGCCCAGCGAAGACCGCAGCGCCCGGCTGTGCCAGGTGCAGGAGCCAGGCATGGAGGGGGTCAACCAGTACGACCCCGGTGGGCCAGGCGATGCCGTCGAGATCGTCGTTTTCTTCAACCACCCGCTGATCACGCCGCTGGGCCTGATGGATTACATCCAGCTTCAGGCGCGGCGCGTGATGATCAACGAGGCGTTCCGCTCGACGCGCGTGATCAATATCCCGCCGGCGCTGGCGCTGCCCACCTTCACCCCCTCCAACACGCCGGTGCCCAGCCACACACCGACGCCGACCAGCTCGCCGACGATCACCGACACGCCGACGCCTTCGCCGAGCGCGACATCAACGGCGACCGTAACCCCCACACCGTCGCCCGACTGCGCTCTGGTCACCCTGGACAGCGCGCGCCTGGTGGATAACGCGCTGGAAGTGCGCATTAACAATGCCAACCCGTACAGCCCGCTCTTCGTCTCACGGGTTGAGGTGCAGTGGGCCAAGCACCCGGACTTTTCCGGCATGTATACCAGCGCCATGCGCGTCGCCACTCGCACACACTTCTGGTATGGGCCGGACTACGAGCCGCCCACCATCGCGGACAACACTAATGCGATCGATCCGCGCTGGGACGACGACGCGCCCGATTACTTCATCCGCCGCTTCGACGCCAACACCATCACCCCCCTGCGCGTCGAGTTCGCCAATGGCCCCGACCGGCTCGCCGATTACTTCGTGCCGGGCGTCTTCGACGGCACGCGCATCTATCTCGGCACGACCTGGGGCGGGGTCGGCTTTGACCCAGTTAACGACTGTCTGGTTGAGCTGACCGGCTATCCCACGCCCACCCCGTCGAGCACAGCGACCGAAACGCCGCCCGGCTTCGAGCTGACGAACACGGCCACCTTCACGCCGACGCCGGTCTGCACCAACTATGAGGTGCGCTTCATCGGCTTTGAGACCAACGGCGTGGTGCACTTCACCCTGCGTAACACGGACATTGCCGTGGCTTACATCACCGGCTTCAGCATCAACTGGAACACCTACAACCGGACCCTGCCCCCCATTTCGCTGGACTTCGTTTCGGTAGGCGGGGTGGGCGCGTTCGATCCCGCCGCGGTCAAGATATGGGACCCGCTGGACAATGTGACCACGCGCCCGGCAGTGGGCGTCTCTGGCGGGGCGGGCTGGCTGGTTGACCCCGTGATCCAGCCGGGCAGGACGCTGGACATCTGGTTCGACTTTGACGGCACGTCCGACCGGCTGGATCAAGTCGGCTACCGCGACTACGACTTCAACGATACAACCTTCGTGGTCAACTTCGTCTGCTATGGCGAGGGGGTTGACGTGCCGACGCCGGCGCCGACCCTTACGCCAAGCGCCACACGCACGCCCACCATCACGCTGACGCCTTCCAAGACGCTGACGCCCACCATCACCCTCACGCCGAGCAAGACGAACACGCCGACCTACACCTACACGCCCGGCCCGGCGACCGCGACCCACACGCCGACCCACACCTACACGCCGACCCGCACCTACACGCCGACGCCGACCAACACGACCATCATTGTGTCGCTTGAGCCGGAATAGGCCGGGCGCTGAAGGCCCCACCAAGACAAGCCCCAGGGCGTATGCTCTGGGGCTTTCTTGTTCAGACTCTGCCTCACCCCCGCTCGGCGCGAACGCGCCTCGCCACCCCCTCTATTCAAATGGAGAGGGGGCAAGCCAAGCGCAGCGGGGCTGGGGGTGAGGTCAGCCGGGCAGTAGGGGATTGCTCAGCGTTGCGCCGCCTGTAAAGCGGCCAGCCGCTGCTCGGCAAGGCGCAGCTTGTTGCCCACCGCTGCCCGCGTCTCGTTCATGGACATTTCCAGGTAGGGGAAGGCCAGCCAGACGTTCATCAGCCCAAAGAGCGCCCCGGTGATCACGCGGTAATGGGGCAGCGACTCGCGGATCGGCCAGAACTCGAACGGCGCGTAGCTGAACATCTGGCTGAACCCATCCAGGCCGAGCGGCCCCAGCCCCAGCAGCACGTAGAGCATCACCGGCGCGGGGCGCAGCCAACGGCGGGCGCGCGTGAAGAGCAGCCCGGCCAGGAACATCATGCCGTAGATGGCCACATCGCGCTCGCACAGCGCCGTCTTGTAGCCCATCTGCTCGTTACCCTTGAACGAGCGCGCCTTAAGCTGCAAGTCCGCCGACCACACTGCCAGGTCAACGCCGGCGAAGTGCGGGTCTTGCGCAGCGTAGGACTCGAACGACCCCAGGCCAGACCCCGCCGCCTGGCGCGGGTAGACAAGCTGCTCACCGAAGAGGAACCACGAGCGGAAGGCGAACTGGTGGCACAGCGGCGCGTAAACCTTGTACAGCACGTCAGCAGCGCCCGTCCAACCCGCTTTCATGAACAGGGGCGGCGTCAGCGACAGGGCCGTGTACAGCAGCAGGAAGCCGAGCACGATGGCCAGCCAGTGCCGGGCCAGGCGCAGCACCAGGCGGTTGGTGCGGATGATGCGGCGCAGGTCGTGCTCGTCGAGGGTTTGCACGGATGTCATGCGGCGATGTCCTTCACGAAGAAGCGGTCAGCCGTCAGCAGTCAGCCGCCAGCAAGAGCGGCACCGGTGGGAGCGCTGGAGCGCGTTATGCACTTCTCAACCCCTATCCCCCGGCCCCTTTCCCCGCAAGCAGGGAAAGGAGAGAAACCCATCTCTCCCCGCTGGCGGGGAGGGACTACAGGGTGGGGCAAGGGCGCTACCCATGCGTCGTGCCCTGCGCGCTGCGCCGAGTGTGCGGAGTTCATAACACGCGCTAACCCGCGCGCAGGTCGTCCAGCGCGGCCAGCAACTCCGGCCCGCTCAGGCTACGCGGGAAGTAGGCGGCGATGATCCCGTCCGCATCGAGCAGCAGGCTTGTCGGGTAGCCGGGGATGGCGCTGCGGTACAGGTCGCCGTTGATCTTGCCGTCGGGGTCGAGCGCCACCGGGAAGGTGACGCCCAGCCCCTCGATGAAGGCGGCCACGTCGTCGCGCGCCTCCATGAAATTGACCGCCAGCACCACAAACCTGTCTTCGCCGCCCTGCAAGTCATAGACCGTCTGGAAGTCGGGCATTTCCTTGCGGCACGGCCCGCACCACGTCGCCCAGAAGTTGATCAGCACGGGCTGCCCGCGAAAGTCGGACAGGCTCACCGAGCGCCCGTCGAGCAACTCAACGGTGAAATCGGGCGCGCGCTGGCCGACGCTCAGCCCAACCGGCACCTCAGCGCCAGACGCGCCTGGCAAAGCCGCGTCTAGCGGGGGGATCTCCTGCGCAGGCGCGTCTGGCGCTGGCACCTCCAGGGTGGGGATACTCAGGCTCGACGCCGCAGCGAGCACCTCTTTGGGCGCGGCGATGTAAAAGTCGCCCTTGATCCCGTCGCCGATGCACGACCACAGGTTGCCCGGACGCACGCGCCCCTCAATGGCTCCGATCACGCAGTTCTCCATGTTAAGCTGGATGTCGCCCAGTTCGCCCTGCCCGCCGAGCGCCGTCAGCCGCTCCAACTGCCCGCTGAAGACGAGCACGCCGATGAAGATCAGGAACGCGCCGCTGACCGCCTCGATGGTGCGCATATGCCGTTGCAGGCGGCGGAAGACGCCCTGCGCCCGGTCGAGGGCCAGGGCCGTCAGCAGGAAGGGGATGCCCAGGCCGATGGCGTAGGCCAGCAGCAGTACGCCCGCCCGCGACACCGAGCCACCCGTCGAAGCCAGGGTGAGCACCGCCCCGTAGATGGGGCCGATGCACGGCGTCCAGCCGGCGGAGAAGACCACGCCCATGAACAGCGACCCCAGGTAGCCGTAGCGTTGGCTGGGGCGCGTCTGGCGGCGCGTGTCCACGTAGAGCGCCATGTGCAGGCGGGCGATGATCCGCGACCAGAACTGGCCCGGCGTGTCGGCTTTCAGCGCGTCGCGGAAGACCTGCGCCAGCAGCAGGATCACCAGCAGGGTCATGAACCACGACTCGACGAATAGCCAGTAGATGGCGCCGATCAGAGCGATGCCAATCGCCACCGAGATCAGGTTGGCGTAAGGACTCTGGTCGAGCTTGAGCGCCCGCGCGCCCAGCCAGGTGAAGGCGCGGTTGAGCACGCCCAGGATGTGCAGTCCAAAGAGGATCACCGCCGTGCCGCCGATGCGGGCGATGCCGTCGCGCACGTCGCCCTCGGTGGCGCCCAGCCCCGTCAAGGAGGAGACGGCGGCGGTGGTCAGCAGGCCGAACACCACAAAGAACAGGGTGAAGCCCAGCACGAAGAAGAAGCCGTGCGTCAGCGTGCCGAAACGCCGGCGAAACTCGCCCCGCGCCGCGATGCCTGCCGTCGCCTGCTGGGTCATCTGCCCGCCCATGTAGCCCACGTAGGCGGGCACGAGCGGCAGCACGCAGGGCGAAATGAACGAGAGCAGCCCGGCGATAAACGCAAACCCTATGGTTACATCACCACCCAAGATCGTTCCTCCAGCGCCACCATGCTGATGGGCCTCACCCCCAGCCTTGCTGCGCCCGGCTTGCTCCCTCTCCACGTCGTGGAGAAGGGGCCGGCGAAGCGCGCCAGCGCCGAGCGGGGGTGAGGCTTTCCGCCGGCACCAAACGACTGCACATAGAATATCTCAGTCTACAGCGTAGGATGCCAACTCTGTGCAATGGGTCGCGAATCGTGGGGAGAAGCCCCGTGCGCTCAGTAGCGCACGGCACGCCCCCGAAGCAAGAAACCGCGCACGACGACGCCCAACCCCACCGTCACCAGGACAGTGCCCAGCAACGTCTCGCGCAGCGCGGCGATGTCCTGCGTGTCCAGCAGCGCGCTGAGGCCAAAGCCGGCCAGTGCCGCCCCGCCCAGGAACGAGGTCACCTGCCGCCGCACCAGCGCGATCAGCATCCACAGCGCGGAAATGACCAGTGGGATCACTGGCCACCAGACGGTGACCTCATCGCGCAGGCGATCCTGCCACAGCAGCGTGCCGAAGATTCCCCCGGCGATCAAGGCCAGGGCCAGCAGCAGCACCCAGAAGCGAATGCGCACGCCCAGCGACGGGCGCGGCAGGCGGCGACGACGGCGAGCAGTCTCCTCCTCGGCGGCTGGCATCCCGGCAGGCGGATAGGCGTAGGCGCGATCATCGGCGGCATCCGCGCCGGAGACGGGCACGAACGGCTCGATGGGCACGTCCTCATCGCCGCGAACAGGGCCGCCGCCCTCGAAATCGCCCGCCATCTGCGCGCTGGGCGTTTCGTCGGGCTGCTGGTAGGGTCTGCGTCGGCGCAGGAGCGGCATCTTCGCCTCCACTGGCACCCTGTGGACGGTGCCGGATCACAAGACAGGACGAGCATCATGGCTCACCCTGGCAACTTTACATCAAAGCGGACGAGTCGGACAACTATAGAGTTGGGGGGGCCACAAACAAGTTGTTGGGCGATTGCCAGAACGCCCCTATCCCCCGGCCCCTTCCCCTGACCTTCCCCCGATTTCTCGGGCACCAGAAATGTCGTAGACTGGAGGAATCAGGAGGGAGCAATGGACAAGCGATATCGGATGTACACGCAAGAGTTCAAGCTGGAAGCGCTAGAGTTGCTGAAGCACAGTGGCAAGAGCGCAGCGCAGCTGGAGCGGGAGCTGGGGATCACCAAAGGGCTGCTACTGAAGTGGCGCGACCGGTACCAGGTGCGGCGGGAGGGGGGTGAAGCGAGCCTGGCACCGAGTGACCTGGCGGTGGCGCAGGGGGAGGTGCGCCACCTGCGGCGGCAGCTGGCGATTACCGAGCAGGAGCGCGACATCCTAAAAAAAGCGGTGAGCATCTTCAGTCGTCTCGAGGGCTGAAGCATGCATTCATCGCCGCGCATGCAGGAGAGTTCCCGGTGCGACGGATGTGTGAGGTGTTGCGGGTGTCCCCTAGCGGCTACTACGACTGGCTGAAAGGCTGCCTAGCGCGCGCCAGCAAGCCAACGAGCAGGTGTTGGCGGCGATCCGGCGGGCGTATGAAGCCAGTCGCCAGACCTATGGCAGCCCACGCATTCACGCGGCGCTCAGACAGCAGGGGCTGCGCGTGGGACGCAAAGGGGTGGCCCGCCTGATGCGCGCCGACGGCCTGGTGGCCAGAGGGCCGTGGCGGCAGCGACCGCGCACGACCCAGCGTGCAGCGGGGGCGTCGGCGGCCCCGAACCTGCTAGGGCAAGACTTCACGGCCAGCCGCCCCGATGAGACATGGCTGGCGGACATCACCTACATCGAGACGCTGGAGGGCTGGCTGTACCTGGCGCTGGTGCTGGACCTGTTCAGCCGGGCCATCGTTGGCTGGGCGATGGCGGACCACCTGCGGGCCACCCTGGTCGAGGGGGCGTTGCAGATGGCTTTGGGCCGCCGCACCCCCGACGGCGACCTGCTCCACCACTCCGACCAGGGCAGCCAGTATACCAGCACGCTGGTGCAGACCCTGCTGGCCGAGCACCACATCCAGGTCAGTATGAACGGCGTGGGCAACTGCTACGACAATGCGCCGATGGAGAGTTTCATTGGCACCCTGAAAACCGAGTGCGCCGACGCCCCCTTTGTCACCCGTGCCGAGGCTCGCCGGGCCATCTTTGAGTATCTCGAAGTCTGGTACAATCGCCAACGTCTGCACTCGTCCTTGGGCTATGTCAGCCCTGCTGCTTTCGAACAGCAGTATGCCGACGAAATCAAAACTGTCCGTTAGAACGGGGCAAGGTCACTTTGGCTGGGGGAAGGGGCCGGGGGATAGGGGCGTTCTGGCGATTGCCCAACAACTTGTTCGTGCACCCTGGCTAAGCGGCGGGGCCAACGCGACGAGCGTATGCTCTGCCGTACCTCACACCCTGGCTTCGCTGCGTTCGGCTGGATACACCAATAGACATGAGTCATCCCGAATTTTGAAAAAGGAAACGGGGTGAAGGGGGATGAGTCAGCCATAAACGGCTCAAAGCAGAGCGTAGGCGATAAAGCGGTATCGAGGCCTCTCGGTACCGCTTTCCTGTGC
>Ga0334887_1004009_pt1 | contig 13835 bp, 14 predicted proteins | sample GraSluR1_MG_10_FD_207217 | JGI IMG/M metagenome (GOLD analysis project Ga0334887, IMG submission 207217) | Sludge microbial communities from methane-producing bioreactor in Wageningen University, Netherlands - Granular Sludge_18_07-R1 | ecosystem: Engineered > Bioreactor > Anaerobic >...
TGATACCCGGGTCTCGATACCGAATAATCTCTGTTGGGGTGATGTTGGCTTATACATCTGCCATTATATCACTATTGTAATAGTAGTACAACCATAAATATCCTAATCGAGTTACTTCTCAGGAATCAAGATGTGAAGGGCGTCCCCAAAGTCCCGCCAAAGTCCGCGCCATAGCTCTGCGGTGCTAATTACCATGGTCTCCGGTCTTCGCGAGGAGGTCGGCAGCTAGCTCGTCTGGAGACTGGATACCTGTGTGCGCCTTGATCTCATCTATGAATTGGGTCTCAAAAAACCATGATGCGTACTCGTCTACAAATGTCTTTTTCTCATTCTTGTCGCGAAATATCATATTCCGTCGAATTGCCTTCGCAGCTGAGTCAATATCTCCAAAGTGAGAATTCAGTATTATGTACTCCATGACTTCCATGCAGGCTTCCACCCGATCTCTATCTTCCAGATCGCACTCTTGGTTTGCGATCTTCAAGTGGTTTTGATACTTCCGTCTTGTGAGTTTCGGAGAATACCTGAACCGATTCCGGTCGTATTTGGTAACGATCCATAGGCTGACAGAATTACAAAGAGCTCCCTTTGGCAGGAGGTAGCCATGATGGTCTGCGATGAGCATTTCGTCTATCCCGTCATGATCCATGTCTGCAAATTCCACATTCTCATGCCGATATTGGTTGATTCTTTCGAGGATGCCGTCTTGGACATGAAACACCTCTATACGTCCATCATGCTGGTACCCACCGATGAGAATCAGCAGTACCTCATCCTTCTGCAGGCGAATGATTCTATAGCGTGGATTATTGCCGAAGTCATACTTGTAGACTACGTCATTGCTCTTCTTTATGAGAATATCATCGAAATTGTGAGACGATCGTTCATCCAACCTGTCTTCGTAGAGGAGGCATCGGTGGTGCAATGAAATGTCTTGTGTAAGCGATACCTTCTTTTCGCTAACCAGCGTTACGACCTCGGAACCCATGGACACAGACCCTTTTGCTCTTGTTATCGTGTTGGACAAATCGTAGATTGACGGTTCGGACGCTTCAACCTGCGTAATCAAGAACAGAAGCGCAAAAAACAATACTAGGATAGGCAGGAAACGCTCATTCATAACCAAGGTCCCCAATTTTACGTTATCAACCCCTCAAGTTGTTTAGAGTGTTTACAAAGTTCAGTCAAATATGCCGCAGTATTGCCTAGAGAATGTGCTGTTAGGGGCGCAAAGTGCCCCCCTTTCTTTACTTGAGTTTGCTGTACCCACAAGTGCTGGTCATATTCCCGTTCTTTTTCGAATATGTATTGAGGATAAGCCGATTATCTCCATTGCACAGCAGGTCGAATATGTGATTCCTGCCTTTGTATCGTATAATCCCTGTGTAGTCTGTAGCGTGGGGTGTCTTTCCATAGTCTTCTGCACGACCGACATATACCCCCGGACCCACTTCACATTTCTCCAAATCAATGATCGTATAAGCATTGCGCCAATACGCGTTCCTTTCCTGGCTGAAATACCTTTCTGCATACATTACGTATTCATCGCCATTACTCGCGTCGTTATCAATATCTACCCTGAAAAGTCGAAATGGTCCGATGGCCTGATATCTGATCCCTCCCAACTCCTCCATATATGCGTTCGTTATCTTCTCACCTCTAGCCTCCGCTTCTGCCAGTTCACCCATCATTGACGGATGATAGATCACGTAAGTAACGTTAAAATCATTCTTCGGACATCTCGTGAGAAAAGCCTGCAGCCTTTTATCTTCATAATTGTCTACCTCGACAATAGGCTTGATATACCTGATGTTCTTCTGCTGAGAAAAGTCCTTCAAGAAATCTGAACAGAATCTCTGACTATCCTGAACGAATGCTTTGAAGGCTGCGCCTGCCATTATCCTCTTGATGGCTTTCCGGTCGGCTTCTTGTCTATCGTCATTATGCTTTTCGGTTGCTGGCATAAGGGTCTCTTGCCTGGCATTTGTTGCGATTCCCAGCAAACCAGTGAGTAGAACAAATACACTAACTGCTATTCTAGGAAACACGTTTATCCTCCCAACGATGGGAACTTTGGGGTCGCCCTTCACGTCTTCACATTCTCTTTTCTACCAGGCCTGAACGAGCGATGATGGTTGTTGATGGTATCAGACAGATGTTATCCATCTCTCCCGAGAATGTCAATAACGGCCGCGCCTCTTTTCGGATCTTCGGATTCCATGTTTACACGATGTTCCTTTGGAGGCCCAGGGGGACGTCCCAAAGAAACCAAGATACCGGATTTCCCCAAATCCCCTTCTCCTCATTTCATGTGGTTATATGGACCTTAATTTTCATCAGAAAAAGTAACATACACAGGAAACAGGCCGGATATGTCAGCACGGGGTGAAAGCCCCGGGTTGTCGTCTAATGACAGAGGTGTTCATGCCACGACGCGCACGTCTTGATGCGGCAGGTGTGCTCCATCATGTGATCATAAGAGGAATCAACAGAAAAAGTATCTTCCTCGGAAACGATGACAGGGAGGACTTTGCCGGCCGACTGTCCGTTCTCTTGCCGGAAACCGTAACGGTCTGCTATGCGTGGGCACTGATGTCCAACCATGCGCATATGTTGCTGCGCACAGGCGATGTTCCCTTGTCTACTCTCATGGCGCGGCTCCTTACCGGCTATGTCGCCGGTTTCAACCGAAGGCACAGGCGCAGCGGCCACCTTCTCCAGAACCGTTACAAGTCCATCATCTGTCAGGAGGAGCCCTACCTGCAGGAGCTCCTGCGGTACATCCATCTCAATCCTCTGAGGGCCGGCATCGTTCCCGACTACGAGTCCCTCGGACACTACCGGTGGTCGGGTCATGCCGCCATCCTCGGCAACAGGGCGGTCCCTGGCAGGATACACGATACATCCTTGCATTGTTTGGCCCTGACGAGAAGGAGGCCCGGGCGGTCTGCCGGGAATTTGTCAGGTCGGGGATAGGCCGGGGCCGCGGCGACCGGAGCTTGTCGGAGGGGGACTCGTGAGAAGCCTTGGAGGATGGGAGGAGGCGAGAAGGTCGGCCCGTGAGGGACCCATGAAGGGGGATGAGCGCATACTGGGGGACACATCTTTTGTTCTGGATCTGCTTGCACGGGCGGAAGAGAGGATGACCCGGCGCTACGAGATGAAGCAGTCCGGTATCGACATGGCTGCAATAGAAGAAAGGGTTTGCCAGCTTTTCGGGATGCGCCCGAAGGATCTTTACGCCCGGGGAAGACGAAGGAAACTCGTCGAGGCAAGAAGCGTCTTCTGTTTCTTCGCGGTGACGGAACTGGAAATCACGCTGAAGGATCTCGCCATACGTTTCTCAATCTCCGGACAGGCTGTAGGCCTTGCCGTAGAGAGGGGGAGGCGGATTGCGGAGAATAAGGGATTGGAGCTTATTAGATGAGTTTCTTGGTTTCTTGGGGATGTCCCCTTGGCCGATGGCAAGGGTCGATTCGATAGTGTTCGTTGATCTGATATGTATCCAGTGCTCGGCCGGGAAGTCATAGAAGGTGAGGCGGCCGCCTCCATCACTGGCTCAGTTTCGCACTTGCCAGGCGGTTCAGGCTAATCCCGGATTCTGCTGCTTCTGTTGCGAGCTTCCGATGCACCTGGGGCGGGACGCGGACCATAAATCTTCCGCTGTAATGCTTGCTCGCGATTGGTTCCGGGATCCGTTCGCCAGTTTCCCGCATATCGTTCAGGACATTTTTCACTACCTTCCGGATACCCCTGAGCGCGTTCTCGGGCGTGTCAGCGAGCCAGCTCAGGCTCGGGAACTCGGCACAGAGTCCCACGTATTCCCCGTCCTCGGCGGACCAGGTGACGCGATATGTATAATGATCATTTCTTAGAGCCATGTTCAGCCTCCAATCTCTCTATGGCCAGGAGCACCTGCTGGACCTGATATGCTTTGGCCTTGCCCTTTTCGTTCTGGATATTTACCCGGGGGTCGCCCGGCCACGGGGTTTTGTAAATCCTGTGGCTGCCACTGCTCTGGCGGGCTTTACCAAAGTAGTGGTCGCAGACGAGGCACAGGTCCCGATACCGCACATTGTTAGGGTTCGACCTCATATGGGCGACTGTGTCCGCTATCCCTGCCATGGATGGATAGTATCATTAATGACACTGAATGTCAACAGTGGGAGTTGGGCCCGCGGGAAGCCGGGACATTCCCAAGGTTCTCAGATCCCCAGCGTCTCCCTGGTAGGCGAGGCAAGGAGGCAAGGGGGCGTCCCCAAGAAACCAAGAAACGAGATTTCCCCGATACCCTTCCCGTCATTTCACGTGGTTATGCGCGGGCGATTTCATCCTCGATGCGGTGAACCTTGGGGACATCCCTTGACATTTTCACATTCTTTTTTCTACCAGGTCTGAACGAGCAATGATGGTTGTCGGTGGTATCAGGCGGATGTTATCCCTCTCTCCCGGGACGCCCCCCTTGGCCTGCTGATCGGCCCTCGTTTGTGGCAGTCGTTGACAGAACGGTGTTTCTCTGCTACAAGGAAAACAAGGAGGAATGTTAAGGTAGGCCTTCCGGGCAACAGACGCCGCAACACCTGCACCACTCAGAACTGCATCGCTTACACGCAGTACCTGGTATTCAGCCCCGGCACTCTTTCAACAACGATGGATAAACGATACATCGGGTAGCCAGGAGATCGCGAAGCGCAGGGTCACCAGGCCGTATGCCCCTTCACAGTGCAGCGGCCTGGTAGCGTTCGTGGCGGCGCTTCGTCGGGGGGCCGAAGGAGGTATGCTGTGTGGAATGGCAAGGAACGATTGCAGAAAGGTAGGAATGTCATGCAAGGGAGGGTACTTCGATGAATGGTTTCTGTGTCAATTCCCGCCGAACCTGCCGCCGCTGCGGAAAACAACTGGAGTATGTTGTATGTGGTGCATGTGGCGGCAAAGGGTACAATCGAGTGTGGAGGTTCTTTAAGAGAGAGTGCAGAGCTTGCGTGGGGATTGGAAAGGTCCTGCGTTGCCCGGATCATTATCGGCATCTGACCGAGTTTCTGAACGTTCCGCTCGAACGCTGGCCCCAGGTGGATCACCGGACCATCAGCAAACCGCCAGCCCCACCGCAAGTCCCTCCGCCCTGGGACCCCAGATTCCCAAACCCCTTTCATCCCATGAACCCACTCAATCCCAGAAATCAACCCTTCAATCCTCAGAACCCGAACAGCCCAACTAACCCGAACAATCCGAGAAATCCGAACAACCCAATGAATCCAATGAATCCGAATAACCCTATGAAGCGGAAACCTTTTAAGTGACCGCTGTTGGTCATTGCACTTGTGGGGAGGGACAGGGGGCACGCAGGCAACGTTCGTTCATGAGCAGACAACCCAATCCTCCCGTCCCTTCCGCGTCGCTCTCCGAAAACCTCGGTAGCTTTGGGAAGGCCCTTCACATCTTCACATTCTCTTTTCTACCAGGCCTGAGCGAGCAATGATGGCTGTCGGTGGTATGAGGCTGATGTTATCCATCTGTCCCGAGAATGTCCATAACGGCCTCGCCTCTTTTCGGATCTTCGGATTCAATGTCCACACGATGCTCCTTTGATCCTGCACGGATGCCGAATGTGAAAATGCGGAGGATGTCCCCAAGGTTCCTTTATACTCGCGAATTCCAGAGCACGTTTATCAGATTGACCGCCATCCGGATGAGATTACCGCCGACCGCCATGCTGCTCCTGGGGAACCCGGGGGGCGTTCGTTAGAAAGCAAATAACTTTCCCAACAAGCTTGAATCCCTTCTAATCGGTAATGCCCCCACCTTCCCGCAAGATACTGGAGTATAAGGTGAAAGGCGTGTGGGGGATCGAGTTGATTGCTTTTATGCGAACATCCCCCAGCTCCCTATAATTGGGGTTTGGTCATGATGCCGCGGAGGGGCGTTGATATTATCGATCCGCGCAGAATACCGCGCAGTTCCCTATTTTGCCGGGCACTTACCCGTGCAGAACCTGTACCTGGAGTCTCCCATTTTGAGGCACTGGGCCCTCATGACAGGATCACTTTCCTTGTTGCAGTCTGCCTGGTACTTTCTGGCGGCGTCCTGGCACTTGGCCATGCAACGCAGTCTTTCAGGGGAATCCTGTTTCTGCTTGACCACGTAGGTCGAGTCTGGCGCCTTCCTTGCCGGGCCCGCAGGGGTCTGCGCCATCAAAGGAGCTGTCGATGTCATCATGATCGCCGGCAACAGGAGGATTCCTGCCATCAACAGTATTCTTCTCATCTTCCTCTCCTTCTTCACGTGGATTTGAACATCAACATTCAAACAGCATGGAAATCCGTCCCGGCGCCATTGTCCTCCGGACCGGAACCCGAAAGGGGGGCAGGAAACGCTCTCAGGCGTCGCCGGGGCATAACGGGCTTATTGTACCTTTCCTGCGACGCTGCTGGCAAGGCTTTTTCTGGACCCGGCAATTTGTCGTACTTCGGGGACATCCCTTCACATCTTCACATTCTTCCTTCTACCGATTATGAACAAGCAATGGTGATTGTGGGTGGTATCAGCCAGATGGCATTCGTCTGTCCCGAGCCTTCAGGCTTGTAGTCTCATCACCAGCAGCCCCACCAACTTAATAGACAGTTCTCCCCGGCCGATAATAAACGTGAAGCGTGTCCGCAGGCTCAGACGTCGGCACTCCTGCCATCGGGCAGAAGAGCATCCGCCGGAGACCGTGCCAAATGGTGGTTGGGCCTGCAAAGCCCGGGATCAGCTATTGGAGGAGATGACATATGAAAAAATGCAACACTTTCTTGAAGCTTGGTATCACGGGCGGTTTCGGTGTTCTGCTGATGCTGGTCCTCGGATGCACACATGTTCTTCTTGCCTCGGAACCGGCGCTGCAGAAGCCCACCTATCCTGTGAGCTCTCCAGTTCGCACCACTCTCGATGGCACCGTCATTGCCGTTCCTCTGGCGCCAAATACGCAAAAAGTGCTCCCCAATGACGTCGCGTCCTACTCCAGGTATGGTTACGGCGACTGGCAGATGGGGCAGGGCCTTCGCCATGATAGGAGGCTCGATCTCATGCCGCCCGCATACAAAGGCGGATCGGCCGGAAAGACCTCGTCACTTCTACGCTTCTTTGCCATGTCTGACATACACATAACGGACGCTCAGTCTCCGGCCCAGGCCATCTACTTCGGTCTTAAGCCAATGCCGGGCATGCAGGCCGCCTATTCGCCCGTTATCCCCTATACCACCCACGTCCTGGATGCGGCAATCCAGACTGTGAACGCCCTCAACAAGAAACAGGCCTTCGACTTCGGCATATTCCTCGGTGATGCCATCAACAACGGCCAGAACATCGAGCTCAGATGGTACATCGACGTCATCGACGGCCGGCCCATCAACCCGAATTCGAATCCCGGGTCGACCTCGGCCGTTGACTATGCGCGGCCCTATAAGGCGGCGGGGCTCGATAAGTCGATTCCGTGGTATCAGGTCCTCGGCAACCACGATCATTTTTGGTCAGGCATGTACCCGCCCAACGAGCGGATCAAAAAGACCATGGTGGGCGAGAACGTGCTCAACGTAGGAAATGTCCTCACGGACCCGAACCTCGATCACCGTGGTTTCTACACGGGTGTTGTCGACGGCTCCACGGCCTTTCAGAAGGTAGTGTTCGCAGGACCCGAGGCCGACTTTTCAACTCCGCCCAAGATAGCAGCCAACCCCGATCGCCGCTGGCTTGGACGAAACGAGTGGTTGGCCAGCTTCTTCAACACCACGTCCCGTCCGGTGGGCCACGGGTTTTCTGAGGATAGCGTCAAGACGGGATTTGCCTGCTATACCTTCGAACCGAAAGCGGGTCTTCCTCTCAGGGTGATTGTCCTTGACGATACCGAAAAGGATGATGGCAAATTCGGAAAGAATGCCAGCGGCGCCTCAGGGTCCCTCGATCAGGAGCGTTATGACTGGCTGGTGAAAGAACTCGACAGAGGCCAGGCCGACGGCAAGCTCATGATAGTGGCGGCTCATGTGCCCATAGGAGTTGACAAGAATCTGTGGGACCCGGCATCGTCTCCCTCGGAGAATACGCTGATCGACAAGCTCCACACATATCCGAACCTCATACTGTGGATCGCGGGACATCGTCACTACAATACGGTTACCCCCTTTCCGCCGAAAGACCCCGTTAATCACCCTGAGCTGGGGTTCTGGGAAGTAGAGACATCATCACTGAGAGACTTCCCCCAGCAATTTCGTCTTTTCGAGATAGTCCGCAACAGCGACAACACGATTTCCATCTTCACTACCAACGTCGATCCGTCCGTGACGCCGGGGAGTCCGGCAGCCCGGTCTCGCTCGTACGCAGTAGCGGCCGATGAGATATTCACCGGCGGCCCCCCGCTGCCCTACCTGCCGAGCGGCGCCTACAACGCGGAACTCCTGAAGCAGTTGAGCGCCGAAATGGCCGCGAAGATCGCAACTGTGCCGTAGCAGAGGTGCCACGGCCAGGTGCCCCGTGGGGCTACTGTGCAGTCGGTGAAATTGAGCAAACCGGTGCGTCACAATAAAACAAGGGAGCCTGCAGATTGAAAAAACAGATTACCACCGCCGTGCTTCTTGCGCTTCTTCTATGCCTGACCTTTGCGGGATGCGTAGGCGGTCGTTCGGGGGGCGCAGTCGCTCGCGCCATTACTTCGGACACAGATTATTCGAAGTCCGAAAACTGGCTGGCGCTGCCCTCTTCTCCTGATAAAGCGGTCGACGTCTTCTACGTTTACCCCACCGAATACGTTGCGGGTCCGAACGGCCCTGTTATCAGCACGATCGACGACCCGAGCATGGTCGCGGGTGCACAAGACGCCCTTGGCGAGCAAGCGTCCGCCTTTGCGGCCATAGGGAATATTTATGCGCCTTACTACAGGCAGGCGGACGCCAGCTATGCATTGAGCCTGCGGACCGTCGACGCCGTATATGATGTCGTTGGAGGCATCCCGCAAGCCGACGTGACCGCGGCATTCGACTACTACATCCGCCATTACAACAATGGCCGCCCCTTTGTTCTGGCCGGTCATTCCCAGGGTTCAGCGGCAGTAGCGTTGCTGCTGGAAAACTATATGAGAGACAATCCGCTGGTATATGCCAGAATGGTTGCCGCATACGCGATCGGATGGTCCTTCACGCGGGATTACTTCAACAAGAACCCGCACCTGAAATTTGCCCTGGGCCCCGACGATACGGGAGTCATCATTTCCTACAACACGCAGGGGCCTCTATTCGCGGGAAAGAATCCCGTCGTCTTTCCCGGAGCCATGGCAATTAACCCGATCACGTGGGCGAGGACACAAGGCCTGGCGACGGCCGGCCAAAACCTGGGGTCTTTGCTCCTTAAACAGGGCGGGCAGGTCGTCCTCCCGGCCCAGCCCAGCGTCATGGGCTTCGCCGACGCTGAGGTCGTCCCGATCAACCCGACCACCAGTCAGACCGACCCGACCTCGACGACGAGCGTGGTGCTTTGCCATACGGTCGATCCGTCAGCACTCGCGACAAATTCGGTCTTCACCGCAGGGGTCTATCACAACTACGACTACCCGTTCTACTACAACAACATCGCGGTAAATGCCGCCAACCGGGTCCGCAGGTTCCTGACCGCCCGACGCTAATGCCCCCTTTGGAAACGCCCTTCACATTCCCGGGTGGGCTAGGGGACATCCTGGGGTAACCTTGGAAACGCCCTTCACATCTTCACATTCTCTTTTTTACCAAGCCTGAACGAGCAATGATGGCTGTCGGTGGTATCAGGCAGATGTTATCCCTCTCTCCCGAGAATGTCAATAACGGCCGCCCCTCTTTTCGGATTTTCAGATTCCATGTGTACACTGATCTTGCACGGATGCTGAATGTGAGAATGTGAAGGACATCCCTACGGTTCTCGAACGTCGGGGGTTGAACCGTTCGAGAGATCGTTCTCGTCCCTTTGTGTCCTGATTCTTCGTCAGGAAAAGTAATATACATTTTGCAGGAATCATCCCCTTATGATGAAGCAGTTGGAGGGATGGGAGCCCGGGAGGGTGTTTGAGTACGACCGGCACGGCAGACCGCTAAACAATTATGTTTCAGGTCCCAGCAGTTCGCGGGAAGCAGACGAGGACGATTGTGAAGGTTGGGGTTTCACGATGACCCCATAATGCTCCGCGAATAGAGACTTAAAATGGAGGATATATATGTTACGAAATATAGTGTTGATGGGTTTTATAGCATTGATTCTCTTTTCGTCGGCAAGGGTGGCGGATTCAAAGAACCAATGGACGGATCAGGAATCGATACAATTTGCTGAGGATCTCTTTTTTCTCGTCGAAACCATAACGAAGGATACGGGACCCGATTCTCGGGTTTCCCTCGATTCCTATACGATTCACGGCGGAACGATACGGATCATGGAATTCAGGTTCCCCGATGACAGGATCATATCGATCAGAATCCATCGAAATGTCGCGGAAGAAGACAGTACATGGCTGGAGCCCATTTCACCGATGAGGTCCTTCTTCGAGAAGAGACCAGACAAGGAGCCTGCAGGGCGTCCACGGCATGCCCCGTAAATCCCGCATAGATGCCGCTGGTGCGCTGCATCACGTCATTGCGAGAGGTATCGAGCGGCGGGTCATCTTCCGTGATGATTATGACAGGGACCTCTTTCTTGACCGCCTCGGCGTGATCCTCGACCAGACGAAGACGCACTGCTACGCCTTCGCTCTCATCCCGAACCACTTTCATCTGCTCCTCAGGACGGGACTGGCGCCGCTCGCACAGGTGATGCGGCGCCTTCTGACGGCCTATGCGATTCGGCACAACAGGCGCCACAAGAGGTCCGGCCACCTGTTCCAGAACCGCTACAAGTCCATCCTCTGCCAGGAGGAATCCTATTTCCTGGAGCTCGTCCGCTACATCCACCTCAATCCCCTCCGCGCCGGCATTGTCGCCATGACGGAGGGCCTGGAGGAGTTCCGATACTGCGATCACGGTCCCATTCTCGGCAGACACGCGAACTCATGGCAGGATGTGGACGGGGTGCTCCGTCTCTTCGCCGGCGAGACATCCCTCGCAAGGACAGCGTATCTGCGCTTCGTGGAGGAAGGGGCGACGGCCGGACGCCGGGACGACCTCGTGGGAGGAGGCCTCATCCGCAGTAGCGGGGGCTGGACGAACGTCCTGGCGATGCGTCGTGACAACCTCTTCAGGAAGTCCGATGAACGCATCCTCGGCGACGGGGATTTCGTGGACAGGGTACTCTCTGAAGCACAGGAACGAATGGAGCGAAGATACCATCTCAAGGCCATGGGATTCGACATGGAAAGCGTTGCCGACCATGTCTGTCGGCTCCTCACCATCGACAGGGAGGAACTCTTCACGCCGGGAAAGGAACCGGCGAAAGTCGTCGCACGGAGTCTCTTTTGCTACTTCGCGGTCAACGAGCTCGGTACGAGCCAGTCGGAACTGTCCTACCATCTTGATCTTTCCGCCGCCGCGGTGAGCATGGCCGTGAAACGCGGGCAGAAACTCGTTAAGGAAAGAGGATACAGATTCCCGTGACCGCTGACAGGGCAGAAAAACCTGAGAATGTGAAGATGTGAAGGACGTCCGCAAAGGTACCCAAAGGTACGGCAGAAAAGCTAAGAGTATTATTGCGTTGCAATGAAAAGCAGATTATGCTAGTTATAGTATACATATATGGATAGCGGGGTGAATAGCCATTAAATACAAAGAGTTGTTGAATCCATATAACGTTTGGTGGACTGACGCGGAAAAGGCCTTCGAACGTGTGCCCGTATTCAGGAGACCGGTTTTTGACAGGATCTACAAAGAGATAAGGGAGATCCCGCAGATAGTATCGATCACCGGTCCCAGGCGTGTGGGCAAGAGCACGCTGATCAAGCAGATCATAAAGAAACTTATCCAGGAGGAAGGGGTAAATCCGGAGAGAATAGTCTACTACTCAATGGATGACCCGGCCTTGTTCCTGTCTGAAACGCGACACGACAGGATGTTCGATTCATTGATGGAATACGCAAGGAAGAATGCAAAGAACGGGTTGACCTACGTATTCCTTGATGAAATACAAAGGTTTGACGTATGGGAGCTTTTTCTCAAGAAATACTACGATCTCGACTATCCGGTGAGATTCGTATGTTCCGGATCGGCCTCTTCCCCGATCTTCAAGAAGAGTAGGGAAAGCCTTCTGGGGCGCATCAAAGACCATCATATCCTTTCATTTTCATTCAGGGAATTTGTTCTCTACCACAGCCTTCAGGATCCCGCGATGGTCGATGTCCTGGAGAAGGTCCGGAGAACCGGTGAATCCGTCATGGGAATGTTCGCGAAACACCCGGAGTATGCCGAGCTTGAGGAGGTGGTGATTGAACAGATGTCCCCGGAGTTCAGACAGGGCATAGACTCATACCTGTCACGATACCTTCTGGAGGGCGGGTTTCCGGAAGTATGGTCATTGCCCGATTGGGAAACAAAACAGGCCTATCTTTTTGATAACCAGGTGGAAAAGGTCATATCCGAAGACCTGGTCCTGACGATCGAACTGAGAAAGCCGGAACTACTCAAGAGATTTTTCATTTCACTATTACAGTATCCGGGGAGGGAGATCAACTTCCAGCAGTTGTCGAAGGACCTGGGCATAAACAGGATGAGCATTGAAAAGTACTTTCCCATGCTGGAGATGACAGACCTCGTCCACCATGTGGAGAAATTTACAAAAAGTGCCCTGAAGGTAAGAAGGGGGAACATAAAGTGCTATCTGGTGGACCTGGCGCTTCGAAATTCCGTCCTTCGAATTCACGAAAGCCTTTTCAGGGATCAGGTATCCCTGGGCCTGTATGCTGAGAACCTCGTTCTTAATGCCCTGAAGAAATGGGAGGGAACAGTCAATATCAGCTATTTCAGGGAAAAGCAGAACGAGATCGATTTTATAGCCCACCTGGCTGCCGGCAGGTACCTGCCCATTGAAGTGAAGTACAGGACCGAAGTCGATAGATCCGAATTGAGAACGCTCGAAAGGTTCTGTACGCAACACAAATGCGCGACCTGCATAGTAGTGACCAAGAATTGGGATGATTTCGGAAAGAAGGAAAACCTTTTCTATCTCCCCCTGCCGCATTTTCTCTTGCTGTTTGATTGATTTCAGGCAGCAGTGGGAACTTTGGGGACCCTTCACATCTTCACATTCTCTTTTCCACCGGGTCTGAACGAGCAATGATGGTTGCTGGTGGTATCAGGCAGATGTAATCCCTCTCTCCCGAGAATGTCAATCTCTCATCCATAATCTGATTGAATTGCCTAATAAAGAATGTTACCCAAAGTTCCTGAGGTCATTTTGACCTGCCTCAACTCATTGTGCCACCTTGAGCGTTAGTCTTTTCCCAGACGATTGGAAGAGTTATTTCTTGTTCCAGTCGCAACCGTCTTTGTCGGATGACTCTATGTCTTCTTCGAACCTAAATACTTTTCCATCTTTCTTGCGAATGTATTTGAACTCGTATACACGCGCACCCTGGCTGATAACGATATACTTTCCACCGGAATTATCCGGTCTGACTTCTTGCCATTCTGTTTTAAATTCCGATGGTCTTCCACCAGGGACTTCCCTCGTTTCTTTTACATTTATGTTCTTGACCGGGATTCTGCCGCTACCGTTTTGGTAGGTTACGTAGCCCTGTCAAGCGCCACGGTTATTCCCCACTCCGAGAGCCGCGGTAATTCCCCACTTTTCCCGCAGGGGGCGGTTAGCTACTGTCGTGTTTTAGGACCCAGTTTCTTCCTGTAGGATTCTCCTCCGTCAAT
>Ga0334887_1004030_pt1 | contig 13778 bp, 9 predicted proteins | sample GraSluR1_MG_10_FD_207217 | JGI IMG/M metagenome (GOLD analysis project Ga0334887, IMG submission 207217) | Sludge microbial communities from methane-producing bioreactor in Wageningen University, Netherlands - Granular Sludge_18_07-R1 | ecosystem: Engineered > Bioreactor > Anaerobic >...
CCGCTTGTCTGCACGCGGACGGCGTTGTGGTAGCCGGTGCGGGCGCCGTCCAGCGGGGTGCCGTCGAGCATCAGGAAGCCGCCGGGCCAGACGATGTCCTGCCGGCCGACGGTCAGGCGCACGGCGCTGGTCGCCTGCCAGCTCCAGAACGCGCGTTCGATGATCACCTCGTCCCAGTCGAAGGCGATATCGTCCGGGGTCAGGTAATGGCGATGCTCATTGGTGAGCAGGACCTCGCCCAGGTGTCTCCCGTTCTGCAGGCGCAGGCCGGCGCGCGTCCGCAAGCGCAGCCACTGGCGATCGTCGTTCGGCGCGAAATGGTAGACGCCGTCGAGGATCTCTTGCCGCGCGCGCAGGTCGCACAGCGGTGTCCAGGCGGACGCCGCCTGCGCAGGATCGGGACCGCGGAGGCCCGAGCCGACAGCCGCGCCGGCAGCAACCGTCCACCAGAACCGCCAGCGTCGCGGCCGGCCCGCCCGCCGCGCGCCGCGCGGGAACCGTGTTTTGTCGGCCGCGGAGACAGATGCCGGACGCACGGGAGTATTCCTTTCGCCGTCGTGTCTCGCCCGATCCTGAACACGACGCGTCACCATGCCGCACGCGTCGCGGTTTGTCCAGTCCGGCGATGCGACCAGGATTAGGGTGGTGGATCGTTTATACGTGATTATATTGGTCATGTATTGGACAGCGGTCGCCCGCGATGCGGGCTCCCCGGAAAGCAAGGAGAGATGTGATGAGCTTTCAGACCCCCGACCTGCCTTACGCCTACGGCGCGCTCGAGCCCTACATCGACGAGGCGACCATGCGCGTGCACCACGACAAGCACCACGTAACGTACACCACCAAATTGAACGAGGCCCTGCAGGGCACCGCGCTGGCAGCCAAGTCGGCCGAAGACCTGGTGCGCCAGCTCGAGACCGTCCCGGCTGAGATCCGCACGGCCGTGCGCAACCACGGCGGCGGCCACGTCAACCACAACCTCTTCTGGACGGTGATGAAACCCCAGGGCGGCGGCAAGCCAGAGGGCGACCTCGCGAACGCCATCGACGGTACGTTCGGCTCGCTGGAGAACTTCCGCGAGAAGTTCAGCGCCGCCGCGATCGGCCAGTTCGGCAGCGGCTGGGCCTGGCTCGTGGCCGCGCCGGGCGGCAAGCTCGAAATCATGGCCACGCCGAACCAGGACAGCCCGCTGTCGGTCGGCAAGACGCCGATCCTGGGCCTCGACGTCTGGGAGCACGCCTACTACCTGAAATACCAGAACCGCCGGCCCGAGTACGTTAAGGCGTTCTTCAACGTGATCAACTGGCCGCAGGTGGCGGTCAATCTCAAGGCCGCGGCGCGTTAGCGGATCGCCCGGCGACCAATGTCGGATCCACGATGCCCCTGGGGCCGAGCTCCGGGGGCGTCGCCGTGTTGGGCCGATCCAATGGCCTGGCAGGCCACGTCGGTTGCGGCCCGTCTGCCGGGCTTGCCCCTCGCGCCATCGCGTTATAGCCTTGGCCACGCTCTCACCGCGCCCGGGGCCGACCAACGCCGGCGGTAAACTGAAACATGGCGAGCCAAACTTCCGCTCACTGGAAATCCATCAGTTGGGTCTGCGCCGGCCTGCTGGCCGCCGTTCTGATGACTGCCTGGCTCACGCGGTTGTGGGTTCTGACGGCGCTGCCGGTGGGGTTCCTCTTCGGTTTCTTCTTGCAGCGAGGCGACCTGTGCGGGTCGTCCGCGTTCAGCGAGGTCCTTCTGCTGCGGGACAGGAGCAAGGTTTACGGCCTGTGGATCCTGATCGTCGTCTCGATGCTCGGGTTTGCGTTGCTGGATGTCCTCGACCTGGTCCAACTGGCGCCCAAACAGATGCTCTGGCTGAGCTATCTCGTCGGCGGCGTGGTCTTCGGCGCCGGCACCGTGCTCGCCGGCGGGTGCATCAGCGGCTGCTTGTATAAGACCGGAACCGGTAACTTGAACTCCATGGCGGCCCTGGTCGGGATCCCGCTGGGCATCGGCGCCGTCCAGCACGGGTCGCTGGCGGGAGTGCACGCGGCGCTCAGAAGCCACAAGGTGACCGGACCCGAAGGCGTCGCGGTGACCTTCAGCAGCCTCACCGGGCTGCCCTTTTGGCTGCTGGCCTTGTTGTGCGGCGCCGCCACGCTGGCGGTCGTGCTCGCCGGGCGCCGCCGCGCGGCGGCCGGACGCAGCGCCAGGGGCGCGGCCCGCGCAACCGGCGCTACGCACTCAGCCGGCGCCGAATCCGCCGCCGCCGGCGCTTGCGGACCAGCCGTCATCATCGCCGATCCATCGCCGCAGGGGGCGAACCGTCCGCCCTGGCTGCAACGAGTGTTGACGCGCCCTTGGCGGCCCTGGCAAGCGGGGTTGATGATCGGGCTGCTGGCCGGCCCGGCGTATCTGTCTTCGGCGGCGAGCGGCCGTAACTATCCCCTCGGCGTCACCAACGGCGTCCTGCACATGCAGCAGTTGCTGATCGACAGTCAGAAACGCGTCGTCTGGTGGCTGGTGCTGGTTGTCGCCGCGTTGGTGTTGGGCGCTTGGGTTGCAGGCCGTCTCTCCGGTCAGGCTCGCTTGCTGCCGAAGCCGCCCGAGCAGACCGTGACCGCGTTCGTCGGCGGCATCCTCGTGGGGATGGGCGCCGCGTTCGCCAACGGGTGCGTCGTGGGCAACATCATGTCCGGGTTAGCGTTGATGAGCGCCGGCATGGTGATCTTCACCGCAGCGACCATCCTGGCCAACTGGCTGGTCACCTGGCTTTATCTCATGGGCGGCGCCGGCAAGTAGCCCGCGTCGATCGCCGCGGCCAACAACGCCGCCGTCAACGCCGCCGGCGCCGATGCGGCGCCAGCCAGAGCCACCATCCGGACACGGTCAGGAACGCCACGCTGGCGGCGACGAGCGGCGAAAACCAGGCGTGGACGAAGCCGCCGAAAAACGACCCGTCGTGCAGACGCTCCAGCAGGTCCGAGCGGCGGGTCGCGATCGACAGCGCCTCGCCGCTCACCGCGCCGACCTGGATCTCCGCGTCATGGCGGCGCGAGATCACCTTGAAGACGCGCTGCGCGGGCCGAAAATCGATGCGTTCGATGTCCGCGAACGTCTGGAAATCGGGATGCTCCTGCGCCAAGACCACGGCCGCCACGTCCTGCAGGCTGATCAGATCGGCGACCTCGCCCGCGGTGTCGCGCCGTGTGGGCGGCTGGATCCAGTCGACTTTTTTCTTGATCAGGAGCAGAAATCCCGTCACCGACAGCAACAGCAGCCAGACGGACAAGACGATCCCGACCCATTGGTGACCGACTCGGAAAAACTTGAAGAGACGCATCGCGGACTCCGTTGCAGCATACTCGTCAGCGTGCCGGATCGCGGCCAGCCCGGACGACTCCGGCATGATCCGCAGCAAAAGGCCAACTGCGCGCCAGGACGCAAGGTCGCGGGTCGTGCCGGCACAACCCAGGTTAGTAGCGCCGCCACCGGCGAGCCTCGTCGCCGCCATCGTTGTCGGGAACCAAGTGGTCGCCGCCGCCGGTGAACGGCGCGCCCAGAGCCTCCAACTCCGCCACCAGGGCCGGGATCTCCTCGTCGACGAGGCGCGCCAGGTCCGGCGCAACCGCGGCGAACTCCTGTGCGGCGATCGCCAGGCTCTGCCGCTGCGTCTGCGTCGGCCCCATCGTGGTCGCGCGCAGCGACCAGGAGATGCGGCCCAGGCGCTCGCGTACGGGCATCGGGGTGGGCTCCTCGCGCTGGGCGATGGTCGCGTCGCCGTCCAACACGCTCCACACCGCGCGCAGTTCGTCCTCCAGCGCGCCGATGCGCGCCTGCATCTCGGGACCGGCCACGATCGCTGCCGCCGTGCGCAGCCTCTGGAGGCGGTCGACGGCGAGCCGGTGCTCGCGCGTGGCAGCCTCGACGCGGCGGTAGGTGTCCTGCAGTTCCAGCTCGAAGGCCAGCTTCGCCTCCTGGTCGCCGGCGAGCGGGTTGCGGGCGAGGTCGCGCACCTCGAAGGCGACCGGGCCGGCGAGCAGGGTCTCGTCGCCGCGTGCGCGCCGGTGCAACTCGACGGTGTAGGCGCCGGCCACGGCGAGCGGACCGTCGGCGATGCGATCCCAAGGCGACCGCTTGGTCGCATCGACCGGAGCGGCGGGAGCCGCGCCGGGCAAACGCAGGTTCCAGGCAACGCGCTGCAGGCCCGCGCCCGTCGCGCCCGGAAGCCGCCGCACGATCCGGCCTTCGCCGTCCCGCACGGTCAGCAGAATCTGGGGCACCTCCTCCCGCTCCTCCGCGCGCAGGTCGTCCCAGTCCGGGTAGTAGACCGGCTTGCCGTCCTCGCGCAGCTTCTTCTCCCCCTCGCGACGCTGCTGCGTCAAGCTCTCGAGCGGGTCAGCGAGGTAGTACGTGAAGACCGCGCCGTAGGACGGGTTATCGGCCGTCCAGTCCTGGTCGCCGTCGCTGCCGGCAAAGGTGCGGCGCTCGATGTAGCGAAGCGCGGGACGGACGGCAAAGAGCAGCGCCTCCTGGGCGAGCTGCTGCTCGCCGAGGCCGCGCAACGGCGAGTAATCGTCCAGCACGTAGAAGCCGCGGCCGAAGGTGGCAATCACGACGTCGTTCTGCTGCCGTTGCAGCTCGAGGTCGGGCACCTTGATCGTGGGCAGGCCCGAGGCGAGCTTCAGCCAGCGCTTGCCGTCGCGCGTGAAGAAGACCGAGAACTCGGTGCCGACGAAAATGAGGTCGGGATCGACATGGTCCTGGCGCAGCGAGTAGGCGGTGCCGCGCGCGGGCAGATCGCCGGTCATCGATTTCCAGGACCTGCCATAGTCGCGGCTCACGTAGACATAGGGTTTCAGGTCGTTTTGTTTGCGGTTGTCGAGGCAGGCGTAGACAACGCCCTTCTCGTAGAGGCTCGCCGTCAGGTCGTGCACGTAGGCGCCGCGCGGCACGTCGCCGACCTGGTCGGTGCGCGTCCAGGTGCGGCCGCCGTCGCGCGTGACCTGCACCAGGCCGTCGTCGGTGCCCACGTAGAGCACGCCCTCCTCGAGCGGCGACTCGTCGAGCGCCACGATGTTGCCGTAGAACGAGGTCGAGCGGTTCTTGGCGACCGCGTCGATGCTCCAGACCGTGCCCATGACCTCGAGACGGTTGCGGTCGACCCCGCTGGTGAGGTCGCCGGAGACCGCGGTCCAGCTGTCGCCGCGGTCGTCGCTGCGGAACAGGTGGTTGGCGCCGAAGTAGAGGCGCGTCGGGCTGTGCGGGCTGATCAGCAGGGCGGCATCCCAGTTCCACTTGAGGACCTCGCCGCTGGCGGGCAGCGGCTTGATGTCGATGCGCTCGCCGGTCGCGCGGTGGAAGCGCGTGAGGTTGCCGTGCTGCCACTGGCAATAGACGATGTCCGGGTTGCCGGGCTCGATCGCCGGCTCGAAGCCGTCGCCGCCCAGGGTCACGAACCAATCCTTGGTCTCGATGCCGCGCGAGGAGAAGGTGCGCACGGGGCCGCCCTGGGTGTTGTTGTCCTGCGTGCCGCCGTAGACGTTGTAGAAGGGCTGCTCGTCGTCGACCGCCACGCGGTAAAACTGCGTGACCGGGATGTTCTCGAAGAAGCGCCACGCCTCGCCGTGGTCGAAGGTCTCGTAGAGGCCGCCGTCGCTGCCGACGAGCAGGTGGCCGGGCACGTCGGGATCGAACCAGATGGCATGGTCGTCGACGTGCTTGCCGCCCTGGGGCACCCGCTGCCAGGTGGCGCCGCCGTCGCGGCTGCGCTGCAGGTACGTGTCCATGCTGTAGATGCGCGAGGGGTCGTGCGGGTCGACGTAGATCTCCTGGTAGTACTGCGGGCTGTCCGAGACGTAGCCGCTCATGCGCTGCCAGTTCTCCCCGCGATCGCTCGAGCGGTAGAAGCCGCTCTGGTCGCCCGCGGCCTCGACGATAGCGTAGAGCGTGTCGGGCGCCGCCGGCGCCAGCGCGAGGCCGATGCGCCCCTTGTCGCCGCTCGGCAGGCCCTTGTTGATCTCGCGCCACGTCTTGCCGCCGTCGGTGCTCTTGTGGATCCCGCTCTCGGGGCCGCCGTCGATCAGCGTCCAGGTGTGGCGCCGGCGCTGGTAGGCGGCGGCGTAGAGTACGTCGGGGTCGCGCGGGTCCATCTCGAGGCAGACCACGCCGGTGTCCTCGCCGATGTGCAGGATGCGCTCCCAGGTCGCGCCGCCGTCGGTCGTCTTGTAGAGGCCGCGGTCGCCACCCGGCCCCCACAAGGGACCCATCGCGGCCACGTAGACGATGTCGCCGTCCCGCGGGTGGATCACGATCTCGCCGATGTGCATCGACTCCTTCAGTCCCATGTGCTGCCACGAGCGGCCGCCGTCGCGCGACTTGTAGACGCCGTCGCCGTAGCTCACCGAGCGCTGGCTGTTGTTCTCGCCCGTGCCCAGCCAGACCACCTGCGGCTGGGTGGGATCGATCGCCACGCAGCCGAGCGAATAGCTGCCCTGATCGTCGAAGATCGGCTTGAAGGTGACCCCGCCGTTGCGCGTTTCCCAGAGGTTGCCGCTGGCCACCGCCACGTACCAGTGGGCCTTGTCGCGCGGATTGACCGCGATATCGCCGATGCGCCCAGACATCAGCGCGGGGCCTAGCGCGCGCCACTTCAGGCCGCTGAAGGTGCCGGCGGACCAGCGGCTGTCGTTGGCTTCCTCTTTGCCACGTGCCTTGCCTTGAGCGGCGGCGGCCGTGACACCAAGGCTGCCGGCGAGGACAGCCAGCGCCAAGATGATCAAATACCGTTGCATGGAAACTCCTTTAACCCGAATTATTCATGAAGGACCGTCGCTAGAAATCGGAAAATGCTTGCCAGGACGCGGGCTCGCAAGGATCGGCGCGGGAGGCGTGCCCGAGGCGGTACGTTGACCGAGCCGATCCGAGAACGCGCGTCCTGGCAAGCATTTGACCTTTCGCAGCCGGTCCTTCATGAATAATCCGGGTTAGGCGCACGGGAACAAAGCGGCGTTGAACGCGGGCGAGCGCGATAGCGCCGTCAGCTTAGCCGGCAGGCGGGCGGGCGGCAAGACGAGGAATCGCGGGCCCGCGGCGTTCTCACCGCCCGCGCTGTGGCGCGACCAATTCCCGACCGAGGTCACCGCAGCAAAACGAGCTTCCCGGTCGCCGCGCCGCCGGCGGCCGCGACCCGGTACAGATAGTTGCCCGTGGCAACCGCGCGGCCGTCATCGTCGCAACCATCCCAGACCACGGTCCAGGTCCCTACCGGTCTCTCGGCCGCGAGCAGCGTCCGCACGCGCCGGCCCCGCGCGTCGTGCAGGCACACGTCGATGCGGCCCGCCTGCGCCGTCGTGAACTCGACGACTGCCCGCGGGTTGCACGGATTCGGCCAGGCCCGCGCGCTCAAGCGCGTCGCCATGGCTGGCACGGCCACGACCGGCGGGACGATGTCGACGATCACACCCTCGAAGACCGTCAGGTTGTACGGCAAGCCGGACGGCAACAGGTACCAGCCGTCGTAGGCCCCGCCCCAACCGAAGTTCACGTGGAAGTACTCGTCGGTATTGTACCCGTCGACGACCACGTTGTGTCCGGCCTGCCAGTCGGGCGTGACCACGGCCAGGTGCGCTGGACGCGCCGCCTGCATGTCGGCGGCAAGACGGTCGAGCAGCGCCGGATCTTCCGGGGCGATCAGCTCGCAGTCGGCGAAGCCGAATCGCCGGTACGCCATGAACGCCTGATCGACGCTGAAGGTCCCCGAGCCGGACGCGCTGTAGACCTGATGCGCGGCGACGCCGCAGGCGAAGACGAGCGCCGCGGCGCCGGCGGCGTCGGTGGGCAGTCCCGCGTCCCAGCGCGCCGCGAGCGCCTCCAGATAGGTGTTGAGCTGCGGCCAGGATGGAAAACCGTAGGTGGCCCAGTCATCGTCGAAGCGGAAGTAGTTGCCACCGTAGCCGTGTTGATAATCGTCGGCGTCGTCGAATCGCACGGCGGCGCCGGTGCGCAAATAGTCGAGGATCTGTCCCATGGCCACCGCGGGGCACCCGGCGACGCTGCGGCCGCCGCCGTGGGCGAGATCGCGCGGGCAGTACTGGTTGTAAGGATGCCCCTGGTTCCAGCGGATTTCGACCCAGCCTTCGGTCGCGGTCGAGCCGGCGGGCGGCCACTGCTGGAACCGTTGCGGGTCCGCCGTTGCTGCCGCAGCGAGATCCCACGCGGGATGGCGGCTCTTCGCCTGGCCGGCCGCGAGCCGCGCCGACAGGTCGGCGCAAACCAGCGCGCGCAACGGATCGCCGCCCGGCACGCGCGGCGCCGCTGAGTGCGCCGAGTAGGCGAGCACCGGCGGCAGGCCGTCCTCGCCGGCGACGACGACATATCCAGTCGGCGCCAGCTCGATCAGGTACGCCAAGATGCCGCCGCGCGCGTCGCCGAGGATTTCGAGCTCGGCCTCGACCAGCGCGGTGCGGTCCAGGCGGGCCGCCTCGCGCACGGCGATCTGGCGGGCGACGTCCGGCGCCACGGTCGCGGCGATGAGCGTCTCGGCCGCACCGGCGAGACAGAGCAGAGCAACCAGAAGCAACGACGACAAGCGGCGACCCATGGGCGAACTCCTCCGCGCAGGTGATATCGGCGCGCTCGGTCAGCGCGCTCAAGCGAGAATGATAGCACGCGTTCGTCACGAAATCATCCGGGCCCGTCGATCTGGCTGGCCGCGATGGCCATCGGAATCACCCTGTGCCGTTTCACTGCACCATCGCGTGACTGTCGCGGAACAGCCACGCTCCGCCATGACCGACCGCGAAAAAGCATCTTTCGTAAATCATTTCATTTTATTGGCTTAAATGATTTGGCGGCAAACGGAAGCGCCTGGTACGGACCATGCAGTTCCGGGTGCCAACGACAGACGAACCTGACCGCCGGCTGGCCGGCACTATCAAGGAGCGGAAGCCATGACGACCACGAACAACCTGCACAGAGTCCAGCGGACCATGACCATCCTCGCGCTCGGCGTGATCTTGACCGCCGCCGCTGCGGTGCGTGCCGCCGATACGGACGATTGCCGCCACCCGCGCGACCGCAAGGGCTGGCTGGTGGGCATGAGCGCCGGTTGGGGCCACAGTTTCTACAGCGAGAAAGACGGCGATCGCACCATCACCGACGATCCCTACAACGGCGGTTTCGGCGGCTTGCGCGCGGGCTACGCGTTCAGTGACGCGTTCGCCGTGACGCTCGAGGGCTACGGCTTCGGTTCCAGCGCTGGAACGAACAACTGGGGCATGGGTGCCGGCCTGTTGACCGTCACCTGGTGGCCGCGCGGCGGCGGTTTCTTCGCGCGCCTCGGCGTGGGCAGCGGCGGCGGCGAGATCCTGTTGCGCGAGACCGACGAGGTGGTCTCGTTCCACGAAAAAGCAACCGGCCTGTTCGGCGTCGGCTACGAATGGCAGCTCAATCGGCGCCTCGCCATCAGCCTGGCGGCCGACGGCTTCAGCTTCGACCTGGACGGCGCCACGAGCGCGAAAGACGATGTCGCCGGCGCCGGCGGTGTTTCCATCCAACTCAACTGGTACCTGTAATGGTGACACGCTGCGCACAAGAGCAGTGCGGTCAGCCGGCCGCACTGCTCGTCACATTGGCTGTTGCCTTGCGGCACACCCGGCATGATGGTTGTGCCGGCGGCGGCGGATGAATTCAGCGCCGGGCCTGATCGGTCGCGGTCGGATCGGAGACTCTCATGCAGCTTGAGCCCACGTTCAAGCCGGCCTCCGCGCCGAAAGCAATGGCCGGGCGCGCGCGCGCGACCGCAACCGCGCGCGCTCTCTGGCTGGTGAGCGCGCTTCTGCTCGCCGCCGTACCGGTCGGCCGCGCCCAGACCAGCCCGACCGCGGCGCCACCAGCGACCGCGTCCCACCGCGTGCTCACCCTCGAGTCCATCGAGCTGATCGGCACCGACCGCACCTCCCTGGCGACGGTCTTGCAGTACCTGCCGCTGATCCCGGGGCAGACCATCGACCAGGAGGCACTCGTCGCCGCGGTGGCGGAGCTGCGCGCGAGCGAGCTGTTCGCGCGCGTCGAATTCAGCACCGGACCGGGGTCGAGCCGTGGCCGCCTGATCCTCTTGCTCGAAGTCGAAGAGCACGGCCTGGATTGGCGGTGGGCTGCCGGCAACTCGGACCTGGACGGCTGGTATCTGGTGCCGCTCATGGTCGAGGCGGGGAATCCCACCGGACGCGGCGACCGACTCGATTTGCAGTTGCGATGGGGCTTTCGCCACTCGGGGCTGTTGCTCAATTACGCGCGGCCGCGCGTCGGCGACGGCCGCGACTACTGGGCCGCGCGCCTGAGCGCGATCGCCACGGAACGGCCCTGGTTCGCCGACGGCGTCGAATACCGCCAGGAAGTGCAAGCTGCGGGGGTCGCCGGTGTTTACGGCCGGCGCTGGCATCGCAACTGGCTCGGCGAACTCGGGCTGAACCTGGCCGCCGTCTCGACCGCCAAGGAGGCGCGCGCCTACACCGACGCGCCGGACGGCAGCGTATCTTTCGATGACGAGATCCGGGGCGCCGCGTTGCCGCCGGGAATCCGCGACGGTCTCGGCGACGATTTCCGGGCCATCGTGCATCTGGATGTGCAGCACGATACGCGCGCGGGAGAATTGCGCGCGGGCTCGCCGGTTGCCGGCGTCTGGGGCCGGCTCAAGGGCGAAACCGTGTTGCAAGGACCGCGCAGCCATTGGGGTCTGCAAGCCGACGTTCGCAGCTACCGCAACGCGCCCGGCGGCGTCCTGGCGCTGCGCACGCGCGGCGCGGTCGTGACCGAACGCGCGCCGTTCTACGATCGTCTCTACCTGGGCGGCATGTACTCGGTGCGGGGCTTCCCCACCCACTCGCTCTCAGCGCCGGGCGGCGACACCTGGCTCTGGTCCAGCACGCTCGAATACCGCAGCCGAATTCTCGGCGACGCGAGGGGCACCAAGCTGGCCGGCTTGCTGTTCGTCGACGCCGGCGCCGCGGGGACGTTCGACGGTGATGATTGCCCCGGTGTCGCGGTCGGCGCCGGTTACGGGGCGCGGCTGCGGGTCTGGTGGCTGGATTGGATCGGGATCGACGTGGGTTTCCCGCTCACGCGCCGGCCGATCGACCAGCGTTTCCAGGTCACCGCCTCCATCGGATGGTCGTTCTGATGCGGCGAGCGGTGACCACGCTGATCCTCGTCTGCCCGCTGTTGGCGGCGGCGCCGGCACAGGCGACCGGCGAGCCCGCCCGGGTGACCGCCGTGACCCCCGCGCGCGCGGGTGCTCTCGTGGTGGCGCATCTGACCACCGTGGGCCTGCCGGGCGAGAAGCTGGTGCAGTCCATGCGCTCGGGTTTGACCTCGTCGGTGCAACTGGACCTCGCATTGCTGGACGAACAACAACAAGAGCTGGGCGGCAACAGCCTCTCCCTGCAACTCGGCTTCGACCTGTGGGACGAGGTATTTTCTGTGCATACCGCGGACTGCGAACGCCGTTTCCGCTCCCTCGCCGAGCTACAGGAGTACCTGACCAACCTCGCGGCGGTGCCTGTGATCACGACGGACCGCTTGTCGCCGCGCGCGCGGTATCGGCTGCGCGTCGGCCTGCAGGCCCACGCCATCGCGCCCGCGCAGCAAGAGCGGGTCGAGGATGTCATCGCCGGCAATCCGCGATCGCGCCGCGAGGGCCAGGACCGGCAGGAAGCCTCGGTCTCGCTCGGCCGTCTGATCCGCCTGTTCTACAAGAGCGGCGACCGCAGCGAGGGAACGCAGGAGACATTGTCCGACTGGTTCCGTCTCGAGGAGCTCCGCGATGAAACGCATTAGCACGCGCCTGGCGATCTCGTTCCTCCTGGTGGCGTTGCTGCCGACGTTACCCTTGTCGCTGGTGGTGCGCGATCTGCTCGAACGGCGCTTCGGCCCGGCGATCGCCGATCCGCTCGAGCACGCGCTCGAAGCCGGCCTAGCCGAGAGCAGGGCCTATTTCCAGTTGTTGCGCGCCCAGTTCCAGACGCGGGCGGCCGCGGTCGCCGTCGTGGCGGGCGAACAGGCCGTGTTGCTGGACGACCAGGGCCGCGCGCAGTCCGCCGGCGCGCTGGCGGCGCTGTTGGCGGCGCGGCCGGAGTTGCTCAGGAACGCTGCCGCGCTGCCGATCACGGCCGGCGAGACGGTCGCGGTTCCCGAGCGCTTCGGCGACGTGCTGGCGACCGCCGTCGCGCGCGACGGCGGACCACCAGTCGTCGTGCTGCAGCATCTGCCGGTGGGCATGATGGACAGCGCCCGCACGCTGACCGAAGGGCTGGGCCTGCTGCGCGCCGTGCGAGGCGAGCAGGGCCGGGTCGTGTTGAGCTTCGTCGGACCGTTCCTGCTGGTCTACGCCGTCCTGATCCTGGTCGCCCTGGGCGCCGGCGCGCTCTGGACGCGCCGCATGGTGGCGCCGCTGGAAGCCTTGGTCGGCGCCACGCGCCGCGTCGCCGGCGGGGATCTGGAGTTCCGCGTCGCCGCGCAAGGTCCCGGCGAGGTGGGCGAGCTCGTGCGCTCGTTCGACACGATGATCGGCCGCCTCCTGGAGCAGCGCCGCGATCTGGCGCGCCTCGAACGCGCCGCGGCGTGGCGCGGCATGGCGCGCACCCTCGCCCATGAGGTCAAGAATCCGCTGACACCCATCCTGTTGGCGGTGCAAGAAATGCGCGACAGTTACCGGGGCGGCGACGAGAGATACCGTGCGCTCCTGGACGAATGCACCACGATCGTGGGCGAGGAAGTGGAAAGCTTGCGCCGGTTGGTGCGCGAGTTCGGCGAGTTCGCCAAGCTGCCCAAACCGGAGCTGCGGCGGGACGATCTCAGCGAACTGACGCGCGACCTGCAGCATCTGTACGGCGAGCGTCTGACGCTCGGCGGCGGCGCAACACCGCTCTGCGGCTGGTTCGACGCGGGCGCGATGCGCCGCGCGCTGATCAATCTCATCGACAACGGCCTGGCCGCCTGCCGCGAGGCCGGCGTGCCCGAGCGGGTTGAAATTAGCCTCGCGCCCGCGACGCCCGGAGCCCACCTGACGGTGCGCGACCGGGGGTCGGGCATTCGTGCCGAGAATCTGGACCGTATCTTCGAACCCGATTTCACCACCAAGGGCGACGGGATGGGATTGGGACTGGCCATCGTGCAGGGTATCGTCGCCGGCCACGGCGGCGTCGTGCGGGTCGCCAGCACACCCGGCGTCGGGACGGCCTTCACGATCGAGCTGCCGTTGACGCCGGTCGGCGCCGGTCTCGATCCGGACGGGGAAGTTGAAGCATGAGCCGCCACGTCTTGATCGTCGACGACGAGAAGAACATCCGCCGCACCTTCGGCCTCGTGCTCGAGAGCGAAGGCTTCACGGTGTCGACCGCGGAGACTGGCGAGGCAGCCCTCGCCCAATGCCGCGAACAGAAACCCGACGCTGTAGTGCTGGACGTCAAGCTGCCCGGCATGGACGGCATCGAAACCCTGCGCCGCCTGCGTGAAATCGAGCGCGAGCTGCCGGTGATCATGATCTCGGGCCACGCCACCATCGCCACCGCGGTCGAGGCCACCCGCGTGGGCGCGTTCGACTTCGTGGAGAAGCCGCTCAGCAAAGAACGCCTGTTGGTGGCGATCCGCAACGCCCTGGAAGTCCGCTCGCTCGGGCGCGAAGTGCGCGCGCTGCGCGCCCGCGACCGCCGCCGCCATCTGATGGTGGGCGAGTCGCCGCCGCTGCGCGCCATTCGCGAACAGATCGCCCAGGTCGCGCCGACCGGCGCGCG
>Ga0334887_1004033_pt1 | contig 13770 bp, 9 predicted proteins | sample GraSluR1_MG_10_FD_207217 | JGI IMG/M metagenome (GOLD analysis project Ga0334887, IMG submission 207217) | Sludge microbial communities from methane-producing bioreactor in Wageningen University, Netherlands - Granular Sludge_18_07-R1 | ecosystem: Engineered > Bioreactor > Anaerobic >...
ACAAGTTTCTTCACAACTGATTTTCTGATCTTGCAGCTGAAAACTTCTAAATAAACGTTGATGAGAAGTATGTTCATTTCTAAAAGAGGGGTTTATCAACAGCCTGGGAGCTTCCAGCTCTGGTTTTGTCTTTTCTTCCTGGTTGTACTTCCTTGGCTTTTCTTTTTTGTAAAACAACTTGCCAACTTGTTCTTCGCAAATTACCAATTTGCGGTACGTTTTTCCTGCTTTACTACCAATGGACTTGCTACACAAACCGTAGGTTTTTTCCCTAATCTCTCATTTTTCTCAGCTACCCTTCCTTTGGTTTTAAACAGTGATTTCAGCAGATTATGTTTCAGAGATTGGCATATATTCCAGTATCGATTGACTTTGATTTCAAGTCATTTGTTTAAACCGGTTGTCTTTTATCAAAGGCGTAGGGGCGGTTCACGAACCGCCCACTCCCTGCTATTCCATCCGTAGGTTTTGTCTTTTTTTCTTCCTGCTATCGCTTCCGCAGGCTTCTATTTTGTCGTATCCGGAGCTTCCAGCTCTGGTTTTGTCTTTTCTTCCTGCTATTCTTCCGCTGGGGTATCTGAATGTCTTTGCCTGCTTGGGTGGCGGGTGGGAATAGATAAATCCGGCATTACAAGAACGACGAAGGAAAAAACCGTACGAGAATAAGCTTCGGAGCTACAGTCTGACGAACGAAGTGAGGAGGTTGACGAAAGCAGAGCTTCGAAGTTGAAAAGTTGCTTTCGCCGAGCTCGGTCGCAGCCACACAGAAAAGAGCACCTCGGTTAGCAGAGAAGCTTATTCGAGAAGGTTTTGCGTCGTTGCTTGTATGCCGGCAGGTTCTTCTTTGATTCTTTCTTTTCACTGTCGAAAAGAAAGAAGGGAGATATGGATTTGATATGCTCTTTTTATATGCTATTCTTCTAATGGACTTGCTCTGCTTCAGTAGGTTTTTTATCTTTACCTGAGAAGTTTCACTCCCCGAGGACTCGCTATTCCTCACGCAGGTTTTTTCTCCCTCTCATCTCTAATCACTCTTTTATCAACCTTTAGGGTATTACAGAGTATCTCTACAGTCAGCTCGGGCTGACTGTAGAGATACTCTCTGGTATCCTAAGGTTATCTTTAAAGAAAATCATTCTGCACCGATAGTCCGAAAAGCCTTATTAAAGGGGTATTATCTCTGTTTTACCCGTTTTATTCTTGACAATTCCGGGCAGTTAATAAAGTTGATCACCAGGTTAAAACAAACGTATTAACCAAATGATTAACAGTCCGGTCTTCGGGCTATCTTTGGTGCTTTATTAACCGGAGTGAGGTGCAAATGGACAGAACAGAGATAAAGAATTTGATTCTTTTCGCTGCAATTGAATGTGTGGAAGAATGCGGTATGGATGGAGTAACCATGCGGAAGATAGCCCGGAAAGCGGGTATGAATTCTGCCCTGCTTCATTATTATTACGGGAGTAAAGAAAACCTGATGGAAGCAGTAAGCCGGGCTACCTTAACCGAAGGTTTGAGCACAAATATCCTGGACTATGAAGGGAGGTGGGAAACAGACACCGAAGGGGCTTTACGCGGGTTTTTGTATGACACGCTGACCGGCATGCTGACTTATCCGAACATAACCAAGAGCCATTTTTACGAAGTAATGGTCAATAATAACTATGAATGTGCGGCAATCAAGGAATTCAAGCAGTTTTTTGAGATATTATACACCTTTGCCGGGAGTGTGATGACCGGTAAAAGTGAACAGGAGAAAAGAACCGCATTTGTGCAGATGTTTTCCATAGTACTAACGACCGGTCTTATGCCCGGAATTTTTCCCGGCAGTTTTGCTCTGGATCTTTCCGATGACAATACCCGCAGGAATTTCAGCGACAGTATTGTTGATCGTTTCACAGAAAGCAGTTTAACCTCCAAAAAATCCAATAAAAAATCGTAAACAGGGGAGGCAGGGTGAAAACAGTCAGGACCATTGTGTTGTTTCTTTCAGGTTTCGGGACTTTGCTATTTGGGCAGAGCGGCGGAACGTTAACGGGAAGGGTGATTGAGTTTGAGTCGAAAAAGGGGATAGAGAGAGTAAATGTTTACATTCCGGAAATACACCGGCTTACAGAAACAAATGAAGAGGGTGAATACGAATTAACCGATCTCCAGCCGGGAGTATATAAGGTTGAGTTTCAGAGGATCGGGTATAATAGCCGGATTCAGACAGATATTGTTGTCCGTCCGAACAGGACTGCTTTCCTGGACGGCGAGCTGAGAAGGGCGGTGCTGAATATCGAGGGGATAACTACGAGACAGAGAGAGCTGTTTGATACTGAAGAAAGCGGCAGTAATATCGTCTCCTATTCCAGTGAAGAGATACGGAGAGCTCCCGGTTCGGCAGGTGATGTCAGCCGCATAATGATGTCGCTGCCGAGCATAGCCAAGGTTAATGATGAGAGCAATAACCTTATTGTCAGAGGTGGTAATCCGTTCGAGAACACCTTTTTCATCGACGGCATGGAAGTGCCCAACATCAACCATTTCCCTCATCAGGGCGGAAGCGGAGGACCGATTGGAATGTTGAATGTCGAACTGATAAAAGATGTTTCATTTCATTCCGGCGGCTTTTCTTCGCTTTATGGAGATAAGCTCTCATCGGTGATGGATATAACTTTTAGGGACGGCAACCGCAAAAAATTCGGAGGTCAGTTAGAACTGAGCTTCCTCGGTTTTGGCGGTCTGGTCGAAGGACCCGTAGTTCCCGAGAAGGGGTCGTTCATCCTGTCGGTACGCAGAAGCTATCTGGACTATGTAGTCGATTGGTTTGATACCGGATCTTCTGTTGCTCCCCGCTTCGGTAATCTACAGGCAAAGATAGCCTATAATATAGATCCGAAGCATAAACTGACCTTATTGGGGATTTTTGCTGATGACCATAATTCCCCCGACAAAGAAACAGCATTGGAAAACCAGATGTCTCACTATGGGAATCAGGATCTGTACCAGGGTACTGTTGGAGTGAGCTGGCGGGGTGTTTGGAGTAATAAAACGATCAGTATAACTTCCGCTTCCTATACGGGAATGCAGTTCACTGAAGACTGGTACGAGCCGCCAACTGATGAACTGAGTCTCAGAAACCGTTCCTTCGAACAGAGTTTTAACCTGCGCAACGTAACCCGGTCTTACCTCTCCGATACCTATAATATTGAATACGGTTTTGATCTAAAATTCCTCGTATTCGATTATGACAATCATTATGGTGAAACTACCAATTTCTCAGGCGATGTGATACCTCCCTTTTCTTTGCATGATAAAGCAAAAACTGTTAAAGGCGGGCTCTTTGTAAATAACAGCTGGAGAGTGTTCCCAAAAATCACAGCTATTACCGGGGTAAGAACCGATTACTTCGAATATAATGATTCCTATTCCGTCTCACCAAGATTTGCCCTGACTTACGATCTGAACAGCAAAACAACCATCAGAGGTGCCCTCGGACAATACCGGCAAAATCTGCCCTTGTTATTACTGACCCAGCGGGAGGAAAACCAGAACTTGTCTAATCCCCGGGCAAGGCATTACATAGTTGGCTTCGACAGGTTAATGGGGGAAGATACTAAACTCACGGTCGAAACGTATCATAAGCAGTATGACCGATTTCCCATGGACATCACCCAACCTGCCCTTTTCGTGATAGACGGTAACTTTCACGAGTTCTATGATACCTTGACTTCCAAAGGAGAGGCAGCCTCCAGCGGGATAGAAATGATCGTGCAGAAAAAGTTAATGGATCAGTTCTACGGATTAGTGAGCGCTACATATTTCAGGTCGAGGTACAGGGGATTAGACACGATCTGGCGTGACCGGGGTTATGACAACAGATTTGCCTTGAGCATCGAAGGGGGCTATAAACCGAATCACTATAACGACATCAGTATCCGCTGGATATATGCCGGCGGTGTGCCATATACCCCTATCGATCCCGAACTTTCGAAACAATATAAGAGGGCAGTTTATGATTCCGAAAGGATAAATCAGAAAAGATACCCCGACTATCATTCACTCAACATCCGCTACGACCGAAGGGTGTTTTTTCGCAAATCCAGTCTCACTTTTTTCATTAGTGTCTGGAATGCTTACAACCGCAAGAACGTCGCAGGCTACTATTGGAACCCTGAAGAGGAAAGAGCAGACCTGATGTATCAGTGGAGTATGCTCCCCGTGTTTGGTATCGAGTACGGGTTTTAACGAAACCTCCCTGCTTTTCCTTCCGCAGGGTTTTCGGTGTGGTAAGCTCCAGCTTGCCACAACTCCTGCTATTGCTTCCGCAGGCTTCCATTTTTCCCTCGCCGTAGGGGCGGTTCACGAACCGCCCACTTCTTGCTATCCTTCCGTAGGTTTTGTCTTTTTTTCTTCCTGCTATCCTTCCGCAGGCTTCCATTTTGTCGTATCCAGAGCTTCCAGCTCTGGTTTTGTCTTTTCTTCCTGGTAGTACTTCCTTGGCTTTTCTTTTTTGTAAAACAAGTCGGTAATTTGTTCTTCGCCAATTACCAATTTGCGTTACATTTCATTACAAGTTGGTAACTTGTTTCTTCGCAAATTACCAATTTGCGGTACTTTTTCCCTGCTTCACTACCCATGGACTTGCTTTGACTTTCATTATCGGATTTCGTAGGGGCGGTTCACGAACCGCCCGCTCCTTTGCTGTTCCTTCCGCAGGCTTTTACTTTTTCGTATCCGGAGCTTCCAGCTCTGGTTTTGTCTTTTCTTCCTGGTTGTACTTCCTTGGCTTTTCTTTTTTGTAAAACAACTTGCCAACTTGTTCTCCGCAAATTACCAATTTGCGTTACGTTTTTCCTGCTTCACTCCCCATGGACTTGCTATCTCTCCAGAGGATTGTCTTTTTTTATTGCCGTAGGGGCGGTTCACGAGCCGCCCACTTCTTGCTATCCTTCCGCAGGCTTCTATTTTGTCGTATCCGGAGCTTCCAGCTCTGGTTTTGTCTTTTCTTCCTGGTTGTACTTCCTTGGCTTTTCTTTTTTGTAAAACAACTTGCCAACTTGTTCTCCGCAAATTACCAATTTGCGTTACGTTTTTCCTGCTTCACTCCCCATGGACTTGCTATCTCTCCACAGGTTTGCCTTCTTCCCTCGCCGTAGGGGCGGTTCACGAGCCGCCCACTTCTTGCTATCCTTCCGTAGGTTTTGTCTTTTTTTCTTCCTGCTATCCTTCCGCAGGCTTCCATTTTGTCGTATCCAGAGCTTCCAGCTCTGGTTTTGTCTTTTCTTCCTGACAGTACTTTTTTGTAAAACAAGTTGGTAACTTGTTCTCCGCAAATTACCAACTTGCGTTACAATTCAATACAAGTCGGTAACTTGTTCTTCGCAAATTACCAAATTACGTTACATTTCATTACAACTTGCCAACTTGTTCTCCGCAAATTACCAATTTGCGGTACTTTTTCCCTGCTTCACTGCCCATGGACTTGCTATCTCTCAACAGGTTTGCCTTCTTCCCTCGCCGTAGGGGCGGTTCACGAACCGCCCACTTCTTGCTATCCTTCCGCAGGTTACCTAATTTCTCATCTCTAATCTCTAATAACTGACAGCTCTTTTCTTCGCAGCGTCACTCCCCATGGACATACCATCCGCAATTCAGCGAAAACCTTAGAGTGCAAAACAACTCTCAGAAAATAAAGCAAGAATCATCATCCGTTCTATCTATCCCAAAATATAAGCAGAACTGTCCATACAAAGATACTCACAGCAAGAATAAAGAGTCGATTCTGAAAACTGATGCTCTGTTTTACAAAGCTGCTGAAAACGAGAATATTCCCGATCATGTGCAAACAGGCTGCAACAAAAATTGATCGTGTACCCCTAACCGCATATCCAATACCGATGCTTCCCAAAAAGAGTATCAGAAAAATCTTCAATTCGTTAACAATATTCGGTTGTCCACCAAGAAATGACAGGTGCCAGGCATACCATAAAAATCCAACGATCAGATATTGCACAATAGGCTTTAAGTTACTTAACTCATCCTGTAGATAGCCTCTCCAGCCCGTTTCTTCAAGAATACAATACACTGTCAAAGTCAGTCCCAGAAAGAAGCCATACAAATGCGGACTGATACTGATGTTGTTATCGGCACCGACAGCAGTAAACAGGAAAAGCGGAACGAGAGCCATGATGATACTCTTCAGTTTGGCTGTGCCTAAGAATGTGGTTGTCCTCTCTCGTTTAAAGACCCATATTACTATCAAGGCTCCAAAAAACGGACCAGAACCCCCAAACCAGCCTTTAAACATGGAAAGCCCATAGGGTAATTCCAACTGCTGATACCAATCCGGTGGCTGTATTCGAAAATAGAATGAAGTCAGTAGGGCTATGAGGTAAAAGAGAAGGATCCGAAACCACTTTGTCTTTAAAACTTTCATGCTGCTTCCTTTGTTAATAATTTCTATCTAAAGCAGTTAAATCCCTTCGAATTGTCAATGAAATTGCTCGGTGATAATGCTATTCCTTACTCCTGACAGTAATTTCATTCTGAAGGCAATTCTTTTTTCTGTATCCTTAACAATGTTTAATGCCTGGTTCGATTACATCCGCAGGTCTCTATGATGATGTAAAACAATGAATTAGAAATCTACACCAACGTTTAGGTCTTGACTCAGTGTATATTACTGAACGCTGAAAACATATTCTTGCAGTATTCGAGATCTGTTACTCCAAATTCATCAATTAACCCTTCAACGGTTTTTAAAGTTTGAGCCGTCTTTTGTGAGAAACAGTCATCGAAATCCTTTCTTGAGAGAAAGCCAGCGTTTATAAATAAACCCATATACTTTAATGAATATGAAGCTAATTCCTCAAGCTGAGTTTCTCCTACGATGTTAGTCCAATTGCTAGATATCAAAGTTGTGAAATGAATGTTTTGTACAGTGTGCCGTAACAATGTATGCGGGTGGGAAAATCCACTCTTCAGCGAGATTTGTCCATTGTTGTTAAAAGCACTAGCGAGGACGAAGAACAAGAAATTGAGAATCTGAGATTTCACCAGATTGAAGGCATTGCTCACAATGCAGTCTTCATAACTATCTCTTTCCCGAAATATTCGGTATTCATGGGAATCTGGAGTGTTAACAATCATTTTCTTATACAGCCACTGAGTAGCAACAAGATCCACTATCAACTCAAAAGCCTGAAGTTCTTCTGATTTGAGGTGTCTAATGTTGCTCGCGAGTTGCCCGACAAAAGCATGTGCTATCTCATGATTAGCTATAAATCCAGAGCAAGAATCGTAAAGACTCATCGATTCTTGAATATCAAAAACCGATATTGAGTGTTTTGTATAAAAGTAACGAATAGCACTCGCTAAGCCGTGATCCCGATATGTATTCAGGGAGTTTGCTAAGATATTTCCAAATTTTATAAATTCATTCTGAAAGCGAAGAGGGTCAGCGAATGTCTCTTTTTTCTTTTCAATCTCAAAAAGCAAAGGTCCTAATATATGACAAACACCAAATATAAGAAGAGGGGTTAACGGTGATGTTGCTATTCGAAATCCATGTATTAGACCATTTTGTGTTACCCAATTTCCAATACCGGCATTGATTTTCCACCATCTGTTATCTGTAGTTCCTTCAAGAAAACTCACTAAAATTGATTCTGGCAATTTCTTCTCATGGAGAACCTCGACTCCAATTCTTAAAGTATTATATGCGAATCTATTATAAGGAAATATCTCGTGAAACTCTAGAGAGTAAACTGCTGATGGTATTTCGATCATTGATAACTTTCTGGTATCGATAGGAGACTTCATATTATCAAACGACATATTTTTTCCAAAGGGGTAAAGTACTCTGAATTTGATCAATATGTTTCATAAAATAAATTAAGTGGTCAGTCAAGTCCTAAACGTTGGTGTAATCCAGCTTTATCTGCTTTAGCAATAAGATAGTTGATAAATGCAGAGCAGGATACTAACATATACTTAGCATCTTCAAAACCTGTGTTATCTTCATCAGTCAAAGCATGACGGATGCCGTCACCATCACTTGTGTAACCATATAGTTCCATGAAGGATCTTTTTAGAGAAGGGTGTATGTTGATATTCTGTTCTATCTTTTTCAATGCTTTGCCTAATGTTGCTTTGCTGTCTCCGATTATCTTCTTGCAAATGGCTTCAACGGCAAGTATTGACTCTTTAACTGAGTTTCGATAATCAGGATCCTTTCTGTTGGAGAACAGACGTAAAGATACTTCCAGATGAGTATGAACTTCATTAAAAGGATTAGATATGGATAAAGCCTCCTCTATCTCATCTAATTCAACTCCTGAAGTAATTCTTGTAATTATTCCACCGACGAATCGATATGCTGATAGTTCTTTTTCCATAATCTTGTTGCAGGTATCTATAAAACCTGCATTTTTTACTCTATAAGCTCCTAAATCATTGTTTGCAAGAAACTCAATCAGATCGTATGCTTCATAAAAGTCTGATTTGTAGAATTTATTCTTTATAATTGTTAAGTTAGTGGAGTAATCAAAACGTATTGAATCAAGGGGTTTTTTGTAAAAGTCTCTCCATAAGAGATGGATTAGAGACTTTCTATATCTATATTCTTTATCTGCATGCCACCGAGACTTTGCACTATCCCAATAATGTATAGTTGTAGCATTCCACAAACTGTTTCGCAAATCATTATCCATAGAGTCAATTTGGACTACACTTTTTACCGGTCGAAATCCATATCTTTCTGAAAACCTTTTCACACTATAATACCTCCAAGGTGCTCATACTCTAATTACTTTTACTTGTCTGATTTTGCTTCACATTCTTTACAGAGTTTCCCTGAGGAGGGTTTAGAAGAAATTGTTGTGTAGTTTGTTTTGGGGTATTTGGAGCAGTTTTGCCGCCAATGCCAGGTATTGCTGTTTTTCCGCTTTCGGTATTCTGTTTGAGATTCTTGTTCTATGATCTGTTCTCTTGACTTTTGCTTCAATAGATCACGCATATCTATCATCGGGAGGATGTACTCCCCAATAGGGAAATATGAGGTCATTGTTTTAAGATAGAGACGGGTTTGATTTATCAAACAGGGTAAAGCAGATCCGGAAAGGAGAGCATGGTATTCTTTACTCTCTTTCGACAACTCCTCTGTAAAATGGTATTCTGCACCTGTTCGGGTATAAATTACAAATTCGTCATAGCTTCGCTCACTATTGACAGTGATCTCAAGAATTACTCTAATGGTACGACTGTCCCCAGAAGGTATGAGAATTTCGAAGTTAAGATCGAATGGCAGGATATTAGTAGTCTTTTTTTCCTCTGTATTATTGATCTCGATTTTCGATTCAAGAACAACAAACTTTTTCTGTTGAATTTTAGCATGCTTTAATATCATTGCCAGGCATCATCTCCCATATTTGTTCTTTGTTTTTCCCCGAAGATTTCCAGTTTTCTTTCACATCGGTGATTATACACTCAAGTTTTTCCGGATCGGTAATTGTTAAATCAATACTAACACCAAGAAAATACATAATCTTAGCTAAGAGTTTCATGTTAACTAATTTATCCCCCGTCATAATCTGAGTAATGTAACTGGGGCTTGTTCCAATTTTGTGAGCTAAGTCTTTTTTGGACATTTTGCGATCTTGAAGCAGCTGTTCAATCTTATGAGCGATTATACCGCTTAATGTCTCGCTGATAAAATCTATCTTCTCTTCCTCATTCTCAAAAGCAAGAAGAGAATCCCAGTCCTTCTTATTTTTCGAACTCATAATCATATCCTCCAATTCGAGTGACTAAAGCTCTTGTTGTTGTTCTCATTTTTTTCGTGTCTTTTTGTATGTGAGTAATCGTTACAATCCTTTTTTCTCCCGATCTCCTGATCTCTTTACATAAGAACCGGTAATTCTTGACTTTCATTTCATAAACATCTTTGGTTCTTCGAGAAAATGCTACACTTCTATAAGTATCTTGAGTTGTTTTCCCGATTCTGACAAGATAAATGACACGTTTGAATTTCTTTTTCAATACCTCGTTTTCATCGAGTAAATTAAACAAATCATCCTCATACTCCTCATCGACATAAAAATCAATTTTCAAAACAGTATCGATTAAGTTTGCTATCTCTGAAAGATAGTTATCGGGCAAATGCTTTGCAACTCTCATAGACAAATTAACCTATAGCTTAATTTTGTCAACAGCTATTTTTGTTTTTATTGTGTCTAATCGTTTGTTCTTCAACATGACTGATCTCTTCCAATGTGAGTTCGTAAAGCTCAAAGACCATCCGGTCAATTTGAGATTCAAGATGGTCAGTGTTTTTTCCAGAATCTTTATCGGTGATGATTTGATTAGCTAAGTTAATGAATGTTGGTTGATCCGCTTCTGACATATTTATAGCCGGGAACTTATTAAAAAAAGTATGTTTCATTCTGAGTCCTTTAGCTCCTAATCCACCGCCCCCATAAAAGGCTTTGACTGCAAAATGAAAGAGGTTTGAATTCAATAGCAGCAGAAGATAGTCTAAATTTTTTCCTGTTATGATCCTTCCCGTATCAAGACAGTAATATTTTTTACCTTTATCGTAGCAATAAGTTGGATACTGTACCATTTCTTGGTAGATAATCTTATCTTTGTCGAACTCTCTGTAGTAGGTAGCAGCACATCGTTGGAGTGCATACCATTCATATCTGATTCCGGTTTCTGCTGTATTTCGTTTAGCTAGCGGGTCTTTATACTGAAGTAAATGCTGGTACACTGTAGGAAAACTCGTTTGAAACTCTCTTTCAGCTATTTCAGATGCACCCTGAATCGAGCTGTCTTCATGTAACGGAAAATGCCAAGGTATAAAAATCAGCCACAATCCCGCCCATTCTGCTTTGTAGCGTTTGATGTCCCGTCCTCTGAGGATAGGTTTGAGGAGTTGGTCTGTTCTCTGTCGTTCGTCATTATTTCGGCAACGATTCAATATCTCTTCTCTTTTGGCAGTATCAATGATAAAGGCTTTGTTGTAGCCGGTTTTAACTCCGTAATAGATACCGATATCCCATTCTTTGAGCGGTTTACCGAGTTTTTCTATCTTTTCCTTTATTCTTTGAGCGATAGGGGATGAGATAGTCCAGGTATCACTACTGAGATGAGAGATCTCGACCCAGTCAGGGTGAGAGATAAAGTTCTCTTTCTTCTTTTCTTTGCTGATATCGAGAGCTTTAAGAGACTGTTCAGTATTTTCGTTCTTTTTGATGAGCAGAATATTTGTATCCACAGTTGCAGATTCGAAGATATTGCTTCCCAGATCAATGAGAACAAGAGGTTGATGTTGGGCAAAGAAATTACGGGTTGCTTCACCGTATTTTGCTCTCATCCATTTATTGGAGGTGATGTAGCAGAGGATACCGTTTTGCTGGAGAAGATTCATTCCTCTTTCGTAAAAGAGGGAATAGATATCCCCTGTCCGGCAGAAGGTGGCATACCCTTCATTCTTATATTTATCAGCGAGTTTTCCTGCTTTGCTCTGCAACTGGATATAGGGAGGATTGCCAATAACAATATCAAAACCGCCTTCCAATCCGAACATCCATTTAGGATCGAACCAGTCTGTTACTTCATCGGAAAATGGGTTCCAGTTGGCAAGTTTCACTGCAGAAGCGTTTCTACTCTGACTTTTGATGATATGATCGGATAGTTCATTCTGAATTCTCCGGAACTCAATTTGAATATGGGATTTCTTATCTGCCTGATCGGCATAGAAATATTCTTCGCGGAGTTTTTCCAGTTTATTAATACATTCATCATAGGCAAACTTATCAGTCCAGTCGAGTTCTGTAGCAGAGAGATAATCGGAGATACTGAGCAGACTATCGGCAGCAACAAATTTGAAGGAGAGGTTAGGGAGAGGCTTTATACCGCGGTTTGGTTTGTTGTCATCAACCTTTTCTTCGACAATCAGAGTCAGAAAGAAGCGGAGTTTGGCAATCTCCACAGCGATAGCCTGAATATCAACTCCGTAGATAGAGTGAAGGATGGCTGACATCTTATATCTATAGTCCCAGTTCTCGGTCATCAGCTTGTCTTCCATTATCTTCCGCAATGCCGGGTCGCGGATAGGCTCAAGCTGTTTGATGACCCAATTTATGGATTCAGGGTCAATTTTCTGCCTGATGAGCAGCATCTTCTGCAGAATTCCCATCGGGAAGGCGCCGGAACCACAGGCAGGGTCTAAGACCTTCAATTCATCGAGGGCTTCGGAGATCTTTTTACTTTCCTCATTCGAGAAGGCATGGTCTTCGATCCTGTAGTCGAGAAGGTCACGGATCTTCTGTTCATAGTTGTCCCGGTCAGCGAAACGGGATAAGAGATACTCTTTGAGAGACTCATCAACCATATATTCCACAATCGGGCGGGGTGTATAGTAACTGCCGGTATTCTTACGGGCAGTCTCTTCCGTTTCCGGATTGATCTCAGCAAGCAGGTTTTCAAAGATCCTGCCCAGCATTTCCGGGTCAACCGAGATATCTATATCTACCGGAGTGTTTTCATCGATAGTGAAGTTATAGAGTTCGAGGATGGTGAAGAAATCTTTGAACCATTCGTCCTCTATCCTGAGATCGTAGGAATATCTCTGTTCGCTTTTTGAACCGTAAGGTTCATAGAAATCCTGATGAATATTATGGTCGAAGAGACCGCCGTTCAGGAAGGGAATGTCTTGGAAAAGCGGACTGTTCTTTATCTCTTCCCGCCTTTCTTCCGGTTTCCGGTTCATCACTTCGAAGAAGAGGGGTTCGAGGATCTTGTGATAATAGCCGGGATGGTTTTCTGATGCTTCTGTTGATAAAACATCTTCCGGGATAAGGGGAATACCGGCAGCGGATCTCTTTTTCTTCAGAAACCAGCAAAAGACTATCCTGCCGATAAGCCTGACGGCAAACTCACGTCTTACGGTATGATCTTCGGTTTGGGGAAGCTTCAAGACCGGAGAGAATTCCCGGACTGTGCTGCCGCTTTTACGGGAACCACCGACCAGTTTGGAGAACTGTTCGGCAATATTGCGATAAAACTCCTTGTTGACTATCTCGACGGAGAAGCGGGATTTCAGGTCTTCCTCGTCTTTGATCCTCCGTTCCTTGTTCAGAAGGTACTGTTCTACGGTATGCTTCTTAATGCCGGGTCCGAGCAGATATGAAAACCGTTTCGGATTGGTGAATTCGGTCCGGATAGCTTTGCCGCTCATCTTTAGTTCCCGGGTGATGAGGGATAGGCGGTAATTAAGGGAATTTTCGGAAATAAAGAGGATGAGAGCGTTTTTAATCTTGAATTCTTCCAGAAAGCGGAAGGCGTCGCGGGAAATACTGATGCGGGGGTCATGCTGAGATCTGTGATGCATCTCATAGACCCGGAGATTGAGAGAAGGGGAACTGCCGAGGAAATGGACAGCTCCCTGAAGGCATTTCGGTTTAAATTTAAGGTCTATGTTTTCGGAAGCAGAGGTGTAATCGAGAGGGAGTAAGGTCTTGCTGAAGAATTCATTCCAATCCTGACGGTTATAGGAAGAAGCGAAATCAAAAAACATAGAGTACCCTTTTTTTATTTTTTGTTTTGAATAGTTAGATAACGTTTGAAGGTTTTGGTGTCAAGAGAAAATAGGGATCAGGCATTCCCCCATTTTTTTTCAGAACCTCAATCTCAGTTGTAGTGGTTCGATTTTATCTCTTCTATACGGAGAGGTATTATAGTGATACGTTCTATCGAAACATTTCTTAAGTGCCTGGCAAA